>Ga0208980_10000173_pt1 | contig 33163 bp, 51 predicted proteins | sample WetSurMetagenome_3_FD_187993 | JGI IMG/M metagenome (GOLD analysis project Ga0208980, IMG submission 187993) | Wetland microbial communities from Twitchell Island in the Sacramento Delta, sample from surface sediment Aug2011 Site A1 Bulk (version 2) | ecosystem: Environmental > Aquatic > Marine...
AACTTGTCGTTGTCGATGGTGAAGTTGTCGCCCTCCCAGTAGATCCGATCGGGCGGTTCGTTGTGCTCGGGGAACGTCTTGCCCGGCTCTCCCTTGGGTTGACCGAGGTAGCGCAGCGTTCCCGAGGGCTTGCTACTGTAGGCCCTGACGACCGTGGTGCGCACGTCGCCACTCGTGGTCCTGACGACCGCGAAGTAGTAGCCGGAAGTCCGAGGCCGTTCGTTCGTCCACTTCATGGTTGGTTTTCCCTTCTCCGGCATGGCGGTCAAGCGTTCGTAGTCGGCGAGAGCAAGGTCGATGCCGTATCGACGCTGGTCGAAAGTGGTGGCATGTCGATGGGCGCACAGGACGTGTGCTCCGAGATCTGCCAGGGTTGGTACCCTGGGCGCATCGGTGTTCCTGGCTGTCTGGCCTTCGTCGTAGCAATCGCAGTCGATGGCGTCCTTGTCGGGGGTCACGAGGCCCTTTTCGATGTTCATCAGGCAGTTCGGGACCGGGGCATCGCATTCGTAGGCGTTGTCACCCGAGCGTTGCCTGACGTACTTGCAACGAGTGCAGCTTCGTTTCGACTTGGGCATGGTCACCTCACTTGGGAGGAATGGCACCGTCGGTCTCGGCGCAGTCGAGTCCGCAGTACCTTCGATTCTTGGGGATCCGACAGCCACAGTTGCGACAGGTGTTGTAGGTCGATGGATCTTCCCAGCGTTCGGCCTCTTCGAGCGCGACGGTCAAGGCATTGTAGAGGCATTGGTTGCCGGTGGCCTGGAGATACACCTCGGCCGCCCGATGAACTTCGCGCAACTTCTGCGTTTCGAGGAACGCCGGGTACTTCTTCTCTGGCTCGCTGGCTTTCGGTTTTCTGGTGTGCTGGGCCATGGTTTGCGCTTTCCGGTCAAGCCGCGCCGATTCTCGGATTGCTGACCGCCTCGATGAACTTCGGGGTGACCGTGCCCAGGTCGTCCATGCCTTCTCGCCCTGGGCGCTCCCATCCTGCGATCCATCCACCGTCGATAAATCCCGCGATGTCGATCTTCCAGAAGGGGTTGTTGCCGACGCATTGCAGGTGCTTCGCGGTGGGAAGCCAGTCGGCAATCATGCGACGGCTTACCGGGGTCCAGTCTTTCAGATCGTGTTCCCAGTGATAGAGCACGATGCAGGCCGCGACGTTTTCGAGTTCCGAGTGGCCCAGGGTTGCGGTGCAGGTAGCGGGCTCTTGAACGCGAACCTGTTGGGGTTTGAGCATCCGAGGCATTGCTGTTCTTCCTTCCCGTTCAACGGACGATGGTGATCTTCTCGGCGGCGCGGGTGATGGCTGTGTAGAGCCACTTGTCCCGGTTGTCGTGGTTCCATTCGTCGTCGAGGAACACCGTGCTCCATTCCGACCCCTGCGACTTGTGGACGGTCAACGCGTAGCCGAAGTCGAACTCCTCGGCGAGCCGCCGCTCGCCAAGCTCCAGCTCTTTTCCCAGGAACGGCTTGGCGTGCGCGTAGCACGACACGACCGGTGGCTTGTTTTCGCCGTCCCGCTCGCCTTCGAGCTTGAGGTGCACGAAGCCCTTCTTGACCTTGGTGGCGAGCACCGTCCAGGGTTGACCGTTGAAGATGCCAAGATCGTGGTTGTTCTTGAGGCACACGACGCGGTCGCCGACGACCGGGAAGTCGCCCTCGTGCTTGTAGTGACCACGGATCACCCGGTTGTAGCTCCGGCGCGTGTCGTTCCGGCCTACGAGCACCTGATCGGCGTCGAGCATGGCCGTGTCGAAATCGCCGGACTCGATATCGGCACGATGAATCACCAGGCTCTCGCCGTAGCAGCCGGGCTCCAGGTATCGCCCTTCGCGCACGATCTTGGACATGCGGATGAGTGGGTTGTGGGCGGCCTGGCGGTGGATCTCCGTGAGCATGATATCGGGCTTCCCCGTGAAGAAACGCCGGCCGTGAACCGGAGGAAGCTGGCCTGGATCGCCGAGCGCCAGGATGGGGCAGCCGAAGCTCAGGAGATCTTGTCCCATCTGCTCGTCGATCATGCTGTACTCGTCGATGACCAGGAGCCCGGCGTCCCACAGCGGGCTCTCGACGTTGAGGTAGAAGTCAGGCCGGGAGAGGTTCTTGCGCTCCCTGGCGATCAGCCGGTCGAGCTTTTCCAGCTCCTTCTCGGGCACCGGATCCAGGTCGAGCAAAGCCTCGCGACGTTCGCGCAGATCTCGCAGGTGGGCATCGCACTTGTCGTGGGGCAGGTAGATGAGCTTGTGGATAGTGGTCGCGGGGATCCCATGCCGGCGCAGGACGTGCGCCGCCTTGCCGGTGAAGGCGGCGAAGAAAACGCTGTCCTTGGGCTCGTTCTCGGCGATCTCCTCGGCCATGGTCGTCTTGCCCGTGCCCGCGTAGCCGGCGAGGGTGAAGTAGGGCGCGTTCCCGAGCTTGCGCCACCTGGCGATCTGCTTGAGCGCGGCGTCCTGCTGGGGCGACCATTCACGAGGTTGGGACATCAGCGCACCTCCGGTGAAACGTAGGGCTCCACGGTTTCCAGGAACGCCGCGACCTTGTCGAGATCGAAGATGTCGCGCCCGTCCTTGACCGTGCGCAGGTGAGTCTCGGCGTCGATCCAGATCTTCTTGTGCTCGGGGAGCAAGGAGCAGATCTTGCCGAGCTGTTCCACGACGTTCCTGGGCGAGAGCCCGCCCGCGTAGCCGTTGAAGATCCCCAGTACCGGCTTGTTCCAGCCGGCTGGCAGACGACCCTCGCCCGATGAGACATCGTGCAAGACCGCGACATCGAGTTCTTCCTTGCACGCGAGCGCCAGCTCGTCGTTCACACCATCGAGCTGGAAGATGAACTGCGATCCGGAGAGCGGCGATCGGTCAACGGCTTCCAGGAACTCCTTCTTGCGCAGCATGTGAAGGACGCCGTGCGTGTTGAGCTGGTAGCGATCGGCGTAGTCCAGGATGTTGGTGTCGTCGAGCACGGCGAAGTCATCCATGGCCTCACCCATGAGGAGCTGGTGAACCCACTTGCCGCAGAGGTGCGCCGAGAACCGTAGATCGCGGAGATGGTGAAGGGTCAGGTATCGAGCCAGCTTTTCGAGCCAGTGCCGGGACGGAAAGCGCGGTGTGCCCGTGGGTGTGTTGTTGGCGGAGACGAGCAGGCCGAACTCGACGAACGGAAAGCGCCGCCAGATGTCCACGAGCTTGCCCAGCTCCTCGGGCGGAATGCTGTCATCGGCTCCGGTGACCGTGACGAGTGCAAGGGGTGGATGGGTCATGGCAACCTCGCCCAGCCGTCGCTTTCGACGGCTTGCTTCTCCCGAGCAGCGAGTGGATGATCCGCTCGCAGCACGGCCAGGCATTTCGACGGTGTGCCGTACTGCTTGGGCGGCAACCATTCGACCGCGTCCACACGCGGGCGAATCGTGACCTTGCCGTCGCCGATGATGACGAAGTCGCCGGTCCTCGGTATGAAATCGACAGACTTGGAATAGCGAGCGGCTCCGGCGATCCCCTCGAACTCGACGTGAAAGAGCAAGCTGGCGGACATGTCAGACCTTTCCCGGCGATAGCCGGATGAGCTTGAAGAAGCCGACGTAGCGGAAGGTGCTCCAGGGTTTGAGGTAGAACCTGCCGATGAGCACGTTCGGATCCAGGGTGGTGCGCACGAAGTCCTGGATGTGCCCGCGCAGCACCCCGTTCTCCGGCACGTCGTAGTCGATGAGCAGGGAGCCGAAAAACAGACCGCCAATCGCCGGATCGAGCTTGAACCAGCCCCAGCGATAGTCGTCGCGGAAAAGGTTGCAGCCCACGACGCTTCTGTCGGTGGTGCGCATGAACTGCTTGCGGTGTCGAAGGAGCGGACCGCCCATGTTCGGCAAAAACCCGGTCAGCATGACGACCTGCCATTCGGCGACATGCACGTCGGGACCACCGAACAGATCGTCCAGCATGGGGATCTTGCCGTGAACGAACTCGGCGTCGAGCTGTTTTTGAAGCTTGGTCATGTCATTCGTCCTTGTTGCTGGCCAACCGCAAAAGCTTTCCCGCTTCACTTTCCTTGGTGGGACCAGCAGGCCATTGCACGCTTACACGCACCAAAACGTGTTCATACAACGTCAGAACACAACCCAAAGCACAGAGTTCCAGTATGTCATATTCATCATCGACGTACCAACGTCTTATTGCCGTTTCGTATCCAATCGAAGGCAGGGTTCTGGTCACCGAATGATGCCACGGCATGTGACACAGTTTTCTGATAGGCGCCGCCATTTTGACAGCATAAAGAGAATCGTAAGCAGTTTTTGACGGTCGCATGCCTGTTGAACCTCGGCCGTGACCTTCTAACATCCACAAAGCAGCAATCAACCACATTGTTGGTCTTTGCGATGTTGAAACATTGCCAACCACATTAGCGGAGTCGGTCAACCCTGCACCATTGACACATCGTTGTTGAATAGAGAAATACAACCCTGGGGGACCATCATTGGCCAACTTCGAGACAAGTTCTGGCAGATGTTTCTTGGTGTGCCAAGCACACCAGACATCTGTGCGATCGAAACGATGTGGGGGCGTGATCTTGGGATCTACGTGTTGAATAAGGTTTGTTGGTTCCAGGTCGGCGGCTTCGACGCCATAGTATTCAAGGTTTCGCAGAAACGATGCGACATACTCATGCCATTTCGGGTCGTCATTATCGAACGTGTGCTCATAACCATTAGTCATGGAGTCAGTCTTTCATTTGAGGGTCATGGAGTAGAGCTTGCCTTCGCGCTCGAAGCCCACCTTGCCGCCGGCCTTGACGAGCCGCATGTTGTTGCCGATGGCGGAATCCTCGACGACCTTGCAGCCTCGCGCGCCCTTGCGCGCCGGGAAGGCTTCGAGCTTCTCCTCCTCGGTCACGCACACGCAGATCCCCGAATCGAGCGTCACGAAGTTGAGGGCAGAGAGATCCACGTCCGCGACGACGCGCACATCGTAGGTCTGGAAGTCCTCGTCGAAGCGGAACACCAGCCGGTCGTACTGACCATTCTTGGCGCCCACCACCATGAGCACGCCGCCGTCGAACTTGGCCTCGCAGATCTTGTAGTCGTCCAGCTCCGCCATGCGCACCTGGTAGCCGGCCTTGCTTCTCGGGAAGAGCGACACGAAGATCGAGCCGAGCATGTTGGCCACGCAGCAGCCTTCGTAGAGGTGCGATGCCTGCTCGGGCACGTCGGCGACCGGGAAGGATGCCGTCACGATAACCTCGGTGGCCGATTCGGCGGAGAACTCCAGCTCCAGCACGCGCGGGCCGTTCTTGACGTAGAAGCGGTCGCCCGACTTCGCGATCTCCTGTACCCGGAAGGGCAAGACCTGCTGCTTGCGCGCCGTGAGATCCAGGAACGACAGGTGCTCACCCTGGAGGTTGAAGACCACCGGACGGTTGAGCTTGGGTGTGTGCCCGACGAGCGTGGTGCCCGGTATCGGCTTGCCACTGTGAAGGATCCGTCCTGGGATGTTGACGGTGCCCGGACCTGACTGTCCGGTCACGGCCCGAGCTTCCGTGGGCTTGACGAGCCACATGAGCGGGACGCCGCCGCTCTCGGCGTAGGAAACCAGGGTCCAGTCTTCCAGGTTGCCGAGCATGGTGATCACGATGTCGTTGGTGGAGACTAGGGTCTTGCTGATCTTGGCCGCGATGACCACGGCGCCCGAGTCCCGAGGGTCGGGGGGAGGCAGCCGCTTGCCCTCCTGCAAGACCGCTCGCATCCAGTCGCGAAAGTTGGCCGGGATGACATCGAACCCGTAGCAGCACTGGGGCAGGCTCACGTCGGCCTGAAACGCCGAGATGTTGTGCCGCATGCGGTGAACCATCCGCTGATCCTTGGGGATGCTCGCGGACGGTGCATGCGTGCCCTTGTACGGATGGCTGCCGATGAAGAGCTGGAAGGTCAGGATGCCGTAGCTGTACCAGTCGGAGAGCGTCGAGAAGTCCGCAGCGTGAACCGAGTAGTCGCGCACCGAGGGCATGATGACCGTGGCCGGGAAGCCCTTGGTCTGGTAGCTGTCCACGTCGATGAGGAAGGTGTCGGCGTACTTCCGATCGACCAGGATGTTCAGCTCGTTCAGATCCACGACCAGAATGGACGCCGCGTGGACGTTGCCGACGTGCTCGCGCAGGTTGGCCGCCAGGCCGATGACGTGGTCGTTGGTCACGCCGTTGCGCTCGCGGAAGGCGCGCGTGAAGAGCTGGCAGAGGGAGAGGTTGTCGGAGATCGCCCGCATCGTGTAGCCGATGGCTCGCTTGTGCTCGTCGAGCAGCAGGTGCTCGGGCTTGATGACGGCGGAGTCGGCGATGGTTGCGAGCGCCTGGAACTTGGCGTCGGGGATCACATCGGAGGGGTTCGTGTAGATCTTGTAGGCGACGCCGTCCTTGACGTAGACGGATGCCTGGCCGCCCGTGGCCACGTAGTTGCGCTGGGTGAGCGTGACATCCCCTTGTCCCTTGACGACGACCTTCATACTTTTGCCTATCTTGGCTCTGCGCCAACCTTGTGCCTGAGCAACGAAATTTCCATTTCTTCCACTTCCAGGTTGTTGCCAGGACGTTTGACCAGTCGGACTCGTTGGTGTGTCACATGAAAGGTGTGGTCTTCATAATCAACCATGTCTCCACGGCGCAAGGATGGTATCACACCAATCCAATTATCGAATTGATCTGTGTGAAGCACATCTTCGCTTTTGCCCTCTCGATTGAGGTCAATCGTTGAAATGCAGATTTTCATAGTGAGAAGCCTTTCAATGAATTTGAGTGTGACGGTTGTGTGTTTTAGGGAGCGTCACGGGCGCCTTTCGGTTTGTGCTTTCCTTGTCGGCTTGAGTTTGAGATAGATCTGACGAGAACTCGTGTCCACATCCACGACGGATGCGCGATCTTGAAAGCAACACCGCAGGTGAACCCCTTGCTCGGTCAGGGTCCATTCGCGAGACAGAACGATGACGACCTGGTCACCTTCAACACGCGCGTTGTCGTAGCCGTAGAACACAGCTTCGGAAACCAAGTCCCTGGTCGAGCGCAAGGTTCGTCGAACCAGCGAATCGTTCTCCAGCGCCACGCGCCACCTGACCAGTTCGCCCTGTGATGACTTGCTCCAGAAGTTGCGACACCTCGTCATGGCTCGCAAGACCATCTTGGTTGTCGGTCGCACGAGAACCAAGCACATCAACAGAAGCTCGGTGTTTCCTTCGACTCCCCACTTGAGCGCCAGGCGCGTGCGCCTGGGGAACCACTTGAACAGAGATCGCCGAAATCGACGAAACTCCTCATTCAAGGCGGGGTGACGAAGGAAGAGATCTACGATGGGACCATCCGCCCCGCGAAAGGTGTGCCGATGCTCGATGTTGGTGGGCTGGGTGGAGATGGGAGGCTCGAACAACGTGAAAGTCTCTCTCAGAAAATCATTGGGCAAGGCATACTGCGCTTTGCATTTCTTGTCGGCTGGTACAGGCGATGCTGGAGCATACGAGCGGATGATGTCTTCCGGCCGGGTCTTGGTCTTGGCGGCAAAATCCCAGAACGCGTCATCATCGTCAAAATCGGTGAGCAGTTTTCGGTGCCGGGCCAGCGTTCGCAAGGCTTGATTCGCAACCATGCTTATGTTGCCACCCGTGCAATTGAAGTCGCTGGCGATCTCTCTGTAGGAACGCTCGTCCGTCTCGAAACCGAAGTGGTCGCGCAGGACTTTTTCCTTGCGCGGCGAAAGGCTTTTCAGGGCGAGTTCGACACGGGCTTGCAGCTCCTCGGTCGCGGTGCGGGTGTCGGGCGGCAGGAGCAGCCGCTCGGTGTGTTGTGAGGCGAGCATGGGCAACAGATCGCCCGCATTGACCTTGCGCTCGATGTGGGGCACCTGGATGGCCAGCACGCTTTCGGGGAACAGCTCCTCTATTGGCTGGTCGTAGTAGTCGGCAACCTTCAAGGCCAAGGGATCCCACTTGCCATCGACGAGGGGCTTCCGCTTCATGGTCTCGAAGTTTCTGTAGGCATCAAGACCGATACCGATGGCCAGGGCGGCTTCGTACTGGTTGATGCCCAACGCTTCCCGACATTCGAGCAGTCGGTTGTTGCGCAAGCGAACCGAGACGCGAAGATCCTTGGTCGATGTTATTGATGGCATTGCGGGTTCACCGGTTGATCGGTCTGACGATGATCTCGATCTCGTACTGGTACTGCTTCTTGCACGCCGGGCAAGGGTTCGCGGTGGCGGCTTCGAGAGTCGGATGGCCAACACGTTTGACCACGGCACTGGCCGCAAGCTCCGCCGTGCTGAATCCGCTGCACGCTTGCACGTACACCGTGCGACGGGCTTCCTTGTTTTCTGGGGTCGGGATCTCAGGAGTTACGTTCATGACGACACGCCTTCGTCTTGCGTTTGGTTTTCGCGCGCATCTCCTTGAAAGCAGCGCGGCGTTCCTGTTTGTACTTGTCCACCAACTCGAACAACAAGCGAGCGGTATTTCCCTGCGCTAAGAGCTGACACAAGACACGCCGAAATTCTCGTCCATCCTGAAAGTTGGCAATCAATTGTCCGTTCATTGACTCCAGTGTGCCATGATCAGGTTGACCACTTTCGTCTGGCGATGGCGTGTATAGCTTTGCGATTGCAATCTCCAAGGTGTCACCACCGCCACATTCGGGATGACCAGGTGGTGCAGTTACAATCATCAACACGTCACCAGGGGGATAGAGCCCGTCGAGACCCGGCGCCCAGAGTTCCAGGTCGTTCACGCTGGGGAACATTCTCGCGAGCAAGGGATCAAACTCGCGAAGAACGCGCGCCACCTGCTTGTCCAGCCACATGCTTTTCCGCTTTTCCTCGAAGCGAATTCCTTTGCGCAAGGCTCGCGCGTAGAAGACCAGAGGATCTCTTTCGCTCATGATGCCGATCAGCACGTCCTCGCAAGCTCGACACTTCATGTCGGGATTCAAAGGCGCGGCGACGAGACTGTCCAGCGCGGTTGGACGATTGCAAGTGCGATCCTTGTGCTCGTACCGATTGCACGCTACCTGCTTGTTGACAACGGCATGAAACGTGCCGTTGGGTGAAAACCTGGCCCACACAACCTTTGTCATGACCACATGAATCCTTTCAGGCGCACTTCATGTTGATATGCCTTCCAGGGCTTCCCAAGGCACGAAGGTCTTCGCCTCGCGACCGTTCGCCGAAAGCCTGGCCGCTACACCTTCGGGATGAAGGAGAAGCTCGGGGGTCTCGCGGGTGTATTCGAGCACGATGACCCCGTGTTCGTTCGCCGGCCACCAGTCGGGCAAATCGAGCCCTGGGAAGTCGCGGTTCTCGGCAAGGAAGGCCACGCTGACCTTGCCGTGCTCCATGAGCTTGTCCACAAACAGGACATGGGTGCTGGTCTTGAACCCCAGGCGCTCTTTCGGATCCAGCTTCTCCAGCTCGGCGATCTTGGGCATGAGCTATCTCCCGGCGATCTGCTTCAAGGTCTTCCGGTTGGTTGAAAAAATGGCGGCCAGGAAGGTCTGCGCCACCTCCAGGGTCTTGCAAAGCACGAACTGGTGGTCGAGATCTAGGCGCCACCAGGCGCAGAACCGCCTCGCCCAATCGTCCTGGCAGAGATACGCCGGGCGGAGGCAGGTGACTTCCTTGAGGGGTCTCTCCGCCATGTAGCGGTCGCTGCCGTTCTCGATGAGCTGCGTGCCGATGAACTTCGCGGCCGACTCGAACCGCGATTCTGGCCCGAGGTACCAGATCGTGATGTCCTGGGACACGGTGACCGGGCGGATGTCCCAGATCTCCTTGCGCTTCTGGATCAGCAGGCACGCCTGGTCCAAGGCTTCGAGCTGGATGCCTCGCTCGAACTCGGCGCAGCCCATGTGATCGAGGGCGAAGTGCTCGAACACACTGAATCGCTCGCTCTCCGGAGCGGGCTCCGCCCGGTAGAGAAGTCTCTGCACAAGATAGGGTTTGGGTTCCTCGAACATCTCAGTTGTCCTTTGTCACGTCGATGGAGATCTTGTCCGCGAGCGGGCTGCCGTAGCTGCTCACAACGCGGACAATCACCTCGCGAGCCTTGGGGTTCTCTTTGTAGAAAGCCGCCACCTGCTCCTGGGTTGGCAATTCCTCGAAATCCTTGTAGGGACAGGTCTCGATGGCCTGTCCTGGCATCAAGGCGATGGCAATGTATTTGCAACCCTTGGTCATGTCATCTTGCTGTCTGCGCCGGAATTTGGGTGAGCGCGCCGCAGTGGCATCGGAAGTTCAAGACGGAGATCTCGTGTGTGGGATGGTCGGAGCAGTTTTTCTTGTCGCAATACTGATAGGACTCGAACACCGCCGATCCACATCCCGAACACCGCTCTGGCGGTTGACAGGCCACGAAATGCTCTGGCAGTCGCGCTTCCAGGGCGTCCTGGCGCGCTTCGTGCTCGGCGAGAATGCTCGCGAGAACGCGCGCCAGGGTTTGCACGTCGCGCTTGGGGTGCCAGGGATCCTTTTCGAGCGCCTCCAGCAGCCGGCTGGTGATGGCCATGCGGCGTTTTTCCCTGTTGTCGGGCAGAAGTGGTATGGGGTTGCTGTCTTTCATCACGATTCGCCGCATTGCGGGCAGTAGCGATCATCGCATCCGCGACACTCATACTCTTCGCGCCATTCCCGCACGTACACCTTGTCGGCAGCGTCCAGATCTTCGTCGGTGTCGTACTCCTCGCGTTGTGGCGCACCTTGCGGGAACGATCGCGTGGGTTGCAGGTTGAAGGCGTTCACACGCGTCTTCATGGTTGACCTTCCGACGGGTTCAACATTTCGAGCGCCACGGCCTCGGAGTAGAGCATCGACTGCGCGATGGCGCAGATCTTGTCGCCGGCATCCACGTCGTGATTCTCCTCCTCGGTGAGCACGGCCATCGCGCGCCAGAACCAGTCCTCGGCCTTGGTCACGAATTCTTCGTCGGGCTCCTCGTCCTCGACGAACATCTTCCAGAAATTGTCGGCCAGGGCGCGCAGCTCGGTGGGCGAGAGCCCGAAACCGGGCGAGCAATCGTGATCTTGCTCGATGATGGGCGCTTGCTGGTCGGCCACGTCACTTCCCCCTGCCGGTGCGAGGTTTCACGGAATCTGGCGCCTGCGTGGCTTCCTTCGTCGTGACGACCGCCAGCTTGAGCACCAGCTCCGCCGCATAGGTGCTGACCACCATCTTGCCACTCTGACGAAGGTGGTCGTTGGCGAGCCGGTACCGGCGTGAGACGACCCGGTAGAGCTTGCCACCCTGCCAGATCTCGTCGCCTGGCAATGGCGGCGGCACGATCCCGTGCCAGTCGAGATAGACGGCGGGTTTGGTGCCATCGTCGTACTGGAGAGCAAGCTTCATCTCGTCACGTCGCCCGCTTTCCAGCCCTGTCCAGGAACCAGGGACCATACGACCTTGCTGTTGTCGGAGATCTGGAGACGCCGCAAGCGCGGATGCGTGGGGAAACCGTTGTACGCGGCGAAGTCTTGCAGGGTCTCCACCGTGTCACCCCGGATCGTGAACTCCTCGGATCCTCCGTAGAGCAATGCCCAGGTGACTTCCATGAACGACGGCTGCCGGAAGTTGCCGTAGAGCACGAAGGGATACTTGATCTCTTCTTCCGGTGTGACGGGCGGGATGTCCCGATAGGTGGTGCCGCTGACCAGCCGCACGTTGAACGTCGGTTCGGCTGGGGTGCTCGCACTGGCAGCTTTCACGGCTTTCCTGGTCATGTTGATGCCCTCCGGAGTAGCGCGACGAAGACACGCGTTGCCTTGGCTTCCGTAATGAGCTTGTTAAGCTTGGTCGCCACGCTGGCCGAGAGCACGATGTTGTGTCCGTGCATCCCACAAGGCTCTCCGACCGCATCGGCCGCGTCGAGCGAGAACATGATACCGGGCTCGTAGCCGATGATGCCCCAGCCGAATTCCTTGGCGATGGGTTCGGCCAGGTCGCGCCAGGCTTTCATGTACGCCATCGGATCCGTGCTGGACGTGCCGTCGGGCAGGGTGCCCTCGAACCGAGGGCGCCGTTTCCTGGAACGCTTTCCGGGCTTGCGGATCATGTGGTCACGCTGACGAAGATGTCCTTGGAGAGTCGCCGCAGACATTCGGCCTGTTCGGCGGGCGGCAGCTCGTCCAGGAGCTTCTTGACGACCCTGTAGGTCATCTCGGCCGCCGTGAGCGGGGACGATGCCACGGGAGCTTCCTCGGCCTCTCCGGGGGTTCCCGGACGAGAAGGTGTCACGGCCGAGTAGATGGGAACCACTGTCGCGTTCTGCCGGGGAATCGAACCCAGGTACTTGGCGGTGATGTTATCAGGCATGATGTTTGCTCTTCTAGCGCGATTGTTGCGCGTTCAAGGTTTGCAACCACATCGAGAACGAAGGGTTTTGCTCATACCGCTCATCATCGGCGTTGAGCCAATCTCCATAGAGGTTATAGAGTGCTTGTCCTGTTTTCCCCAGACTAACGACAAGCTCCACAAATCGTTGTTCCTGGATATGGCAAGCGGCATCCGAAAGCCCTGCCGCCACGCCCGCATGGCCCTCGGCGATTTTGGCTATGAACGTGATCAACTGCTCGCGGGTCATGATGTTCACGGGTGGTAGATGCCGGCCACGGCGATGTCGTCGGTGTGCTTCCAGCCCTGCTCGGTGCAAAACCTGCCGAGAAATCGGTTGCAGCGGCGGGTGATGAACGCGCCCTCGTAGCTCTTGATGTCGAAGAGCTGGTCGAGGACATGGGTCAGCGCGATGGGGTCGCCACCAAGCGTCTGGAAGCTCTCAGCACCATCCGTCATGATGAGCACGAGATCGTACTCCGGGCCGTAGCGCAGCTCGCCGACGAGGATGTGCCGGTTGAGCGGCTTGTCGGATTCGGTGTCGGATTGCCAGAACACGGCTCTGTCGAGACTGCCGCCGACTCGACGGCCTAACGTCTGGCTCCAGGTCTTCGCGCGTTCGATGTACTTCCTCTCCTCGTTCGGATCCAACCGGTAGGAGAGGTAGTAGGGCATATTCTCGCCGAAGTGCGTGCTCACGAACTCGATGGCTCCGGTGTCACGCTTACGGGCCGCGATGACGCCGTCGCCGCTGTGGTGAACCCAGATCTCGTCGCCCATGACCATGGCCCGGATGAGCGTGGCATCGAGACACTGACGCGGTAGACCGGCGGCCTGAGCCATGAGCCGGGCGTCCGACAGCAGGTAGCCGTGCTCCAGGCTGTCCAGGGGAACGTTGACCGAGAAATGGGGCGTCGTCAGATGGAGCCGGGCGGCTTGCACCAGAAAGCGCGAGCCGTAGTCCGTGAACGCGCTTCCCGAGCACCCGTCGGATACGAGGGCATAGGGATGACCGTTCACGCCCGTTCCCGAGGCCGCGTAGTCCTGGCAAATCGTGTGGTTCGCGCCCATGCGGAAGCAAAAGTCAGCGCCCATCTTGTCCTTTCGGGCAGAGCTGAAACTTCGCCACGAGCGAGATCTCGTAGATCACCCTGGCGTTCCTCGGGTACATCTCGTTGTCGTAGCCCCGGAAGGTTTGCAGCATCGGGCAGTTGGCGATGGCCGCGCGCACGGCTTCCTCTTCGCTCAGCACGCCCGGCAGCTCGACACGCATCACGCGCACGGGGTTGTGGTTCTCCAGCGAATCGAAGTCGTCGTAGACGAGGTACCAGATGCCTTTCGTTCTCGTCTGTGCGCTCTCCTGACTGGAAGTGGTATCAAAGTCCATGGCGATCGGTCTCCTTGGGTTCGAGGGTGCGGAGCGGGCGGCCGAAGTGCTTCTCGAACCAGGCCAGGTAGCACTGTCCCGTGCAAACCCAGATGGTCGGATCCAGCTTGGTGCCGGGCGGGAACTCGTTGCCGCAGTTGGAGCAGACGACCTTCATGATTCACCTCGCCTGCCCCTGCCATCGCAAGGGCAGGCCCGATTGTGGGGCTAGAAGGTGATGGGCTGGCTGGCGGAGCCGGTACCGAGCGACTTCGACTGGCTCGAAACCGACTTGGAGATGAACCCGGCGATCTTGGCCAGGGTCTTGGGCGAGGCGTCCTTGGCCTCGACGTACTGATCGAAGCCGGCCTCGTCCTTGAAGGCCGCGAGGAAGCGCCCGACATCCGGATCCGTGACGTTGATGCCGATGAGGATGGTGCGGATGCTCTCCAGGGCCTCGGACTTCCGCGCCCGCGCCAGGGCTTCCTTCACCGAGCGCACGGTCTTGGTCGAGCCCACGTCCATGCCGTCGGTGATGACCACGACGATGCCGTTGGCGGTGTAGTCCTGGGCCGTGAGATCCTTGCCGTAGGCCGCGAGGGAGTCCACCATGTCCGTGGCGGCGTCGTAGAGCGACGTGGTGCCGCCCGTCTTGATGCAGCCCTTGTAGTTGCCGAGGTGACAGTCGGTGAGCGGCCGGAAGCCGTGTTCCTCGGTCACCTTGCTGGCGAAGGTGATGAGCCGGGCGAGCAGGTTGTCGGCGCGCGGGGACTTCTGGCAGCTCTCGATGCTGTTGACCAGGCAGCCCTCGATCTCGCTGGCGAAATCGGTGACGCTGGAGCTGGTGTCGCAGGCCAGGCCGACCAGCGTGTACTCGCTGGCCCCCAGGCTCTTGATATCGACGCCCGAGAAGTGGAAACCCGAACCGGACTTGAAGGTCTTGGCGTTGTCGTCGTTGAAGATTGGCATCTGTGCTTTCCTTGATGGGGGTGGGAGGAAAACGAAACTCGGCGAATCTGGCGCCAGCCGAAGCTAGGCCAGGATGTCCTTGGTGGTGGAGACCTGCATGCCCTTGGCGATCATCTCCTTGACGAAGGTGTCGCCCAGGTTCTCGAAGCCGGGCACGTTGGAAGAGGCGTCGGTGCAGAGCACCATCTTCTTGACGTAGGTCGGATCCGAGAAGTTCTTGGCCACGTCCCGGAACGTGTTGGCCAGGCAGTGCGAGAGTGCCTCGCCGACCCAGATCACCATGTCGGCCTTCTCCAGCGCCTCGATGAGCCCCCGGTTGACCTGGGTGCTCGGATCCTCCGGATCCGGCACCTCGGCCATGACCGCCGAGAAGTGCTCGGTCCAGGGGTTGCTGCCCTTGGTGACCACGTCGGAGAGCGCGAACCGCTTGACCTCCCACTCGTGCACGGCCGCCGCGAGCGTGGGGAAGATGTTGTGGCCGGGATCGCCGATGAGGCAGTGCTCGGGCCAGATGACGTGCGGGTAACGGTTGGTCGCGCGCAGGGCCTTGAGGTACTTCAAGCTGCGGTCGCGGGCCGACATGAGATGCGGGCGCCACTTGCCCTGCTCCACGTCCTCGGGCGTGATCATGGTGAAGGGGGCCGGGTGCTTGCCGGCGCCATCGACCCACCACAGCGGGTGCGAGATGTCCACCTTGTGGTGGCTGTCCATCGTGAGGTGGATGTCGGTGATCTTGTCGCGCAGGCGATCGATCATCTTGGCTGCGCGAGCCGCGTTCTGCTCACCTCCCTTGACGTAGAGGCCACCGTTCGGATCCACGAAGTCGTTCTGCACGTCGATGCCGATGATGTGAAGATTCAGGCTCATGTTCCAGTTCTCCTTTTCTCCAGTTGCGTTTTCCGTTCTACCAACACCATGATCATCGGACCGAAAAGTGCTTGCCCTTGTCGTCCAGCCAGATGACCGTTCCCGAGTTGTTGTGTGAGATCATCACGTCCCAGTATTGCGCCAGGGCGCCGACCTGCTCTCCGATACGAAGCTTCTCGATCTCGGGCGGCAAGACGATCTCGCGCCCGAGCCAGTGGGCAATCTGGACCGCCTGCTCGTCGTCGCTGCTCATGCGCAACCGGAGCCCCATTCCGACGAGCAGGACTTGGATCTCGCGCAAGATCTTCTTGCCGAGGTGCCGGCGCTTGAGCAGATCAGCGGCGCTCAGGCGCAACAGCACGTACAGATTCTCGATGTCCGCGAGACAAGCCTGGGCACGCGTGGAAAGCGCGAGCTTCGCGATCGGGGTTTTGAGATCGATGGAGTTCATGTTCGCGAGCGACTCTTACGACTTGTCCTTGATGTCGAGGAGTTTGAGCAACACGATCTTAATTGCGGCGCTCAGCGTGAGCGTGAAGCGATCGACAGCGTTGCGATAGATCTGCGAGCTGCCCGCGACATCGCCTATTCCGGTGACGATGAAGTTGTGGCAGGGACCGCACAGGTCGCCCACGAAGGTTCCTTCGTCCTTGTGGTTCTGGCAGCCGTACACGATGCACCGCTCGTGCGGCTGTATTTTCGTGCCGAGCGCGAGCCCGAAGTCGCTGGCCAGCAGCTCCTTGATCTCGCGCAGGTGCCGGCGCGCGAATCCCGGACGGGCCAGAAGGTCACGCTCGCGCATCGTCACCAGCTCGCCCAGGGTCTTGATGGCCGGGGCGACCACGCGATGGCGCTGGTTGCGCTGCTCGCCCAGGGCGCACGATGCACTGACGGACAGCTCCAGGTGCGAGATGGGCATGTTGAAATCTGGCTTGGTCATCGGTGATCCTTTCACGAGAGCTTGCCGTCGATGGGTGGTGTCTGATTCAGGACGACGTGCCCGCCGAGCGGGGTGATCGTGAACAGCTTGCGCGGATCGCCTTCGAGCGCCTGGTAGCACGAATTGCAGCAGTTGTACCACTTGGCGATGCCCTTCTCGCCGGTTGGCGATGTGAAGGGCACGGCACCGATGCCGAACCAGTGCGAACCGATCGGGCATTCGTAGATGTTGCCTTTGCGCAGGTGCGCACAGAAGAAGATCGTGTCGCCCGGTTTTGGCCTTTGCGTCAGGTCGATACCAGGCAGCTTGCGAACGGGCTTGTGCTTGCGATGTGAATGGCAGGGCTTGCGCTTGCGCTTGCTCATGCGACCCCCTTCGCGCATTCCACGCAAAGGCGAGCATCGCGAACCGCTCGGACCTTGGGTGGAAACCCCTGGTGACACTTCTGGCAATCGGCGGGCATGATCTCGGGACCACGATCTTTGATCTCGTAGGTCTGGGCATGCTTGACGAGCACGCCTCGGGCGTCGAGCCGGTGCAGGACCACGCGCACGAGGTTGCGCTCGCGACCGCTGATCCTGCCGAACACGAGACGGCAGATGTCATCGATGGTGAGCGGCCCCGACGCCACGGTCAGGGCCTTCTCGATGCGCATGCTCTTGTCTTCCGTCTTGCCGAAGATCATCTGACCTTGCCGATGTAGTAGACGATCATCTGTTGCAGATCTTCCGGTCCGAATTCGACCAGGCGTTCGTAGGTGCCGATCATCTCACCCGCCTCGCTCGTCACCACCCCATTTTGCGTCCAGGCGATGCGGTGTCCCTGAATGATGGCGCCGCGAGGGATCTTGCTCCCTTTCCAGGTCAGGAAGAAAGCCCGCGTGCTCTGAGCTGAAAATGCTTGCAAGTAGCTCGTCAGCACGTCTTCCGGCTTCCCACCCGTGGCGTGTGGGTCTTGCGAATCCAGGAAGGTCGTCATATCGAATCCAAGATCGATCAGGTCAGGGACATTTCCAGCCTTGATCTCGATGACCGATACGATGGGCGAGTTCGCGCTCATGGGTTTGCCCTTTCGTCTCCTGTATCTTCCCAGATGTAAAGATCTGCGTTCCAGAGAGCACCGTTCCAGAGAACATGCTGCTGGTTGGTTGGATGAATCATCCGGTCACGGACGATGAGCTTGATGGTCGGGAGTCGTGAGGTTCCAAACCGCTTGCCCGCTTTGATCTGGTCGAGCAGGTGTTCGGTCTTGAACCCGTTTTGCAGGTTCACGAGCTTGCCGGCCACCGCCTCGAAGGGAAGCGGTTTGCTGTCGTTGCGATCGGCGCTGCGCGGTCGGCGAGCGACCTGGCAGGGTTCGAGCAGGCGGATGGCGAAGTAGACGCCGTCGTCGTAGAACAGATGCTTCTTTGGCCCACGCCGATAGATCCGCTCGATGGTTCCCACGATCCGGGCACCGGTCCGGAAGAGGAACCAAGGAGCGGTCGTTCGGTGACGAGGGATCCGCACGGCGAGTTACCGGGCGAAGTCCGCGAGTAGCGCCGGGGTGTTGGTGTCGAAGCCGACGACATCGAGCATGCCGCCGTCGTTCGGATCCGCGATGGTCACGTTGTTCGACACCATCGCGCAGACCACGAGCTTGGCCGCGATGCCCATCTTCTGGCGATAGGTCCGCAGAGCCGAGGCTGCGTGCGGGCTGCCCGCCTGGTTGGTCTCGCTGTCCGTGTAGACCACGAACACGTCCACGGGGATCTTGTTCTTGGTGGCCCAGACCATGGGCGCCGAGCAATCGGTGGACGACGCCCGCAAACCTCGGACGTAGTGGTTCACGTCGTCGAGTCGCTGGCGCGTCGAGATGGTGGTCCGGATGAACGTGTCCGCGAAGGCGCAGATGTGGTGCGCGCTCTCGACGTTCGCGGTGACGAGCGCCATGGCCGAGGCAGCCTCGCGCGGCGTGATCGGCATGCCCGCGCAGTTCTGCCAGGTCATCGAATCCGAGACATCGAGCGCGAGGACGTGTCGCTTGCCCGTGGGCTCGACCGCCTTGAACGCAAGGTAGAAGGCTTCGTCGAGCGCATCGACGATCGCGGGCACGGGGGACCAGGACAGGGATCCCTTGTCGCCGCGACCCTTGGCGTAGGTGCGCAGGGCCACGAGCAACGACAGCGGATGCATGCGCGCCAGCTTGAGCCGCTCGAACGACTTGAGCTGCGTGACGACGGTGGCCGTGGTGCCGCCGAGCGGGCGCAGAAGTCCGATTGCGGTCATCTTGCCGAGGTTGCGGATGAGCGCGGTCATGCCCATGTTGGGCAGCATGGCGTACCAGACACTCGGGTCGCTCTTGTGCTCGTTGGGCACGCACTCGTGGGGCAAGCCGTGCTCCTCGATGAGCTTGATGAGCGTCTTGCGATCGGCGTGCTTCGCACGCTCGAACGCCCAGATCTTCCGGAGCGTCTCGTCGGGATGCTCGGTCTCGCCGACGCTCTCCCAGCCGTTGACGATCCAGTTGAAGATGTCGTTGCGGACACCGTCGGGCCGGGCCGGGTGCGCCTTGCGCAACACGTCCCGGTGTGCCCAGCCGTCACGCGACTGGTACTTGATGACATCGTAGGCCAGGCGATCCTCGGGCTTGTCGAGGTACCAGTTGCCGAAGGCTCGCTTGGTGCCGCGTCCCCAGCCGCCGAGCGCGCTGACGAAGGACGCCAGGTGGAAGAGGTGTGTGCCGATGCGGGCGACCTTGGGCAGCGCAGCGTGCGCCGCGCGCCGGGTGGGCAGGTCGCCGACCTTCATGCACAGGGCGAGCACGAAGAGCGCAGGATCGTTCTTGGGCGCGCGGCCGGCGTCCGAGATCTCGACGACCGTCTTGACCACGCGCTCGCCATCGCTCGCGATGCACCGCTGGACGGCAGCCGCGTTGTCGCGCGTGAGCTTGCGATCTTCGGCGTAGTAGCTGCCGCCCTCCGAGCCAAGGACGAGGAAACGCGCGAGGCGCGTCCAGTCGTCCACCGGGAAGGAATAGCCGCCGCCCGAGTTGGCGATCTGACCAGGCAAGGGTTCGGTCTGCGACGTGGCGGTTTCGGCGATCGTGCGAGCGTAAGGATACATGCTGTTCTCCGGTTCTCCCGACACCTGGGGTGGTGAGAAAGAATTCGACCGAACGAAAATGAAGCTCCGCGTTTTAGGCGCTCTACCACTGAGCTACAGGCGAGCTAGGCCCGTCTGGAGGGATTTGAACCCCCGACATCCCGCTTGTAAGGCGATAACAGAACCTCTGCGGCTCGGTCGAAATCTAACGCTGCCCAGGGTCGAGAACCGACTCGATCCTTCGTCTTGACCTCCAGCACGGAATCGCGCAAGGCGACTCATCCTTCGGTCGGAACGCTATGCTGCCATTACACCACACTGGGCGGCAGAATAATGTCCGGACAAGTTGATGTGCCTGGGGGTGTGCATCGTGTTGAGCGATAACCCAGACGCTTCGGCCCGGACTTTTTCAATTTTCAGATGAACGGACAAGTTGTCGAGCTGGAATTTTCTAGGGGCCGAAGCCCCAAGCCGATAACCCAACCCTGTCGGCCCGTTCGAGAACCTTTGTAATTCAAAATTACAACACCGTCAACAACTTTCGTTGACACGTTGCTCGCTCGGGTTTTTCAGGGGTGTTCGCTCCGGCTGTCAGAGACAAGCCAGCCACGCGTCTTCCGGGTATGAGCTACCACGATAACGGAAGATGGTACATCAAGGGCTGGCCCGACAAGCGCATCGACAAGTACGGCGGCGACGCGCCCAAGGTCACGTTCCGGATCGACTTCGAGGCCGACGACAAGACGCGCGGGCGCTCGGTCGCGAGCTTCGCCGGTCACCTCACCGTCGAGCAGGCTCGGTTCGTCGCCCAGGAGATCGCCGATGCCATCGTCGAGGCCGAGACCGGCAAGAGGCCGGTTCATCCGACCAGGATCATCACCCTTGTCGGGGAGCGGGGAGGTGTGCCTTGAAACGCTGGTTCATGGTAAGCTGGTTGCCAGGTATCCATGGCAACGGCAACCGGACAAACCGCTTCCCGATGGTGGCTCATCGGGCTCGGTGGGCTGGGCGGCACGCTCGGCTTGCTGTCGCTCTGGCGGCGCGCTGGCATCGCGCCGGCCGTCGAGTCGATGGTCGAGCCCATCATCGAAACCCGGTTGCACGTCGTCAACGATCGCGGCGTCGTCGAAGCCGATCCGAAAGGACTGGCAGCCGTGGCCGGCGTGAGCCTGGAGCAGTACGCGCTCGCCTCCGCGATGCAGTCCGAGGAGAAGACCGACCGGGGCCGCCTGGCCGTGGGCCGGGCCATCTGGAACGCCTGCAAGGGCAAGCGGTCGAAGCTCCTCAAGTTGCTCCTGCCACACGGCCGCCTGGGCGCGCAGACCGTGAACCCCTACGCGGCCACGAGCAAGCCCCCGACCGCGCGCACGCTCGACCTGGCGGCGGCCGTCATCGAAGGTCGCGTGCCCGACTTCGTCGCGGGCGCCGTGCAGTGGGATGCGCCCAAGGCACAAGATCGCAACCACGAGAAGTACCTGCGCGATCCGAAACGCTGGCCGAAGTACCGGTACAACTCGGAGATGATCGCCGAGCGCCGTATCGCGGGCGGGGCTCGCATGGTCGTGCTGCCCGACGTACCCGAGACCCGCTTCTGGACCTATGCTCGCGCCGCCTAATCAGGAGATCGTCATGGCATCAAGAATGTTTCAAATCGGTCGCATCGCCGCTCGTGATCTTCCCGATGACCTGTCCTTCGCGCTCGATACCGCAGGCTCGTGGGAAGGCGAGTTCCCGGATCCGGATACGGGCGACTACCTGGTCACGCTCGGCGCCTATGATCGTGACGAGGAAAGGGTGCTCGTCTCGCGCCGGTACACCTCGGCCGTCGATGCCCAGCAGGCCGCCAAGCTGGCATTCGGGGCGTTCGCCGAGCGTTCGGGTTACGCAACCGATGACGACGGCGAGCTGCTTCCGATCACCGTGGGCAACGAATCCGGGGTTCCCGCCTGGGTCGTGCGGGTCGATGTCGTGCACGGAAAAGCCCGCCCCTGGAAGGACGAGCCCGCGAACGCTCCCAGGGGAGTGGTTCTGAGCGTCCTGCGCGACGCTTCCGTCGGGGACTGCACGAACGGCGGGATCTCGGGAGATCACGACCGTCTGTGGCTCACCGGTTCCAACATCCCCAAGGAGCAGACTCAGCCACCCGGCGTCCCCGAGGTCGTGCTCGATCATGTGCAGGTCGGCGCGAAGAAGCACTGGTATCTCCGCCCCGTCGAATCGCCCGCCGGGACGGTTGGCCCCATGTTCGGCGGCAACTATGCCTCGGCATCGGGCGGCTCGCGTCGCGGGATCCTCGAACGCCCCTTGCCGATCCATGATCGCTTCGAGACCCCCGAGCAATACCGGATCCTGAGCACCTGAAAGGGTGACATGACCAGGCAGCAGCTAGAGCGCGAGCTTGAACCCCAGTTCGTCTACACCTACGAATACGAGGGGCTCACGGAAGACTGCGAAAGAGATCTGCAACGCGTGCTCATCGAACTCGAAGTCCAAGATCGCCTGGTGATCACCGGCCAGTCCGCCGGCCCGGCCTGGGGAGCTTCCTTGACGTTCACCGGGCGCGATCAGCGGGAAACGCAAAACGCCGCCATCACCGCTGCGCTCTGGATCCAGCGACACCACGGCAAGATCATGCCGTAGGTCGGCCGTCCGCGAACTGCTGTCCGGCGATCCAGTCGGCGGAGCACAGCGAGCAGGCGGGTTCTTCCCGGCGCGCGAGAAAAGCCGCCAGCTCGTCGTCGCTCGCCTCGGGCGCGAGCGGCCGATAGGCAAGACCTATGTCCCAGGCTGGCGACAGGTTCGGAAACTTCCGCTTGGCCATCGGCAGGTAGGCGAGCAAGGGACACTTCCAGAGCTTGCCCTCGTGAAGCTGCATGCACTGGTAGTTGAGGCGGCAGCACCGACCCCAGCTCTTGGCTGGATCGCGATCGTCATAGGGACGCATGTCGCCCGCGCTCCCTCGATACTGCATCCGCCATGGATAGGGCACCGGGATGTCGATGGCCACGCCCTCCGATCGCCAGCGCGCAACCAGCGCCTCGATGGCCAGGAACTCATGCTGGTATCTCGGGCCGCCATCGTGCCGGGTCACCATGATCTCGGTCCCGGTTCGCTTCACCACCTCCGGCAGCTCGGGGTGACGATGCAGGAAGTAGCCGTTGGTGATAATCTGCAAAGGCGTGGTCGGGAAACACTCCCTGGCGATCGAGACGATCTCGCTCAGCCTGGGATTGATGGTGGGTTCCCCGCCCAGCAACATGAAACACTTTGGCGCTACACGCCGGCCCCACGCCGACATCTGTGACCGGGCCTCCGCCACCGACAGCATCCCGGTAAAGCCGTAGTTCGACAGGTGAGAGCAGTTGTCGCAGACCAGGTTGCACGCGTGCGCCACATGCATTTCCAGGTTGTTCGTCATCGCGATCATGGCGTGGCACGTCCGACAGGTGAAAGGCGGCTCGCACTGGCAAGCCGCCTTTCATGGACAACGGAGGCATCCGAGTCCTGCTGCTGGCCCCAAGCATAACACGAGGTGCTTTGGCAAGCGGAAAAAGCGAAAGGCGGCTTCGGGCCGAGAACCGAAGCCGCCTTCCCATGGACACCAAACCAAGAAGGAGTACCGATGCCCTTTCATGGTACTCCGGCCGCCGCCGTCCGCAAGGGGGTTTTTCGTCGTGGGGGAAACTCTGAATTCCGTCCTCGGATCCACCTCGTCACCGACGGGAAACGAAAATTGTTTTGACAAGGTCTTTGCAGGGGCTCATACTGCCCTTGCAATGACGAGAACAACGCATAGGTCCGGTCACCTGGTGGGCTTGAAAGCCCAGCCGGCGATCTATGCGTGCATTCCCGCAGGCAATATGAGCACCCGGTTTTCGCGCCCAGAACTTACCGGGACCAAGTGGGAGGATACGGGCGGCTGACGGAAGATAGATTTCATTCTTCACGAAGGCCGCCCGGAGTTCCCGAGGCGGCCTTTTCGCATTTCTGGAGGTTGTGTCCGAACAACTTGAACAGGGAGACAAGGCGATGGAAGCAGGGCCGTATAAACGCTCACCCGACAAGCGCATGGGTGAGGGACAGAGCAAGGTGCTCGGGCGGGCTGTAAACCCGTTGGCTGTGATGGCCGCCGGCAGGTTCGATTCCTGCCTCACCCACATCTGGAACATTGCCGCCATAACTCAATAGGCAGAGTAACGGCCTTTTAAGCCGGGCGTTGGGGGTTCGATTCCCTCTGGCGGCACTACCCGAAAGTAACACCGACAACTCAATACCTGGGTCTCAAGCTTTGACGGCGAAGCACCCGGCTCTTACCCGGAAGAACACGGTTCAACTCCGTGGAGACCCACGAACGAGGATAGCTTCCTCGGATATCTGACAAGTGAATAGTTGATCATTGCGGCGGGACAAGCCAAGTCCCGCAATTTGCCTCGATAGCTCAAAGGGCAGAGCGGTGGACTGAAAATCCACAGGTAACCGTTCGATACGGTTTCGAGGCACCAAGTAAAATACTCCCGAGTGGCGCAACTGGAAGCGCGGCGGTCTCTGAAACCGTAGGCTGCAAGTTCAAACCTTGCCTCGGGAACAGCAGGAACTCATTCCGGTGTCTGTCTAAAGGCCAGGACGCCTGACTTTGAATCAGGAAATAGGGGTTCAATTCCCTTCACCGGATCTCACGATCTCTCAGGTTTCACGACGGCGCGAAGGCTTGATGGTAAGCCGCCTGGTTCGGGACCAGGAGCATGCGGGTTCGACTCCCGCCACGCCGACCAAAGTCGTTGACGAACAGGGCAGGTTCATAAATGTCAACCGGGCGTTCAACAGGTCCGTCTGCCCACTGCTCAACCTCTCGTAGCATATTGGTTAGTGCAGTCGCTTGATAAGCGGCCGAAGTGGGTTCGATTCCCAACGAGAGGACCGTGGACGAGGGCGAAGAGTCGAGCCCATGCGCTGTGAACGCATGAAAAAGCGGGTTCAAGTCCCGTCGTCCACCCAACATCAGTGTGTAGCTCAGATTGGTAGAGCGCATGCTCGGGGTGCATGAGGCCGGGAGTTCGAGTCTCCCCACACTGACCATCTTGTATGTTGATACCAGGAATGACATCGGGGTGTAGCTCACATGGTAGAGCGCGTGCTTTGGGAGCATGAGGCAGCAGGTTCGATTCCTGTCACCCCGACCACAGGTGTTTGGTCTCGCGAGAGACGTTTCCGGAAACGGAAACCCGTTGCTGGTTGTAACGCGAACACCTGACAGGGCACCTCGGTCACAAACCGAGCATAGGGGCGCGAGGGTGATACTTCCCTCCCGGTGCGCCGCCCAAAAGCCGGGAGACAAGGGTCTGTAGCTCATCTGGGAGAGCGCCTGATTTGCATTCAGGAGGCAACGAGTTCAAGTCTCGTCAGATCCACCAGCCAGGAGATGTGCGGTTCGACTCCCACGCTTTCGCTTCGGCGGGGGCTAGCTCAACGAGAGCCAAGATGCGCTCGCATACGGCGCTAGAGCACCTGGCGCAAGGGTCCATCGTCCAATCGGGAGGACGTGACGTTCGCAGCGTCGAAATCGGAGTTCGAGTCTCCGTGGATCCACTTTGGCGGAAGTCGCAGCGTTCAAGCCCTGCTCGACCGGATACCCAAGATGCATGCGCATACGGAAGCGAAAGCCTCGAACCACGAAGCTAGCCGTGGCGAGAGACGGTCGGTAGTTCAGTAGGTAAAACAGCCGCCAAAATCAGGGGCCATCGTCCAACTGGGAGGACACGAGGCTGGCAGTCTCGGAATCGGGGTTCGAGTCCCCGTGGTTCCACTAGGGCAAAAGCGGGCGGAGGATCCCAAGATTCGCTCGAATACGGGCTACACGCGGATTAGATACCCGCGCGCCAACAACCCACCAGGTTTTGCCCACAATTCCTGGGTCGTTCGTCTAGTGGTAGGACGGCAGCCTCCAAACCTGCCTACGAGGGTTCAATTCCTTCACGACCCGCAAAGGTTGACAGCGTGCTACCATCCTGATCCAGAGGATCGACGCATGCCCACATACCAAGAGCACGTCTTCACGATGGATCTGGCGGCCCTGCAAGCAGCCGGTGATTCCTACAGCGGCGACTTCATGATCGGTGGCCCGTTGCCCGACGACTCCGTGACCATGGGCTCCCAGATCGAAGTCCTCGACGCCCTGGCCGGACCAGGGCTCACCAAGGCCACCGCGACCATCAACCTGGGTCCGGGTAGCCGACCACCATGCGACCTTGTGGCCGATCTGATGAGCATCGGCATGTATCGATGCGGCGGCCAGCAGTACCGGCTCCAGGTCTTCCTGGAAGGCTGCATGATGGATGCCCTCACGGCCGGCGCGCTCAAGGTCGCGATTTTCTACGGCGAGTTCGCGGCATAGCCGCATCGGAGATCGAAACGGCAAGGCGCCGGACCTGTTTTGAAAACAGTGGGAGCCCTCGGGCTTGGGTTTCGAGTACCTCGATCTCCTCGACGACAGGCGTCTCCAACGAAAGGAAAGGATCATGGCCACGGACTTCTTGTAGCGCCCTCCGATACATCATCGGAGGTGACTCATGTACCAAGTCCAACAATGGGTGGACGGTCGCTGGTATCCCATCGGCGGCACGTTCCCCACCTACCCGGCGGCGGCCGACAAGGTCGCCCAGTACATGCTGCAAGGTCAGCAGTACGGCAAGCCCGGCACCGTGAAGAAGCAACCCCGCTTCCGCATCGTGCCCTCGCGGTAGGGTAACCAGGCTTCGGCCCCGGCCTGCATGCCGAACGGGGCCACCACGGAGAGCGAGCTGACTATGGGAGTCAGGCCCGGTTGGAAGCCGGAGCGAACTCGTTGATTCGGGTTTGAGGTTCGATACCTCCACTCTCCTCCACGGAAGGTGAACAGGTAGGGACGCCTGCACGGCCTCGAACACCGATGGTGCCCTCGGGCATGTGGATCAAGACCACCGCCTTCCTCTAGGACCGGTTGGGGCACCAATGCTTCATCGAAGCCAAAGCAGCCCTGTATTCCGGTCCCCTGGAGAGCGAAGCATCCATGGGGGTGTCCTGGTTTGCTAAACCAAGGGCAGTCGAAAGGCTGTGTGGATCGTGACCACCGTTCTCCTCTTTCCCGGCTCCGTGTCCGAGTGGCTAGGTGCAGGTCTGCAAAACCTGCTACGACGGTCCGATTCCGTCCGGAGCCTCCGAGTTGTTCGTGGATGTAGCCAAGTGGTACGGCACTTCCTTGCCATGGAAGACTTCGTGGGTTCGATTCCCATCATCCACTCCGATCGCAGAGCACGGTACACAGGCCCTCGTGGTGCCACCAAGCGAGATCAAACGCGCCTGGTGCTCTGATTGGTGACTCCAACGCGACGTTGGCCGAACGGTAAGGCGGCTGCCTTCCAAGCAGCATTGCGCAGGTTCAACTCCTGTACGTCGCTCCAATTCGACGGCTCTCGACCCTCTCTGGATGCTCCAGCTCATCCACGTTATGGCGCGGTTGAGCTGTTCTGGTCTGTGCGAGAGCCAGCCATGTGCCCACGAAGCGTAAATGGTGACGTGCCGGTTTCGTAAGCCGGAGAACGGGGTTCGATTCCCCGCGTGGGCTCTGCGGGGTAGGGAAGTGGAGGTTGGCCTGGGCAATGCTCGGGCCGGTCGTAACCCACAAGGCTCATAACCTTGGTTTCGGCGGTTCAAATCCGTCCCCCGCTACGCCGGCATAGCTCAGCAGGAAGAGCGGCTGCCTTGTAAACAGCAGGTCATCGGTTCGATTCCGATTGTCGGCTCAAGTTACCGGAAACCACATTCTAGGATGGGGGAATGGCAACCCACATGACTGTTAATCATGCGTCGGAAACGACATTGCAGGTTCGAGTCCTGCTCCTAGAGCTTCTGTCCGTTGTGGTCGTTAGACCACTGGAAGGATATCGACGGCCTAATAAGCCATGTTTCTGACCTCGCGCGGGGTCGCTACTAGAATACCTTCGGGGTGGGATGATCCTGCCGGCGGGCTCCAACTTACCAACATGCGCTCGTAGCTCAATGGACAAGAGCAACCGTCTTCTACACGGAAGGTTGCGGGTTCAACTCCTGCCGGGCGCGCAGAAAGGAAATCATGCGTTGCTTTGCCTGTGGTGGGCCTTATCACCCGGCAACTGGACATCTGTTTCGAGAGTTCGATGTTGCATACTGTGGACGTTGCTTTCGCAACTTCTACAAGTGGATGAGAGCCCAATTTCATCGGCAGTTCGGTGGTATCGACTTCTACACCGAGGCTGCCAAACGTCCTCGTAGCTCAAGTGGATCAGAGTACGACGCTCCGAACGTCGAGGTTGCCGGTTCGATTCCGGCCGAGGACACCACCATGGCCCTGTCGAATACTGGCTAGTTCGCCAGCCTCTCACGCTGGAAAACCGGGATCGATACCCGGCAGGGTCACCATCCGGTCCCATCGTCCAATCGGTCAGGACACCGGCCCTTCAAGCCGGGAATGCGGGGTTCGAGTCCCCCTGGGATCACACAACATGCCCGCGTCGCCTAATGGAACAGGGCGCTCGACTTCGGATCGAGTCTGTGGGGGTTCGAGTCCTCTCGCGGGTACCATGTCCTCGTGCGTGAAACTGGATATCACACAGGTCTACGAAACCTGAGTTCCCGGTTCAACTCCGGGCGGGGACACCAAGGCGCCAGAGCCAGCAGCTCGACCAGGTTTCATACGCCAGGATTGGCGGGGGCAGCACCCGCTGGCGCTACAACACGATGCGTTCTTGACAGGGTGGTAGACTCATGGTGAGGCCACCCCATGACAAGCACCACCCTGCGCATCAGCAAGCACATCATCGTGATCCTCGAAGGCATGGACGAACACACGGAGCAGGAATTCAAGACCGCGTTCATCGCCGAGGGCTTGACCGGGTACGAGCCACCACCAGCCAAGCTCGGAAAGCCGGGCAAGCGCGGCAAGCTCGGATAGCCACCCGAGTTGACGCTCGATTGGATCTGGCGCAGGATGAAGGCATGCCAAGCTTTCATGATCGCCCAGATGATCTCGGTCTAGGGGAGCGCGGTCATCCCATGGCGGCCACCCGGAAGACGCTCAAGCGCGACAAGGATGCCGTGAACGACTTCCTGGCCAAGCTTACGCACAACACCTTCTTCGAGGCGATCCCCGTGAGCGCCATCCTCGACTTCATGCACGAGCACGGGTTCTCGGCCGAGGATCCGCAGGAGGAAGAGTTCATCCTGTGCGGGCGCGAGGGCCGGATGACCACGATCTACAGGCATCGCGATTCCGAGCGCCAGCGGTTCTCCTGGGTGCTGACCTGGCACAAGATGGATGTCTCGGGCCGCTACGAGGTGGTCTCCTACCTGAGCTGACTGGAAGACCGATGGCGAACGTGCCATACGATGCGCTGGGAACCGATACACCGGTCAGCCTTCGAGACAACGATAATTGGCGACGAATCAAGTGGGAAGGTAACCCGACCTTCGCACCCATCGTCTGGGGCTGGCGTATCAAGCTCTACCGTCCCACCACACCGGAGGAAAAAGCCTGGTTTCATGCTCACGGTTTTCACTTTGGCGGAGGCCGTTGGCATCGACGTGATAGCAACATTCCACTCTGGCAACGGGTGAAGGGTCTCCTCATGGATGCCTACGGTGGCCAGGGATGGGACGACCCTGGTGTTGACGAGAAGATGCAAATCTTTGTCTCCGAGCCCACGGGACCGGAAGAAGTGGACGACTGGGCACTATCGCGCGAACTGCTAGAGATGGGTTTTGACCCGCGACCGTGAACCAACATGCCAAAACAAACCAAGCGCAGGCGCCCGGCGAGCAAGACCAGGAAGCCGCTCTCCATCCAGATGTCCACCCAGGCTACGATGTTCCTGGAGTCACTCGCTCCGGACGTTCGCGACGGGTTCCTGGGCGTCATCGAGAAGCTCGCCTCGGGCAAGCTCGTGGGCAAACGGGTGAACATGTCCGAGCTGTCCCCGGAAGATCGCCGGATCATCGAAGCCTCGTCGCGCGAGATGATGGGCCGCAAGCCCATACGCGCCTAGCACTGTTCGACACGCGCGCATAGCTCAGCCTGGAAGAGCACCGCCTCGACATGGCGAAGGCCGCAGGTTCAACTCCTGCTGCGCGCACAACGATAGTTCATATTGGAGGTTGGTATAGAGGTTGTGCCTCGGTCCTACACGCCGAAGAGAGGGGTTCAAGTCCCTTACCTCCAACAACACGATTGCAGTAATTCAATGCTCGCATAACCATCAGGGAAGGTGCGCGGCTGTCTACCGCGTAAGGAGGGTTCGAGTCCCTTTGCGAGCGCCGCAGTAACATAGTCCGGTAGCTCAACAGGTTAGAGCGGTTGCTCTATAAGCGAAGGGTTGCAGGTTCAACTCCTGTCCGGACTACAGATTCATGTGGGTGTGGTGAAATGGCAGCCACAACAGGTTGAGGGCCTGTGCCGCTTCGTCGGCTCTGCGGGTTCGACTCCCGCCACCCACACAACTTGCTTACGGTGCTTTGGCACCTGCGCGTTCCACAATCTCTCGACGCAGACTGGATGCGCTCGCGTTGTTCGGCATGGAGAAGATGGCTTCCTTGACAGCTTTTGCCACCTTTTCGGGTTCAGAAGACACAGGTGTCCATCCCTTGCGCTTGAGAATGGCAATGGGTTTGCCCTTGTAACTTACGACACCATTCACATCGCTGCTGCTAAAGTCGGTAGTACGCATGGTCGTAGATTACTCCTCAAGTTGCCCCCGGTCAACGCGCCACAACTTGACGGATTTTGTGCCGGCTGTTTCCTGCGCCGCCATGGAGGCCAGAACAGGAAGTGTGCTCGACGGAAACGTCGGGCTGCATGCGGGTGAAAGGCCCGCAGGTCGGATCCTTTTTCGCGGGCGTGGTGAAAATGGCAGCCACAACACGTTCAGACCGTGTGCCTCTTCGTAGGCCCTGGAGGTTCGACTCCTCTCGCCCGCACTATCCATTCGCCGGAGTGGTCGGAACAGGCAGACACGCACGGCCTAAACCCGTGTGCCTTCGGGCGTGAGGGTTCGACTCCCTTCTCCGGCACCTTGCTGGCGTGGTGAAATGGCAGACACGCGGCGCTTAGGACGCCGTGCCTTCGGGCGTGGAGGTTCGACTCCTCTCGCCAGCACTCAGAGCGCGACGCCCTGGTCCTTGAGATAGAGGCGCTCGACCACACCGAGCTTCTTGCGCAGGTTCGCGCGCATCTGGTCGAGGTTGACGACCTTGGGCTTGATGGTGTAGCGCGTGTCGAGCCCGACGAACTTCTTGGCCTCGGCCTCGGTCAGATACGCCTTGATCGTCTTGGCCTTGGGGAAGTTCTGCATGTCCAGGCCATCGCACCCTCCCGCAGCGGCGATGACGACGTAGATCAGGTTGTCTCCCGGCTTCCAGTTGGTCTTGGTATTCATGGTGCCCTCCTCGGTTCTCGCTGTTCGACCTTCCGAGATCAGCATACCACGCCACGAATTTCCTGGCCAATAAAATACAGGGCTACGACGCGAGGGGTTAATGGGCGCGAGCGCCTCAAATGCAAACGGCCCTGGCGGCATCAACCATTGGCCAGGACCGTTCGTTGCCAGGCCAGCTCCAAGACCATTCCTGGTTCCGCCCGGCAGATCCAAGGTGCCATCAACCAGGCGAATGGACCAGCCTGAAAAGGCGAACGGCTCGGGCAATCCAGTTAGCCGAGCCGTTCATTGCTGAGCCAGTTTCCCGGTGGACCAGGTCTCCTCCCAGCGCGAAGCCCCATGATGAGCTTGCCCAGGGAAGGTGTCAAGCCGCACGAAGGTCTTGACGGCGAAACGAACGTGTGTATCCTGGGAACATGCGTCGCTCGATCCATTGACACCGGCCCTTGTCTCCACCCCACGGCCTACATCATCACGCGCGCCGATCTCCCCAAGGGGTTCGCCGCAGCGCAGATTGCCCACGCGGCCGGTGCCCAGGCCCCGCATCCTCCGGAGACCCACGTCGTCATCCTGCAAGCTCCGGATGAGCCCCGGCTTCGCGCGCTCGCGCGCAGGCTCGCGGATGCCCAGGTGGCACACACCCTCATCGAAGAGGTAGATCTCCCCTACACGGGGCAAGCAACCGCCATAGGATGCGCCCCGGTGAACGACCGTCGTCCGGTCAGAAAGGTGGTGTCGGAGCTGCCGCTCTATCGCTGACACACCCAGGGCGCGGTCGTCCAACGGCAGGTCTGGCGGAAGCTCTCGGGCAACCGTCAGGATGAGCGGTTCGAGTCCCTCCCGCGCCACGATGGGAAGGTCGTCTAAAGCAGGACGCCATCGGATTCCGGATCTCGGTGGTCATGGTAGCTCGCGACTACCCCTTCCCGCCAAAGGGACATCGTCCAAGATCAGGACACACCGAAAGGTGTATGGTGGTTCAAATCCTCCTGTCCCTACAACCTAATGGCTTAACGGGAACATGTTCCTGGTATTTATACTACGTGCGAATGGCTCAATGGTAGAGCACCGAGAGTAATGACCTCGGGGGTTGGGGGTTCGATTCCCTCTTCGCGCGCAGGCCAACGAATTTTGCCGATGTGGTGAAACTGGTAGTCACGCATGGCTCAAACCCATGTGCCCGAAAGGGCGTTGGGGGTTCGACTCCCCCCGTCGGTACAGAGAGAAAATCACAACGAAGCAACCAACAACCGCCCCCTTGAATCACGAGGAATTTCATGTCCACCGCCGCCGTTCTAGTTCTCGATGTCGGTATGCAGCCGCTCCGGGTCGATTCCTGGCAGCGCGCCTTCTGCGACGTGCTGCTCGGTAAGACCGAGGTGGTCGAGTACAGCTCCGACAAGACCATCCGTAGTGCACACGAGACCTGGCCCATGCCCTCGGTCGTGCGCCTGCTGCGCAACTTCAACCGCAGCCGGGTCAGGATCAAGTTCTCGCGCATCAACATCTACGCCCGTGACGGCTTCACCTGCCAGTATTGCTGCCACCGGTTCATGACCGAGGAGCTGACGCTCGACCACGTCCTGCCCCGCTCGCGCGGTGGCCGGACCACCTGGGAGAACGTCGTCGCCTGCTGCGTGGACTGCAACCGCATGAAGGCCGACAAGACCCCGGCCGAGGCCGGCATGAGGCTCCGAACCGCGCCCAGGAAGCCGCACAACCTGCCCCACATCCTGGTGCCGCTCGACCGCAAGGCTCCGCCCGAGTGGTCGAACTACTGGCGCGTCTCGCTCGAACCATAGCGAGCGCGCTCCCACCGCATGATCAACCCTCGGCCCTCGGGCCGAGGCTCTCTCCCCGAGGCCGGACTGGAACCGGCGCCCGTTTCCTAAACGGGAGTCTGCGGGTTCGAGTCCCGCCGGGGAGACCCAAGCCACGCGCCAAGCCGCTAAGGTGTTGCAGGCGACATACCTGCTCGGTAAGCAGGGGAGCCCGGTTCGATTCCGGGTGGCGGCTCAGCTTCTCACGGTCTTGTCATCGCACGGCGCAGATGATAGGTTCCGCGTTGGCGTCCTTGTCGCGCCTTCGATCTCTGCCCGTCTCTCGCAGGACGGAGTAGAGAAGCGGATTGCCCCCGCGAGACTCGTAGATTGAAGA
>Ga0208980_10000174_pt1 | contig 33134 bp, 27 predicted proteins | sample WetSurMetagenome_3_FD_187993 | JGI IMG/M metagenome (GOLD analysis project Ga0208980, IMG submission 187993) | Wetland microbial communities from Twitchell Island in the Sacramento Delta, sample from surface sediment Aug2011 Site A1 Bulk (version 2) | ecosystem: Environmental > Aquatic > Marine...
AAAACAGATGTCGAAATGATTGAATCAGAACTCCACGTTATGACCAGATTGAATGGACGCGATAACATTACACAACACGACAGGGATAATCAGTTGCATGTTTTTGATGATATGTACAACATTCTTATGCAATAGGAAGCTTTCAGATGATTTGAAAAGCATTAAATTGGAGAAGTTTTACAAATGGGTATATGATTCAACTTTGATGTTTAAAGCGATTAGCGCATCAGATAACTTAATAGATATCTAAAGGATAACAGGTCAGGTAATGGAGACTGCTCAGATTTAGCGGGGGCGTGACAATATGAGATAAAACATCCGGGCTTCTAAAGAATTAATTTTAAATAAAATACAGATTAGCTAAACCAGGATCTTTGTATTTATCTAAATATAGGTTTTACTATGGTACGGTCAGTTTTTGTTTTATTTGCCCTGGCTCTTCTATTGCCAAACCCGGCGCTGAAAGCTCAGAACTCAGTAGCAGCATATTTTGACATTGGTAAAAATCAGGTATCCGAGGGGCTCTATTCCCAGTTTTCAAACACAGGTTGTTTCGAGACAACAATATGGGGAATACAGGGAGGTTACCAGTTGGGACTGATTCAGCCTCAGGATATAATCTTCAACAGCTGGTATCTGAATCCCTACGGTAAAATCAAAATTGGAAATAAAATTCTTGATTTAGGCGGTGAATATCTCTGGACTGCCTTATCGCAGGATCTTCGGGAAACAAACTGGATCTTTTCCGCCAGAACCAGTTTGAAACACTGGCAGCTGGGTTTTGGTACGAGTTTCAGGACCTACCGGTTAAGCCGTAAGGCAGCCAATGACGATGACCAGCCTTATCCGGACAGCAGGATTACTGAAAAATGGAACATGATGTATAATGCAACATATGTACTAAAACCTTATGAAAACAGGTGGAACCTATCAGGGACATTCACAAATTATGATCGCTTCATTATTCAGCAGGAGAACAATCCTATGTTTAATCTTCGCTTTGATTACAAAACCAGCGCCCGTCTTTCACTTTATTCGGAAGTGTGGTATAAACCTGCAGGGTTGATGGTTATAAGGGTAACTTATTATGGAATGTTTGTAAGATTAGGCTTATTATGGAAAATCTGAAAAAAACCGGAATTGTTTATCTTCTGATAATTATTTTATCATGCGATTCATGCCTTAAGGATGCTGATCTTACAGGATTCTTCTATAGCACCCCTCCTGTAAATGAACGGGTAGACCTGTCTCTTAAATGGAATAGCTTGCATCCGGCTAAGGATGTGACAATTAACGGTATGGATTATAGTCTGCTTATTGCCGGAGACTCTGAAATTGGAGGTACTGCCAATCTTAATTCACTGATTTCAAAAGCAAACAGCCCGGGTGTTGCAGGATTTATGATTGCAGGTGATATAACAAGCGGCGATCCGACAGGCTATGATACCCTGATGAATGATCTTAATACAAGAAATCATGGTACTGCATTTTACATCCTGGGAAACCATGATCTGTTTTTTGACGGATGGGACAAGTATTACAGTTATTTCGGATCATCGACATATGCGTTCACAGTAAAGACCAATGATACATCTGACCTGTACATTTGTCTCGATTCAGGCAACGCTACACTTGGCAGCATACAGCTTGACTGGTTATCAGACCTCCTGTCAAAAGAGAGGAAGAATCACCGGTTCTGTATTATATTCAGTCATGTAAATCTTTTCAGGGAACACCATACCTTAAGTGCCAATCCACTTGTTGATGAAATACGTGTATTGCTGGATCTGTTTTACAGAAACTCTGTCGACATGGTTATATCCGGACACGATCACCACCGGTCGGAAGAATTTTTTGGTAAGACACATTATGTTACGCTGGATGCTTTTTTTGATGGTTTTAAAGATGCGAGCTACCTGAGGCTGGAAATCAAAAGCGGGAAATTGAATTCCCGCTTTGAGAAGCCCTGAGCTACTTTCTTTTAACTGATGGCAGACAGTGTAGCAAGTAAAGATAAAAAGCAGGTTTTACTGTATGGTTATTTCTGACGGATATCATACACAAAGATCTTATCGGCATGACGAAGATAAAGCCTTCCTCCGCAGACAACAGGATGCGCCCAGTAAGGCCCGGCGCCTCCTTCAGGAACCCTGAACTCCCCCGTTTTCTCAAATTTCTCAGGTGAAGCTTTTACAAGTTTCATGCTTCCCTTCTCGTCATATAAATAAAACATGCCATCGGCACAGGTCAGTGATCCGCTGCCATTGGTTCTCCACATCTGTTTTCCGGTAAGGAAGTCGAGGCAGTACCAGTCTCTGGCCTGACTGCCGGATCCGTAAAGGTATCCGTTGTAAAGGATGACTCCACCATGATAATTATCCATCAGCTTGGTCTCCCAAACCTTTTCAGTTGAAATCCCAGTGCCCGCTTTTTTAAGCCTGATAAGCATACAGCCTTTACCTTCCCCGCTTGTTAGAAAGACAAAATCCTTGAAAACTATTGCATCGGTGCAGTTGATTTCATACTGGTTGATGAAGTCTGTTTTCCAGAGAAGCTTGCCTGTTCTGGCGTCTAGGCTGTAATAACATGTATTTGTGGATCCAATAATCTGGCGGAAACCACCGAAATCGTCAATTATCATCGAACTATAGCCATAACCTCCCGGAATTTCTCCGCTTGTCCATACCGTTTGTCCTGTTCGTTTGTTAAGACAGGCCTGGTAAGCCTTTTCTCCACCTGTCCTGACGTACAGATTATCACCGTCGATAACAACTGATTCGGCATAGCCGTACATAGGCATCTTTGCATTGAACTCCTTTGGCAGATCACGTGACCAGATGATTTCACCGGTCTTCACCCGGAATGCAGCGAGCCTTCCTGCCTCACTGAGATGGTAAACTGCTCCGTTGTCAATGGTTGGAGTGCTTCTCGGACCGTTGTACGAACTGGCCCAGGATACAGTTACTGACCAGGCTGAGCCGTTGGGCTTTTTCCAGACGAGCTTCCCGTTAAGATCGAAGGCATATAAAAATGACTGGTTCCCGCTGCTTCCGGCGGTGTATATCAGTCCTCCGGATATTGCCACTGAACTGTAACCCTCACCAAGCCCTGACATAGTGAAAAGAAGGGCAGGGCCTTTTTCATCCCATGCCTTCAGAAGGCCTGTTTCTTCGGATATATTGGTACGGTTTAGGCCATGGAAGCATGGCCACTCCCCGGCTTTCTGGGCTGCCAGCTTTGAAAAAGGCATTAGAAGTAACACTAAGAATATGTACCATGAATAAAGAGACCCCCTGTAAAAAGAATGAGTACCTGCTGATGAATGAAAACGTGAAGCCATAACTGGTTTATATAATTTGCTATAAATATAAACGAAAAAATCAAAGGATAATATTTATTGGAAAATCCGGCATAAGTAACCTCTGTCCTTTTGATCAGTAAATTTTTTTCCAGAGCTCAAAGCATCCGAATCTTGTAACACTGATAACCAGGCTATTCATTGAAAATAAAACAGGGTGTGATTTCTAAAGATTGTATTTGTTCGATTTAATTTGGAATGCAGTTTGATGTTTAAGTTAAATAGCATATAATCAATAAGATATTGCATCAATGATCCGTGAGATAATTGTCGCAGATAAAATTGACTTTTGTTTCAGAAAGCTGTAATTTGCAGTTATCAACTGGCTTACAAAGATTATTATGAAAGCCTTTTTCAACATTTTTCTGCTGTCATATACTGCGGTTTTATTCATTCAATGCAAGAAGGAAGTTCCGGTACCTAATGAAACCTGGGTTGCCGGCGCCAGGTGGATAGATACAAGGGATGGACATTCCTATGCTACGGTTCCTATCGGCAAGCAGATCTGGATGGCAGAAAATATGGCCTGGCTCCCCTTTGTGAATGGAGTCAATGATGGTTCTGAAGATCAGGGAAAAGAGAATGATCCTTTCTATTATGTATATGATTACTATGGGACGGATATAGCAGCTGCCAGAGAAACATCAAATTACAAAACATATGGTGTTCTGTATAATTATAAGGCAGCGCTGGATGCCTGCCCAAATGGCTGGCATCTTCCGGCGGATGAGGAATGGATGGATCTGGAATCTTACCTGGGGATGAGTTCCAATGATCTGACCCGGCAGGGTTATCGTGGTACAGATGAAGGACGAGATATCAAGGCAACATGGGGATGGGAATTCAACACCTGGAAAGATACATATGGCAATGGGACAAATGAAACCGGCTTTACAGCTCTTCCGGGTGGTATTAGAGAGATTGATTACATTAATTTATCCGCAAGGTTTTCTATTAAAGACTGGGGTTTCTGGTGGAGTGCCACTGAGATGACAATGGACCCTGGTTATGCCTGGGAGAGAGAATTGAATTATATCAACGATTATATATTCAGAGTTCCTTTTGATATCACTTCTGCATTATCAGTAAGATGTGTAAAAAACTGATCTCACTTTGAATATGGGTTATAAACGAATGGGCAAAATTTCAACATATTCCGGACTTGCTGCAAGAATACCTGAACGCTGGTTTAAGGCACTTATTATTATTTTTCTTTCCGCCTGTTCCATCTTGATTATGAATTACTGTGCGAAAGATGCAGCTCCCCCGGTTGTGCTCACAGTAAAAATTACCGGGATTACAACGACAAGTGCAATTGCTGGTGGTAATATTACATATGATGGTGGTTCTCCTGTCACTGCAAGGGGAGTGTGCTGGGATACGACAACGGGTCCAACCTTCAAAAGTCACGCAACATCTAATGGCAGGGGAACTGGGTTCTTTTCCAGCGACCTGACAAATCTTCTGCCAGGAACTCTCTATTATGTTAAGGCATATGCTACCAATGTCGAAGGAACCACCTTCGGATTTGAAACAGCTTTTACAACTGTCGCGGTAACTCCAGCTTTGACCACTTCTAAAGCCACTGATTTGACTACAAATAGTGCAACTTCAGGCGGCACTGTTATTTCAGATGGAGGTTTTGCTGTAACTGCCAGAGGCGTCTGCTGGGATACTGTTTCCAATCCTACCATTTCAGATTCCCATACTATCGACGGGACGGGTACTGGAAGTTTTGAAAGCTGCATTACAGGCTTATTGCCCGACACCAGGTACTATGTCCGTGCCTACGCTGCCAATAGTGAAGGGACAGCATATGGTTACCAGGTAACTTTTATGACATTTCAGGAATTCACACCAATTATATTTAATCAGGATCTGGCCTATGACACAGTTTCTGACATAGAAAGCAATATCTACAAAACAATTCAGATTGGCACGCAGACATGGATGGCAGAAAACCTGAAAACAACAAAATTCAATGATGGAACTCCGATTCAAAATGTAACAGCCGATACCATCTGGGCTCATCTCTCCACCGCCGCCTACTGCTGGTCCTACAATAATGAAAGTAGCTTCAGGGACATGTATGGAGCCATATACAACTATTATGCTGTTGAAACCGGTAAGCTTTGTCCAGCCGGCTGGCATGTTTCGTCAGCCGCTGAATGGGATACTTTATCAGACTACCTTGGAGGAAGAGAGATATCCGGAGGCAAATTGAAAGAATCCGGAACTGCTCACTGGAGGAGCCCAAACGCAGGTGCTGATAATTTAAGTGGTTTTACTGCAATACCAGGCGGTGAAAGAGATGCAAACGGTTATTTCTGGGGTCAGGCTTATCATGGCCGCTGGTGGTGTTCTGCTGACTGGTCAATGAATTGGCTGCAATACAGTACTGGTACTCTTGATGGAATGAGTTGCATGTCTGTTTGCGGTTTCTCCGTCCGATGCGTTAAGGATAAGTGACGGAACATAGTGACCTGTTAATTGAGAACAATTGAGTGGAGAATTTTTCCGGATCAACAATCTGAAAGAGTTTGTGACTTAAACCTTACTTCAGTTGAAAAAATAATGCTTGACTATCAGGATATCTACTTCCAGATAATTAAGAGGGACACATTTTTCAAGTTCCAGTGATGAAAAATTGCAGCCCAGAAATTCAGGATTTCTGATATAGGTTTGTGGTTCCCTATCTGCTTTCTTGATTATTGTTTTTCTTTTTGATGATCTCATAGACGAAAATTAATTCAATTTTTCTGATTCAGGATATTGATTTTGACAACTATACCCCGCCTTTTGACGAACTCCTCATTACGGATGACATAGCATTAAACAACTGAGCAGCCAATGATAAAATGTTGACAGGTTGCTGTGGAGAAGTTTACCCGGAATACCATAAGTGCTCAGTGGCAAAATTTATTTAATGGACTATATTTGCTATCCGTTAGTTCCTTCTTGTATTGTTTTTGTCGTTTAAAAATAAATTTCATGGGCAAATTGGTATTTGTCATTCTTAAGATCTACAAAAAGATTCGCCTTCTGTGGCTGAGAATTTCCAGGCAAACAGAAGCGGATATACATGCAAACCGGATTGTAACCGGCAAGGCATGGTCAGAATTCTGTGACCATCTTAAAACGGCAGGCGCAGCCCTGGTATACAATGGCGCACCCAGGGATGCTTTTCAGCAGGCAGAGGGCGTGAGATATCTTTCGCGTTTAACAAGGGCAGCCCTGGAAGCATATGTGGAATACGGTGATGTGGAATTTCCGGAACTCCGGAGGATGGTTCATGAGACCGTGAAGCTCGGTGCGGACAATCCTGATAATTATTACATGAACGCCCGGATAAGCGGCAAATTTGAATACCTGATTACCGGGAAGCGAAATACGATCGATTACATAGGGTTCTTCACACAGAACGGCGACTATGGAACTGGCAGCGGAATGCTTCCCTGTGGTGTTCTGGAATCAAAAGACCTGCTGATTGAGGGAGATGGCAGCTTCGAAATCACTTTGAGCGAAGAAAGGAAAGGCATGAACTGGCTTAAAATTGAGAAGGATACAAGCCTCCTGATTGTAAGACAAACTTTTTATGACAGGTACAGGGAAGTTCCGGCGGAACTGAAAATTGAAAATATGAACGGGCGGAAAGTTCCGGGACCGGTTACACCCGAAAAAATCGACGAAGGACTTTCAACGGCTGCGCTATTTGTTGCAGGAGCTCCCGTTTTATTTGCCAGATGGGCAAATGGATTCAGGGAACATGCCAACAGGCTGCCTGTGTTTGATGCGGAGGTGTCAAATGCTGCAGGCGGCGATGCCGGCATAATCTATCATCACAGCTACTGGAAGCTGCAGGATGATGAGGCACTGGTGATTGAATTCATTCCCCCCGACTGCGATACCTGGAATTTTCAGCTGAACAATTACTGGATGGAGTCATTGGATTACAGGTACTTTCCTGTCTCAATCAATAAAAATTCGGCTAAGGCAGAACCGGATGGAAAAGTCAGGATCGTCGTTGCGAAAAGAGATCCCGGAGTGCCAAACTGGATAGATACCTGCAGTCATAATGAAGGGACCATGTGTCTCCGGTGGTACCGGTTGAAGAAAGGCGTAAAAGCCGAAGAACCTGCCTGCAGCGTAGTTAAACTTTCTGATATAGTATAAGATGAGCCAGCAGCGGATCGTTACTTCTGATAGCTTCAAAAATAAGCCTGCCTGGTTCAGGCTTCTCAATTCTGCCTGGGGGAGATCCTATTTCCTAGGTACAAAGATTGAGCTCAATAAAGATCACCTGATAAAGCTTGCAAGGAAGCAAACAGGTCTTCATTCATTCGGCGAAGATTTCTGGGAAGAACCGTTGGACAGGCTTATCGATTCGGTCAATCATGAAGCTGAACTTCATCCGGTCGGCAGGTTTATCACACAGGAGAGGCTGAAAGGGCTTCTGGCCATTCGGCTCAGGGCTGAGCACTGGTTTAAAAAGTATCCTGAGATTCTTGAGCAGGAGCTCTATCCGGTAAGTTTAATATGCGGCCTTCAACGCACAGGAACAACAAAATTGCACCGGCTGCTTGCGGCAGATCCGGCGAACAGGGTTTTATCGGGCTGGGAAGCCATCAATCCTGTGCCTCTGAACGAAGATCCGGGTGAGATTGCCCGCAGGATGAAAGCTGCCCGCATAAGCGAAAAAGCATTGAGGCTTATGGCTCCCGGGTTTTTCTCCATTCATCCGGTGGAATATGAAAAACCAGAGGAAGATATACTGCTACTGGATGCTACTTTCCTTAGCACAACACCCGAGGCTACAATGCATGTGCCCTCCTATGCAGCCTGGCTTGAGCAAACGGATCAGTCTTCCGCTTATGCATACACTGTCAAACTGCTGAAATTTTTGCAATATCAGCGGCCTGCCAGGAGATGGGTATTGAAGAGTCCGCATCATATGGAATTTCTTGATCTTGCAAAGAAGCATTTTGGCCAGGTTCACTTTATCTGGACGCACAGGAGTATACTTGAAAGCCTTCCTTCCTTCATAAGCATGGTGGCACACAGTCAGACCATTTTCAGTGACCGGGTCTCCCTTGAGAGGGTAGCCAGGCACTGGGTGAGAAAAACAGGCTACATGCTTTCAAAGGGTATCACATTCAGGCAGGCCAATCCCCGACAGAGTTTTACCGATGTGTTTTATGAAAATCTTATAGCAGATCCCATGAGCATTTTGGGAGAGCTTTACCGTAATGGCCAATCCATAAACCCTGAGCTTTATCAGAGATTTCTCGATACAGACCGTCAAAATGCTCCGAACAGATACGGCACGCATGTTTACAGCCTTGAAGATTTTGGTCTCACACCTGATGAGGTGAACAGTGCTGTCGGGCCGTACACCGATTATGTTAAAACGATTCAGCGTTAATGTATGGATCAATCCCGGGAAAGATATTCAAATGCCTTTACCGCAACCCTGAGCGGCATTCGCGACCTTTTTCGGAAGCAAAAGGATATGGTAATTCTTAATGACGGGGATACCCTTGCCGGTAAGAAAGTTTTAATAACAGGGGCAAGTTCAGGGCTTGGATTTGAAGCCGCTGTTCAGCTTGCAAGGCGGGGAGCTCATGTAATTATGGCTTGCCGGAGCGGCATACCGGAAAAAGGCGAACTGGTCCGCAAACTTTCAGGAAATCCTGATATGGAGATGTTTCAGATTGATCTTTCCGATATGGAATCAATAACCAGGCTTGCAGAAACACTTAAAAAATCCTCTGTGAAACTCGATATATTGGTTTGCAATGCTGCAGTTGTTCCTTTAAAAAGCAGAAAAACCAGGCAGGGCCTGGAGGAGATGTTCATGGTTAATTACCTTGCAAAATATCTGTTCATCAGATTGCTCCTGGAAAATGGTTTATTTAACCTGGGCAGTAACAGCATTCCGAGGATAATATTTGTCTCCTCTGAAAGTCACAGAAATCCAAGGTCCTTTGATTGGGAAGGCTTTGGAAAGTACAGGGAATATACGATGGGCAAAACAGTTGAACTTTACGGATACTACAAACTGCTGCTGACCACTTTTGCCAATGAGCTCTCAAGACGGCTGAACACATCAGGCAAAACCCGGTGTTCTGTTTTTGTCTTTTGCCCCGGACCGGTCAACTCCAATATTGCTAGGGAGGCTCCTGTGATATTCAAACCGCTGTTAAAACTGGTATTCAGGATTTTCTTCCGATCACCTGAAAAAGCGGTGCAACCTCTCCTTTATTTTGCCTGCTCCCCGGAAGTGAAAGACAAATCGATTGATTATCTTTTCCTCATGAGCAGAAAAGAGATGGATCTGAAAGCTACGGATGAGCAAAACGGAGAAAAGCTCTGGCAGTACTCCGAGGCTCTGCTGGAATCGCATGGAATTGCATTGAAAGGTCCACGCCATGGCGTGGACCTACACTAGATATAATAGGAATTGTAGGGTAATGCCATGGCATTACCCTACAATTCATCTCCGCAGTCATGATTTAATATGATATTCCGCTGCAAGGTAGGTCTCCATGCCAGGATAATCAATGAATGATTTTGTATCGGAATAGACCATTAGCATCCTGGGTATTATAATCAGAGGATTACCGAAAAACCTGAAGGGATTGAGAAGATCAGCCGCATTCTGAACCTGTTCCTCGACTATGCCGTCAAACCGGACGGAATCCTCAGATATGCTTTCGTTCACCACATTGCGAACATAGTTCCACAATGGGTGAATGCGCAATGAAAGAGGCGTATGTCCGTTGTGCCATCGGTGGATGAAAGTCTGATAATCAATGCTTTTCTTTCTGGAGAATAAGGTAAGAAGACAGGCACCGGGTGTGGGATCACCGTCTTTCCAGCTTTTCTGGTAAGCTACCGGTAAAGCTTCGGTTACCCGGTAAGCTCCATAAAATCCTTCTGCTTTTCTGAGCTTTTCTACCGGTTCGGGATTACTTTTATAAATGGAAATAGCTGCAATCTTGCTTTTCCTGAATGGAATTATTGTTATTCGGGGAGGCGCCACTGCAGTGATGGTAATTTTCACTGCTTCAGGGTTTAACTCTTTCTCCACAACAGAAATCATTTTTAATATCCGGTTGTTGAAATCCTGATAGCTTTCCTGGTCGGTACCCCGTACAAGATAAATTTCTTTATTCATAGCAATAATCCCCATTGAAATTAATATTTTGGCAATATTATATGAAATTGATATGATACAATCAAACCTGGGCAGGAATATTAAACTGAGTGTTCTTGTCACCGGCGGGGCAGGTTTCCTTGGGAAAGCTATTGTCAGGGAATTGCTCGACGCAAAGTCACCTGTTGAGGTTCCGGAGTTAAGGATCCTAGACATCAGGGAATATGATGGAGTCAGCGATGGCCGTATTCATTGTCTTAGAGGGGACATTTGCAATTACGATGATGTCAGCAGAGCCTGCAAGGGAATTGATATAGTGATCCATGCAGCCGCGATTGTAGACTGGGGGACCAGGTCTGAAAAGGAGGTATACACTACCAATTTCATTGGAACACAAAATGTTGTTAAGGCTTGCAAGGAGAACGATGTAACCATGCTGGTATTTACAAGTTCGCTTGATGCAGTTATAACGGGAGCTCCGCTTGTTGACATCGACGAGTCGCAATCCTATCCCGTGAAGCACCTGAATATGTATTGCAAGAGCAAATGTCTTTCGGAAAAGCTCGTTCTAGGTGAAAACAGTGAGAGTTTCAGGACCTGTGCCCTGCGACCTTCCGATATCTATGGTGAGGAAGATCCTTACCACATGCCGCCGCTTATTGATATGGCGAAAGGAGGATTTTATGTCCGTATAGGAGATGGTACCGCAAGAAATCAGCATGTGTATGTAAGAAATGTTGCATGGGCACATGTGCTTGCAGTTAAGGCCCTGGCTGAAAATAATTCTCACATACCTGGTAACGCCTATTTTATTACCGACGGGCCCGGCTGTAACTTTTTTACGTTTTTCGATGAAATGGTCACCGGATCAGGTTATAAGATCTGGCCGCGCAATATGTGGTTGCCCGTCAGGCTGACCTATCTTCTCGGAACTGTTTCAGAGTATCTAGCAGTGCTGATACGTCCCATAAAATATTATAATCCGAGGCTAAGCAGGTTTGCAGTAATGTATACCTGTACCGATTTTACCTTTACTTCAGAGAAGGCGAACCGGGATTTCGGATTTACTCCGAAATATAGTAAAGAGGAGGCTTTTGCAAATACAGTTCGTTTTTTCAGCAAATTTCCGGAAAATGAATAAAGGTATCCGGTAAACTACCTCCTGCGACCTCAAACGATGTTAAACAGCTGTTCTTATATGTCCGGTTAAAAGCAGAAAAAGGTTGTGAGGGACAGGCAGAATTATTCCTTATGTACTTCAGAGCCACCTCTTGTATCAACTGAGACCTTTGCCGGATTTCCTGTGTAAAATACATCGCCACCGCCTGAAATAATTCCTGATAATTCTTTCGATGCGTTCACATGAATGTCTGAGCCTCCGCCTGCATTGAATGTTGTAATATCAGTCGAAAGGTTCTTTGCATCCAGGTCACCTCCGCCATCTATATCTATATCAAAATCAGAAGCGTGTCCGGAAATAAGTGCATCGCCGCCACCAGAGACGGAACATTTTAACTTTTCTGCACTCATTTTCATATCCAAATCTCCTCCGCCATTAATATCAATATCAGCTTTTAAAGCCTGTGCCTCGTTCCTTAAAAAAAGATCGCCACCGCCTATCATTCTGCACGAAATGTTTTCGGCACTTACCTTTGATTCAAGGTCTCCTCCCCCCGATACAGAAATATTATAATCTTTTAATTTTCCTTCAATTTTCGCATCTCCACCGCCGCTTATATTACACTTCAGCTCTCCAGAATTAATTACTGAGCTGAAATCACCGCCCCCGCTTATGGATATATCCAATGCCGCTGCATTAAGGGGAGTTTCGCTGTGGGTATCGCCACCCCCGGATACCTTAAGGTTGCTAATTTCCTTAAAAGTGATTCTTGCTTTCATTGGCTGCGTCGGCCTGAGATTATTTCTGGTATATATTTTCAGCGTTCCATTATCGACATTTGCCGTTATATATTCAAATAAATTCTCCTGTGCAGTCAGAGTTAAAGATTCACTGCTCCCCTGTACAAGGGTTACGTCGATACCACCCGATACATCAATACCTTTGAAATCAGAAACATTAATTTTTTTGTCAATTGATGGTCCGGTGCCTTTCATGGGAAAAACTGTCTGGGAGTAGGCACCGGAGAATATCATCAATGAGGGGATCAGAAAGATCAGACTGCGATAGGAGAGTTTTCTTTTCATTTTGTAACCAATTAATTAAAATGATCAATATGTATTATAAAAATAGATTCATAAAGTACAAAGACGACTGAATTGTCCTGATGCTGCACAGAATTCAAAGTAATATTTCAAGTTTGTTTTTCGTTAATTGCTTCCCGTTATCATCCAAAACCTGGCTATTGAGTGCCCGTAAAAGTCATTGGCATTAACAGTTAGATCCGTACGGACTTTTACCTGCCTCGAAGTTGCAAAACTGCGCGGTGATTGTCAGGTAGATTTTCCTTGTGGTTTAGTAAATCTCTGATATAAATCAACATCAGTTCGATGTATAAATGATATAATATCAGCATATTAAGCGTATAATTAATGAATTACGTTTCTGCTTAGTGTCTTTGCGCCCGGACTCACAATCTGGCAGCAACTTGGGGCATTTTTCATGCATCTGATCCCATCATTTGTATTGATCGCATTCCTTATTGTTGCATGGAAATGGGAACTTATAGGCGGTATAATCCTTGCGGCCATCGGCCTGGTTATGAGCCCATTTATTTTTATTTTAAATCATGGAAGGAATCACTTCTCAATTGGAGCAAGCATAGGAACCGTACTTATGATTACCTTCCCATTCATAATTGCAGGTGTACTTTTCATTATAAGTCACAATTTGAAGAAAAAGAATCTTTCGAAGGTGGCTTAGTTCAGACACGATAACCGGAACAGTTACAATATTTCAATTCCTGTAATTTTACTTTCACTTAAACAGTGTTTGATTTACGGCTTCAATTTTAAATGGTAAAGCTTAAAATGACATGCCCCCGGAGATGAGTTCCGGAGGCTGTCATTTGCAAAGGGAAACTGCACAATTAATAATTTATGGCGATTGCCTTTGAGACTATTGACACAAATATCAGGGGATTTTATTTCATTCCATGCTGTCTCAATAATGTCAACATTTCATATTTCTTACGCATTGCATCAGGAATTACCATTCCGGGAGTACTGCCACGTACAATATTGACTCCGGTCAGGATATTGCCAGTACCCTGATCCAGAACATTTGTTTTATTTGAGCCACCGGCTACCAGGAAATTAGTGGTTGAAGGACCCAGCCAGATGGGTGCTTCCTGAGCATTGACCCCTTGTACGTTATTGCCTTTTATTACCCAGCCGGAATTAACAGGATCATCCCAGATTCCGGTGACAATGCCGGCAACTCCTGTTCCCCAGATTATGTTGTTTGTAATTATGGCATTATTGTTACATTGTCCCAGAATCCCTGCAAAGCCAATATCGTCAATCTGTATTTTGTTGTTGGATATGAGCGCATTTATTTTTGGTTCAGAAGTGTATCCTGCAAATATTCCGTAATCTACAGGGTAAATTCCAATTGTAAACTCTGCCCCTCCTGGTGAGTAGGAATTGAGTTTTATGTTATTACCATTGAGTATGAAGTCAGTCAGGGGAAGGGTATAGAGATCGGTAACGCCTTGCCATGCGGCAACTCCAATCCAATGAATCCTGTCAAAGAAATTGTATGAAGCGTTGCAATAGGAACTGATGATGTCAAAAGGAGCCACGGCCACTTCTGTTTCTTTAAAAATATTTCCTTTCGTTACATCACCGCCAATAATGCATGGGCCTTCAGTATACTGAGTGGATATGCAAATGTATGCCTGCTTAAACTCACAGTTTGTGATTTTATAACCACCGGCAAGAGGATACACAGCACTATTATCGCTCTCCCAGGAAGCCAGGATGAACTGGAGAATATTATAATTCAGACCCCATGTACTGCCGTCTCCGCCGACAAATTTCACTTTGTTAAATGTGAACTTTGCCATCTGACCTTCCGTTCCGGGATTAACATCATTGCCTGTTATAACAATCACTGCCGGAAGGGACTGATTCTGATTATTAATTATGCACGGCTCAGGATCCGTAATCATGATTGTCATATCCGACATGGTAATATTGCCGTTACGGAATTTAATAAGTGAAGGGAATTGGTGCCAGGGAAGGTTAAAAGTTATCTTATCATGAGTTGTAAGTATAGTCTGCTCTTTGCCGGCTCCTTTAAAAAATCCGTCAAATCCTGCTACCTCGATCCGTTCTTTCAGATAGAATGTGCCTGCCGTAAGTTTTACTGTACTGCCCGGACCCGCGGCAACAGCATTATCAAGAGCCTCCTGAATATTGTATGAATCATCATTGTAATTGCCGCTGGGTGAAACTGTGAACATGACACCACTGGTAAGCTTTTTAGATGTTGACACGGAAGCCTCTTTTGAAGCTGGCTCCAGAAAATTCTCATTACTGTTGCAGGACGTAATAATAGTGCACACTATTGCAGCATATGCAATAAAGCTCCAGGAACGTGCAATTGCAGTTTTTAGGAGATTGTTATTATTCTTCATTTTCATAACGAATGTATTAGGTTAAATAATCAGAAGCACCGAAAAGATTTTATAAGTGATATTATAATAAGAACAAAAACTTCCAGGCAGATATTTTTAATAATAAAGCCCTCTTAACCTATTCCAAAGCGATTTCAATAAGCTATAATGCAACTTTATTGATTCTTGTTTTTCGAGCCTGGGCAGACAGCATTAACTACTTCCACTATACTAAATGTATTCCAATCGAGTATAACTCTCATAATATAATGGGATCCTTTATTTCCATTGAGATCGATGTGCCCGGTAACAGTTCCAATATTTGCCTCAGCATCTGTGATATCTGTTTTCCAGATTTCATTAATTCTAAAAACCTCCCCGTTTGAACCATTAATTACACCAAAATACTGAGTATTGCACCATACCCAGACTCCCTTTTCATAATGACCAATATGGTGTTCGGTCTCTATGCCGCCTGTTAAATTATCTACAAGGACGGCAATGCCATTTTCATCTGTGCAATATACTGGCCAGGAAATGTTAGTATATATTGCACCTTTGTTTACGTAAGAGTAGTTTTGAGCGGAAAGCTGAGTCAAACAAATGCCTGATAAAAGGCATACCAAAAGAAATGTCTTTGTCTTCATACTTGTAGGGTTTAGATTAGAAATTAGCTTTTTTGTTTTTTATGAAGATATGGTAAGGATAAGGCAGGTACCTATCATAATTCCGATAAATACTTGCATTAAAACCGTAAAAACTATCAATTTTTAAAATAATGTTCAGTAACTACCTCATAAGTATCACCTTGTAGATATAATTTCATTAAAAAGTTTAAATTAGAAACTTTGATCAGGAAGGTTCAACTATTCAATTTTCTTGATAATATTACACGTCCCGTATGAGTGAAAATCTTTCTAAGGATCAGATATTAATCAGAAAACTGACTGAAATAATCCTCGCAAACCTGGAAGATGAAAATTTCGGGGTAAGGGAGCTGGCAAATGAATCAGGAATAAGCCAGTATCGCTTAAATCGCAGATTACGCTCAATCTCAAATAAATCAATAAACCAGTTTATCAGTGAAATCCGGCTCCGGAAGGCTCTGGAGATGCTTCAGAGTGAAGAATTGACTGCTGCTGAAGTATCCTACCGGGTCGGATTCAGAAGTCCGGCTTATTTCACAAAATGTTTTCATGAGTTTTTTGGTTATCCTCCTGGTAAGGTAAAAAATGCAGAGAATAAATTTATTCAGGAAACAAAGTCTGTCCTCTCTATACCGGAAAAGTTACAGACCAGATTTCCCCGGAAAACAATTGTTTATTTAAGTGCAGCGATCTTCATCTTTTCAGGTTTATTGTTATTTACCTATAATGTCTTTCTTAAGGATCCCGGATCTAAGAGTACAGGTTCTCCCGGGAAAAACAAGGAAAAGTCAATAGCCATCATGCCTTTTAAAAACCTTAGCAATAATCCGGATGACAGGTATATCTATGATGGGGTTATGGACGAAATTCTTACCAACCTTAGTGTAATCCATGATCTGCGGGTAGTTTCACGGACATCTGTTGAACAATTCCGTGAAGGCACCAAATCCGTTCCCGAAATCGCAAGTAAGCTCAATGTGGATTATATTGTAGAAGGAAGCGGGCAAAAATACGGCAATACCTTGCATCTCAGGGTACAATTGATCGAAGCTTCAACTGATAAGCACATCTGGGCACGGACATTTGAAGAGGAGATAAGAGAAACAAAAGATATCTTCAAAATACAAAGCCAGGTTGCACAGGCAATAGCTGCAGAAGTTAATACAACTGTAACACCGGAAGAAAAACAGCTGATCAATAAAATTCCTACAGCAAACCTGACGGCTTACGATTTTTTCCTGAGAGGCCAGGATGAATTATATACTTATAAATCCATACTGATATACAGATCAGACCTTATAAATAAAGGGGCTCTCAGGAAGGCTGAGATGATGTTTAAAAAAGCCCTTGAATATGATTCCACATTCGGCCGTGCTTATATCGGATTAGCTGATATTTACTGGGCAAAGCACTGGTCTGAAACTTATTTAACTGAAAATTTTCTTGACTCAGTTCTGATACTGGCAGACCGTGCTCTTTCATATGATAACCAGCTTGCTGCAGGATTTTATTACAGAGGAGAGTACTTTATTCAGAAAGGTGAGACAGGAAAGGCTTTACAGGAATATAATAGTGCATTAAGATACAATCCTAATTATTGGGAAGTATGTTATGCTGTGGGGCAGAATGTTTATTTATATAATTATGATTATATGGATTTTGTCAAAGGGTTGGAATATTTGCATAAAGCTGTGAGCCTGAACCACGGAAAGGAGCTGCCCTTTCTATTACGTGAATTGGGGGATGCCTATGGAGGCTGGGCAGGTTTTCCAGAAAAAAAAGAATATTATTTTTTTGAGGCATTTAAACTTAATAATGATACACTTTCCCTGGGTGATTTAAACAATGACAAGGAAAAACTGGAAACATTAACAAAAAGATATTCGAGAGATTCAAACAATCTCTGGATTATTTTAAATCTGGCAAGAACGTATTCAAAACTTGGACAGTATAAAGAATCTTTGAAATATACGAAGAAATTCGAGAACAGGCTGAATGAAAGGTCGTATTTATACTATAGCGGGAGGACTGAGATTGGATATGCATATTGGGAAAATGGATTTAAAAAAGAAGCAGAAAAATGGTTTAATGAACAGATAAGGATAAGTGAAGAATCCTTACAGTTAGGGCGCAATTATTCAATAGATGCATATTGTGATCTCGCAAATATATATGCACTGACAGGTCAGCGGGAAAAAGCTTATGAGAGCCTGAGAAGATTTGCAAAAAACCATCTGTTCCCATACTTCAGAATAGCGTGGATAAAAGAAGATCCAATGTTAAACAGTATAAGGAATGAATCCGGGTTCCAGCAGATTGTCCAAGGCATGGAATCCAAATACCAGGGGGAGCATGAAAGGGTAAGTAAATGGCTGCAGGAGCAGGGAAAGCTTTAGATTTAATATAATCAGGAATAGCTTTGGTAAGCTGTACTATGTCAATAGTGCTAACAACAATTCTTGTTTAATTTTGTTAAATCAACAAGCCATTTATTAAGTTGATTAAAATCAATGCCGTTCTATGCCAAGTTCCTTTCCGGGTTACGAGTATGACATTTTCATCAGCTACCGCCAGAAAGATAATAACTATGATGGTTGGGTTAGCGAGTTTGTTACTAATCTCAGGAAAGAGCTTGAGGCTACATCCAAGGAGGATATCAGTGTTTTCTTTGATATTAATCCGCGCGATGGGCTTTTGGAATCGCATGATGTGGATGAATCTCTGAAAGAAAAGCTAAAGTGCCTGATCTTCATTCCAATAATTTCAAGGACATATTGTGATCCAAAATCCTTTGCCTGGGAGCATGAGTTCAAGGCATTCATAGAGCTTGCCTCCAATGATGCATTCGGACTAAAGGTCAGGCTCCCCGGGGGAAATGTTGCTTCAAGAATTCTTCCTGTCAGGATTTATGATCTTAATCCTGAAGATATTAACCTTTGCGAAGCAGTCCTGGGAGGAACACTTCGAAGCATTGACTTCGTTTATAAATCTGCTGGCGTCAACAGACCATTGAGGGCAAATGAGGATCATGCGCTCGAAAATCTGAATAAAACATATTATCGTGATCAGATTAACAAGCTGGGTCAATCGATTCAGGAAATAATTGAGGGACTGAGGATACATTTGATTTCCGTTCAGAAAGAACCTGATAAGCAGCAGGTACAATCAGAGCAAACTCTCTCCAAAAAGGGCAAGGGAATCATCCATGCAAACTACATTAAAAATGGACGCAAAGTCATTTCTTATCTTGGTCTGATATTGATCCTGGTTGGTTTCCTGCTGGCAATGAATCATCTGATATTTAATAAAAAAGAATTCAGGGGACATACCAGTGAAGAAATTCTGAATAAGGCTATTAGCATCGTTGATCCCCTCAAAGACTGGAGCAGTACTTTTGATGGAAAAATCAGAGTAAGATTCATATCAACTCTCGCGAATTCTGAATATGATGTAATAACTGAAATCGACAATGAGACAGGATACTGGAGACACTACCAGTCAGCTGATAAAAAAAAAGGCTGGTATGCAAAAAAGGAGGAATACTATAGCTTTGAAGTCAATGGTAATAATTCACAGGAGGATATGGTTGTGAAGGATATTTCAGCTCTTGCCAAGATACGCAGGATCAGAATGGAAGATAATTGCAACTTCGGATTTCTTATGGAATTAAAAAGCTCCGGTCTCCAGTTGGACAGGCGGATAATCAGGACAAAATTCCAGGGGCATAATTGTGTAGCTCTTACATTTAACGCCAGCGATTCTGACACAATGGATAGTTATTTCAAAGGAGTTAATTGTACAATCTATTTAGATCAATCGAACTACTCTCTGAAAGGCTATACGTTTAAACATCCTGAGAAGAACCCCTATTACTGTATTATAGCTGGTTTAGTGAAAGTAAACGGACAATACATTCCTGTCTGCAAGACTTTTTTCAATAGCACTGATGATTCTTTTATGGGTGTAATCATTATTACTCCTTCACAATAAAATGGTCAGTTAAAATTTGTATTGTAATCAGCCATAGCCTGTTTAAACAACTAAGCAACGAAAGTTTTAAATTATGTAACCTTTTATAAAATTCATAATCATGGAAATATCCGAATTAAAAAAACAGCAATCTGACAAGCTGCTGTTTCTTGGAGTGTTGTTATTCTTTTTAGGACTGATTGCAGGTCTGCTGGTTCCGGCAATGCCCAACCCCAGAATGGGATTATCAGGTCATCTTGAAGGCATAATGAATGGTATATTCTTAATGGTAGTTGCTTTGATCTGGACCAGATTGGAATTGTCGTCCGGCTGGCTGCGCATTACCTTTTGGGCCAGCATATACGGGACTTTTACCAATTTGGTTGCCGTATTATTAGCAGCTATTTTTAATTCAGGAAAGATGATGCCCATCGCCGGAGGCCAACAGGGACCGCCGGTAATTGAGGGTATCGTCTCGTTTCTGCTTATCTCACTGGCTGTTGCGATGCTGGCAGTCTGCATTATCTTAATGACAGGTATCTTAAATCATATTAATTCAAAGAGTTAGTAATAATAAGTTGGAATTAAATATCAGGTTGAAAAACATATTATCAAACTCTGTTGTTTTTATCTGCTTTAAGCATTCTCCAAGGCACCAAAATTTGAGATTACCTTCAGGCAAACATTCGAAAGCCCGGTACTGCTCAAAAATGTAATCCGTAATGAAGAAATTATGCTATGAAGACTTGATTTGCAAGAAATGATATAAAAGATAAATGCTATGGTAAAACAGGGGGATATGATTGTTAACGGCCGGACCGGTCAGAAAATGATTATTCTTAAAACGAGCAGGGAAACAAACGGTGAACTTCTGGAAATTGAATGCTTCAGTCCTCCATCAGCTTCAAAAGAGCCAGAGCATATTCACCCTTTTCAGGAAAACATTTTCAAGATAATTTCCGGTAATTGTATTTTCTCGGTCGATGGCAAAGAAAAGATTATTGGACCTGGACAGGCTATAACTATACCAGCAAATGTGAAACACCATTTTTGGAACCCGGGTGACAAAGTTGCACATTATCTGCAGGAGTTCAGACCGGCTCTTCATATTGATGAATTCTTTGAAACATTTTTTGCCTTGTCAAGAGATGGTAGGCTAAATGAAAAAGGCATACCCAATTTACTTCATGGGTCACTGATTATGCTAAAACATAAGAATGAAATTCGGGTGACAAATCCTCCCTGGCCTATACAACTTATAACGTATTGGATGTTGTCTCCAATTGGCAGATTATTTGGTTATCGCGATAATTATACCTCGAAAAATTGAAATCAAGAGAAAATTCATTCTCCCAGGTAAGCACATATAAGTTCACTGTCATTTCGGGCATAAACACAACGGTTTGCGAAAGCCGGGTGGCTCCAGGCCACTCCGGTTCCGTGGCGGTTTAACTGGCCCGTGGTTGGCTTTATAAGGCTGGCCCGGCTGATTATTGTCAGACCTTCAGGTGAGAGCTCCGTAATGAGTAGTTCTCCGTGCTCATTGAACATCCAGGTCTGTTGATCATGCTGGATAAAATGGATATTGGCCCATCTGTTCTTTTTAACCGCGGAAAGATCTTCCCATATGCGGTCCCCTGTTTCCAGCCTTAGACACCGCATTTCTCCGTAACTGTCAATCCCATAGATGAATCCATCTTTAATGATTGGAGTATTGATGACACAATGCAGTGCATCTGTCTTCTGCTCGCTTTCTCCGGTCCTGAGCCAGATCTTTTCGGCAGTTGCGGTTTCCTGACCAAGCTTGGCCAGCAAGGAACCACTGTAGAAGCTGCTTACAAAAAGATATCCCTTATAATAGACCGGTGTGGCAATGCCCATACCCATGCCCAGACGAAAAGGTATCTTCCAATATACCTTTCCTGTTTCAGGATCCAGTCCGTTAAGATTCTCAGCTGTCCAGACAACAACGACCGGCTTCCCTGCCTGCCGGACAAGAATAGGGGCAGAGTAGGAGATCTCTTCATCCATTGATCGCCAGATCTCTTTCCCGGTATTTTTATCCATAGCCAGGACTGTGGCTCCTTTATTTCCCCCTATCAGAACTATAATCTTATTCTTAAATATCAGCGGAGTGGAAGCTATGCCCCACACAGGCATACTGATCTGGTACTCCTTGTTAAGGTCATGTTTCCAGATAACAGAGCCGGTATTAGCGTCCAGGCACAGAAGATGCCCCATTGTACCCAGGGAATAAGCTTTCCCGTTATCGATAACAACGGAAGCCCGCGGGCCGTTCGGGTAACTCATACTGCCATAGATGCATGAATAAGTGTATGTCCAGATGATTTTTCCGTCGGTTGCATCAACGCAAAGGATTCTCTCCGACTCTTCCGGTTTTACAATCCTGTCGGTCAGGTAGACCTTACCCCCGGCAACGGTTGGACCGCTGTAGCCTGCTCCGCAGGGTATGCTCCATTTCAGCGGGATCTTCTTGCTTTCGAATTTTTTTACTATCCCTGTTTCACTCCAGATGCCTTCGCGATTGCTTCCACGCCAGTCTGGCCAGTCCTGAGATGCCGATGAAAAAAACAGGAATCCGCCTGACAATACAAGGATCAGTTTAATAAGTCTCAGCTTCGACATTTGCATCTCTATAAGTTAATTTTCGGATCTCGGTTTCTCTGTATTCACTTCGGCTTTGCACCGATTGCCCGGAGACAAATGTAATAAGTTCAATACACAGTCCCGTTTCATTCTCCCTTTTTTTGAGAGATTGTGTCACCCCGACTATTGAAAAGAAGAATGTGGTAGTCTGACTCCCTTTGCATGACAGCTAAAGTTCATTAATCAGAATGATGCAGGAAATTAACGGACCTTTTCTTATTTTTGATAAAACAAACTTATTGCGTATGGAAAATCAGGCTGTTATGATCCTCGTAGTGGTAATTTACCTTGCCTTTTGTATCTTTTGGGGATTTTACCAGGGCAGAAAAGTGAAAACAGGGAAGGACTATGCAATTGCCGGCCGAAAGCTTCCGGGATGGGCGGCAGCATTGTCAGAACGGTCTACAGGGGAATCATCATGGGCATTACTGGGCCTCCCGGGAGCTGCATATGCAACAGGTCTGACGGAGATCTGGACAGCGGTTGGCTGCGTTGCCGGTATTGTGACTGCCTGGGCCTTTCTTGCATGGAGGCTGAGGGATGAGGCAGAAAAATACAATGTCTCCACCTTTACTGAATACCTCGAAGTGAAGCATGGTAAATCGGGGAAAACTCTCAGGGCTATCTCAAGCCTTGCCATCGTCTTCTTTTTCTTCTTTTATGTCGGAGCACAATTCCTGGGCGGAGGCAAGACATTTTTTATCCTCTTCGGGTTAAAGCCTGCCCTGGGCGGTATCATTACTGCTGCGATAATCATTCCTTATACAATTTATGGCGGTTTCAGGAGTGTGGTATATACCGATGTTATTCAGGCGGTTCTGATGATAATCACCCTCGTGGCTGGCCCCCTGGTCGGAATTTTTTACATTATGAATCATCCTGAAGGATTTGCCACAGGAATACCTCAGGCACTTGCCAGATCCGGGGAAACATATACTTCGCTTTCCGGTGCAGCTAATGGATTCGGAGCCGGTTTACTGATAACGGGAGGCTTCAGCTGGTTTTTCGGGTACCTGGGAGGACAGCCTCAGCTGAGTGTCAGGTTTATGGCAATAGAAGATGCAAGGCAGGCAAAAATTGCCAGGAATATTGGAATAATATGGACACTTTTCGCGTATGTGGGTGCCCTATCATTAGGATGGATAGGACTTGCATTGTTCGGACCGGCCGGATTGAATGATCCTGAATATGTCATGCCAAGTGTGATGCTGAAATTATTTCCCCCGGTCCTGGCTGCCCTGCTTATCACCGGAGCCATAGCCGCAATGATCTCGACGGCTGATTCTCTTCTTATTCTTTCTGCTACGGAGCTCTCTGAAAGCATTCTCCGGAAAAGGAGAAAATCCGGAGGAGAACCTTCCCATGCAGAGACACTCCGGAAGCAGCGTCTGACAACGGCGGTGGTTGCAATTATTGCACTTGCATTGTCGTATGTATTTCCGACAAAGCTGATCTTCACGATCGTAAGTTATGTTTGGGCCGGCATCGGATGCACTTTTTCGGTTGTGATCCTGTTTACACTGTTCTGGAAGAGATTTCATGGAAGAGCGGCCATCATAACTGTTGTATCAGGCCTGCTGTTTACAATCCTGTGGATCAGCGGAGGCTATGAACAGAATTATAAAATTACCAGGAATAAAACCGATTTACTTGTCAGTCAGAAGGTAATTCAGCAGGAAGATGCTGATAAACTTCTATTGCTCGGGGACAGGAGGTTTCTTACTGCGGCCAAAATGGGAAAAGCGATATCGGAAAAGATTGATCTGAACGGACGGGAAGATATCCTTCCCAGGATATCCTCATCATTTATCTCAAACGGTGTTCCTGCCAGGCTTATGACCTTCATATTCTCTCTTTTTGTAGCTGTCCTTTCAGCCTTTTTCATTCCCCGGAAAGAATAAATTGCCGTATTTTGACCTTTAAGTGATAATCAGATACAGAATGCAGATGAGGGTACCTTTAGCAGAATTGAATTCCCGGATCTCCGGATTCAGGGAACAGATGGACCAAAGCAATCCGGGATGGGATTTAGCCGCTATTTTCGGCAGGATAAATCAATATTATTTTACCGGCACCATGCAGGATGGAGTCCTGTTCATCCCTCGTTACGATCAGGCGGTATTTTGGGTCAGGAGGAGCTACGAACGGGCGGCTGAAGAGTCGGAATTCCCCGTGATAAGGCCAATGGAGACTTACAGGGACCCTGCCGCAGCAATGCACTACATTCCTGAAGCCATATATCTCGAAAAAGAGATTATTCCCATGGCAATGCTTGAACGGTTCCTAAGGCATTTTCCCTTTAAAGCAATAGAGTCGGCCGATGCTCAGATTTCCAGGGTAAGATCGGTTAAAAGCGAATATGAGCTTTCATTGATGAGGCAATCCGGCAGGATCCATCAGCATGTAATGGAAGATCTGGTTCCTGGTATGCTGCATGAGGGGATGAGCGAGCTGGAGTTCTTTTGTGATCTGTTCACAGCATTCATAAGGGAAGGGCATCAGGGAATTGTCCGGTGGGGGATGTTCGGTGCGGAATCTATCCTGGGACATGCAACTTTTGGTGTAAGTTCAATCTATCCGACTTCAATGAACAGTCCCAGCGGAAACTATGGAATGAGTCCGGCAGTACCTATAAATGGCAGTCCTGACCGTCGTCTGCACAGAGGGGATCTGATCTATATCGATACCGGATGCGGTGTCGGGGGGTATCATACCGACAAGACTATGACTTACGTGTTCAGAGGTTCAATACCGGATGCAGCCATTGAAGCGCATCAGCAGTGCGTTGACATAATGAACCGGGTTGCCGCCATGCTGAAGCCCGGGGCAGTTCCCTCTGTAATTTATGAAGAGGCGATGTCTTCCCTGAGTCCCGCCTTTCTGGAAAATTTTATGGGTTTTGGAAAACGCACTGTAAAATTCATCGGGCATGGGATAGGACTGACAATTGATGAGCCTCCCGTGATTGCAAAAGGCTTTAATGAACCTATTATGGAGGGGATGGTTTTTGCCGTTGAACCCAAGAAGGGTATTCCTGATATCGGCCTTGTCGGAACGGAAAATACCTACATGGTGACGCCTCAGGGAGGCATAAGTATGACAGGGGATAATCCGGGATTAATACCTGTCTGGTAAGGAGATTATCAAATCTGGCTGAATGCATCTGAGAATCCGGCTGCATTTATTTCGAAATGATACACTGAGGAAGAATCAGCACGTATCTCAACATTTATAATACTATCACTCTGCAGCATGAATATCCTGAACTGGCTGTAATCATTGTTATTTCTTTCTATCAGAATGCCACCGGATTTATTCCAGCCTCTCGACGAAGTCAGCTCTAATTCATTTCCGGCTGAGTTTTTCATCGTGATATGGACAGGACCTGTGAATTTTTCTGCCGGATTGGATTTTTTTGACTTGCGCAGAAGTATCCCGGCATTTACCTTGTCAACAAGGATTACAGCATTCAGATAGCCATCCGATACAGCTGAGCTTGAAAAAGTACCATTTGTTTCGGATGTTAAGTATTTCCTTGGTGTCTGACCGCTTTGTGCGACCGGATAAGTCATAATATTCCATGTACTTCGCAAGGTGCTGCTGGTGGCTGACTTCTTTTTTGAAAGGGATTTGGCTTTAACGTTATTTGCCGGAGGGTGTGGTGAGGAGCAACCTACAAGAATCAAAAGCAGAGGGAATAAAAGCTTTTTAATCATACCAATATTGTTTTCAAAATTAAAAATAGCCTGATCAGCCCTGATGCAGCAGGAATTATTTGTTTCAAACAGTTTTAAAGACAGGCAGATATCAAGTTGTTTTAATAAAATCAATTTCAGAGCTTCCGGCTTAAAAACAGAATCCCTAAATATAGTTTTATTTTAAAAAGATGTAACATTTTGCAGTTCCGATTTCCTGACCGTACGAACCATTATTTCAAATACCCAATTTAGTATTTCACTCCATAACCTACAATAATGTCATCGGTGACTTGCCTTATTCCTCTGTGTTCAAAATACTGTTGTGCTTTCCGGTACTCTTGAGCTCTCTTGCTTTCGGGAACTTTCGCAAACCAAAAGTTGGCTGTAACTGAAGAGAAAAAATCGCAGGCATCTGTCGGGCTTTTGAATAAATTCCTCCAGATGAACCTGTTGGTTCTGATATCCCTGAAACCTGCTTTTTCCATAAGAAGATGGATTTGGTTCTCAGTACGTGGCCAGAACTCAAGACGATAGCCGAGGACAAACTTTTTATTGATTATTCTTAATGTTGAATCAATTGCCTCCCAGTAATGTTCAGGTCCGTGAGCACCCAGAGATACCATGCCTCCCGGACGCAACACCCTGAACATTTCTTTTACAGCTTTTTTTTGGTCAGGCAGGATTCCAAATGCCATGCCCGTAAGGACTATATCAAAACTATTATTAGCAAATGGCAATGATTCTGCATCAAGTTCTTTGAACTGGATGCGGTCGGAATCATAACCCAAAGCTCTGGCTTTCTCCTTTCCCCTTTCAAGCATATATTCGGAGATATCGCCGCATACAACTTTTGATGCACCCATTTCCAGGGCCATTAATGCAACGATACCGGTTCCGCCCCCTATATCAATTATTTCTTTGCCCTGAAAATTGATACCATAAAGCTGGCAGGCAGCAGTTCTCTTTTGATATTCGCCTGCAAGTTCATCATAATGAGTCACATGTTGTGAGAATATGCCATCATAGCCCATTCTGATACGCTCCTTCATTGCCCTTTTATTTCTCGAATTTCCTGTCAGACAAGCCAGTACGTTATTGGCGTCCATCAGGATTCTCATGGGAAATGAGAGTTTCCCGGTCCAAAAAAGTGTATTCATATAAGTACCATTTTGTCTTCTTAAATCCCGCCTTGTCGCCATTGCTTTGCCAGCCGTCTTCGACGACCGAAAGCCGTAGCCTGGCGTAGGCTGGTTGTCTCTCTGGCGGCAGGAAATATAGATGTCGTAATTATATCCTTCGATAATGCCTGACATCAAGGGGATTGTTTATTTCGTTATCAAATTTAGATCATAATCCGACTTAAAACAAAAATTTGTTTTCCAGATAAGTCAGATATTAAATCCTATCATGGGCAGTGAATATTCTGTATAAAAATTCAAACCTCCCATAACCTGAAACAAGGCTTAATATCCGGTTTTCTTTGGCCACTTAAAAAAAAACTCTGAACGTTTGATGTACACAAGAAAAATCTTGATATACCAGGCTATGTCAGAAAACTGTTTTACTAACTGAAAAGCTGATATAGTCAGACAATAAGAGAAGAATTATCGGTGAAACAAGTCGCCCTGGTTTGTTATGGTTGCTCTTTTTGAACAGTTTTTTTTGTGAGCCACCAATAAATGACAAATAAAACAGAAGGGATAAGAAAAATGAAAAGAACAGGTGTGAAACTGGCTTCAGGATTAATATTTGCATTAATCTTTACCAGAATAAGAAATATGACAGTGCAGATAAGCGAAAAAATACCTCCGGCACCTTCTTTCCACCAGGCCAGGATCAGTCCTGCCAGGCCTAAGAACCAAAAAACAAATGTTATGATCTGTAAAAAGTTAAATGTTTCGAGTTTACCATGCCTGTGATATCCTTCAATCATTTCGCCAAAAAATATAAGAAGAGTAAACAGAACCAAAAGCGTTCCGATGATCCGGGCAATCCAACGAATTACTGAATATTGACTTTTTGTTTTCATTCCCTTTGTTTTTAAAGTGATTGATTGTTCCAAATAATATTTATTAACGCTAATCTATACTTATTTTTTTGATAATGAAATAGTCAGCATTTCTCTGAATACAATTTACACCATTTACTGTCAAATACAGTTGCTATTCAGAATATTATTCTCCATTGGTTATTCTTTCGCCACTTTTAACGACATTCTGAAGGCATTTAGCAAATTTGATTAACTAACAGGATTTGGATCATATCGGGAGAAATCTTCAAATTTTAATTTGACTTCAGGAGAAGGAAGGTGTAAATTTGAAATTCTGTTGCAGTTGTTTATGTATACTTTTGAATTAACTGAGCAATTCATCCCTGCAGAGGAGAGAGCAGTTTTCAGGGATTTCCTGCACTTCTATGGAATTGATGAAGGAGTATGGAAAATATTTGAGTGTCTGTTCAATGCAAAAACGGGCGGAACAGTTCCGCTGATGTTAAGAGTTTATGAAAATTCAGATCTTGAGGGGGCAGCTATTATTATCCGCTGCTCACGGTACGGAAGCTCATTATATGACAATAATTTGATGGCCGGTTTTTGCGACCTGCTCCATATTCCATTTTATCTGTGGATCAAATTCGGCTGCTGTATGGATATGATGTCTAATCCTGGCTTTGTCAGGGACCCTGCAAAATCAGACCAGATTTACCGTGCAATTGCCGATTACCTGGGAAAACACAGCTGGATGACTATGATTAATGATTATACAACGAATTCCTTTTTGTATCCAAATGCAGTCACACTGCCCGCTTTACCTCACGCTCTCATTGATACATCTCTGATGACCGGGATAGGTGATTATGTCAACAGGCATAAAAATATCAGGCGCAAATATCAAATATTCAAAAAAAATGGAGGGACTTTTCAAATTGCACACAACGCACTTGAACCTCATAATATCGAAACAGTAAGGCAATGCTTTATATCCACTGCCAAAAAAAGCGTTTTCTATCTTCCTTATGAAGATCTGTATCTCAATTCGGCACTCTTGACAAGTTCGACTTCTATCTACAATGTGATATATTTTATTGCTATTTTGAATGGGGAATTCATTGGTTACCAGTCAGCCCTTAAGACTGGTGATTTTCTGAACGCCCTGCACGGTGCTTTTAACCGTGATCTTCCAACCACTTACCATGCTTATGACCTGCTCTTTGTTGAAATGACACAGTATGCCATTGAGCACAATCTCAGGCTAATCGATTTAGGTGCAGTACTCAATACAACCAAGCAGAGAATGGTGAATTGTACACGCCCAATGTCTTATTTCATGCTGAGCAGGAACTCAATAATCCGGAGGATTTTTTATATGATCACCAAACATTCAAAGATCCAGGGAGCGGAACAAATGCGTTTCTATGAGGAAGACAAAGCAGAAAAGGGCAATTCACAAACGTTCAAATAGATTTTTGAATCAGATTTAGCCTTTAGTAATTCTATGGTAATAATAAATTTGACTTCATATTTTATAAGTTGTATGTTTCACTGAAGCTGTTTGTTTACATTTCATTATCCACTCATAACAAAAATCCCTGAAAAAATGAAAGAAAGTATACTGGTTTTGTCCATATTTGCTATAGCATTTTTTTCCTGTCAGACAAAAACCAAAGTTATGCCTGTTGATATTACTGTATCTGAAGAAGCTGTGGCCAGGGTTCTGGATGCACACTGGTCTGCCGTGAAAGCGAAAGATGCTGCTGCTGTAATAGCTTTAGTTACTGATGATTTTCTTTCGTGTGGAAGTGATCCAAAAGAATTCTGGAATAAGACCGATATGTATAAGACTATTAAACAGATGTTTGCCAATGCTGATTTAAAAACAGATATCACCGTCGATGAACGTATTATACGAATTGCCAGAGATGGTAAATCAGCCATTGCCCTGGAGCAGATGTTTATGAGACCAGTTAGTCAGAAGATACCGCTTCGGACGGTTTATCATCTCGTGAAGGATAATAATACCTGGCTGATTGATTTTACGAGTACCGGATTTATTCCGGACAATGAGGATATTGACAAACTTAATAAGGCATTGGAGTAGAATGATTTTTGGTTCTTTCACGCTGACTTCTCTATTTAATGAGATCCCATAGAGAATAATTGTCCGGGTACTCATTTTCCCGGCCAAAATAACTCATTCTCCTCCGAATCCTGGCTAAGCCCTGGTGCATAAGCTATATCATCCTGGGCATAAATAATATCTTTTAGTAAAAGCATCAGGAATCTATGCCCGGCAATTGCGTTATCCAGTCAATAAATAATTTGGGAATGACAAAAGCCTTATTTTTTTCTGCGTTCACTCAACAAAAATTTCACTTTTATTAACTTTGATATGTCATTTAATTAATCGATAGTGAAAAATAAATTGCTCAAAATAATATTGGCAATTATTCTGGCTATAATTGTTTCCGCAATGGTTTTTACTCCTTTACTGGCCAGATGGTATATAAATAAGAACGGGAAAGAGCTTATCGGACGGAACATTAACCTGGAGAAAATTAAAGTGAATTATTTCACTTTTACTTTTCGTTTCATAGGATTTAAACTATTTGAAAAGGATGATACCACGGTATTTACGGGATTTGACACGCTGCTTGTTGATCTGGAGCCCCTGAAGCTCATTAAATCTGAATTGGTTGCAAAAAGATTTTGGTTAATAAATCCTGTATCACGAATAACCAAAAGAGATACTGTTTTTAATTTTTCAGATATAATTGATTTCTTTTCAAAGACTGACACAGCAACAGTCAGAGACACCGTTTCAGTAAAATCTTCTTACAAATTCGCATTCTCTGATATCAGGTTAAGTAATGGTCACATAACCTATACCGATGAGGATATTAAAAATACAACACTGTTAGAGAACCTGAGTTTTTCAATCCCTTATTTAAGCTGGAATCAGAAGGAATCAAGCAAGGCAGGGCTTAAGTTTAATTTCATTAACGGAGGTTATTTCCAGGCAGATGGCACTTTCGATCCCGGAAGTGGTGCATTCAATTCAAAAATCATTATCGATAACCTGGATCTAAGTGAATTCACTGCATATATTAAACCTTATATTTATTTAAACAGTATTCAGGGGCTGGCAGGATGTAACCTGAGTATCACTGGTAACTCTGAACGGCTGGATAGTATTGCTCTAAAAGGTTACTTTTCTGTTAAATCATTCTCAGCTGTCGATAATCAGGATAGAAAGATACTTGGGGTTGATACAATGGATGTTTCACTGAAATCTTCATTACCGATGGCCGGCAGGTACATTATCGATAGCATTGCGATGATAAAGCCATATTTGTTGTTTGAAATGCATGATTCAAGTAATAATTTCCTGGAATTGTTTCCTCCTGAGAAACCAGATTCTTTAGCCAAGGGGGTAACTGATTCATTGACCGAACCACTAAAGTATTCAATTAATTCATTTGCTATCCGTGAGGGAATTATTGATTTCACTGATAAAACATTAAAAGAACCTTTTAAATACCACCTAAGCAGAATTAAGTTCAATGTGGACTCAATTTCATCAGATAGTAAATGGCTTACAGCTTATTCCTCAATGAAATTGAACGAACGGGGTGACCTGAAGGCAGAGCTGGGAATCAATCCCAGTGACCCATATGAACTGAAAGTTGATTATGTTATAAAGAATTTCCAGTTGCCTGATATCAGCCCATACTCAAAAGTCTATCTTGGTTCAGCTATAGTATATGGAAATATGTATTATGCGGGAAAAACTTCAATCACTGCGAGACAGATAACAAGTGACAATAAACTAATAATCAGAAATGCGGAAATCGGAAAGAAAAGCGGAGGAATTTTTAATATTCCGTTACGGCTTGCCTTGTATCTTATTAAAGACCTGAATGGTGATATCAGGATTGATCTTCCTGTTTCGGGTGATTTAAATGATCCCAATATCAGAATCGGGAAACTAATCTGGGCAACTTTTAAGAATTTTATAATTAAGGTTGCAGCATCTCCTTTTATTGCGTTATCCAACCTTTTTGGTGTGAGTCAGAAAGACCTCCAACAGCTTGAATTTAATTATACAGACACCTTATTGTCAGATACTAATATTATGAAACTGGACAAATTGCTGCAAATAAAGGAGAAGAAGCCGGAATTGGATATTGAGCTGGCATATTTCAATGACAGGACAAAGGAGAGAGAACATCTGGGGTATGAAGAAGCAGGCAGGATTTTCCGGGAAAAGACAGGTGATGACTATATCAGACAAAGTGAAGCATTTGAAGCATTTCTGAAGCAGACACTCGTAAAAGATACTATTGACCTTTATAATGATTGTATGAGACTGGCAGGAATTGAAAAAATAGCAGCTCTCTCAAGGAATCATGATAGTTTAAGAGTCAGGCTTGTTGAGGATTATTTGAAATCAAAAGATTCATCTGGCCTGATAAAGATCTTTATTCCAAATCCGGAAGCGATCAAAAATGTCGGAAGTCCCCCGGTTTTTGAGGTAAAGTTCTCTATGGAAGAGTGAACGGGAATATAAATTAAGTATTCTCTTATCCTTAGCCATTTGAACTCGATTGAACTGACGTATAAAGTATGCAAGGATACAACCCGGATACTTTACAAAGTTAAAACTACTTAGGCATTTTTAAAAGCTATTCTTGCCTTGTGTCAGACATATATCTGTCATTCTTCCTTCGATTAAAAGCCTCCTGTCAACAGAAACGAAGTGTAAAATCCGTTCTTCTTCGACCACTTCAAAAAAGTCTGGGAATTTTCTTCTAAATGCAAGCTTAAGAGATCAGGACGGACTTAATTTTTAAGGTCGTCCTTTTTTTGATTTTATTTAAGGCAAGATGCAAAATCCCTCTTTCCTTGATCTAATCTTTATACACATCTTACTCAGCGGATATACTATAAACCAGTTTATCAAAAATTTAGAGAAATTGTAAAAGGTCAATAAGATCCCTCCCTGGCGCTCGGGATCTCAAACATCTTACACAATCACCTTTTATTATTGTTTTTCAGTGTATTAT
>Ga0208980_10000175_pt1 | contig 32899 bp, 32 predicted proteins | sample WetSurMetagenome_3_FD_187993 | JGI IMG/M metagenome (GOLD analysis project Ga0208980, IMG submission 187993) | Wetland microbial communities from Twitchell Island in the Sacramento Delta, sample from surface sediment Aug2011 Site A1 Bulk (version 2) | ecosystem: Environmental > Aquatic > Marine...
GATACTACCGAAAGATAAGAGGTCACATTTACAGGGGCGCCTTCGTAAACATCGGCCGTCCAGAGGTGGAACGGAACGAGGGAGATCTTGAATCCCATCCCGGTGAAGAAGAAAATGAAACCGAGGACCTGCAATGGCTCCCCATGGAAGTTGGCCTGAACCTGGTCGAAATAAATGCTCCCGGTGGTGCCATAAATCATCGAAAGGCCGAACAGCAGGATGCCGGACGACAGGGCCGAGATCAGGATCAGCTTGATCCCGGCTTCAGCCGATTTGTTCTGTGAATGCACGAAAGCCGCCAGCGCTGCAATCGGGATGGTGGCCAGTTCCAGACCAAGGTAGAACATCAGGAAATCCCCGGAGGAGATCATGAAATTCATCCCGATCAGGGTGGCCATCAGCAGCACGAAGAACTCGCTCAGTTTCTGACGGTTCTCGTCCAGCTTTAACCATGTCGATGACTGCAGCATGACGATGAACAGCCCGATGTTCAGGATGTTCTTCATCAGGATGGTCAGGCTGTTGGTTCGGTACATCCCGCCAAAAAGCGTCCCTTCAGATGCCGGCAAAAAGCCGATAACTGTCACTGCACCAAAGAGGACCAGTGTAATCGGGATCACCAGCGTCTTTTTCTCCGGCTTAATGCCCAGGTCGACCATCAGCACGATCAATGCCACTATAGTTAGCAGCAGTTCGTGTCGCATGATCATAAAATCGCTCAGGTTCATATCTTTTATTCTATTAATTCCAAATTTCAAAAAGCTCCCGCTGTCGGCATCGCCCCGATCAGCTTCGTGATGATCGGCTGCAGGCTGAATGAGATCATATCCGACAGCATCAGCGGTGCCATGCCGATAAATACAATTCCCAGGATCAGCGTGATGGTGGATATTCTTTCAAACCATTTGGCATCGCCCAGGTGTTCAAAGTGATCGTTTTTGATCGGGCCCAGCAGCAGGATGCCCACGACCCGGAGGATATAAACAGCCGTCACCACGATCGACATCGTAGCCACAATGGTTGCCACCCGGTGGAAAAGATCAGGATGCTGGAAAGCGCCGAAGAATATCTTCATCTCAGCCACGAAGCCGCTCAGGCCGGGAAGACCGAGGGAAGCAAGGCCGGCGATGACGTAAACCACCGACAGGAACGGGATGACCTTCATCAGGCCGCCCATCTCGGTGATGATTCGCGTGTGTGTCCTGGAATAGATCATGCCGATGAGGGCGAAGAAAAGGGCCGTCATCAGGCCGTGTGAGATCATCTGGATGATGGCGCCGTTCATCGCGGTCTCGTTCATCATCAGCAGGGCGAACAGTACCAGCCCGCAGTGGCTCACAGAGGAGTATGCATTGATGTATTTAAGGTCTTTCTGTACAACGGCCCCGAATGCCCCGTAAACCACGCTGATGGTGGTCAGGACAAGGAAGATCCCTGACAGTTCGTGCGCCGCTTCCGGCATCAGGTAGATAGCCACTCTGAAACAGCCGTAACCCCCGAGTTTCATCAGCACGCCGGCGTGAAGCATCGACACGGCGGTAGGTGCGGAGGAATGGCCGTCAGGCGACCAGGTGTGCAGCGGGAACAGGGCCCCAAGAACGCCGAAACCAATGAAGGTGAACGGGAACAGGAACTTCTGGATGTGCAGCGGGATATGGGCACTGGCAATCTCCAGCAGGTGGAAAGTGTGCTTTCCCCCTTCCGGTGCCGAGTTGAAGTACAATCCCAGCAAACCTACCAACAGCAGGGCAGACCCTCCCATCAGCATCAGGGTCAGCTTCATGGCGGAATACTCCTTGGGCCCGGACCCCCATATGCCGATCAGCAGGTACATCGGGATCACCGCCAGCTCATAGAACAGGAACATCGTGAAGAGGTCCAGCGAGATAAAAAATCCGAATACACCGGAGGACAAAAGGATAAGGCTGACGAAAAACTCCCGAGAAAGGAACTCCACTTCCCATGAGGCGAAGATACCGGCAAAGATGACAAAGGAAGTCAGGCAGATCATAGCCACCGAGATGCCATCTACCCCGATCGCGTAGCGAATATTTAAAGCCGGGAACCACATATGGTCAGCGGTCAGCACCATGGCAGCCATATTCCCCGAATTCCTTTCCTGGAAATAGAGATATACAAGGACTCCGGCCAGGATCAGCTGAATGGTCATGCCAATGGCACTGACCAGGCGGGCACCTTTATAATCTTTCGTAAAGATGATCCCGACGATCGTCAGAATAGGTACTAAGACAAACAGGGTCAAAAAATCCATCTCTCAATATCTTTATTAGTTACCACAAATAGATAAAGATCACAACAAGGAGCACGGCTCCGGTCACAAATACAAAGGCATGCTTTTGCAATTGTCCGCTCTGCGCGCCTTTGATCAGGTTTGAAGTATAGGTTATCACCCAGGCAATCCCGTTCATGGTGCCGTCCACCACATGTCGGTCAAACCAGGCCACCGGAACGGAAATGTACCTGAAAATGATCTTCTTCGTCACAAACAAGTATACTTCGTCGATGTAAAACTTGTGAAAAGACCATTGATACAGGTGCTTTAAGCTCTTTGCCATTTTTCCCGGCATCAGGGTTTCCTTCCTGTACATAATGGTTGCAATGCCAATGCCGACGAGCGCGATCAGGACCGAAGGGATAGCCACGCCCAGTTCAATATGTGAATCGAAAGGCATGCCATCGGACGTTACCAAATGATGGAACGGGATGAAGCCGGTGAAGACAGAAGCTACGGCCAGGAACATCAGCGGGATGGTCATCACTTTCGGAGCTTCATGAGGGGTGTGATGGTAATGTGTTTCCTTGCCCCAGAAGATATTATAATACAGCCTGAACATATAGAATGCCGTCAGGCCGGCGACGAAATAAGCCGAGAAGAAGATGATCTTGTTGTGTTCCCAGGCGGCTGCCAGGATCTCGTCCTTGCTGAAGAAGCCTGACAGCGGGTAGATGCCGGCAATTGTGAGGCAGGCGATCAGGAAAGTGATGTGGGTGATGGGCAAATACTTCCTTAACCCGCCCATCTCGTTCATATAGTTGCTGTGGACAGCATGGATCACGGCGCCGGCACCCAGGAATAGGAGGGCCTTGAACATGGCATGAGTGAACAGGTGGAACATGGAAGCCATGAAACCGAGCCCTTCGTGTCCGCCATACCCTGAAACGCCCAGGGCGAGCATCATATATCCGATCTGCGACATCGTAGAGTAAGCCAGGACACGTTTAATGTCAAGCTGTGTGCAGGCGATGACTGCCGCGAATAATGAGGTGAATGCGCCGACATAGGCGACGACCTCCAGCGCCGGCGTCCCTGCCATGGCATAGATGGGGAACAGCCTGGCAACGAGGTACACACCCGCGACAACCATGGTCGCTGCATGGATGAGGGCAGAGACCGGGGTCGGGCCTTCCATGGCATCCGGCAGCCAGATGTGCAGCGGGAACATAGCCGATTTACCGGCACCTCCCACGAATACGAAGATCAGCGACCAGGTGATGACCGACATTCCCATGAATGTAGCGCCGCCGGCATGCGTGATGGCCGGGCCGTTGGGATCGGTGAGAGTCAGGAAATCAAGGGTCTTGGTCGTATAGGACAATATCAGGATGCCGATGAGAAAACCCAGGTCGGCGAAACGGGTCACGATGAATGCTTTCTTGGAGGCAGCCACAGCTGAAGGCTTCTGGTAGTAGAAACCGATGAGCAGGAAGGACGAAACACCTACAAGCTCCCAGAAGATGTACATCTGGAAAATGTTGGTTGCCACCACCAGGCCCAGCATCGAGAAGCTGAACAGCGAAAGGAACGAAAAAAACCGGTGATAGCCTCTTTCGTCCTTCATATAGCCGATGCTGTAAATGTGCACCATGAAGGAAACAGTGGTGATGACCACCAGCATCATGACGGAGATCGGATCGAGCAGGATCCCCAGCTTGACCTGCAAGGCATCGGTGAACCGCAGCCAGGTCTGGTTATAGGCAATGATGGCTTTGTACCCTTCGCCGTGCCCGTGGCTGAAGAAATAGTTCCAGGCTGTCAATAGCGACAGGATGAAGCCGAGCCCCAGGCCTGAAGTGCCTACAATCCCCGAAACGATCGGTTTAAACTTGTGGCCGAAGAGGCCGATCAGGATAAACAAAGCGAAGGGGACCAGCAGGATCAGTAATGTATAGGAATAATCAGGCATATTCTGAATCTTCTTGAGTTTCTGTTAATACTTCATTTCATCGACCTTCTGAACATCGATGGATTTAAATCTCCGGTAGATATTGATGATGATGGCAATGGCTACGGCCGCTTCGGCGGCTGCCACCGCGATGATGATCAGGCTGAAAAAGTGCCCCTGGAATTTATCCGGGAACAAATACCGGTTGAACGCTACAAAGTTGATGTTAACCGAATTGAGGATCAGTTCGGTGGACATCAGCATGGTGATCAGGTTTTTCCTGGTGAGGAAGCCATAGATACCTATGAAGAACATCAGCGTGCTGATGATCAGGAAATAGTGCAGGGGGATACCTTCAGTCATGGCGTTATGTATTAATCTTGTTTAGGTTCTTTGCGGGCAACGACGATGGCCCCGATCATGGCGGCCAGCAACAGCACGGAGATCACTTCGAAAGGCAGCGCGTAGCCGTCCTTCCCGGTACTGACCAGCTGGTTCCCGATGGCCTTAACGTTGGTAGTTGCAGCCGGTGCACCAGAGCCCTTAAATGAATATGAGTAGATGGTGTAAATCGTGACCCCCGCACCTACCAGGGCAACCAGCCCTGAAAAGATCGCCTGCAGCACCCCGGCCATACTTGCCCGCTCACTGATGTGGCTGGTGAGGAGGATAGAGAAGATGATCAGCACCACGATACCCCCGGCATAAACGGTCAGCTGGACAGCGGCAAGGAATGTGTAGCTCAGCATGAAGTAGATCCCTGCGGTGGCCAGCAGCACGAACAGCAGGAAAACGGCCGACCTCAGGATGCGCCTGGTCACTACCGTCATCACGGAGAAGAACAGGATCAGCGCAGCAAATATGAAAAACATCAATTGGTTGTTCATGGCTTTTTCATTTATTCTTTAACACCTTCCATGATTTTTGAGCCCGGTTTGTTCAGGACTTTGGTCAGCTGCGACCTGTCCCAGATGGCATGTTCAAAGCGCTGTCCCATCACGATGGCGCCCGTGGGGCAGTTCTTCACGCATAGATTGCAGAGGCTGCACATGCCGAGATGGTAGATGTGCCTGTCAATGGCCCGTTTTTTCTTTCCGTCCTCCCCGACGATGGTGATGGGGATGACTTCAATGGAACCATTGGGGCAGTTGATCTCGCAAATGCCGCAGCCGGTGCATTTGTGCTCATTGTTCTCGTTGTGCGGCATGGTGACTTCCCCGCGGAAACGGTCGAACATGACCAGCTTGTCCCGGTTCTCCGGATACTGCTGGGTGATGATGAGTTTCGGGCGGAAGAAATAATGCCCCGTGACCTGCATGCCCTGGATCAGTGTCCAGACACCCTGCACGATTGATTTGATATATCTCCAGATTGCTTTCATGATCTCTTATCCTTTTAAAAGTGCCAGCCGTTGATCACGATGATGGTCATCAGAACGATGTTGAACAGGTTGATCGGGAGGAGGAATTTCCACTCCAACGCCAGGATCTGGTCGATCCTCAGGCGGGGGAAAGTCCATTTGAACCACATGATCAGGAAAATGACGAGGAAGATTTTCCCGAAGAACCAGACGATCGGCGGGATGAAGTCCATTATGTGGTTGAATCCTTCGAAATGACCGAAATGCAAAGGCATCCAGCCGCCGAGGAATACCGTCACCGCCATGGCGGAGACAATGAACAGGTTGATGTATTCTGCGAGGAAGAAGAAGGCGAACTTGATCCCCGAGTATTCTGTGTGGAAGCCGGCGGTAAGCTCCGATTCGGCTTCTGCAAGGTCGAAGGGCCCGCGGTTGGTTTCAGCGGTGCCGGCAATGACGAAGATGAAAAAGGCGATGACTGCCGGGATATGGCCGCGGAAGATGAACCATCCGGTGCTCTGGGCGTTCACGATCTCGGAGATCTGCAGCGAGCCGGCCAGGATGACCATGGTAAGCATCGAGAGCCCCACTGACAGCTCGTAGCTCACGATCTGGGCGCCGCTGCGCATGGCCCCGATGAGGGAGTATTTGTTGTTGCTGGACCAGCCGGCGAGCAGCACGCCGATCACCCCGACAGAAGTGACTGAAGTGACGAAGAATATTCCTATATCGAAATCCAGGGCCTGAAGTCCTTTTGCGAAAGGAACCACCGAAATGGCCAGGAACGACACAATGATCACGATGAACGGGGCCAGGTTATAGAGGAACTTGTCCGCCTGCTTCGGCAGGATAAGCTCTTTCATCAACAGTTTGATGAAGTCGGCGATGGTCTGGAGCAGTCCCCATTTCCCGACCCGCATGGGCCCGAGGCGCTGCTGGAAAAAGGCACAGACCTTTCTTTCGGCATAAACCAGGAAGAGGCCGAACAAGGCCACGAAGAGCAGGATGGCGATCCCTATGATCGTCCATTCTATCGCCTGCACCGCCAATGGCGACATCGAGCGGCTCAGGCTTTCGTGGATCGCGTCAGTCAGTGTAGTAAAGTCGTATATGCTTAATGCCATATGCTAGTTTTTTACCTGTCAATATCCGGGATGACCAGGTCGAGGGACGACATGATCGCGACAAGGTCGGCGATCTTCCAGCCTTTCGACATGGCGTTCAATGCTGATAAGTTGGAGAAGCCCGGCGAACGGAACTTCACGCGGTACGGGTTCTTCTTGCCATCGCTGATAATAAGGACGCCGAAATCACCCCTGGCGGCTTCCACACGCTGGTAGAATTCACCTTCAGGAAGCTTGATCACGCCCTTCATCTTCACCTGGTAGTCCCCTTCAGGAATGTTGTCGATGAGTTGCTCGATGATCGACATCGATTCCCACATCTCCTGGATCCTGACCTTGTAACGGTCGAGCGTATCGCAGCCGTAGTAAAGCACTTCGTTGAAGTTCACGAAAGGCAGGGCACTGTATGGCTCATGCTTCCTGACATCGCACGACCAGCCGGAACCCCTGCCCGAAGGGCCGGTGACGCCCCAGGCAATGCACTCTTCTTTCGTAAAGATGCCTACATTCCTGGTCCGCTCCTGGAAGATCACATTGCCGGTCAGCAACTGGTCATATTCAGGAAGGACTTTCTTAAAGTAGGTGATAAATTCCTTCACCCTTTTCTGAAAATTGGGGTGCATGTCGAACATGACCCCGCCGGGCACGCTGTAGTTCAGCGTTAGCCTGGCTCCGCAGTTTTCTTCGAAGATATCGAGGATCCTTTCACGGTCGCGGAGGCCATAGAAGAAGGTTGTGAGCGCTCCGAGGTCCATGCCCATCACACACCACCAGAGCTGATGTGAAGCAAGCCTTTGCAGCTCGGAAATAATGGTCCGGAGGTACTTCACGCGGTCCGGCACTTCGATCTCGAGGGCCTTTTCGATGCAGAGGCAAACTGCTTCTTCGTTCATGTGGGCCGACAGGTAGTCCATCCGGTCGGTGAGGTAGGGGAGCTGCGGATACGTCAGCGATTCGCACATCTTCTCGATGCCGCTGTGAATGTATCCGATATGTGGCTCAACATTGTGCACGATCTCTCCTTCCAGTTTCACCAGCAGGCGGAGCACGCCGTGGGTCGACGGGTGCTGCGGGCCCATATTCACCAGGTATTCCTGGGTCTGTATCTTATCGAATTCCTGTTCTGCCATGGCTTAACGGTCTACAATCCTTACTTCGTCAACATAGTCTTTTCTCAGCGGGTATCCCCAGCCTTCCCACAGCAGGAGCCTTCTCAAGTCAGGGTGGTTGGCAAAGCGCACTCCCAGCAGGTCGTACACCTCCCGCTCATGAAAATCGGCGGTCGCCCAAATATCACTTACAGTATCGAGCACCGGGTTTTCCCTGTCGGCTGTATTGGCCCTGAGGACCATCATATGCCTGTAAAGGGTGGATTCGAGGTGGTAGATGACCGTCATGTATTCCGGGAAGTCGGCGCCAGTCAGGCAGGTGAGGTAATCGAAAGCGAGATCTTTCGAATCCCTGAGCTTCAGGGCTACCTCATGCAGTTTGTTCCCCGGCACCCGGGCATTCAGGAACTGCTTGCCTTCGGTCACCTCGGCATCCGGGCAGATCGCCAGGATCTTATTTTTTAATTCTTCGTTAGACATACCAGGTAATTCGTAATCACGGTTGAACCTTTTTTTCTTTTTTACCCCTGAGGGATCTCTCCTTCATGATTTTCTTCTGAAGTTGCATGATGCCGAACAGGATAGCCTCGGGTCGGGGTGGGCAGCCGGGGATGTAAACATCCACCGGGATGACATGGTCGGCCCCTTTGACGATGGCATAGCTGTTATAAAAGAACGGGCCGCCGGAAATGGCGCAGGCGCCCATGGCAACCACCCATTTCGGGTCGGCCATCTGGTCATAGAGCCTTTTCAGTACCGGCGCCATCTTGTAAGAGACAGAACCGGAAATGAAGATGACGTCGGCCTGGCGCGGTGTGGCACGGGCAACTTCAGCGCCGAAGCGGGCAAAGTCATGCCGGGAAGCGCCGGCAGCCATGAACTCGATGGCACAGCAGCGCGTACCGAAGGTCAGCGGCCAGAGGGAGTTTTTACGGGACCAGTTGATGAGCGCTTCGAGATTGGCCAGGATAATGCTACCGCCTTCATGCGATTCGACGATAGGGTACTCTGCGTAGAACGGGTCGTTCGGATCTTTCTTCTTCTTTATTCCCATTTGAGTGCATGTTTTTTCCAGGCATAGAACAGGCCTATACCAAGGATGAAAAAGAAAATGATGATTTCGACGAATCCTGTGTAATTTCCTTTCGTGATGGTAACGGCCCAGGGGAAGACAAAGACCGTTTCAACCTCGAAGATCAGGAACAGGATCGCGAAAAGATAATAACCGACGGTGTACTGCAGCCATGTCCCCCCGATCGTCGGGATTCCGCATTCATAGGGCTCGAACTTCTGGGGATTGTATGATTTTGGCGGCACAAGGCTGGAGAAGAGCAGCGCTGCTGCTACAAGTACCACAGCCACAATAAAAAACAGAACTAATGATTGACTTTCCATGTAGATATTTAGTTATGAAAATCGCGCCAAAAGTATAAAAATTCAAATATTGAGTTATCAAAATATCTTGTTGATCAGTTATTTAGAGATTTTCTAAATAAAAAGGCTCACCCCCGGCAGAGGGGGATCACATTTTCGGGAAGGTAGGAATTGTCAAAGGTCAATTGACAAAGGTCAAAATAAAAAGGGCACAATTTTGACAATTGCCCTTTTTCTTTGACCATTGACAATTTCTACTCCTAGGCTAGGTGCTGCACGAAAATTAGGTATCGAAAATGTCTTTTCCTATCTCCAGGCAACCGAGTTGATTAAAATCAGGATTGATTAGGAATTCTTTGACCAACTCAAAATTTTGCCTGAATAATTTAATAATATCTTCAGTTGTTGCATTACCTGTTCTGAGCCAAATAATTTTTGGAGGAGTGCCGAGGACCAGATTTAGATCATAAAAATCCGAGTCGAAAGTAACAATTGAATAATTATCCTTTTTTGCGAAATTCCATATTGATCGATCCGAAGAGTTTTCTAATCCAAGTTCACACACTTGTTTTGCCAGAGGAAATAGATCTTGAATTCCTTTGACCGCACGAAAAGAAATATTCTGATCGAATAAAAGTTTCATAATGCAATTTTCAGTTTATGCTCTCTTTCTGCAGCATAAGCCAGACAAGCCTTAATGTCTTCCATTTTAAGTTCTGGATAATCAGCCAGAATTTGTTCATAGGACAATCCGGCGGCTAACCATCCTAAGACATCATAGACAGTAATGCGCGTACCCTTAATGCAAGGCTTGCCAAATCTAATATTTGGATCGATTGTGATAATATTTTTATAAACTCCCATGATCAAACTTTCTTCAAAGATACGATAATCAGTTGAGATTCCATTATCAATTTTGAGGCATAACGCCCTAGCGAAGGGCCCGGGAAGGGAGGAATTGTCAAAGGTCAAAATAAAAAGGACACAATTTTGACAATTGCCCTTTTTCTTTGACAATTGACAATTTCAACTTCCTGGCTGGGCGCTGCGCGTTCGTCAGGTATCGCAGCGATCAGGATTTTACCAAATAAAGGGTATTAATTTGTATTTTACTTTTTTCATGTACAAATGGTAACCCTCTAAACCTTTATGAAGTTCCTTTTCTTCATAATTAATTCTAAAAGTCAAAAGGAAAGGAATAAAAATTATAGGTATAAATGCATACCATGACCCTAAAATAATAGGTGTAAAAATAAAAGCAATGATCAAGGAAAGATACATCGGGTGTCTTACCAATGAATATAAACCAGTATCAATTAACTTCTGACCTTCCTGTATTTCAATTTTTCTTGAAGCATAACTGTTTTGTTTTAAAACGAGGAATAACATCACAAAACCAATTATCATTACCAGAGAAAATAATATGGATAATACTATAGGAATTCTGGACCAATGGAATCTATAATCAAAACCTGATAAAAAAATTGCAGATAATAATGAGACAGTGCATAAGAACAACACGATTTGCTGGGATAATTTTTTTTCAGTTTTTTTCTGTCTTTTTTCAAATAAACCCGGATCATTCTTAGCTATATACAAATAGATTGCACTCCACGAAATGGCAATAGTTAAGACAAAAAGCCATGCATTCCAAAAAAATATTGTTCCAGAAATTAGAAATAATGGTACACCCCAAAATACTAAAACTGAAATTGAGGGTGCAATTGCCTTAACAACAGATTTCAGTTTTAATTCAGTTTTTTGTTTCTTAATCTTTACCATTTTTTCTTCCGATTATGAAATTCAGGACGCTTCATCTATTACGCATAACGCTGCGTGTCTGTTAACGTGCGTTTAACTTCAAAATTTTATACTTATTCAAGAGATTACCTGTAAAGGAGTAAATCCTTAATAAATAAATCCCTTGCTCTAAATCACTGACATTGATATAATTTGAAAATGAAGAGCGAGCTTGTCTTCCTGATAAATCAGACAAGACAAGCTTGCATTTTTTATCATAATTTACATATATATAATAACTTACAGGATTTGGGTAAACTTCAATTTGTTCTGAAGGTGTTTCCTGTATCCCGATATACTGCCAGCAGTCTCCGGACCCCTTCTCACCTGAACCATCGGTTTTATAAATTGTATCATTCAAAGAAAAACAGAAAAGGTTCCCATAGTAATCCACCCATGGAAGGTCGCAATACATCAGACCCGCATCAGATCCTATTCCTTCAGTAAAATAAAATGAAAGCCATTCCCAGCATTGAATGAAATACCTTTTATGATATTGTTCTCCAATTAACAGACTGTCAGTTCCCTCGACATAGCCGTTGTAACTTTCTCCGGAACATTGATGCAATATAACAGTATCCCCGATATCGATATCAAAATCATACAATACAAATTCCGGATCATCTGGTGTCAGTTTGCAGAATACCTTTTTGTTTTCTTCTCTCAAATAACACCTGATCTGATCATAATTGTCAGATATTATGGTATATACGGTGTCATTGATAGTCTTCTTTCCATTCGTTTTGTAGAAAAAATAATAATAATTGGAATTGGGCCAGCCATTATCATATCTTTCATCACACCAAGTCGCATTTGAATCGGGAAAAGGGAAATAGTTTTGTGACCAGACTGCTTGAAAGCTAACGACTGCAACCAGTAAAATAAACGTGCGTGTTTTCATTATGGCCAATTTTCATTTATTATGTGCATGCTTGCGTGTTAGATTGGCCGAAGGCGAAGCTTTCGAAGCACCTATTGTCAAGCTGGCACTAATGTTTATTAATAGCCGAAAAGTTTCTGTAACCACGTCAGCCATTTTTTTGGCAAGGTGCTGTTACCAGTTGTTTTTGCTTTCCGCTGATAAGTATCCCAGAGTAATTTTCCGTCAAAGTCTATTTTATATTTTGTTTTTTCAAAGTCTGTAAGCATGATGTGGTCTTCTGCGAGTCTAAATTCTTCTTCTTCATCCATAGAAACAAAAATGTCTGCGCCACTAAATTGCCATTTTATTTTTCCGTACTTGTCGATCCGGGTTATTTCACATTCTCCGTGAATTAAATAGTCGTCCTGTAATTTGAAAAGCTGAAAGCAAGTCGACCAGTCTGCTTTAGTTTTCCAATTTAATTTAAGGTCAGGAAGTGTCAGGCAAAATACGGTGTCGCAACAACAGATTAACAATTGATCATTGTCCAGGAGTGTTGAATTTTTATTAATACCAGTTGCACCACCCGCGCCAATAATTATACAACTGTCAATGATTCGGTCGTTTCGATAAATTTTGACTCCATGTTTTGAAACTGGGTGTACCTCTGCATCTTCACCGAAGTATGGCTTTGAATAATTGAAATTGTTGTCAGTCGAACCATAATCGTAAGTCGGTTCGTCAAGCACTTCAATTGTCAAGTCTTTATATTGATGTTGGTTCATTTTTATTGTCGTCCTAAAATAGCAGGTAACGCTTGTACAACTTCAATGCTTTTATCCACCTATCTCAGCTGGCTGACAGCACGGTATTAATCCTACCAAATATACACAATATCATTTCCTTTAAAAACACCGTTGCCGCATAAGCGACATTATATTTTACGGTGACTGCTGCAGGCAGGCATGCCGTCGAGCGAAGGCGATGACGGCAAGTAAAATATTCAGTCGCGATCCGCTGTAGAGTGATCGCTTCATTCCACCCGTCTATCCGCCCGTCCGCCTGCTGGCGGAGCAAAATTTAAATGTCCGGGCTGGGCGATGCGCGTTCGTTAGGCTGCGTGTTTATCATCTGTCATAATGGTACCTACAACTGTAAATTAGAATTTCATTTTCATTTGCTTGGTAAACCAATCTGTGCTCTCGGTCAATTCGTCTAGACCATAAACCAGCCAAATCATATTTGAGAGCTTCAGGTTTTCCCATACCCACATATGGTGCTCTTTGAATATCTTTTATCAGATCATTTATCTTATTCACCATTTTCTTATCTTCTGATTGCCATGAAATATAATCTTCCCAGGCATTTTTTGAAAAAATAATTCTCATCATTCTTCAATTAAATCCTTATGAACTACTTTGCCAGTTTTCATTTGCTGGATGGATTCATATAATCTATCAGCATTGATTTTGGAGCTGAGAAGATGAACAGTTTCCATTATTGAGTTATATTCATCTAGTGAAATTAAAACAGCGCCGTTGCCTGTGCCTCTTTTAATAATCAATGTTTCATTATTATTTTCGACCTCGTCCAAAAACTTTTTTAACTGGGTTCTAAATTCAGTGAAATTAGCTGCTCTCATGGTATAATATATTAAGTAATTAATAAAGTACAAAATTACGTACTTTATTAGTAAAATGTAAGAAAATATTTAAAAATTAAACATGCAGCCTAACGTTGCATAACATCAATGCTTTTATCCACCTATCTCAGCTGGCTGACAGCATGGCATTAATACTACCAAATATACTCAATATCATTTCCTTATAAAACAAAAAAAAGGAGGCTGCCAGGACTTCTGAACAGCCTCCTTGTATCTATTTGATGGAATTTATCGAATAATCGACAATTCTACAGCGTCTTGACCTTCGTCACAACCTTGTCTTCGTATATATATACGAATTTACCATCGGTTGTGAGGGTAGTGGTGGCGCCGGTCTTAGCCTGGAATTCCTTGAATTTGCCTGAATCCAGGTCGAATGAGGCAATGTCAGCTTTTTCAGTCTTCATTATCAGGATATTGTCAAAGACATCTTCCAGCTGGGCATCCTTGTATTTGCCGCTGTAAAGGAATTTGCCGTCATCCGGGTTGTAAGCGGAAATCCCTTTTTCACTGATCACGATCATCTTGTCCTTGTAAGGCATGATCTCGGTGGCCAGGCCTACCCCACCTTCGGTGACGGGAACAGAATACAGCTCATTTCCATTCTCGAAATTGATCTTGTACAGCTCCTTGCCGGAGGAACACATGATGTTGTCCTCATAGATGTATGCATTGGTAATGCCTTTCTTGAACTTTTCAGATTCCCATACAAGCGAGCCGTCCTTGGTATTGAATGCCTGCAGGCCGTTGGGCTTCACATTGTCGAAATAGACCCTGTAGATATAATATGTATAATACTGGGTCTGGATTTTTTCATAGGACTGGATTTCTACGATACCGCCGATCTGGCAAATAACCCTGTCGCCCACTACGTACATCCCAGGGATGGCCTTGGCGCCCTTGATCTCCGGTGAGGTCCAGATCAGTTTCCCTGTGTTGGAATCATATTTCTTAACATACTGGTTGGCACGGTTCGACATGTCGAGCACATAAAGTTCCTTGGTGTCGTTGACGAATACCGGGTCGGCGACGGCACCGTAAACGCCATATCTTTCGGCGTTGGCCGGGCGCCTTACACCTTCCGGCGTGTAATCGAATGCGGCTGACCACTGGTTTGCACCGGTGTTGTAATCATACACCTGGATCCCGTTCAGCATCAGGATAACCCGGTTGCCTTCAACCTTGATGTCGTACATGAAATCCCTTGAGATCAGCTTGCGCTCTGCACGGCCGATATAAGTGTTCTGCCAGACGATGTCGCCATTGTCCATGTTGAACTTGGCGATGACGTTCTTGAAGCCGGTGAAAAGGGCTACAAGGCCCGAGGGCTGGAAGTTAACAGTCACCAGGAAACCATCGTTCGTATAAACGTATTTACCCACGACGCCGGGGAACTTGGTGGTCGACCAGAGTTCTTCGCCGTTGGATACTTTGATGAAGACAAGGCGATCTTTCAAAGAAATGGCAAAGCCCTGGCGCTCAGGTATGTACACCACATTTTCGTCAGTTACGTTCTGGTATTTGTCGGTGTTCCACAGCAGTTTGCCGGTTTCCATGTCGATGCAGGCGATCTGGTCCTTGCCCATCTTGCGGTCGAACAGGAAGATCGTGTTGGCTTCCCAGAACGGGATGAGCTCATCGATTTTGCTGAGCGTGGGGGCAAGGGCCTTGAAGGTGTTGGTCCACTTGATGCGCCCGGTCTCATTGGCGAATAGCGCTATCTCCTTGTCGGAGGCAATGTAGCTGTAACCGCGCTGTTCAGTCCCTGTCCCGTTGAACATGACTTTGAACGGTGCTTTCATTTCCCACACAGTGGGCATTTCATCCTGTGCAAACACCCCCAGGAAAACCATAAAGGCGAAAATCGAGAGAATTTGTTTTTTCATGCTTGTTATTTTTTGAGATTAATATTTCATTTTTCCTTTTACCCTCCCCCTTTAATCCCCCTCCCTGCCAGCAGGGAGGGGGCCAGGGGGTGGGTTAAAAAGCTTCTAGCTATTTGAACGTAAACGTATACCTGAACTTATAATACTTCCCTTTCGGAAGCTTGAAATTGAATTCGAACTCCATGAGGAAATCCTTCAGTTTATTCTGGGCATCGATGGTCCCATTATTATTCCCGATCACAAAAACCGTAACAATGTCTCCTTTCTCCCGGATGGTGATATCATAGGTATATTCTCCCTTGATGCCATATTTCTGGACGAACAGGTAAATTAAACCTTCCGGCGGTGCCATGGCAAGTTCCAGTTCGGACTTAGCCCGCGATTCGATCTGGTCCGTGCCTTCAATCAGTTCTTTCTTCTGTGAAAAGGAAGATAATCCCAGGAGGAGCATCAGTAGGATAAATAGTTGTTTCTTCATAATTAAAGTTAGTTTCCAGATCTAAATTCCAATAAATCAGACAATTAATAGGATATTTCATAAAGAAGAAGGATTCGAAATCTTAAGGTGCTTTTTCACATGAGTTTGGCTGATGATTTCCAGGCACCTGTTGGGCAGATAACTGGAAAAATCAAGGCAAATATACGAAATATTTCCAAAAATTTATTATTAATGGGTTCACATTGAACGTTTTAACAGATAATTAACATATGTAAAAATGATGATATTGTAAAAATCTGGAAATCAACATTATAAAAAATATTTTAAAAATTTTTGATTTTGACCGGGTATATTTTCAAAAAAACCGGATAAACATAATGGTTGGGTTTATGGACTCTTTTTCCATGATGGGCCGCGGAGCGCTAAAAAGACCTGGCAAGTCAAGTTCTGCGGCCCTTTTCTATTATTTCAAAGTTCAAAGTTAGTCCATCATTCCACGTAGAGATCTTTGTATTAATCTTCTTTTAAATCGCTCAATATTTTGTTCACATCCTCCTCTGTGCTGGTGAGCTTGCTCTTGCAAATCTTGATCAGTTCCGAAGCCCGCTTCACCTTTTCCGAAAGGGTATCTACCGTGATCTCCCCCTGCTCGATCTCCGCTACAATCTCTTCCAGTTCCATCATCGCTTCCGTATAGCTGATTTTCTTTTCCATATTATGTTGATTTTGATTTGATTTCACTACAGACTTTACCCTGGTGCAATTGGGTAATGATTTCATCTCCTAAAATTGCCTCTGCCGCGTCTTTTAGTACTTTGCCTTTTGAATAGGTTATACTGTATCCTCTTTTCAGCACATTCACCGGGTCCAGCAGCCGGACCTGCTGCTCCGCCTGGCCAATCCGCATATCTTGTTTTACGATCATTTGCCTTGCATGAACTCCCATCATGGCAGATTGCCGGCTTATCTTATACTTTTCATCCTTCATCATGATCCCGGCATCCTGCATCAATCTCCTCCCCAAATCCCCCTGTTTCCTTTTCTCCTCTTCCATCATCAGCCTAGTCCCCTGCGCCAATCTCCTCCCCATGTCCCCCTGTCTCCTTGACCCATCTTCAATCCCAAGCCTGGTCCCCTGCACCAACCTCCTCACCAGGTCTCCGTGTCTCCGTATATCCTCTTCCAGCAACTCAAGGGCATAGTCGGTAATGACCCCTGCCAATTGCTCCAGCTTACCGGAAAGATTATGGAATTTCTGGATGAGGAAATAAGCGACATCGGTCGGGGTGATCAGGTTCTGGCCGGAGACCATTTCCACGACAGTCTCATTTGTAGAATGGCCTATGCCGGTGAGCACCGGGATGGGAAACATGGCTACTTCTTTTGCCAGGTTGTAATGGTCGTAACAATTCAGACCGACATCTCCTCCGCCGCCACGGATGATAACCACGACATCAATATGGTGCGAAAGTTCCTTTATTAAATTCAACTGGCCAAGAATGGAATCCACTGCTTTATCGCCCTGGAGCAGTGCCGGGAAAAGATAGCAGGCGAAGGCATATCCCCATTGGTTGCCTTTGATGATGCTCATGAAATCTGAATAACCTTTGCTGGTCTTAACGGAGATGACGGCAATTCGCTGCGGGAGCACCGGCAGGGCCAACTGCCGGTTCTGGTCGTACACCCCTTCCTTTTTCAGCCGGTTGATGGTTTCCATCTTTTCCCTGGCCATTTCACCGAGGGTATAAGTCGGGTCGATGTCGCTGATCTGGAGGGAAAGCCCGTATACGGGGTGATACTTGATCAGGGCCCTGAACAGGATATGGATGCCTTCTTTCAGCGGTTCCCTGGTAACCTGCAGGAACTTCTGGTTGATCCGCAAATAGTCGTTGGCCCATATCATCCCCCGCATCTCAGCCCTGACGGTCCCTTTTTCTTTTTCCACCAGTGAAGGATAGCAATGCCCGCTTTCAGGGTAATGGTTCAGCTTGGCCAGCTCCGCCTTGACCCAGAAGGAACTGGCAAAATTCTGGCTGATCACCCGGGAGATGCCGGCGGTAAGCTCCGAAAGCGTCAGGATCTTTGGTTGTTCTGGAAAGTTTAGCATTTCACAAAATTATCGTATTTCAAGCAGATAAGCTGTTCAATTGCTCAATTGCTCAATTGTTGTTTTCTTATAGAAATTTTCGAACTGTACCGCGTTTAAAACAATTGAACAATAGAACAATTGAATAATTGAGCTTTCAATCCAGCAGGTACCTTTCAATCTTCTCCCCGTCCAGTGCCGGCTTCATTTTCTGAATGTGTTTGAGCAGGATGCCCTGGGTGATCGTAGTCCCTTTCCGGGCAGCCTCCCGGGCCGCATCGATCACCAGCTGCTCTATCTCGGCAAAGGAGAAATACTCTGTTTCCTCGGCCACCCAGGCAAAGTCTATGTTCTCTGCGGGGCGGTCGGCCAGGTTGATGCGGAAAGCCTCGGCGCGTGCCTCCAGGTCGGGCGGGCCAACGAAGATCTTTTTGTCCAGCCTGCCTGGCCTGAGGGCTGCATCATCCACGTCGTTCGGGAAGTTGGTGGCGCCAATGACCAGGATGCCCCTTTTGCCGGCATTGTCGAGCTGCACAAGAAATTCATTTACTTCAGATTTATACCCCTGGAAGATGTTCTGGTCCCTGCGCGGGATGAGGGCATCCAGTTCGTCAATGAACAGCAGGGTAGGGGCCATCTGCTCTGCCCTCTCGAACATATCACTGATGCGGAGCTGCGTCCCGTGGATATAAACGCTTCCCAGGTCGGATGGCTTGTTGTAGATATAATTGAACTTCAGCACTTCGGCCAGCTTGTGCACTATAAAAGTCTTGCCGCAGCCTGGGGGGCCATACAACAGAAATCCGTTCGGCCTTGGGATCTTGTAAAGGGCATAAGTCTCCGGATGCTTCAGTGGCAGCAGGATGTCCTCTTCGAAGATGGCCTTCAGATCCCGCATGCCTGCTACGCCCTCCCAGAGGTCCTTCTTTGCTTTTGGCCTGCGTGCCGGGCTCTCCTTGAAGTTAAGCTGATCCTTCCATTGTTCCTTCAGGGCCCTGGCAGCCGCATTGGAAGGGTTCACGTCGCATTCCAGGCAGATCCAGGCAAGCGCCTCCGAAAACATTTTCCATTCCCTCAGCAGCTGGATCCGGACCATCCATAATTTCCTCCGGTATTCCCTTTCCTTCGGGTCATCGGCAAATAAGCCGCCACCGAAATCGATCATCCGGTTGAGCATTTTGAGCGAGGCAGACTTCTGCCTGCGGTAGATCATGCTTTGCAGCCGGCGCGGCAGGAAGTGGACGGAGAACTGTTCGACGGTGGGATGCATATAATGGAATTTTGAATTTTGAATTTTAAATTTTGAGTTATTTGACTGCTGACTGCTGACTGCCGACTGCCGACTGCCGACTGCTGACTGGCACAGAGGTGCAAAAACCCCAAAAGGATTGATCATCCCCTGGGGCCTTTTTACGGGATAAAGATAGCCATATGCCAAATTTTTTCCCGTAGTGTTGATAAATATCCCGGGAGAAGTTGTTAACAGGTCGCAGTTCCTGGTTCGCGGTTCCCGGTTCGCAGTTCGCAGTTCGCAAATCTTCAACCTCAAGCTTATTAATTCCTTGTTTACCGGGAATAATTCGAGGTTCGCCGATTTCTCCTTTATTTCCCTTTTCACCGGCAGTAGATTTGCTTCATCGTTCTTTGTAACCTCACCCCCTGTCCCCCTCTCCTTGAGGAGAGGGGGAACAAAAGGGGGAGAGGTAAGAAAACCGAAAACCTTAAAACTTCATAACAATGGAAACTTTTGAAAAACAACCCGTCCGTCAAGGATTAAAAAGAAAATCGCTCGTATTCGGGCTGCTGGTGCTGGGCCTCGGGATCTTATGGCTCATGCGTAATTTTGGTATCATACCTGAACAGGCCTGGGATTGGATCATCTCATGGCAAATGCTGCTTATCGCCATCGGAGTCATCAATGTAGCCAATGATTCCTCGCGCGGCATAGGCTGGATACTCATCGCCATTGGCGGTTTCTTCCTGGTATCCGATTATTTCGACCTGCCTGTTGCCTTCAGGCATGTCTTCTGGCCGGCATTGCTCGTCCTCATTGGACTGGTCCTGATCTTTGGAAGCAGCCGGATCTTTCGCCGCAGGGACTTTACTATCTCCAAAGGAGAGGACTTTATTGAAGAAGTAGCCGTCTTCGGCGGCAGGGATAGGTTTGTCAACTCCCTGGCTTTCCGCGGAGGCAAGATTGTATCGGTGTTCGGCGGTTCTAAGATTGACCTGACCCGGGCGCAACTGGCCAATGGGGAAGCGGAAATGGAAATCGTATCGATTTTTGGAGGCTCCACATTGATTGTGCCCTCCGACTGGAACGTGAAGATCGAAGTTTTCAATATCTTTGGAGGTTATGGCGACAAGCGCATCCGGGGACAGGTTGATTTCAACAAGACCCTGATCGTGAAAGGGGTGGCCTTATTCGGTGGCGGCGAAATCAAGAGTTTTTGATCATGAAAACTGACCGGCTAAACATCCGGAACATTAAAGATCATCCAGAACTGGTTTATATCGTGATGTGGGTGGCCATGGCGGCCATCCACTTCTGCCTGTTATACTTCGGCTATGAAGTCAGCACATATGCAGCTTTTGCTGACAGTTTTATCTTTAACTTTTTATTTGCCCTGATCGGCGCCGGCCTCTGGTACATGGTTCGCTATTCCGACCTGCAGTCACGTAAATTCGGTGAACTGGCCTTTTATCACGTCTCTGGCGCCGGGGTGACGCTTTTCGCCTGGCTTGGCCTTGGGTACCTGATACTGAACAACATCCTGAAACAAGACTTTTACTATCACGCCTTCCTGCAAAGCACCCTGTCCATCCGGATCGTGACGGGAGTGATGTTTTACACCCTGCTCGTCACCATTTACTACCTTGTCATCAATTTCAGGGAATTAAAAGAGAAAAGCCAGCGGGAAGCGAAACTGACCGGATTGCTGAAGGAAGCCGAGTTGAACATGCTCCGTTCCCAGATCCGGCCGCATTTCCTGTTCAACAGCCTGAATTCCATCAGTTCCCTGACCATGACCGATCCGGCAAGGGCACAGGAAATGGTGATCAAGCTTTCTGAATTCATGCGCTATTCCCTCAACCTGCCCGATACTATGATGAGTACGCTTGAGAAAGAGCTTTACCACGTGGAACTTTACCTGGATATAGAAAAAGTCCGCTTTGGCAACAGGTTGGTCTTCGAAAAGAAAATTGAACCCGGTTCGGAAGCCTGGAACCTGCCTGTCATGATCCTGCAGCCCCTGATAGAGAATTCGGTCAAATATGGGGTTTATGAATCGGCGGAACCTACGAGAATTACTTTTCAAGCGATGACTGATGAAAGTGTGCTTGAAATCAGGATTGGCAACACCTATGACCCGGAGGCAAAGATGAAAAAAGGTACCGGAACCGGGCTGAAGAACATCCAGGCTAGGCTGCTGAACTTGTATGGAACCAGCAGCCTCATGAAAATAAAACCTTCCGATAATTTTTTTGAAGTCATTTTAAGAATTCCTGAATATGCCCGATAAAATCCGAGTTATTATCATTGATGATGAAATCCTTGCCAGGGAGCTTGTGAGCAATTACCTGGATGGCATCCCTGATGTGGAACTTGCAGGGGAATGTCAAAATGGCTTTGAAGCCCTGAAGATGGTGCAGGAATTGAAGCCCGACCTGCTCTTTCTCGATATCCAGATGCCCAAAATCGATGGATTCGAATTGCTCGAAGTGCTCGATCCAAAACCGCAGATCATCTTTACGACTGCTTTCGACCAGTATGCCATCCGGGCTTTCGAGATGAATGCCATCGATTACCTGTTAAAACCATTTTCAAAGGCCCGATTAGAGCAATCCCTTGATAAAGCGCGCAAAAGACTGGCCGATTTTTCAGCTAAAACAGGAAAACCGGAGCCCCTGGATCAGTTACAGCAGCAGATTGAAAATGAAAAGAAAGAACTGGAACGCATCATCACCCGTTTAGGCTCTAAAATCACTGTAATTCCTGTAGGCAAGATTTGGTTCCTCGAATCGGCAGATGATTATGTTATGATCCATTCCGAACTTGGCAATCATCTGAAAGAAAAGACGATGAAATACTTTGAGGAACATCTGCCCGCAGACCAGTTTATAAGAATTCATCGCAGCTATATTCTCAATCTTTCATGCATCTCCAACATTGAACTTTATGAGAAGGACACTCACCTGATCACGCTTAAAAACGGGGAGAAGCTGCGGGCCAGTGCAGAGGGGTACAAAAGACTGAAGGAGATGCTATAAGGTATAACGCTAACAGGTCCTCCTGTTTTCAAAAAACAACACTCAGGAGCAACATGATATTCAATACCGATACTACCCCTGCAATAGTATAAAGTATAATCCGGGTAGGCATTTTATTCCTGTATTTCCCCATCACTTTTGCTGAGGAAGTCAGGTAAACCTGGAGAAATATAGTGATGGGCAGCTGGATACTGAGGATCATCTGGGAAATGATCAGCCCGTGGAAAGGATTAGAGATAAGGAAGATAATGAGTGTGGCCAGGATGAGTGAAATGCCCACCCCAAGCCGGGAGTGGTTATCTTTAATGTCATACGGCTCGCTGTACATTCCCGAAAAGATGGATCCTGCGGCCATTCCTGATGTGATGGTCGATGCCACCCCTGCAAAGAGCAGGGCAATGGCAAACACAATGACGGCGTGACTACCAAGCAATGGCTCGAGGAGGTGCTGGGCTTCCTGTAATTCTTCCACTGGAGTCCCGGCCTGGAAAAAGGTAGCTGCCGCCAGCAGGATCATGGCACTGTTGATGGCCCACCCGACCAGCATGGAAAACAGGGTATCGAAAAACTCGTAGTCGAGTTGTTTCTTGATGACCTTTTCGTCCTGCAGGTTCCACTGCCTGCTCTGGATGATCTCGGAATGCAGGTAAAGATTGTGGGGCATGACGACAGCCCCCAGGACACTCATGATGATCACCATGGAGCCCTTGGGAAAGGAGGGGGTCACCCAGGAACGGATAGCTTGATGCCAGTCGATGTTGACCAGCGACAACTCATAGAGAAAAGACAGTCCGATGATGGAGACAAAAGCGATGATCCACCGTTCGATGACCGGGTAGGTGTTGCTGTAAAGCATGATCATGACGAAGATGAGCACCAGGACAGCCGCGGCGCGGATGGGAATGTCGAACAGCATGTTCAGGGCAATGGCGCCGCCCAGGATTTCGGCAAGGGATGTTGAAACGGATGCTCCCATGGCAGAGAGGAGGACAGCTTTGGAATAGATGGGTTTCAGATGGATACTGGCGGCTTCCGATAGGCACAACCCGGTAGCAATGCCGAGGTGGGCCACGTTGTGCTGGAGGATGATCAGCATGATGGTTGATAAGGTGACCATCCAGAGCAAGGTGTAGCCAAAATCGGCGCCGGCAGCAAGGTTGGAAGCCCAGTTCCCCGGATCGATGAAACCTACGGTTACCAGTAATCCAGGGCCGATGTACCGGAATATTTCCAGCGCACCAAACCTTGGCTTGTAACCGGGACGGTCAATCTTCCAGCGAAAGTTGAACTTCATGGGATGTCAGTTGGAAATTCAAAGTTAGAACTTTTCTATTCAGATGCCTGCAGAACCTCATCTGCATTTAACCTTATTGGGTTAATTCCCCGCCCCTTGTGGCGATTGCAATATAGAGGTTGTCTCAAAAGTCTTGGATTAGCCCTCCTATGATAACCATGCCAGGTAATGCATCTGTCAAAAAAATTATATGGATTAGGAAGATAATTCCCTTTTATTAAAAGGATATTATTAATTGTTATATTTTTAACAATACATATCTTCCTTTGAATTTTTTATTGGTGCATTATGAAAAAGCTTGAATTCCTGTCAGTTGAAGAAGAATTGAAATTTTACAAGTCTGTCATTGACTCCCTTCCTGCGCTGATCAATGTCAACCAGGCTGATGATATATATGATCCTTCCTCAAGTTTCAATCTTTGGTCCAACAAACAGGTGATGGATTTTATCGGATATTCAAGGGAAGAAATCGATGGCCTGGGCTTTAAATTCTTCACTGAAACCATGCACCCCGATGATATGGAAGTAATTTATGCAGGTCTTGACAAGTTCCAGTCAAACAACAGCCCTATATATGGGGGATTCATCAGGATCAGGCCAAGAAACGGCGATTATCAATGGTTTATAGGTTCCATGTCCATTCTGGAATTGAAAGACAAAAAACCCTGGAGGATCATTGCCGTTGTGCAGAACATGGAGCAAATGAATGATACCCGGAATCAGATCATCCAGTTGATTAAAGAAAACCTTCAGCTTAAAAGCCAGTTGAGGATTCATAGTTTGTCAAAACGGGAAAAGCAAATTGTCAGACTCATCGCCAAAGGCAATACAGATAAGGAAATAGCAGGTATTTTATCTATAAGTCCTTCAACCGCAAAAACCCATCGTCATAATATTATCCAGAAGCTTAAGATGAAAAATAAAGCGGCTCTTGCTCAATTTGCAACAGAAAACGGACTGGATTAGTCTTTAAATTACACCTTATGGTGTATTGTGCAGTATGTAACGCCGCAATAAATTTGTAATGAATTTTTGGAAAGACCATTAATGACACCAGTGTAAAATATATCGGGGATAAAAATTTAAAATACATCGGATTTTAAAGTGACTCGCCCAATATATTTTGCATGGTTGTCTAACATATCGATCTGAATTCCAAAAACTAAGGTGATGAAAAGTCAGCGTGCCGCTTCTGCCGGCACACTGATAAAAATTAACCCGGGCTTTTCGCCATCCTTGTCGGGCTAATTTTGGGCCAAAAGCTGTCATAAGCCGTCAGGTGACGGAACTGACAGCTTTTTTATTTTAGGATAAACGAGGACAGAACCTCGCCCTGTACCCCTCACCCCCTGGCCCCCTCTCCTTGAGGAGAGGGGAAAAAGGGGGCCGGGGGGATAAGGGGGTGAGGCTTCTTTTGCAGGACGACTACCCGTGTCGCTAACAGGGGGTCAGTTCTTCATCAGCTTTCTCGTCACTACTGTGCCTGAAGCATCGGATAGGTGCAGGAGGTATACTCCCGTTACCAGGTCCCGGATTGGAAGGTCAAAGGTGGTTTGCCCGGAATTTACCTGGGAAATGTTTGAAAAACACAGGCGACCTGTGAGGTCCGTAATCTGCATGGTTATAGTTGCCGGCTGGCTGCATTTGATGGAAAGGAAGGCATTTGACGAAGCCGGATTCGGATAGATTGTCCCGATATCTTCTATAATGCTTAACTCTTCCTGTCCAAGGATACTGGTCCCGTCGAAATTAAGGTAAATCACGCTCTCCTGCGTCAGCTGCGTAATCTCAACCGGCACGATGTTGCTGTTGACGCCCGGGAGTTCGGGATAAATGTAATAGAGCCCATCGGCAAGACCTTCAAATGCGAATGATCCGTCGCTGTTGACATTCGTAAAACCGAGCGACTCAAAAACATCATTATACAGGATAACATTGATGTGTTCCAATAAGTCTCCGCGGCCGAATGACTCACTGATGTACCCTGAGATGCTGCCAGATCCCCATACCGCTGCTGATCGGACGGGTTCAAGGTTAATCGTGAACAGCATGCCGGATTCCATCGAACTGAATGATGACGCTTCTCCCCAATGCTGCGCACCGCCGTAATAGGTCGGAAGATAACCATGGCCATCTTCCGGTACAGCGTAAAGCACAAATTGTCCGTTCGGAACATAGGGAAATACAAACACGCCCGATGAATCCACATTTACGAAATCGGTGAACGGATCGAATCCGGGATTGTTCTGGACGGAGCTAATCATGACGTAACCCTGCTGCATCGGGAAATTGCCTTCGAAAACCTGGCCAAAAACCTGGCTGAAAATGATGGTATCCCCGACAACCACGCTCTGGTTGGAGGAAGCTCTACAATTCATCGAATCATTCGTCAGCAGGCTGACAAAATAAACCCCATTCTCCGCATAAGTGTGGCTGACCGACTGGCCTTCCCCAACGGTCCCATCTCCAAAATCCCAGGCATAGAAAGACGGAATTTCGGGAAAATGATAGCCCTGGAAAATGACGGTAGTCCCGGCAGCCTGGTAACTGAAATAGTTGTAACAATCACCGGTAGCCGCCACCGTAATGTATTGGCACCAGGTTGCCTCGCAGTCAGGACCATTGACGGAAAGGCAGACTTCGTATTGTCCTTCTTCCGGAAAAACATGATTGGGATTCTGATCCGTCGAATAAGTTCCATCTCCGAAGGTCCATGACCAGGAATCAATATTGCCGGTAGAAAGGTCGATGAACTGGTAAGCGTATCCGCTCTGGGTTGAATCGGGGTAATAGGTGTACTGGGGCATGCATCCGCCGCTGTTGATGCAAAGGACAAAATCCTGGGTAATGGAGGGGATGCTGTCACTTATAAATACAGAATTGCTCAGCATGGTACCGTTGCAATCAGGCGTCGATATATCGGCCCGGGCGAAATTACCGGTCATAGCGAACGAATAATAGTAAAAACCCGAATCGTTGGTGACTACATTATCATAGATCACGTTAAGCGAATCGTTTCCAATCATGATGGTGAAATAAACGGTCTGATCGGCAACCGGAAATCCTGCCGGGCCTTCCGTGACGGTGCCGGAAATATTTACCTGGTATTGGCCGAAGGCGCTGATGGCTGACATCAGCAGGATTATCAATTTTGATCGTTTCATAATTCTATTATTTTTCTTTAACTGACGGATTAACCCGTCGGTTATTTCTTTATCATCGGTTATACTATTCTTTAACAATTGGCTTTTTAGTTAAAATCCCTATCTCCATTCTCAATCCTACACTATAAGGATTCTTTTTATGTTCATCCTCGCCGGACAGCTGATCAAAATACCAGCTGAATGCGGGTTCGAGTTCAATGAAATAGTTATCCTTGCTTATAATGGTGAAATTCAATCCGCCTCTAACCTGCCAGTTCATGACATTCCTGAGGGGTGTCAGCAGGTTGACCTGCACTACCTGATTTCTGCCTATGTAAAATTCAGGATTGTCCTGTTTTTTATTCAACAACACGGAAAGGGAAGGGCCTGCCCTCAGACCGAAAGTAAAGTGTTCTTTTCTCACAAAATCATAGCCCAGCATTACCGGAATATACAGGTATTCAAACCGTTTATCGGTTGTAAGGTATTGTGTCCGGACAGCAGTATCGAACACCTCCCTTTGTGTCTCATGGTAATTTGGAAGCAGGTGGAAATTGTCTGCTGCTAATATAAAAGACACAGAATCAAGATGATTGTAAGTGCCCAGAAATTCATTATAGTCGACTCCGTAATCAAAGGAGCCGGGGCTTATGTTAATACCTGCCCCAATCCGGACCACATATTTCGGATTAAACGGCCGGTACTGGAATCCCACTCCGACCGAATGCATGATTTTACCACTTTCTTCTGCATTGTATATTTTCTCGATGCCATAGAACAAACCGAGCATCATTCTTCCTCCTTTCTGTGGTATAGGAACCGGGTTGGAAACCCCGGAAGAATCTTGCTGAGAAATACCGTTTTTTACAATGCTGTCCTGCTGAGCAAGAGGTGTAATTTTTATCAGGCTGTCGTTTGGATTGGTGGATGATGGCACCGGGTATGGAATGTAATCCTGTTTTACCGCTGCTGGTTCCGGAACGGGCATTTGTTCTGAAGCATTTGTCGCCGGCGGTTCGCTTTGAAGTTTTGTGGCTCTGGAAGCAAAATTGTTTGGAGATTTTATCTTCTCATCCGAAGAGATTTTATTTGAAGTTTCCCTTGTAACTGTGATGTTTTCTTCAGTGTGAACGACATTGTTTTCTATTAAAGAAGAAGATTGTTTCGAATCAGGCTTATCTGTTTTTTCAGTCGATGCAATATCCTGATTAACTCTAGTTTTATCTTCATCATTAATCGTCGTAGACGATTCATTTTTATAGATGGCATTTGTATCATCGCTTGATGAGAGATACCATAGCAGGCTGCCGGTGAGGGCAACGAGGATGATGGCTATAGTGACGGGCTTCCAGTAGGCTCCGGGTCGATTTTTCCCGGGCACGATATCCGCTGCTTCCTCCAGGAACTTTTCCTTCCCGGAGGCCTTCGGGGCTGGATGGTATGAATCCAGCGATGCCCGGAGCAGTTTGTCAATGTCGTTATTCTCTTTCATCTTCAACCAGTTGTTTATGGCTACAAAAAGCGATCACCTTTTTCCGGAGCAGGGCACGGGCCTTTGACAGTTGCGACTTGGACGTGTTCTCCGATATGCCCAGTTCCACGGCGATATCTTTATGTGAATAATTTTCAAATACGTAGAGGTTCAGCACCGTGCGGTAGCCGTCAGGAAGCTCCCCGATCAGGCGGATCACGGCCTCTGGTTCCAGTTGTTGCGGCAGGGAGGACGAATCGTCGGGCTCTTCATTTAACCGGATGGCCTCCCTGGATTCCCAGCCATTCAATTTCTGTGCTTTCATCTTTTCCCTCAGGAAGTTCAGGGAAGCATTCACCGTGATCCGCCTGATCCAGACCTCAAAAGAGCCGGAGAAACGCGGATTGAATTTGTCCAGTCCCTTCAATATCCTGATCAGGCTCTCGTGCATCACATCCTCTGCATCTTCCCGGACAGCGGTATACCGCATGCAAATGGAGAGCAACACCGGGGAATACGTGTCATAGAATTCCTCCAGCGCCTGCTTATCGCCTTTTTTAAGGCGTTCTGTCCAATCCAGCCTTAAAGTTTCCTCCATCTTATAAAATTAGAACAAAAGAATGGCTAAAGGTTGCCTAAATGCCAGATACAAAATTAATTTCATCGAGATTTCATCTCATTAGGAAAGGTTCAATTCCTCTTCAGATACTCCAGACACTTTTCCCAATCCTCCTTTGTTGCTACCCTAATCTTTTCCAATTCCTCCGGCGGGATCAGCGGGCCTTTCACCAGCCATCTTTTTGGGATAAGAACAGCAGCATAAAGAATGGGATAGCGGTAAAGCATCACCGGGATACGCTGAAAAAATTTGATAATGCCGGTTTTGGAGTAATCCGGGTTTTTGACCGGGATGAATTGGCTGACCCATTGCATGAAACGGATCTGCTTTTCAGTGTAGGAAGTGTGTTTGGCTCTGACAGTTACTTTATTCCTGTCATAAGTCGTATTGCAATAAGCTGAAATCTTATCCAGGAATGCCCATCGGTCTTTTATGAGATCATTATAAATCAGGACCAAAGGCTTGTGACTGTATAATTGCTCTAACAATTCTATTTTGCCGTAAAAATCAAGGCTTGCACGGGTAAATCTCCCGGAATTATTTTCCAGGTCGATGAATTCCCTGAAAGGGGCCGTAAAACCATTCTTCGCCGCACGCCTGTATTGCGAAGCGATCCAGTCGTCGTGCCGGCGCAGCAGCATGATGGGATGGGCACCAGGGAATTCCCCGGCGAATTTTGTCACTTCGGCTTCAAATTGGTTATCAAATTCCCTGGAAACGAGATAGGAGGGATGTTTTCCTTTCCGGATCTCCGGAACGCACCGGTAAAACCGGGTCGTGGGGATATAGTGAATGTTCCTGAAATGAGGGAAAACGGAATGCTGAAGGTACTTTGATGCGACTTTGCCCAGGCCTACATGGAAATATACTTCGGGATGCAGATATTTTTTGTCTTCCGGCATTGCCTGAGCTGGTATAAAAGGGATAATTGAAGCTATTAATGCATAATTTTACGTCAAATATCGGTTTAAATTTTGAAAGCTCTTCAAAAATCGCTTTTTCTGTTGATAATGGCTTTGATATTAAGCCAGGTTCTTATGGCTCAATTAGTTGCAGGAGGCGATACCACGATTTGCCAGGGAGGGCAGGCGCAACTGACGGCCAATGGTGGAGGGGCGAGCTATTACTGGACCTCTTATCCTACAGATCCTTCCTTGCTGATACCCCAAACACAAAATCCGGTCGTTTCCCCGCAGGTGAGCACGATGTACGTGGTGCAATCCAATATAGCCACCGGGAACCTCATCCTCAACGGCTCTTTTGAGCTGGGCGTCATGGGTTTCAGCAGCGAGTATGTAAACAACCAGATCAGTATAGTAGCGGAAGGAACTTATGCCGTGGTGAACGACGCCCACACAGTGCACCCCAATTTCTGGTGCAACCATGACCATACTTCCGGGAGCGGGAAAATGATGGCGGTCAACGGATCAGGCGTGCCGAATGTCAAAGTCTGGTACCTCACGCTCACCAACGTGGAACCCGGGACCAGGTACGAATTCTCCACCTGGATCACGAGCCTGCATGAGACCAACCCTGCCCTGCTGCAGTTCAGCATCAACGGGCAGCTCATGGGCCAGCCGTTCCAGGCTTATCCCTATACGTGCGACTGGTACCAGTTCTTCCATATCTGGGACTCCGATACCAATGATCAGGCTACTATTTCCATTGTGAACCAGAATACGATCCTGAGCGGCAACGATTTTGCCCTGGATGACATCTCGTTTGCGACCGTGCTGGTTTATTATGATACCGTATATGTGGAAGTGCTTCCACAGTACAATTCGCCTTTCACTGCCCCTGCCAATGCCTGCGCCCAGGAAGCCATTATGGTGGATTATACCGGCAATGCCCCCGATACGGCCCATTTTCACTGGGATTTTGACGGTGGAACGGTCATCTCCGGAAGCGGCCCGGGGCCTTACGAAATTACCTATCCCACATCCGGTAATCCGGGCATCAACCTATGGGTGGATGGCTATGGCTGCGCATCGGACACAACTTTACATATGCTGGCTATCGGAGAAAGCCCGGTTGTTACTGTTTCCGCCGATCAGACCATTCTTCCTTACGGTTCAAACACGACGTTACACGGTTCCTATACTGGCGGATTAGGGCCGTTTGAGTTTTTATGGCAGCCGTCCGGATTGCTCGTCAATCCATCTTCGCCCGATCCACAGACGGTGGCCATGGAATATACAACTACGTTCATCCTCTCGGTAACTGACCTTTCGGCGGAGTGCACCGGCTACGATACCATCGTGATCCAGGTGGCTGGCGGGCCCCTTGGCATCACTGTTCTTGCTGAACCGGATGAAATTTGCCCGGGGGAACAGGCAATCCTGACTGCCCAGGGCCTTGGCGGGACGGAAAATTACACGTATTCCTGGACCTCCAATCCTTCCGGATTTTCTTCGACCCTGCCGCAGGTAATTGTACAACCTGCTGTTACTACAGAATATATGGTCACTGTCAATGACGGGTTGAGCTCGGCAAATGAATCTGTTTTTGTGACAGTTAATTCAATTCCAATAGCTTATGCAGGATCAGATGTCACCATCCCTTACGGAGCTTACACCCATTTGCAAGGAAACGGTATAGGCGGAAGCGGGACGTACACCTATCAATGGGAACCATCTTCACTGGTCATGAATCCGAATTTATCGAGCACTCAAACACTCAACCTCACAACCTCGACGGTTTTTTCCCTCGTTGTGACTGATGCTGCTACAGGCTGCCTCAGCACCGCTGACGAGGTGATTGTTTTCATTGAAGGCGGACCATTATCAGCCAATATTTATACTGATCATACTGAAATATGTGATGGAGATACAGCTCATTTGACAGCTTTAGCCAGTGGAGGCAATCCGGACAACTATACGTATTTGTGGACAGATGATTATGGAAATGCTTATCCCTCCTCCCAGACCATCACAGTAATCCCATCGCAAACAACTAATTTCCACCTCATTGTCAATGATGGCTTTAATACAACCGACGACTTTTTAGAACTGATCGTAAACCCTTCCACGGAATTTGCATGGAATACCGGTCAGGGGTATATCTATGCCTGTCCTATGGATACCGTCAGCCTGGTTCCCAATCCAAATCCTGCCACCTGGGACTATCTCTGGTCGGACGGTTCCACGGATGATCACCTGGTAGTAGGAAGCACCGGGATCGGCTTCGAGCAGAAAACCATCACCCTGACCACCTCCAACGATGAGGGTTGCCAGTATTCCGGTTCGATGACTGTTATATTCGATTTCAGTTACTGCTCGGGGATTGGGGATGATAAGGAGCAAGATGCGTTCAGCATTTTTCCCAATCCGAACAGTGGAATTTTCAGAATAGAAGGCGGGGACTTGACAGATATTTCGGTTGCGAGGATTTATAATGAAACAGGCAAACTGGTTTATAGCGCCTCAATTGACAAGAATTCAGGAAAGATCATTATTGAAATGAGTGAAGCACCGCCCGGGATTTATTTCATTCGTCTTATTTCAGGGAACCATGAGCCTCTTCAGAAGATACTGGTGATCCAGCGCTGAGCAGCAACATTCACAATGGCAATTTTTTCTATATTTGCCGCCTTCAACAAAACGCTGTTCTATTTGTTTCCCGGGATAGACCAATAATAAAATTATGGATGAAATAGCAAAAGTTTCTTTTCTGAAGAAGTGGTGGACCTCAATCAGGCCTTTCTCATTGCCGGCTTCCACGATGCCAGTGATTTTTGGCACTGTGCTGGCGGTGGTTTACGGCAATTATCATTTGAACATCCTGAATTTTTTTCTGGCTTTTATAGGCATGGTCATCCTGCATGGGGGCGCGAATATACTGAGTGACATTTTCGATTACAAGAAAGGGCTCGATAAAGAGCCAGCCCCAACGAGCGGAGGCGTTGTCAGGGGATACATCACGATTTCAGAAGCGTGGATTGCCTCTGTATCGATGTTGTTTATCGGAACAGCCATTGGACTATACCTGACATATGTTTCCGGGCCGTGGCTGCTTGCGGTTGGCCTGCTGGGTCTTTTCGTAGGGACTTTTTATACCTCCAACATGAAGCTGGCTTTGAAGTATAACGGTTTTGGTGACCTGGCGGTATTCCTGAACTTCGGCATCCTGGGTTCCCTGGGTGCGTATTATGTCCAATCCAGCCAGATGTCGTGGATTCCGGTGGTATGGGCCGTTCCGATGTCGATGCTGGTGA
>Ga0208980_10000176_pt1 | contig 32790 bp, 42 predicted proteins | sample WetSurMetagenome_3_FD_187993 | JGI IMG/M metagenome (GOLD analysis project Ga0208980, IMG submission 187993) | Wetland microbial communities from Twitchell Island in the Sacramento Delta, sample from surface sediment Aug2011 Site A1 Bulk (version 2) | ecosystem: Environmental > Aquatic > Marine...
TTTCTTAAGGCCTGGCTCATAAGGCGCGCCTGAAGGCCCATGACCGCATCCCCCATCTCACCTTCCAGTTCGGCTCTTGGAACCAAGGCGGCTACCGAATCAACGACAATAACATCAATAGCACCCGATCTTATAAGGGTCTCCGTGATCTCTAAAGCCTGTTCTCCGGTATCCGGTTGGCTCATGAGAAGGTTGTCAATATCAACTCCCAAGGCTTCTGCTCTGGCCGGATCAAGTGCATGCTCGGCATCAACAAAGGCACACTGTCCGCCTTTTTTCTGGGCTTCAGCGATAACGGCTAAGGCAACGGTGGTTTTACCCGAGGCTTCCGGTCCGTAGATTTCGGCAATTCTGCCTCTCGGAAACCCTCCTACACCCAAGGCCATATCAACGGCGATAATGCCGGTCGGGATAACATCAATCTTCAGGCGGTTCTCCGACTCTCCACCAAGACGCATAATGGAACCCCTACCATACTGTTTTTCAATCTGATCCATCGCCAATTTAATCGCTTGAAGTTTTTGAGAAGCCCCTTCCTGTGGCTTAGCTGTTACTACTTCTTTTTTCTTTTTTGCCATAACTTCTTTCTTTTAACACAACCTTTTTTAAAAAACAAGGATTGTATTTCATTATTAGCCGAAGATAATACGAAGTCAATGACGAAAATCTCGGTCGGGGTACCAGGAATTGAACCTGGGCCAGGCGCACCCCATGCGCCTATTCTACCGTTAAACTATACCCCGTTACTGTAACCCGTATTTTAACAAAAAATATGAACTTTAGGTAATTGTTTAGTAGAATAAGGCCATGATATCAAAATTGTTGAAAAAAGGCGGGTTGGTGGTTCTGCCGACCGATACTCTTTACGGCATCCACACTTCGGCTTTTTCCGAAAGTGGGGTGGAAAAGATCTATACGCTACGGGGCAGGGACACTAAAAAGCCCTTTATTATCCTTATCTCCTCTATCAACGATTTGAAACTTTTTGATATTCAAGTCGATTCGAAAACCGAAACAATTCTTAAAAAGTACTGGCCAGGAAAAGTAAGTGTCGTTCTTCCCTGCCAATCCCCCAAATTCCAATACCTCCACCGAGGAACCAAGTCTTTAGCTTTCAGACTTCCGGATAAAGACAGCCTTCTTGCCCTCTTAAAAGAATCAGGTCCCCTGGTTTCCACTTCCGTTAATCCGGAAGGTATGACTCCCGCTAAAACAATTATTGAGGCAAAAAAATATTTTGGAGATCAAATTGATGATTATCTTGATGAAGGCGTTCTTGATCCCCCTCCTTCAACCGTTATTACCATTGAAAACGGAAAGATTAAAGTCTTAAGAGAAGGGGCCGTAATTATTCGTAGCGGATAGCTTCAATCGGCGGTAACTTAGCAGCTCTTCTGGCTGGAAAAACGCCAAAACCAACTCCAATTGCCGAAGAGATGGCAAAAGTAATAATAACCGAAAGCAGATTGATTGATGCCGGGAAAAAGATTCTAATAACTAAAACGATAAGCGTTGCTAAAATAAGACCTAATACTCCACCCAAAACCGATAAAGTTACTGCTTCAGCCAAAAATTGCATCATAATGTCCCTCTCGGTTGCTCCAATGGCCCGCCTAATCCCAACTTCTTTTGTTCTTTCGGTAACAGTAGCATACATAATATTCATAATGCCGATTCCACCGACTAAGAGTGAAATTGAACCAATCGCGACCAAAACCGCATTGATAACCGTAAAAATCTGATTGATGGTGTTTAAAATCTCGGTTTGCTCAACAACCGAAAATTCATCTTTTTTGTATTTTTTAAGAAGAACCGTTTTCATCTGTTCCTTAACCTCGGCTACTTTATCTTTAGAACTAATTCCCGCATAAATGGAATAAAAAGTTTTATTGGGGTTTAAGGTTCCGAAAGTCGTTTTATAAGGAACAATGACGGCATCATCCATATCCGGATCGCCCTTTTTCTTGGCTACACCAACAACTTTAAAACGCTGATTATCAATATCAATCGATTTACCATAGGCCTCTTTTGGATCGTAAAAAAGACTTTCGGCCATACTGTATCCAAGAACAACTTTCTTGGCCCGGGACGAAACATCGGCTTTGGAGAAAGCATCTCCAACCATAATTTCCACATTCATCAGATTAAAAATATCTTCATTTGCTCCCTCAATTGAACCTGTTTTTCGTTGATTGTTACCTTCAATAACACCGCTTTTATAAAACAGGGGCGTTAAATAATCAATGTTACCGATTCGGTTTAAAGCCAAATAATCCTGTTCATCAAAGGTAATACCCATAAAACTGGTGCCCATGCTGCGCATATTACTCATTCCCCCGCCCTCACTTTGCGAAAAAGCATTCCCCGGCATAACCATCACCAAATTAGCTCCCAAACTTTCAAACTGTTGGTTAATGTAGTTTTTAAGACCTAAACCTAGAGCGATTAATAAAACCACAGAAAGAACACCGATGGTAATTCCTAGGGCGGTTAAGAAAGTCCTGGTTTTGTTACGGGTAAAATCAGCAAAAGCCGACCTAAGTAAATCGTACCAACCATCTCTTAATTTAATTTTCATATATATTTACCAACCAATTTTCCGTCTTTGATATAAATGGTTTTTTTGGTCCTGGACGCAACAGAATGATCATGAGTAACCAGAATAATCGTTACCCCGTCTTTTTTATTCAGTTCTTCCAACAAATTTAGAATTTCCTCACCGGTTTTTGAATCCAAATTGCCGGTTGGTTCATCAGCCAAGATTAGTTTTGGTCTCATAAGTAAGGCTCTGGCTATTGCCACTCTTTGCTGCTGCCCACCGGAGATTTTATTGGGGAAAAAATCCTTGCGGTTAAGCATATTGAAACGCTTCAAAAGTTCCAAAGCCCTTTCTTCTGGATCAAAATCAAGTTTCTCCTTGGCATATTTAGCCGGCATCATGATGTTTTCCAAAACGGTAAATTTATTAATGAGGTTAAATTGCTGAAAGATAAAGCCGACAAAATGATTTCTGATAACCGACAACTCATCGTCGCTTAATTTGGAAACGTCTTTGCCTTCAACCAATATCTTTCCGCTGGTCGGTTGCTCCAAAAGACCGATTAAATACATCAGGGTTGATTTACCGGATCCTGAAGTTCCCAAAATACTGATATATTCTTTTGGTTTAATGTCCAGGGATATATCCTCAACCGCATGAACCTGCTCGTCACCCAAATGGTAGGTTCGATAAACATTCTGAAGTTTCAACATAAATCCTAATCAAAAAGGACATCTCCTTCTTTGACCCCACTGACAATTTCAATGTCATCTTCACCTTCAAGTCCGGTTTCAACATAGACTTTGTTTTTGGGGCTTCCTACTAAAACGTATTTTCCGTTCTTATCGGTACTGACGTATTTGACCGGCACATTTAAAACATTGGTTTTTTCCTTAATTAAAAACTTCACATCTCCGGTCATACCAACCCGCATTTGAACTAAATCTGAAGCCTGATCAAGAACAATTTTGACTTTGTATAAAGAACCCGTTGATCCGGATTGTGGTGTTATTCCTAAAAAGGCAATTTTACCGGTTAAAGTCTGATTGGGGTATGCATCAAGAATAATTTCCGTTTTACTTTCCCTGTTTAATTTAATAATTTCGGTTTGGTCGGCTAAAACCGAAAAGTAAATGGTTGACGGATCAACGACTTCAACCACCTGATCGGTATAAAAAACATTCTCCCCCGGAGCGACACTGGCCACAAAGGCAACAATTCCGTTAAAAGGGGCATAAAGAGTGGAATTTTTCAAATTCTCTTCAGCTATCTTATAAGCTTCATAGGCGTTATCTTTGGCGACTTCAGCCGTTGTTCTGGTCGTTTTTTGTAAGTAAGTTTCATCCGATTTGTGGTCTTTAACCGTATCTAAAACATACTGAACGTTAGCTTCAGCACCTCTTAAAGTTGACTTGGCTGATTCAAAAGCTGAATTTAAGACATCAGTATCCAGTTTCATAAGGGCCTGACCTTTATAAACCTGCTGACCCTCGGTTACGCCGACCCAATCCAACTTACCAGAAGTTCCAAAGTTCATGGCTGAATCTTTTTCAGCCATCACTTCACCCGAAATAACAATTTCTTCCCTGACCGTTCCTGAAGAGACGGTATAGGTTGCAACGTCTTTTGGCTTAATCAAACCAAAACCACGGGTCAAAAGACCAACGACAAGTAAAAGAATTATACCAACGATAATCTTTTTCTTGGTTAGAAATTTTTTAATAAATCCTGGAACAGCTTTTTTCATACAATCCTTGATTATACCATTAGGAGGCACGTTTTGCGCACAAACTTAAGCAACTCTTTCTTTGAGGGCTTTATAGAATTTCTCCAGGTAGTCTTCGGCTTTGACCCAATGGGTTTCCCCGGCACCGGACTCGGCCAGGTTCCTCTCAATGTTGGCCATGACCCTTAAGTGGGCCAGTTTAGCGGCCTGAAGAAGAGAAAGCCGGTATACTTCGGCATAAAGGTTCTTGGCCGTTTCTTCGGCTTCCGAGGCCATTCTGATATCGTTTTTATCGGCGCTCTCCCTAATCAGCTGAACCTCCAGAGAAGCAACCAGGGAAGGCTCAAAAGCCAGTTTCAATTCCCCTTTGATAATTTTGTAAAATTCCTTCAATTCTTTCTTGGCATTTTCCCAATTCTTTCCGTTTTCTTCCTCTGCCAGAGCAATAACCATGTGTTTGGCAGCCTTTAAGGCCAATTCTTTGGAAAGGTGATACTGCTCTCTTAAGTGTTTGACGGCATAGTCACGCAATCTTGTCCCTTTGGGTACTTTGGAAAGACGCCACCAGGCCAATTCAAGATTAGCCACCAGTTCTGGTTTAAAATCAAAATGTTCAACCGTATCGTTGCCGCCGAATCTCCTTCGTCTTCTTGAAAAATCAAGAACGGCTTCCTTTAATTTATCCGGGGTAAAATCGGGAAAATGCGATTCAACCCAATAGGTTTCCGTGTAGGCCGATTGCCAAAGTAAAAAGCCGGATGTCCGCTGCTCGCCTGAAGTTCTAATCATCAAATCAACATACGGATAGGGTTGACCATGAGTATCCAAATAATATTCCAGGCGTGTTTTATCAACCTCGTTCTCTTTAACACCGGCCCTAACCATCTTTTGAACAGCCCGAAGAATATCATCCTGTCCACCGTAATCGATGGCAATATTCATGATATATTTGTTGTTGTCTTTAGTTTTTTCTTCGGCGTAAAGAAGTTTTTTTAATAAAAAGCCGGGGATTCTGTCTTTTCTGCCAAGGTGAATAATTCTAACCCCATCTTTATCGGCTTCAGCCAAATAGTCGTCAATCAGTTTTTCATAAAGCTTCATCAGGTAACCGATTTCTTTTCTTGAACGATCCCAATTTTCGGTGGAAAAGCCCCAAAGGGTAACTGTATGAATACCCAAATCCCGTGCGGCCCGGGAAACCTGAACGGCCCGATCAAAACCTTTTTTGTGACCCATCAGAGTCGGAAGTCCACGTGATCTGGCCCAACGGCGGTTACCGTCAGGAATGATAGCAATGTGGTCAGGGACTTTTGTGCCACGGGGAACTGTAACTTTAACTGTCTTTGGCATGGATACGATTATATCACAGCCTCAAATTTCGTTATATAATCGAGGGAATGAACTTAATCAAAAAATACAAAGTTCTAATCTTTATTTTTCTTCTGGCTTTTGCACTAAGGGTTTATAAATTGGGTTCCATCCCCTACGGTTTTCATAACGATGAAGTTAAAGTTGGCTGGAATGCCCTTTCGATTCTTAAAACGGGCAGGGATGACCGGGGCAACAAACTGGCCCTCTATTACAACTCTTTCGGCGACTACCGCCCCACCGGAATTTTCTACGCCACCCTTCCTTCCATTGCCGTCTTTGGGAGAAGTGAATTTGCGACCAGATTCCCTTCCTCCTTATTAGGCGCTCTAACAATTCTCCCTTTTTACTTTCTGACTTTTCTTTTAACGAAGAAAAAATCGGTTGCGGAAATTGCGTCTTTGTTTTTAGCCCTCTCCCCCTGGCACATTTCAACCTCAAGGGCCACAAGTGAAGTCGTTATTTCTTTGTTTTTGGTATTTTGTGGTCTATATTTTCTGTTTAAGTTTATCGAAGGTAGAAAAACCAAAGATTTAATCCTTTCGGGGCTTGGTTTATTTTTGAGTTACTTTTTCTATCATACGGCCAGGCTTTTAACTCCAGCTTTTCTCTTTGTAATTCTTGCTTTTAAATACAAGGGAATTAAAAAAGAGAAGATATTTAAAAGCTTACTTATTTTCTTTGCCGGTTTTTCCTTGTTTACTTTCATTCTGGCCTTAAACAAAGAAGCCAGGGGCAGGTTTTCCCAGGTTTCGATCTTTTCTGACTTAAACGTTAAATATGAATTATCCAGAATGCCCTTTGAGGAGGGACAGAACAAGGTTTTCATCGCCAGAGCCTTCCACAACAAAGTCTCAACCTACTCAAGGAGGTTTATTAACGAATATGCCAATTACTTTTCGGCCAATTTCTTTTTAAACTCGCAAATCGGGAAACCTGACCGCTACACGACCATCGGCGTTGGTGTTTTAACTTATGTTGAGTTGGCCCTCTTTTTGTGTGGTCTTATTTTTATTGCCCAGAAAAGGGGCAGCCTTCTTCCCCTTTTACTTTTACTGGTTGCCCCCATTCCGGCTGCTTTAACAACCGAAGATGCACCCAACTTGCACCGGGCCCTTTACATGATTCCTTTTATTCTGATTATTGCCGCCTATGGTTTTGAATACTTAACTTCCCTTTCCAAAAAACATGAAAACCTGATAAAGAAAGTTATTTTCTTAGGTGTTGCCCTAAACACCATCTTTTTCCTGCATATGTATGTCGTTCATAACCGAGTTCATCTCCCCCTTTACCGAAACGTTGGAGCTAAGGAATTAGCACTGGAGTTAAACAAAATCCAAAAAGACTATGACAAGATAATTCTGACCAACATTCCGGATGATCTTTACCCCTGGATTGCCTTCTTAACGAATAAAGATCCGAAAACGTTTAATGCCGATGCCGTCAAAAGGGAAAAAGGCAATTGGTCAACGGAGAATTATTTCTTTACCGGATTAAGGTGTCCTTCAAGAGATGCTTTTATTCAACCTGACGTAAAAAGACTTTTGGTGGTTGATGCTGAAGGCTGTGCCAAGGAAAGTAATTTGGTCAATAGAACCGATGTTAAACTGATTGAAACCATTCAAAGACCTGATGAAACGGAAGTCTATACTCTCTGGTCAAGAATAGAATAACTATCTTCTGTAGTGTTCCCAGATTGTTTTGAGAATCAGGAAAATTGGTGTTGCTAAGATTGCTCCTACAAAACCAAAGAAAAATGTCCCGATAATTACAACCGCAAAAATGGCGATTGGATTTGCTTTCCCCACCTTTGCCAAAAAAATCGGCAATAAAAACATGTCCACAATTTTGTTCAACAAAGCCAAGGCCAACAAAAGCAACAAGCCTTCAACAAATTCCGGGTATTTTGGTAAAAATCTAACGTGATCAAAAATGGCCACCAGAGCAACGACAATTGAGGCGGTAATTATGCCGAAGTTGGGAATGGTTGATAAAACACCGGTTAAAACACCCAACAACAGAGCGTATCTAACATTCAATAAAAAGAGGCCTCCCCAAACAACAAGAGCAATAGCAACCGTAAGAATAAATTGAGAAGTGAAATACCCCACCAGCACCCTTTTTATTTTTCCACCAAGAGTTGATGAAACTATTTTTCCCATAAAAACATTATGAAGTATTTTGAAGAAATTTACCTCTTTGGAGATTGTTTCTGTCTTCTGGCCCTGCCCCCAGTTCCAACTTTTCGTCTTTCTCTTTCTCTTGAGTCTCTAGTTAGAAGTCCAGCTTTTTTTACTTCAGCTTTGAAAGTATCTTTAATCTTAGCCAGGGTTCTGGCAATTCCTAAAGAAACGGCTTCCAACTGGCTATTCTTTCCCCCACCAAAAACCTTAACCGTTACATAATATTTGTCGGTTGTTTCGGTCACACCAAACGGTTTTGACCAAACCGATTTGGAAAGAACACCGGGAAAGTATTTTTCCAACGGCTGTCCGTTAACCGTGCTTTCGCCTTTGCCATGAAAAAGTCTGACCCTTGCTGAAGAGGTTTTTCTTCTCCCAACTGCCGCGGTATAATTAATTTTCTTTGTCATTTTGTTTAAATTTTGCCTGATATGGGTTTTTGTCCCCTTCGACCAACATTAATCTAACCATTCTTTTGGATCTTAGACGATTATCCGGAAGCATCCCGAAAACCGCTTTCTGAATTATCCTTATCGGATGTTCCTTTCTCATTTTAACAATCGAGACTTCCTTAAAGCCACCCGGATAGCCGGAATGACCCTGATAAACTTTGTCGGTTTCTTTCTTGCCGGTCAGTTTAATCTTTTCGGCATTAAGGATAACGACAAAATCACCCGAATCCATGTGGGGAGAATAGGAAACCTTGCCCTTACCCATTAAAAGAGAAACTACCTTGGTGGCCAGTCGGCCCAATATCTCATCCTTGGCATCAATTAAGTGCCAGGATCGAATTACTTCTTTGCCTTTCGGTTGGTATGTTTTCATTTTTTCTTTGTTTCTTTCTTGACGGCCTTTTTAACCGTTTTTGCTTTCTTGACAGTTTTAACCTTTGTTTCCGGTTTCTTGGTTTCTTTTGTTTCCTTTACTTCTTTAACTTCTTCCTTTTTAGAGGTTATTACTTGTCCCTGTTCAACCCATTCCAATCTGGCCATTTCGGCCGCATCCCCAAGTCTTTTTCCCAAAAGAATAATCCTGGTATAACCGCCCTTTCGGTCTTTGAAAACCGGTGCGATATTGGATACTAGATTATCGGTCGCCTTTCGGTCATTAGCCAAGTAGGCCAAAACTCTTCTTCTTGAAGAAAGGGTATTTTTCTTGGCCATGGTAACTAATTTATCAACTTGGCCCTGAATCGCTTTGGCTTTGGCCTTAGTCGTTTCAATTTTGCCCACGCCGATCAGCGCTTTGATTAACGATCTTATAAGCGCTTCTCGACTCTTTTTACCTCGTGAGAGTTTTCTTCCGAAAACCATCTTTCTCATATCTTAAACTCGACTCCTTTCTCAGCTAAAGCTACGGCAATAATCTTGAAAGATTTTTCGCCCAAGTTTCTGACTTTTGATAAGTCTTCTCTCTTGGCTTTAACTAACGCTTCGACTGTTTCGTAACCGGCCTTTGATAAGGCATTGGCAACTCTGGTTGGTAATCCGATTTCTTCAACTGACAGTTTTCCTGAAGGACCTATGGTATCAACGGCTTCTGTAACCTCGACCTTAGCGACTTTCTTCGGAGATACTATCTGATTGAAATAGGAAACCAAAGTCTTAGCGGCTAAAAGTAAGGCGTTTTTGGGTGTCATCGTTCCATCCGTCCAAACCTCCAAAACCAACTTATCGTAATTGGTTAATCTGCCAACACGAGTTTCTTCGATTCGGTAATTAACTCTGGTAATTGGTGAAAAAGCTGCATCCAAAGGAATAAGTCCGATTGTTCCGGCTGCTCTATCCTCGGCTGGGGAATAACCGCTACCGGTTTCAATCTCCAAATCAACTTCCAATTTGGCACCTTTATTTAAGGTGGCTAAAACCATTTCCGGATTGGCAATTTTCACTGTCGCCGGAACTTTAATGTCTTTAGCTTTTACTTCACCTGATTCTTTGACGGAAATAGTAGCCTTGACGGCCTTTTCTCCGGTATAAGTGAGTCTAACCTTTTTAAGGTTAAGTAAAAATTCAACCACATCCTCTTTCATCCCTTTAAGGGTAGAAAATTGATGTTTAACACCACTGATTCTCACGGTCGTTATCGCTGCGCCCGGAAGGCTGGTTAAAAGAACTCTTCTTAGGGAATTTCCCAAAGTGTCTCCATAACCTTGTTCCAAAGGCGAAATGATAAATACACCGTAATTATCTTTTCCTTTTTCTTCTTTTATTTCAAACATTGGTTCATTCATCTAGTATCACCCCCTTCAATAAAATTTTATCTTGAGTAAAATTCAACAATATCCTGCGTCGAAATAGGCTCTGTAATATCGTCCAGTTTCGGATCTCTTAAGACTTCCCCGACGGCGGCTTTTCTTCTTAACCATTCAGGTGTCTGGTAATCCTTAATCGCTATGGTCTTTTTGGTATCAGGAATCGCCATCCCTTTTCCGCTTAAAGAAACTGTTTCTCCAACTTTTACCTGATAGGAAGGAATATTAACCTTCTTGCCGTTAACCAAAACATGCCTATGCGAAACCATTTGCCTTGCAGCCGGTCGGCCACTGGCAAAACCCAATCTGAAAACGACGTTGTCCAATCTTCTTTCCAAAAGCGAAACCAGTTTTTCTCCGGTATTGCCTTTGGTTTTTAAAGCCTGCTCAACATACTTCCTGAACTGTCGCTCCATTAGACCGTAAAGTCTCTTGACCTTCTGTTTTTCTCTTAACTGTCTTCCGTACTGCGAGCTTTTTCTTAGACCCTTTGGTCCATGAACCCCCGGCGGGACGGAAAGGCGTGTTAGTTTACCACCTTTTCCAAAAAGATCAAAGCCTTCTCGCCTTGATAATCTATCTTTTGGTCCTGTATATCTTCCCATTTTTTTAGACTCTCCTTTTCTTCTTAGCCCTCGGCCCATTGTGTGGGATGGGGGTAATGTCGGCAATCAAAGAAATCTTCACCCCAGCGGCTCTGATGGCCCTGAGGGCGGCATCCCGACCCGGTCCGGGGCCCTTGACATATATTTCAACTTCTTTAATTCCACACTCGTCTTTAGCCTTCTTAAAAACCTTTTCAACGGCCGTGGTTGCAGCAAACGGGGTTGATTTCCTTGTCCCCTTAAAACCGGCCGCTCCGGATGAACCCCAAGCCAGGGTTTTACCGGTATCATCGGTTACGGTTACCAAGGTGTTATTGAAAGAGGCGGAAATATAAACACGACCACTTTCGGTCTTTTTCTTGTCAGTCATATTATTTGCCTCCCTCCTTATTATCAGCTGTCTTTATTTTGGACAAAACTTCTTTCTTAAAGGCTCCGATGGTCTTTCTCTTGCCTCTTTTGGTTCTGGCATTTCGTCTGGTCCTTTGTCCCCTGGCCGGCAGATTTCTTGAGTGTCTGCTGCCACGATAGGAACCGATGGTTTGCAGTCTGGCAATTGAGGCTCTGACTTTTCTGGCCAATTCTCCCTCGGTCGGGTATTCTTCCATCTTGGCTGTTATCTTGGAGATCTCTTCTCGGGAAAGTTCCGAAACTCGTTTGGTTGTGGGGATTTTTAATTCCGCCAGGATTTTTTTGGACAACGTCCAACCTATACCGGAAACCCGGGTTAAGGCGAAATCAACTTTCCAATTGTCTTGTAATTCTAATCCTGAAATACGTGCCATATTTTATTTAACCTTGTCTTTGTTTATGCCTCGGGTTTTTGCAAATAACATATAAAACCCCTCGTCTTTTGACGAATTTACAATCTTTGCATCTTTTTTCGAGTGACGATTGAACTTTCATTTTAGTATTTATAAACGATCCTGCCTCGCTCGGTGTCGTACTGGGTCATCTCAACCTGAACCCTGTCCCCAGGGAAAATGCGGATATAGTTTTTCCTCATTTTTCCCCGAAGGGTGGTCAAAATTACCCGGCCGTCAGAGAGCTTAACCCGAAACATAGTGTTGGGCAAAGCTGCTACGACTTCTCCGTCAATTTTAGTTACCCCAGCTTCATTATTCATAAACCGAAACAAAAACAATCCACGTTGGTATTTACTCTTACGTGGTTAGAACGAAAGTACCGTTTTTACTCACGGCTACGGTCTCTTCGTAAAGTGCTGCTATTTTACCATCACGCGTGGATATTGTCCACCCGTCATTTTCCATAACGACCTCCGGTGAGCCTAAGGCATACATAACCTCGATCGCCAGAGCCATCCCGGCTTTGATTTCCGGCGTATGATCGGTTACAAAACAGGGAATAGCCGGCTCTTCATGCAGGTTCCTGCCTACCCCATGCCCAACCAGAGCCTTAATTGGGTTATAACTTTCCTTTTCAATCGTTTCCTGAATCGCCCTTGAGATATCGGAAATTTTCTTGCCCGGTTTGGCTTGTAAAATAGCCTGCTTCAGGGCTCTTCGTCCCGTTTCCAGAAACTTCAGGGTTTCTTTATCCGGCTCAATGGCAACCGTAACCGAGGTGTCGGTATGAAAACCTTTAAAATAAAGCCCAACATCAATGCTGACTACATCCCCTTTTTTGAAAGTAACTTTTTTTGAAGGGATTCCATGAACCAAACCGTCATTAACGTTGACACAGGTTGCCCAACGATAGTCGGCCACTTTCTTAAAAGACGCTTCTCCACCCGATTTTTTGATCAGTTCATCTGCTTTAGCTTCAATATCCCAGGAGCTAACCCCCTCTTTGACCATTTTAGCCAACTCATTTTTGACAAAAGCCAGTTTTTTACCGCCTTCGGCCATAATCTTTAGTTCCTCTTCGGTTTTAATATTAATTTTTTCCATGTTGGTCTTATTTGGTTCCCGTCAGCTGGTTGAGAAGATCATCGGCAATAACCTGGATCGGCCTTTCACCGTCAACTTTCAGAAGAATCCCCTCTTTCTCGAAGACTTCGATTAAAGGTTTGGTGTTTTGGTTATAAACTTCCAACCTCTTTTCGATTCTGGCCGGTGTATCATCCTCCCTTTGGCTTAATCTTCCGCCGCATTCACAAGCGTCTCCCTTTGGCGGGTCGGTAATCAAATTATAAACTCTGCCGCAGGCTTCACAGGTTCGCCTGGCCGAAAGTCTTTTGATGGTTTCTTCTTTTGAGATTTCGATGAAAATAGCTTTGTCGATTTTTAAATCCTCCTGATTAAACCAATTCTTAAGCATTTGGTACTGTTCGATGCTCCTTGGGAATCCTTCCAAAAGAAGACCTTTCCCTTCGGCAATTTTTTCTTCCAACAGTTTCTTCATGGCAAAGAAGAACATATCGTTGGGTAGAAGTTCGCCTTTTTTGTTAACAATTTCATCAACCTCGGGATTTGTCTTGGCTAAGTCTCGCAAAAAGTCCCCCATCTCCAAATAAAAAAGGCCCAATTTATCGGCCAATATTCGTGCTTGTGTTCCTTTGCCTGAACCCTGAGGTCCTAAAATAAGTAAGTTCATCTTATCTGATTAAATTCATGGTTACCTGATTAAATTCATGGTTACCTGATAAAAGTGTCGTATTTCTTCATGACGAGTTGCGCTTCCAACTCACGGGTAATTTCCAAAACCACGGACACAACAATCAAAATACCCGTTCCGCCGATCGCCAAATTGGCCACACCAATGGCGTTTTGGAAAAGAGAAGGCAGAATGGCAATTAGTCCTAGAAAGATAGCACCAACCAAAGTAATCCTGTTTAAGACAAAGGACAAATATTTGGCTGTTTGCGTCCCCGGTCTAATACCCGGAACAAAGCCACCGTTTTTCTGTAAGTTTTCGGAAATTTTTTCAGGATTAAAAACAACGGCCGTATAAAAGTAAGTAAAACCGACGACCATCAAGAAATAAAAGAGGTTGTAAACCAAAGACTGGGGTTTAAAATAAACGGCCATAAAGCCGGCCACAGCCGCCAGTTGCGGCACTTTTGAATTAACTAAAAACTGCGACAGCATCGAAGGAATTAAAACCAAAGAAACGGCAAAGATAATCGGGATGACTCCAGCCTGATTTAATCTTAAAGGAAGATAAGATGAAGACATCGGTGAATTAGCACCACGCCTGGCATAACTGATCGGAATTTGCCGGGTGGCTTCATTCATAAAGACAATTAAGCCCACGATAACCACCGAAAGAACTAAAAAGATAATTACTTTTAAAATATCCTGAGACTGAACAACGGTTAAAGATTGGCCCAAGGTAATCGGCAACCTGGCCACGATTCCGGCAAAAATCAACAAAGAAATTCCGTTCGTAAAACCGTATTGGGTGATGAGTTCCCCAAGCCAAACGGCAAAAACCGTACCGGCTGTCATGGTGATAATTAAAGTCAAAAGAGCTAAAGGCGAAAAGGTGGAAATAATGCCTTGAGACCGCAAAAGCGAATACATGGCAAAGGCCTGAAAAGCGGCCAAGGGAACAGTTAAAATTCTGGTGTATTGGTTAATTTTTTCCTGACCATACTCACCCTCCTTTTGTAATTCCTCCAGGGCCGGTACGACATAACCCAAAAGCTGAAAAATAATCGAAGCATTGATATAAGGGTTTAGGCCCAGTGCCATAATCGAAAAATTGGCCAAGGTTCCTCCCGAAAAAACATCCAAAAGGGATAATAAGGGACTGCCGGAAAATAATGATTGGAGAGATGCCCGATCAATACCGGCCGCCGGAATATGAGCTACTAATCTGAAAACAAAAAGAATGACGGCGGTAATTATTAATTTGCGCCTAATTTCCGGAGATTTTACTGCCTTGGAAAAAAATTGGGCAATCGAATTAAACATTTTTTAGTTTATTTTTCCTTTATCGTCCCGCCTGCCTTAATAACATCTTTGGCGGCCGATTTGGAAATTGGAACGGCAATGGTTAATTTCTTGGTTAACTTCCCGTCACCCAAAATTTTAACGCCCGTCTCATAAGCCATTTCTTTTTCGACAATCCCCTCTTTAATAAGAAGGTTTAGATCAACCACCGAACCGGCATCTAACAAATTTAAATAAGAAAGCTTAATAATAATCGGCTTTTTACCGGGCCTTAATTTGTCTTTACCTCTCCTTAAAGGCAGTTTTTTCAGTAAAGATTTTTTAACTTTAATACCCTCAAATAAAACATTAATATGGCTTCTGGCTTTCTGGCCTTTTGTTCCACGACCAACCGTGTGTCCGCCTTTGCCACTACCATAACCACGGCCGATTCTCTTTTTGCTTTTGGCTTTTATTTTAGGTAAGTCGGTCATGTTATTTTTGGTTCCTTTCGTCTAATTTGGAAATGGTTTCCAGAGCTTTTAAGGTTGCGTAAACGTTGGAAATTTTATTGCTTGTTCCTAATATTTTCCCTGAAGCATCCCTGATGCCGGCTGCATCCAAGACAACCCGCATCGGACCTCCAGCAATAATACCACTTCCCGGAGGAGCCGGTTTTATCAAAACTTCGGCGGCTGAGAATTTTTCCCGGACCGAATAAGGAACGGTTGTTCCCCGAAGGGGAACAATAACCATTCGTTTTTTGGCGGCCGTAATGGCTTTTCTGATGGCATTTCTGACATCCCCTGCCTTGGAAAGACCAACGCCGACTTTCCCTTTTTTATCTCCCACCACAACTAAGGCCGAAAAACGGATTTGGTTTCCGCCTTTGGTCTTTTTGGAAATCCGGTTTATCTGAACAACCGTTTCGCTAAATTCTTTGACTTCGTTAAAATCATTTCTAAACATTTTAGAAATCCAAACCTCCCTTTCTGGCTCCATCGGCTAAGGCTTTAACTCGGCCGTGGTATTTATAACCGCCTTTATCAAAAACGACTTTCTTAACTTTTTTAACTAAAGCCTTTTTGGCTAAAGCTTCCCCAATTAAGGCTGCCTTTTCGGTTTTGGTTTTACCCCCTTTAATATCTTTATCTCCGGCAAAAACCAGGGTCTTACCTTTAATGTCATCAATAATCTGGGCCGTAATTCTGGTATTGGAACGGAAAACCGACAATCTCGGCCTTTCTTCGTTACCGAAAACTTTGCCCCTGACTCTATTTTTCCGATTTAGGTAATTATCTCTTTTTGACATGTTTTTTAAGCGGCACCTGCGGCCTTCGCAGCTTTACCGGCTTTCCTTCGAATAATCTCGTCAATATATTTTATGCCTTTTCCTTTGTAGGGTTCTGGTGGTCTGACACCTCTGATATTGGCTGAAACTTGACCAACTGTTTCCCGATTTATTCCTTCAACCGTGACAAAGGTTTTTTCAACTTTAAAAGAAATCCCTTCCGGGGCTTCAATTTTGACCGGATGCGAATAACCAACCGTTAAGGTAAGAATTTTTCCATCCGACTCGGCTCGATAGCCCGTTCCGACGAGTTCCAGTTTCTTGCTCCAACCCTCCGACACGCCCTTAACCATGTTGGCAATCAAAGCTCTGGTCGTACCGAAAGTCGATTTACCCTGTTTGCTGTTAACCTTACTGACAACTTGTAATTCCCCGTCTTTAACTTCGATATTTATACCCCTCGGGATCTTTAAATCCAAGGATCCTTTAACACCGGAAATCTTAAGGGTTTCCCCCGCCATCTCTGTTTTAACACCTTCGCTTAATTTAACCGGTTGTTTTCCAATCTTGCTCATATTTTTACCAAATCTCGGCGATAACCTCTCCACCTAAAACTTCTTTGACGGCTCTTTTGGAAGTCACAATCCCTTTAGGGGTTGAGATAATCAAAGTAGCCGGTCCTTTTTTCTTGGCAATCTCATTTGATTTCATATAAATCCTCAGACCCGGTCTGGAAATTAAGGTCAAGCCCATCATCATCGGTTTCTTGTCTTTAAAGGTCAAGGCTACCAAAAGCTGACCGTCTTTTTCGGCAATTTTGTCAATAAAACCGGCTTCTTTCAGGGCCTTGGCAGCCGAAAGAATCAGTTTGTTTTTAGGCGTTGCCACCACGTCCTTTTGACCGGCCATGGAAGCATTCTTAACCCTTATTAAAAAGTCACCGAGTGAATAATTATTCATAAATTTACCAGCTGGCCTTTCTAACTCCGGGAATTTCACCTTTTAAGGCGTACTTCCTGAAGCACAAACGGCAAAGACCATATTTTCTCATATAACCTCTGGATCGTCCACACAATCTGCAGCGGTTTCTGTATCGAACCTTATACTTTAATTTCTTTGTTTCTCTGACTTCTTTAGCGGTTGTTGACATATTTATTTTTCAAACGGCATACCCAATAACTCAAACAATTTTTCGGCTTCTTTCGGCTCTTTTGAACTGGTTACAATCGTTATTTCCATTCCGTGCGGTGCTCCCACTTTGGCCGGATCAATTTCCGGAAAAACGATGTGTTCGGCAAAGCCCAAAGTGTAGTTTCCGCTTTTATCAAGACCTTTTTTGGAAATGCCCCGAAAATCCCTGAGTCGGGGAAGAACAATGGAAAACAACTTGTCGATAAAGCTATACATCCGCTCGCCCCTCAAGGTAACGGCTAAACCAACCGGCATACCCCGTCTTAAGGCAAAGCTGGCAATAGAAACTTTGGCTAACCTGGTGGACGGATGTTGTCCGGTAATAACAGCCAAATCGCGGATCAGAGCTTCTTTAACTTCCTTGTTCTTCATTGAACTGCCGATTCCCATATTAACCACAACCTTGATGACCTTAGGAACAGCCATCTTGTTTTTAATCTTAAATTCCTTGATAAGTTCAGGAACGATTTCTTTTTCGTATCTTTCTTTTAGTCTTTGCATGTTATTTTTGATCTATCTCCTTTTGGCATTTTTTACAAATTCTGACTTTGTCTTTTTCAACCATCCGAAAACCAACCCTAGTTACTTTTTTGCATTTCGGACAAACCAAAGCAAACTTTCCAAAACCCATCGGTCTTGGCAATTCATAAATGCCGCCTTTTTGGCCTTTTTGGGTAGCATTGCCCTTAACGTGCTTTTTATAAATGTTAATTCCGGGAATTAAAGCGGTCATAAGTTTAACATCGACTTTTTCGATTTTTCCCTCTCTCCCTTTATCTTTTCCGGCCGTTATTTTAACGCTGTCACCGCTTTTGAATTTAAGCATGTTTTAGACAACCTCCCTTGCTAAAGAGGCAATTTTGTTATAACCCTCTTCTTTAATTTCTCTGGCAATCGGTCCTAAAATCCTGGTGCCACGGGGCAATCCCTGTTTATCGATCACGACCCCGGCATTATCATCGAAGCGAACATAGCTTCCGTCCTGTCTTTTGACTTCTTTCCTGGTTCGAACCACCAAAACCTTAACTTTCTCATGATCAACTACGGCTCCGGCCGAATCGGCCCCCTGAACAACACACAAAACCGTATCACCCAAGGTGGCTTTTTTGCCAATTTTGGTTGAAATACCGATAACCATCAGCCTTTTGGCACCTGAATTATCGGCCGGTTTTAAAACGGATCTTAGTTGTATCATTTGGTCTTGGTCTCCTTTTTACCTCCAATATTAACTATCTCGATAATCTTCCATTTTTTTAATTTACTTATCGGTTTGGAAGCGGCAAATTTAACATTTTGACCGACCTGGGTTCCCAAATCATCCTGAACATGGAATTTTTTAATCTTCTTGTACCTTTTTTTATACATCGGATGAACCACCGTTCTCTCCACGGCAACCGTGGCCGTTTTGGCCATTTTGGTCGAAATTACTTTTCCGGTAAATATTTTCATTTTTTAGTTTCCTCAACTTTCTCTTCGCCCAATAACTCTTTTTCCCGAATAAGGGTTAAAAGTCTGACAATTTCCAATTTCAGCATTTTGCCTTTTTTGACGTTTTTCTCGCTTTGGGTTTTAACGCCAATCGCTATTTTAGCCAATTCGGCCTTCTTTTCCAAAACTAATTTGGTCAATTCGGCAATTTTCTTTACTTTTAGGTCTTTAAAATCTCTCTTTTTCATTTTATTCCTCTTTCTTTACCATTTTGGTCTTAAAAGGTAATTTGGCTCCGGCTTTGTCAAAAGCGGCTTTAACAATATCTTCAGAGGCTCCGGCTACTTCATAAAGAATCCGGCCGGGTTTAACAACGGCGACATAACGATCAATATCACCTTTACCGCTACCCATTCTTTTTCCGGCTGGTCTGGAAGATACCGGTTTATCCGGAAAAACCCTGATCCAAACTTTTCCGCCTTTTTTAAGATTGTGAGTAATCGTTCTTCTGGCAGCTTCAATCTGAGCAGCCGAGAGCCAGGCAACCCCTAAAGCCTTTAGCCCGAATTCACCGAAAGAAAGGGTTGAACCCCGAAGGGCGGTTCCTCGTCTTCGGCCTCTGAAATCTTTAATATATTTTCTTTTCTTTGGTTGTAACATTATTCTTCCTCCTTTTTGTGAATCCAAACTTTAACTCCGACATAACCTCTTTTTAAAAGGGCCGGAACTTCGGCATAGTCGATCGTTTCTCTCAAGCTTTGGGTTGGAACTGAACCTTCATGATATTTCTCAACCCGAGAAATCTCGGCACCGTTAATACGGCCGCCCAAAACAACTTTAACGCCTTTGGCTCCCGAGGCCATCACTCTTTCAATCGCTTTGGAAACAACCCTTCGCGACGGCATTCTTCGTTCCAATTCAGCTGCAATTCTCTCGGCCACCAAGTGAGCCGAAATTTCGGAATTTTTAACCTCGTTAACCTTAAGATCAATTTTCATATCGGCAATTTTCTTTTTTCGGACTTCCGAAATAATGCTCAGGATAAATTTTTTGACATCCTCAATTCCGGTTCCGCCCCGGCCGATAACCACACCTGGTCTTGAGACCGACATAATAATCACTAAACTCTTCGGCAACCTTTCAATCTCAACCGAAGTAATTCCGGCCAACTTAAGTCGGTTCATAAGGGCTTTTCTGATTTTAATGTCTTCGACCAAATTGTCCTTAAAACTGGCATTATCGGAAAACCACCTTGATTTCCAAGGCAAAAAACTGCCTGTTCTAAAACCGATTGGATTAACTTTTTGTCCCATTGTCTTTTCCTTTCTTTACGGCTTTAACTTTCTTTTCTTCTTTTTTGGCTTCATTTGTTTCTTTTACTTCAGCTTCTTTTCCGATTTCAGCTCTTTTGGCTATTTTTGTTTCATCTTTTATCGTTTCCAAAACAATTCTGATGTGGCTCATTTTCTTTATAATCGGATGTGACTGTCCTCTTGAAACGGCAATGCCTCTTTTTAATCTCGGACCGTCACCGATTTGAATTTCTTTAATTTTAACGTCATCCTCGCCAAAACCCTTGGCTTTGGCCATAGCCATGGCATTCTTTAAGACTTTAACAATTGGCTCAACGCCTCTTTTACCTACAAAGGGTAACTGCTCCAGTGCGTCTTTAGGCTTCATTTTTTTGGCCAAATCAGCTACCGGCCTTAATTTCTTAGGCGACATCAATAAATATTTTTGGGTGGCTATAAATAACATTTTTTTAAGTTTTATCCAACGTTCTTTTAACAATTTCTCCATGTCCTCTAAAGGTCCTCGTCGGTGAAAATTCTCCAAGCCTGTGACCGACCATATCTTCGGTGACGAAAACGTCGATGAAAATGTGGCCGTTATGAACCTGAAAGTACTTGCCGACAAATTCAGGTGAAATCTGACAACCTCTCGACCAGGTTTTAATCGGGTTTTCTTTTTGTCCCATACCGTTAACCACCTTTTTAATCAGGCGTTCGTCGACAAATGGTCCTTTTTTAGTTGATCTAGACATATTTTTTAATGATGTGAACCTAATTTCCTTCTTTGAACAATCAGGGCATCTGAATATTTAAATTTCTTTCTGGTATTACCAACGGCCGGTTTTCCGTAAACCGTCTTTGGGAATTTGAGACCTACCGAGCTTCGGCCTTCTCCACCTCCGTGCGGATGAGCATTCGGATGCATGGCCACACCTCTGACTCTGGGCCTTATCCCCATGTGTCTTCTTGTTCCGGCTTTCTTTAATCTTCGGGTTCTAAACTCAAGATTACCCAACTGCCCGACGGTGGCAAAACATTCCGGTAAAAACCTTCTGATTTCACCCGAAGGTAATTTAACCAAAACATATTTTTCTTCTTTTCCGTGCAAGGTAGCAACCGAACCGGCGCTTTTGACCATCTGGCCGCCCTTTCCATGTGTGATTTCCAAATTATGAATCGGTGTTCCAACAGGAATCTTATTTAAAGTCAAAACGTTTCCGGCTTCAATCGGAGCTGCCTCCGAAGTAATCACTTTCTGGCCTAATTTTATGCCCTCAGGGGCTAAAATATAGCGCCTTTCGCCGTCTTCGTAAATAACCAAAGCAACCCTGACGTTTCTGTTCGGATCATATTCAATCGCTTCAACCCTTCCCCAAACATCAATTTTATCTCTTTTGAAATCGATTTCCCGCAAAAATCTCTTTTCCCGGCCACCCTGATGCCTGACGGTCACTTTACCGTTTAAGCGGCCTGATCTTTTCTTTAAAATATTTTTTAGTTTACCCATGTTATTTTGCTTTCTCTTCAAACAAATCAATCTTTTCGTCTTTGGCTAAAGAAACAATTACTTTCTTGATCGGTTTAACCGTTTGTACCGTACCCTTATAGTTTCTCTTGGACAAGCCTTTATAATTTAAGCTTTTAATACCCTTAACGTGGACATCAAAACTGTGGTTAATCAGTTTTTTAATCTCGGGTTTGGTTAAACCCTTGTCGACAAAAAAGGAATAAAAACCTTTTTTGGCCAAGCCCATACTTTTTTCGGTTAAAACCGGTCTGAATTTCATTTTTTAGCCTCCTTAACTACCTTTTTAAAAGCATCCTTGTCTATTAAAATAAGTCCGCCTTTAAAAATAACAAAAGCGTTCATATCTTTATAAGAAACAATCTGAACATTTTTTATATTCCGTAAAAATCTCTCTTTGGCAGCGTTTTCCTTGGTTAAAACAACGGTAAATTTCCTGTCGTTAATAACCTTGCTCAAAAGACCTTTGAAATCGGTCGTTTTTTTGACTTCGGAAATGCCGGATAAAACAACCAATTCTTTGGCTTTAGCCTTTAAAGAAAGGGCAACAGCTAAGGCTTTTTGACGCATCTTAAAAGGAAGAGTTAATTCTCTTCGTTCCAATTTTGGTCCATGAGCAGATCCACCACCGACAAAAATCGGGGCTGACCTGGCACCGTGTCTGGCACCACCTGTCCCTTTTTGCTTGTACCACTTTTTCTTGGTTCGGTTAATTTCGGCTCTGGTTTTGGCTTTGGCCATACCGAAATGTGATCTTTCCTCATAAACTCTGACGGCTTGAGCCAATAAGGCTAGATTTTCTTTTTCTTCAAAACCTTTAGGCAGAGTTGTCTCTTCCAATTTAGTTCCTTTAACGGAATAGGTTATAACTTTAAGCATTGGCAACTTCCTCCTTCTTTTCTTCCGGCTTTACGGCCTGACTTTCTTCAGTTTTTACTTCACCTTCGGCTTCCGGTTCACCTTCAACAATGGCGGCCTGGACTTCAACGATACCTTCCAACTTGCCTTTGGAAACTCTTTTTAAGATTAAGGGGGCTCCGGTAACTCCAGGAACAGGGCCTGATACTTCCATCTCATTTGTCTCATCGTCTAAAGACACCACCTGTAGGTTTTTAACGGTTACCCGATCACTACCCATTCTGCCGGCCATGTGTTTGCCTTTGTAAATTCTACCCGGAGTTGTTCCTGCACCAATTGAACCGGGAGCTCTTTCTCGATCAGATTGTCCGTGGGTTCTGGGACCACCATGAAAATGCCACCTTTTGACGGCTCCGGCAAAACCTTTGCCTTTGGATATTCCGGTGACATTGATAACATCCCCTAAACTAAAAATATCAGAGAGGGTTATTGTGTCTCCGATTTTGATAGCTTCATTTTGTTTATTTTGGGGTTCTTTATCAAACTTAACTTCGAGAAGATAGCGGGGGGCGGTATTGTTCTTAATGATGGTTTTAAGATGTCCCTGAAGAGCTTTACTTACATTCTTGGTCGTCCTTTCACCTACACCCAATTGCAGGCCCCAATAGCCGTCTTTTTCCATCGTTTTAACCTGGGTAACCACGCAAGGGGCAACCTTGACCTTGGTGACGGTTACTCTTCGACCCTCAACAAAGGTTTGGCTCATTTTTTCTTTTAAACCGATAATGGTATTAAGCATGATTTTAAGCACAAAAAAAGGTGCCGGAGCACCTTACCTTCCTTAGGCACTTCCTGCTTACCTTAAGTGGTTAATCTTTTAAGATCACCTCCACGATAGGGCAAATTATAGCAAAGCTGAGGCGGGTAAGCAAGTGAGGAACCCTTACATCTTGATCTCGATGGAGACTCCGGCGGGAAGTTCGAGATTGGACAAGGAATCAATGGTTCTTTCGGACGGATCGACCAGGTCGATGAGCCTTTTGTGAACCAAAACTTCAAAGTGTTCCTGAGCGTCTTTATCGGTAAAAGGCGATTCTTTAACCGCCATAACCGTTCTTTTTGTGGGTAAGGGGATGGGACCGACGATTTTTGCACCCGTTGCCAGAGCTGTATCCAATATTTTAGCCGCCGCTTCGTCGAGAACGCGGTGGTCATAACTCTTTAGTTTGACTCGAAGTCTACCTGCTGGCATTTTGGGTTAAGGTACTAAAAATATTAAGCAATTATTTTGGTGATGGCTCCGGCTCCAACCGTGCTGCCACCTTCTCTGATTGCAAATCTAAAGCCTTCTTCCATGGCGACCGGTGAAATCAATTTAACTTTCATTTTGGCACTGTCTCCAGGCATAACCATTTCAATTCCTTCAGGAAGAGTCACTTCTCCTGTTATATCAGAAGTCTTAATGTAGAATTGTGGTTTGTAACCGGTAAAGAAAGGTGTATGTCGTCCACCCTCTTCTTTGGAAAGAATATAAACTTCGGCTTCAAAATCGGTGTGAGGGGTAATTGAACCCGGTTTGGCCAAGACCTGACCACGTTCAACATCGTCTTTTTCAACACCTCGAAGAAGAACTCCGACGTTGTCGCCGGCCAAAGTTTCATCCAAGGTCTTTCTGAACATCTCAAGACCGGTAACAACCGTTTTCTTGGTGTCTTTAAGACCGACAATCTCGATTTCCTCGTTAATCTTTAAGGTTCCTCTTTCAACTCTTCCGGTCACGACCGTGCCTCGTCCTTTAATAGCAAAGACGTCTTCAACCGGCATTAAGAACGGTTTTTCAGAATCACGAACAGGATCAGGAATGTAGTTATCAACCGCATCCATCAAAGCTACGATTTGTTTTTCGGCTTCGGCATCACCCTCCAAGGCTTTCAAGGCGGAACCCCTGATTATCGGGACTTCATCGCCAGGAAACTCGTATTTCTTTAAAAGTTCCCTGACATCGGCTTCGACCAAATCAATGATTTCCGGATCGTCAACCGTGTCAACTTTGTTTAAGAAAACAACGATAGCCGGAACATTGACCTGTCTGGCCAAAATAACGTGCTCTCTGGTTTGAGGCATTGGACCGTCGGCGGCTGAGATAACCAAAATAGCACCGTCCATTTGGGCGGCACCGGTAATCATGTTTTTGATGTAATCAGCATGACCAGGAGCATCAATATGAGCATAATGCCTCTTGGCTGTTTCATATTCAATGTGGGAAATGTTAATCGTAACGCCTCTTTCTTTTTCTTCAGGAGCGTTATCGATTTCGTCGAACTTGTAGGCTTTGGTGTTATTACCCGGTTGCTTGGATAAAACCGTGCTGATGGCGGCGGTTAAAGTGGTTTTTCCATGATCAACATGACCAATCGTACCGACATTTACGTGTGGTTTGGTTCTGTCAAATTTTTGTTTAGCTTCGCCTGCCATGATAGTGTATTATAATATCTTTCCTTTAAAGAAACAAGGGCACTAAAAGCCCTTACTAACTCATATTATAGCCAAGGCTAATTGTGCCTGTCAAGAAGAGGTTTTTACTGTCCCCTTGCCATGACCACCTTGCCGGCTTTGGCCACAATACCTTCGGTAATATTCTTCGGAACTTCCTCATAGTGGGACGGCTCCATATAGTATGAAGCCCTGCCTTGAGAAAGAGATCTTAACTTCGTTGCATAACCGGACAGTTCGGCCAAAGGAGCCTGGGCGTTGATAATCGTCATCATGCCCTTCTTTTCCGTTCCCTGGATTTGAGCTCTCTTGGATGATAAATCACCAATGACATCACCCATAAATTCCTCTGGTGTTGAAACTTCAACCTTCATCACCGGCTCCAAAAGAATCATGTCGGCTCTTCTGGCCGCTTCTTCCAGTGCCAAGGATCCGGCAATCTTAAAGGCTATTTCTGAAGAATCAACATCATGGAAAGAACCGTCAAAGACGGCTACTTTCATATCAACCATCGGGAAACCGGCCAAAATACCGTTTTCCATCTTTTCTTTGACACCTTTTTCAATCGGTGAAATAAATTCCTGAGGAATGGCTCCACCTTTGATTTCGCTTTTAAATTCAAAGCCTTCTCCTCGTCCTTTAGGTTCAATTCTGAGTAAACAATGTCCATACTGTCCCCGGCCTCCGGTTTGTCTGATATATTTACCTTCTCCTTCGGCAATCTTTTTGATTGTTTCTTTATAAGCAACCTGGGGCGCACCGGTTGTAGCTTCAACGTTAAATTCCCGCTTCATCCGGTCAACCAAAACTTCCAGTTGTAATTCCCCCATTCCGGCAATAATCGTTTGTCCGGTTTCCTGATTGGATTTAATCCTGAAGGTCGGATCCTCATCAGATAATTTCCCTAAAGCGATACCCATCTTCTCCTGATCGGATTTGGTTGCCGGCTCAATGGCCAACGAGATAACCGGTTCGGGAAAATTAATCGATTCCAAAGTAATTAGATGCCCCGGATCGCAAACCGTATCTCCGGTGGTAGTTTCTTTAATACCGACCGCAGCCACGATTTCTCCGGCAAAAGCCGTTTCAATCAATTCTCTTTGATCGGCATGCAAAAGGACCAATTTTCCGATTCTTTCTTCTTTTTGCCTGGTGGCATTGTAAATAACCTGACCGGATGACAGTTTGCCAGAGTAAATTCTCAAATAAACCAAACGGCCGACATGCGGATCGGTCATAACTTTAAAAGCCAAACCTGAAAAAGGAGCTTCATTTTTTCTTTCCCGAACTGCTTTCTCCCCGGTTTTGGTGTCAATTCCCTCAACAGCCGGTAAATCCAAAGGTGAAGGCAGAAATTCAACGACACCGTTTAAAAGAAGTTGAGCTTCGGCCGTTCTGTTGTCGCCACCGAAAATCGGGAAGAATTTGCCGGAAATAACGCCTTTTCGAATGGCGCCTTTAAGCTCGTCATCGGTTGGTTCCTGGCCTTCCAGGTATTTATTTAAGGTTACATCATCATATTCGGACACTTTTTCAATTAAAAGGTGGCGGTATTTTTTGGCTTCCTCTAAAAACTCAGCCGGAATTTCTTCCTCAGTTAAGGCTGCATCCTCAACGGCTTTATAAGTTAAAGCCTTCATCTTAATTAAATCAACCACACCCCGGTGTTCATGTTCCTGGCCAATCGGAATAATAACCGGTGCGGCATTGGCGCCTAATCTTTCCTTAATTGATTTAAGGCTGCCTTCAAAATCGGCCCCGATCAGATTTAATTTGTTCAAAACACAGATTCTGGGAACATTGTAGCGGTCGGCCTGTCGCCAAACGGTTTCCGATTGGGATTCAACTCCGGTTCGACCGTCAAAAACCATGATGGCGCCGTCCAAAACCCTCAAAGATCTTTCGACTTCAGCCGTAAAATCAATGTGTCCCGGGGTATCGATAATATTAATTCGGTAATGACCTTCGGGAACGGATGAAGCTTTCTTTAAATCCCAAAAAGTGGTGATAGCGGCCGAAACAATCGTAATTCCTCTTTCTCGCTCTTGTGCCATCCAGTCGGTAACGGTCGTTCCCTCGTCAACCGAACCTTGTTTGTAGGTTTTTCCGGTTTCAAAAAGAATTCGCTCTGTAGTGGTTGTTTTTCCGGCGTCGATATGGGCAATAATCCCGATGTTTCTGATTCTTTCCAAAGGAACTTCACGATCCTTAGTGATCGTCATGACCATTGCCGATTTTTTCTTTTGTACTTCTGCCATTGTTCTATTCTATAAAAGGTGAATTATCTTTACCACCTGAAGTGGGCAAAAGCCCGATTGGCTTCGGCCATTTTTTCCATTTCCAGTCTTTTCTTAACGGCAGCCCCCTCACCTTTTTGGGCATCAATTATCTCGGCCGCCAATTTGGCAGCAAAAGTGTGGTATTCCGAATTGCTTCTGGCCCTGGCGGCTATAATCAACCATCTTAAGGCTAAAGAATCCCTTCTTTCTCCCCGGACACTCATCGGGACCTGATAGGCGGCACCGCCGACTCTTCGGGGCCTGACTTCCATCGTCGGTCTGATTTTTTCCATGGCTTCATCAAAAACCTTTGTTGGCTCTTCTTTGGTTTTTTCGGCGATCAGCTCAAAAGCACCGTAAACTTCTTTTTGGGCAACCGATTTCTTGCCATCATGCATCGTCCGGTTAATAAGCTTGGTCACTACTTTGCTTTTATAAATCGGGTCAACTTCAACGTCTCTGACTCGTGCTTGTCCACGTCTGGCCATATTTTACGGTGTAACCGGTGCTTCAGCGGCCGGAGCGGCTGCTTTTTTCGGTGCACTTCCTTTCTTTGTTCCATAACGGCTTCGACCCTGTTGTCGGCCAACCACACCCGTCGTGTCAAATTTACCCCGAACGACATGGTATTTAACACCCGGTAAGTCTTTAACCCTTCCACCCCTGACCATGACAATTGAATGTTCGGCCAATTCATGACCTTCACCCATGATGTAGGCGGTAATTTCCTGTTTATTGGATAATCTGACTCTGGCCACTTTCCGCAAAGCGGAATTTGGTTTCTTCGGGGTCATCGTTCTGACAGAAAGAACAACTCCTCTTTTAAACGGAGAGGACTGCTCGGAAAACTTTCGTTCTCTGGCATTAAACCACTTGCTCAAAGAGACGGTCTTTTTCTTTTTGAGAATTCTTTTTCGGCCTTTTCTGACTAATTGTGAGACGGTTGGCATAAAAATTATTATATCTTACCTTCGGCAATCTTGGCCCGATCATAACTGACAGGAATCAACCTGCCGATAATAACGTTCTCTTTAAGACCGACCAACCTGTCTTCTTTACCCTGAAGGGCGGCGTTGGCCAAAACATCGGTGGTTTGTTCAAATGATGCGGCCGACAGCCAGCTTTCGGTATATAAGGCACGTCTGGTGATGCCTAAAACAACCTGTTGAGCCGAAGCCGGTTCACCGCCAGCAGCCAACACTCTTTCGTTTTCTTCTTCAAAGGAAGCTTTGTCGGTTAAATCACTCGGTAAGAAATGAGTATCACCCGGTGTAACAATTCTGACCTCATCGCTCATTTTTCGGATAATCGTTTCAAAATGGCGATCGTTAATCGGAATTCCCTGAGATTCATAAACTTTTTGGATTTCGTTAACAACATATTCTTGGGAAGCTCTTAAACCTTTAATCGAAAGGATTTCTTTGATATCTAAGGCTCCGGCCGCCAGTTGAGCTCCGGCTTCAATTAATTGTTTATCTTCAACCGCCAGTTTAATCGTTTTGGGAATAATGTATTCTCTTTCCTCTTTTGGTTTGGTATTAACCGAGGTAACGGTTACTTTCCAACCCTCATCGGTTTCAAGAACTTTAACTTTTCCGGAAATTTCGGATAAGGGGGACAAGACTTTCGGAATTCTGGCTTCAAATAATTCTTCCACCCGGGGAAGTCCCTGGGTCACGTCAAGACCGATAATTCCTCCCATGTGTTTGGTCTTTAAGGTCAACTGTGTTCCCGGTTCTCCAATTGACTGGGCGGCAATAACCCCAACAGGAGTACCTATTTCAACCATCTTTTTATTTGACAAATCCAAACCGTAACAGGCGGCACACATACCGTATCTGGAAGTACAGGTTAAGGGCGATCTGATAATAACTTCAGCGATACCGTCAAGGTCGATTTGGTTGGCTTTGACTTCATCAATCAATCCATCTTTTTCAACAATTACTTTTTTACTCTTGGGAGAAATAATCTCGTTTAGGGAAATTCGGCCAACGATTCTTTGCACAAAGCTGGCTGATCGGATAGACTTTTTAATAACCAAGCCTTCTTTGGTACCGCAGTCATATTGCCTGACAATCAAGTCGTGCGCCACATCGACCAATCTTCGGGTCAAATATCCGGCATCGGCTGTCTTAATGGCCGTATCAGTTAAACCTTTTCTGGAACCTCTTGAGGAGGTAACGTATTCAAAAACCGAAAGACCTTCTCTAAAATTAGCCTTAATCGGCAATTCGACAATTTTGCCTAAGGGGTCAACAATCAAACCTCTCATGGCGGCCAATTGTTTAACCTGATCCTTTGAAGCACGTCCGACCTTGGCTTCAATAACCACCTTGATTGGTGAATTTTTGTCCATTGCCTCCCAGGTTTTGTCGGCCAAATCTTCAGAGACTTCAATCCAAACTTCCTGCGAAAGTCGTTTCTTTTCTTCAGCCGTAATCAAACCGGTGGCAAAATTATTTTCAATCTCAGAAACCCGATTTTCGGCCAACTTAATCAATTGGGCCTTTTCGGGTAAAACCTTGGCATCGAAAATACCAAAGGAAATACCGGATAAAGTACAACCGAAAAAGCCAAGCTGTTTAATAGCATCAATCATTTCAACAACCCTTTCTTTCGAAACAACCGAATAGGCTTTGGTAAATAAAGTTTTAATAATCGTGGACGTAACCTGTTCATTAACAAAGTCAAAACTTTCGGGTAAAACTTCATTGAAAAGAACCCGACCGGCCGTGGTTTCGATAATTTTTCCGCCCAGGCGAACATTTATTTTTTGACGGGGATGAATTCTTCCCGTTTGATAGGCAAAAACAACTTCCTCTTTGTCGGCAAAAGTACCTTTATAAGCTTCGATTCTTGAATCCTCGCTGGTTAAATAGAACACACCCAAAGCCATTTCTTTGGAAGCCGGAGTTGAAACCGGTGCGCCGTCGGACGGTCTTAAAAGATTATGTTCCGGTAGCATCAGGTTCTTGGCTTCATCAATCGCTTTTTGCGATAAAGGAACATGAACGGCCATTTGGTCTCCGTCAAAGTCGGCATTGAAACCGGCACAGACGGCGGGATGAAGTCTGATGGCATTTCCTTCAATCAATAAAGGATAGAAAGCCTGCATGGAAAGCTTATGTAAGGTCGGAGCACGGTTAAGAATAACCGGATGATTTTGGGTAATTTCTTCCAAGATATCAAAGACTTCGGGCGGACGTCTATCAAGCATGTTTTTGGCACTTCGAACGTTCGGGGCAATACCACGGGTTATCATCTCCCGCAAAACAAAAGGCTTAAACATTTCCAAGGCCATTTCCTTAGGCAAACCACATTGGGAAATCTTTAATTCCGGTCCAACGATAATAACAGAACGGCCCGAATAATCGACTCTTTTACCCAATAAGTTTTGTCTGAAACGTCCCTGTTTTCCACGAAGCATATCGGAAAGAGATCGAAGAGTCTGTTTGCCCCTGCCTCTTCTGACGGCTTTTCTTTGTGATGCATCGACCAAAGAATCAACGGCTTCCTGAAGCATTCTTTTTTCATTTCTCAAAATAATCTCCGGAGCACCCAAAGAAATTAAGTGTTTCAGACGGTTGTTGCGGTTAATTACCCTTCGGTAAAGATCATTTAAGTCGGAGGTGGCAAACCTGCCTCCCGACAACTGAACCATTGGTCGCAAGTCCGGAGGAAGTACCGGTAAAACTCTAAGAACCATCCAGGACGGATTAATCTTGGCTCTTTTCAAACCATCGGCCAATTTTAATCTCTTGGCCAATTTAACAAACTTGGCGCTTGAACCTTTGGTTTCTTCGATTTCCTTTCGCAAGGAAACAACCAATTCTTCAACGTTAATTTTTTCGATAGCTGAAAGGACGGCATCGGCGCCCATCTTGGCGGTCACAAAGTCGGTGGCATCATAGTTAGCCAAACCGTCATATTCTTCTTCGGATAAAACGGAAAGAACGGCTACATTCTTAACAATGGAGGTTAAATTTTCAAAAACCTGACCGGTTTTATCCAAAGTGCTCTTTTCTTCCTCGGAAAGGGCCGTTTCTTTCTTCCTTAAATCCAAATCAACTTCCGACTTGGCCAGGGCCAATTGTTCTTTGTCTTTAATTTTGGCCGTAATTTTTTCTTTGGCTTCCTTTGATTCCGTTCCCAAAATCTCTTTGCGGGTTTTGAACTCTTCGTTGATTTCGGTAAATCTTTCGTCACAAACTTTTTGTAGGGCTTTAATGGTTTCTTTTCTCTTCTCTTCATCAACGGCCGTAACCAAATAACGGGCAAAATAAATAACCTGCTCGATGGCTCTGGGCGGAATACCCAAAATCAAAGAAATCTTGGAAGGTGCTCCTTTGAAAAACCAAACATGGGCAACCGGGGTGGCTAAGGTAATATGCCCCATTCTTTCCCGTCTGACTCTGGATTGAGTTACCTCAACACCGCATTTATCACAAACCACTCCCTTATATCTGATCCTTTTGTATTTGCCGCAGTAACATTCCCAATCCTTGGTCGGACCAAAGATGCGTTCATCAAAAAGACCGTCTTTTTCCGGCTTTAAGGTTCGGTAATTAATTGTTTCCGGTTTGGTTACCTCACCACGCGACCAGGCCCTGATATCCTCCGGGGAGGCCAAGGTAATAACCAAACTCTTAAAATCGGCTAATGTTTTCAAATCTGATAATGGTTCCATATTTATTCAGCTTTCTCTGCAACGACTGGTTCTTCAATTTCCATCGGACCTTCCGATTTTACCAGTTCTTCAGTGGCAATGATTTCAGCACCCGCAGCGACGGCTAATTCCTGCCCTTTTTCCACGTTTTCTTCATCTTCTTTGGCAACCACGGCTCCTTTGGCATCAACCAAAAGACCCAAAGAGTTTAATTCTCTGATCAAAACCTTAAAAGATTCCGGAACGGTGGCTTCAGGAATATCCACACCTTTAACAATTGACTCGAAAGCTTTGGCCCGGCCTAAGACATCGTCTGATTTAATGGTCAACATTTCCTGCAAAATATAAGGGGCACGGTGTGCTTCCAAGGCCCAGACTTCCATTTCTCCGAGTCTTTGACCTCCCATTTGAGCTTTTCCGCCCAACGGCTGTTGAGTAACCAAAGAGTATGGACCGGTTGAACGGGCGTGAGTTTTATCTTCAACCATGTGGATAAGCTTCATGATGTAACCAATTCCGACAACTGTTTCTTCCTTAAAAGGTTCTCCGGTTCGGCCGTCAATCAACCTGGTCTTTCCGGATACCGGCAACCCGGCCTTTTTAAGTTGGTCGGAAATTAAATCTTCGGGAAGCTTGTCAAAAACCGGCAAACCGCCCTTTTCGTTCCCTTTGGATAAAGCCCAACCCAAGTGACACTCTAAAAGTTGTCCCAGGTTCATACGAGCCAAAACGGATAAGGGAGAAATAATAATATCAATCGGTGTTCCGTCTTCCATATAAGGCATATTGGCCAGAGGCATAATCTTGGCGATAACGCCTTTATTGCCATGTCTGCCGGCGACTTTGTCTCCGACGGTAATCTTTCTCATTTGGGCAACTCTGACAATCACTTTTTTGATAACTCCGGGGCCCAGCTCATCACCATTGTCTTTATCCAAAATCCGAACATCAACCACAATACCCTTCTCACCATGAGGAATTCGAAGCGAAGTGTCTCTGACTTCCCTGGCTTTTTCACCGAAAATGGCTCTCAAAAGTCGCTCTTCAGAGGTTAATTCCGTTTCCCCTTTGGGAGCAATTTTTCCAACCAAAATATCATTTGGTCCGACTTCGGCACCGACAACGACAATTCCGTCTTCAGCTAAATTAGATAGCTCTGTTTCGGCTACATTGGGAATATCCCGGGTCAGTTCTTCCGGACCCAGCTTGGTATCAACGACATCGGCTTCGTATTCTTCAATATGAATTGAGGTTAA
>Ga0208980_10000177_pt1 | contig 32585 bp, 25 predicted proteins | sample WetSurMetagenome_3_FD_187993 | JGI IMG/M metagenome (GOLD analysis project Ga0208980, IMG submission 187993) | Wetland microbial communities from Twitchell Island in the Sacramento Delta, sample from surface sediment Aug2011 Site A1 Bulk (version 2) | ecosystem: Environmental > Aquatic > Marine...
CATGACGCCTTGCTCCCATACCGCCGTTCAGTTTGATCGCGCTCGGCCTGTCGTTCGAGTGCCAGGTTGATCAATTCATCCACCAGTTTATGATATGGCAACCCGCTGGCTTCCCATAACTTGGGGTACATACTGATACTGGTGAAGCCCGGGATCGTATTCAATTCATTCAGGTAGATCTCTTCGCTGTCTTTATCTATGAAGAAATCCACGCGCGCCATGCCGGCACAATCGATGGCCTTAAAAGCCCTTACGGCATGGCTGCGGATGATCTCACTTTGGGATTTGGTGACCGGCGCGGGGATCAACAAGGTCGAGGCGCCGTCGATATATTTGGCATTATAAGAATAGTATTCATCCGAAGGCAGGATCTCACCGACAACGGAGGCCCTGGGGTCCTCATTGCCAAGGACGCTTACTTCGATCTCACGCGCATTCACGCTGTGTTCGATCAGAACGCGCCGGTCGAACCGGGCGGCATCCATCAAGCCCTCTTCCATTTCAGAGCGGCTGCGGCACTTGGTGACCCCAACGGAAGAACCCATGTTGGCGGGTTTAACGAAAAGGGGATAGGCTCCGAGTGTCTCGATGCGATCGATCACACCCGGTATGTCGCTGGTGATCTGGCGACGGGTGGCTGTCACGGAATCGACCACCGGGATGGCATGTGTTCGCATCACATCCTTGAAGAGCGCCTTGTCCATGGCAACCGAGGAAGCCAACACCCCGGCGCCGACATAAGCGATGCCGGACATTTCAATTAATCCCTGCAGGGTGCCATCCTCACCAAAACTTCCGTGCAGGACCGGGAAGATGACGTCCAATCCGGTGACAAATTCGATCTTGCCGGCACCATCGGTTGAGTCTATGCTGAATACCCCAGTGCGTCCCGGGACCGGCAGGATGGTTGCAGCGGCCGGTAGGTCCCGGCCGGGTTTTTCCATCCAGGCGATCAGGTCAGAGCCGGTATACCAGGCGCCGTCGTGTGTGATGCCGATCTGGGTGACCTCATATTTTCCCGGATCAAGGACATCCAGGACCGAGCGGGCAGACATCAGGGAGACTTCATGCTCTCCCGATCTGCCGCCAAAGATCACGCCCAGTTTGAGTTTGTCTGCCATACTCGCTTTAATCTCCAAAATCTCCAACCAACTCGATCTCCAATTCAAGCTGGATATTGGAGGTCTGTGCCACTTTTTGTTGTACCAGCCGGATAAGCCGGTAATAATCCTGGGCTGTTGCCTTTCCAGTGTTCACGAAGAAATTCGCGTGACGGGGACTGACCTCGACATCGCCCACGCGCTTGCCTTTTAATCCGGCCGCTTCGATCAGGCGACCGGCATAATCGTCCGGTGGGTTCTTGAAGGTCGAGCCCATACTGGCACCCGGCGGTTGGGAGGATTTACGCCTGCTGTTGAATTCACTCATACGTTTTCGAATGTTATCGATCGCATCCGGTTGCAGGTTGAAACAACCTGACAGGATGACGGCCTGGGAACGTTCGCGTTTGAGAATGCTTGAGCGGTACTGAAATTGGAAGTGGTCCGCACTCCAGGTTTCCTTGTTGCCATCCGGTTGCAGGAGCTCTACCGACAATAACGTACCTGCAATATCCATGGCCTGGGCACCCGCATTACCATAAATAGCGCCTCCCAGTGTTCCGGGGATGGTGGCTGCCCATTCCAGGCCACTCAGCCCGCGCAAGGCTGCTTGCTGGGCGAGACCACCCAGGTTGGCTCCACTCTCCGCCCACACACGTGGCGGGGTTCTGTGGGAATCGATCTTGATCGTGTGGGCATGGTTGACCAGGATGACGCCGGAATATCCGCGATCGCTGAAAAGCACGTTGGCACCACTACCGATGATCTTGAAGGGTAGTTTGAGTTCCCACAAAGTGCGTGCTGCTCTTTCGAGCTCGACGCTGGTATTGATAGGAATCAAGGCTTCGACAGGTCCACCAACATGCGCGGTGGTATAGTTGGCCATCACCACATTCTCCTGCAGGTGGTCACCAAACAGTTCACACAACCGGTCGAGTGGTAGTTCAAAAGTCATTTCGGTTTAAAAAGCCTCGACAAAATCGATCAGTTTGACCACCAATTCCTTACGCTGGTCTACGGTCAGATCCCTCTGTAGATCAACTTTTTTATAATGGTCTTCAACGTACACGGGCAGACTCTTGATCTGTGTCGTCTGCTTCTGCGGGGTTTCCATGATGATGATTCTTTCCTTTGTCTCTAACATGGCTTACATCCTTTCCTGAATGGCCGCCAGAACCTTCGTGCTGATCTGGTCAGCGTCCCCGGCGGATAGCACGATCAATACGTCGCCGGGAAGCAGTTCTTTCAGCAAATATCCAGTCGCTTCATCCAAAGTAGCTGCGTAACGTGCAGCCGGATGTTTCATTGACCGGAGAAGCTGGTCCGCCGTGAAATCAGTTTGGGTTTCACGGGCAGCATAGATGGCAGTGATGATGACCTGGTCGGCATCTCCAAAAGCACTCGTAAAGTCCTGCTGGAGGGCGCGGGTGCGCGAGAAGGTGTGCGGTTGCCAGACAGCCCACAGGCGCCGGGCAGGGTACTTCGCCCTGGCAGCTGCCAGGGTGGCACGGATCTCGGTCGGGTGATGCGCGTAGTCATCAATCACGGTTATCCCTGCGGCTTCGCCGAGTACATCGAATCGTCGACTGGTGCCGCGGAAGCCACGCAGCGCAGCAAAGGCATCCTGAAGGGGAAGTCCAAGCTGGTGCGCTATGGCTGCTGCCGAAATAGCGTTGCAAGCATTGTGCTCACCTGCAACCTGGAGCTGGAGCTTTCCCAGCAGGCTGTCGTGATAACAAACATCCAGGTCATAAGCACCCGTATCATTGATTGTCAGGTTCCGTCCCTGGTAATCATTCGCCTGACCAAGTCCGTAGGTGAGGGTCATGCGTCCGGCTTTGGTTGCATCCGCAGCCAGTTTGTTTGAACCGGGATTGTCCCCGCAGGCCAGGATGGTGCCACTTTCTTCAAGCTGGTTGGAGAATTCTTTGAATGCCTGGTAATACTCATCGGGAGTGGGGAAGCAATCCGGGTGGTCGTGTTCGATATTCGTCACCACCAGGAGCTTGGGCTGGATGCCCAGGAACATATGGTCATATTCATCCGCCTCGATGACGAAGATCGGTCCTTTGCCGGCATGCGCGTTGCGATTAAGATTCTTCAGGACGCCACCGATGATGTAGGAGGGATCTTGTTCAAGTTTCACCAGCATCCAGGCGATCATGGCGGTGGTGGTTGTTTTTCCGTGTGTACCGGCCACAGCGATGCTGAGTTTGTTTGATAGTAATTGTCCCAGGAACTCCGAGCGTTTTAAGACCGGGATGCCAGCTGTAAGCGCTGCCTGGACTTCGGGATTGTCATCGCTCACCGCAGATGACCGGACGACCAGATCGGCTCCCACGATATTGGTGGGGTCGTGACCGATGATGACCTGGACGCCGTCTGCTGCCAGGGCCGCGCTGAGAACTGAGGACAAGCGGTCAGAGCCGCTCACCTGGTAACCACTCTCCAGCAGGACCCGGGCGATGGCGGAAAGGCCGGTACCACCGATGCCGATCAGATGTATGTGTTTCATTACCTCAATACCACAAAGACGATCACAAACATGATTACCACAGCTATGTAGATTGCCGGGATATCAAGCCAGGTGGGCGGCAGGTGACTGATCAACCAGATGGCTTTCTGACCGGTCGTGCTGGCAGCATCGGGTGCCGTCATGAGATTGGTGAATGGATAAGCGGCTTTATCCAGGAAATACCAGACGGATCCAATGATCAGGTAGCCATTGATGCCGCCGATGATCATTCCCAGGATCGAATTCTGGAGGGATTCGAAAGCGAGTTTGGCATTGATCGCCAGGGGGGGCAGTTTCGGTGCCAGGTATCCAAAGGCAGCCAGGCCAAACAGGATGATCGTCCGGAACCAGAACAACGAAGTACCGCTCATGGGGGATGTGATGGCGGGTATATAACGTTCGATCAACGTTAAAAGGAACAGCGCCACGACAACGCTCAGCGTGACCAGCAGTTCCTTTGCCCATCCACGCAGCAGCCCGATGAAGGCAAAAAAGATGACAAAGATCCAAAAAATAACCGTTAGACTAATCATGCTTCCTCAATTCCGCTGTTTTCAGAACAACCGCGGCTATTTTTCCAGGTGCGTCGGCGATCGCCAACGATCGCATGGCTGATTGCATAGTGCTTAACTTTCCAGGTTCGTTCAACATCCTGTGAATCGTTTGATAGAGCTCAACTTCCAGCATGGCATCTTCCAGGACCAAACCGGCGCCATGTTTTGCCAGGTAGTCGGCGTTCACTTTCTGGTAGCGCCAGGCATGTGGATACGGGATCAGGATGGCTGGCAGCCCGACCAGTGGCAATTCGCCAAGGGTTGAAGCCCCGGCCCGGCAGACTGCCAGGTCGGCAGCCGCCAGCGCAGAACCCATGTCTTCATGGAGGTAGGCGTGGGCGTGGTAGCGGGCTCTCAGGGCTTTGGGAAGCCGGCTGGTGACCTGTTTGACGTTCTCCCAATCCGCCTGGCCGGTGATATGGACGACCTGGGCTTGGTCCAACAGCTTATTAAGGCAGTTCAGAACCGCCTGGTTGATGCTGTGGGCTCCCTTGCTGCCGCCAAAAACCAGAACGACCGGTGTTTTTACATCCAATCCAAGCTGCTTTCGTGCGGCAGGCTTTTCCAGCCGGGTCAACTCCAGACGGGTGGGGTATCCGGTGACGGTCACCGCTGACCTTTTCGGAAGATATTTTCGGGTTTCCGGTGCCGTAATGGCGATATGGCTGGCAAAGCGGGCCAGGGTCTTAAGCGCCAGGCCTGGTTCGATATCCGGAACGTATAGGACACTTGGGCGCCGTCGGGCAGCCAGTGCCATGGGGACAGCCACGTAGCCACCCGTAAAGAGCAGCACGTCGGGGTTGAAATCCTGCAGGATTTGGCGCGCGGAACGATATCCGCGGGCCAGTTGACGCAAGTTACCGGGCAGAGAGCGCAGGCCGACACCGTGCAAGCCGGCAGCCGGGATGGCTTGATAAGACAACCCTGTTCGGGCGATCAGATCAACTTCCATACCGGTTTCACTGCCAACCCACAACACCGGGTCAACTTTCCCTTGCAACGCGTTCAGAACGGCGAGGGCGGGATACACGCCGCCTCCGGTCCCTCCGGCGCAGATCAACAACCGCACCAAGGCTGTCTCCTTTCTCGATCTGTCTGATCGTGGAATTGCGGGCAACGCTCAGGATGATGCCGATGCCTGCAAATGTGGTGACCATATTCGAGCCACCGTAACTGATTAGTGGAAGGACGTTCCCGGTGACCGGGAAAAGTCCGATAATAACTGCCATATTAATGACCGCTTCCATGACGATCCAGATGGTCATGCCACCGGCTAACAGGGAGCCCAGTTGGTCCTGCGAGCGCTTGGCGATGGCCAAACCGCGCCACAGGAACAGGCCGTACAACCCCATTACGAACGTGGCACCCAACATGCCGGTTTCCTCGACGATGATGGCGTAAATGCTGTCCATGTGCGGTACCGGCAGGCCGGTCAGCTTGACCGTGCCCTGTCCGATGCCAACCCCGAACAGGCCTCCGCGTACGACGGCTTCGAGGGACCGTCGCACCTGATAACTGGCCTGGATTGGATCCTTTAAACCATCGATATAACTGTTGATGCGGGCTTCACCGGTATGAATGACCTTGACCATGACCAGGCCAACCAGCCCACCCACGATGGTGATCAGGAGGATCTGGCGCCAATCACCGCCAGCCAGGATGAAGAGCAGAACACCCAGGATCAGGATGGTTGCCCCGGCGCTCAGGTCCGGTTGCAGCCAGATCAAACCGCCGGTAAAACCTAAAAGCAGACCCATCGGGATCAATCCGACATTGATGTCGTTCAGCTTGTCCTGGCGGATGTAAAGCCAGAAACACAGGTAGATGATGATGACCAGTTTGGCCAGTTCAGACGGCTGGACCGAACCGCCCAGGATGGTTCGGGCGGCATTGAAGCGAACATCCTTGATGATCAAGACGGCCACCAGTGAGATCCACAGCGTGATCAGCATGGGGAGCAACAGGCGGCGGAACTTGTGATAATCGAAGTAAGTCAGAAAAAGTGCAGCCAGTCCGCCAATGGCCAGCCAGAGCAGCTGCCGCCTGAAAATATAGGTGGCATTCCCGAATACCGTCAGGGAGATATCCGAACTGGCTGAAAACAGCATCAGCAGGCCGAAAATCACGAGGGTGCATGTCACCAGGATGAGCGGGACATCGGTGCGGATGCGTGTGCGACGGCGCGCAAGGCTGCGCGGGTCGACGGTCGGGGTCTCATTAATTACGAAAGCTTGTTCACCCATTGCTTGAACCTATCTCCACGTTCTTCAAAATCTGTAAAATGGTCATAACTTGTTCCGCCCGGTGCGAGCAGGACAACGTCACCATCAGAGGCAAATGAAGCGGCAACTTGAACGGCTTCTTCCAGGCCTGAACAACTGATGATGGTTACCGGATTATCGGTTGCGGGTGCATGTGACAATGCGGTTGAGATCTTTGCCGCCGCCTCGCCAAACAGGATCACATGTTTTACCCGTTGCTTAACCAGCTTGGCAAGCTCTTCCCAGGGCAGGTTCTTATCGCGCCCGCCGAGAAGCAGGATCAGTGGCTCATCAAAGGCCCGGATGTCTGCAATCGTACGTTCAGGTGCGGTTGCGATCGAATCGTTGTACCAGCGGGCACCGTTGAAGGTGCGGACGTATTCCAGCCGGTGAGGGACACCGGAAAATCCCACCAACGCAGCGGTCATTGCCTCAACCGGAATTCCGGCTGACCAGGCAATCGCCGCCGCGGCGATGACATTGAGGAGATTGTGTTGACCACGTAGCTCAACCAGCGACCGGGAGAAAAGTGCTTGGGTGGTGTGCCCGTCGTTGATCGAGATCGAATCGCCATCCAGGAAAGTGCCAGGCTGATCGGACCTGTTAAACCCAAAAGTGATCAACCGGCCTTTTACAACTCCGGTCAGATTTATGGAACCGGGATCCTCCCGATTCAGGACAGCCACATCCTCTTTCTTCTGGAAATCGAGGACGCGCTGCTTGGCTGCGGTATAGGCCGCCATGGTCGCGTGCCGGTCAAGGTGATTGGGGGTGATATTCAATACGGCAGACAGGTGAGGTGAAGCCGTCATCAATTCCAATTGGAAGCTCGACAGCTCCAGGACGACCAGGTCACCGACATCGATCTCATCCAGATGGTCGATCAGCGGGGTGCCAATATTGCCGCCCACCCAGGCTTTCGGATGGGAAACCAGTTTGCGCTCCACGGCCGTCGTGGCCATGCGCCCGACCAGGGTTGTGGTGGTGGTCTTGCCGGCTGAGCCGGTGATGCCGATCACCGGGCAGCGAACGTTTTCCATGAATAGTTGTGAATCATTGGTAACCGGGATTCCCCTTTGATACGCTTCCTCGATCAATGGCAGGGTCAGTGGGACACCGCCGGAAACACACACCAGCTCGGTACCATCCAACAGGCTGACCGGGTGGTCGCCAAATAGCAAATCCACCGGGCGGCCTTCCAGGGCTTCGCTGACGGCGGTTTGTTCGCTGCTGGGTTTATGATCGTTCAAGGTCACCTGCGCCCCATGGTCGACCAGGTAACGCGTCAAAGCCTGCCCCTGGCGGGCAGCGCCGATGACCAGAACGTGTTTTCCGGACCAATCTCTCATCGTTTTCCTAGAAGAGGGCGATCGCCACTCCCAACATGGCGCAAACCAGGCTGATCAGCCAGAAACGCTGGACCACCTGGGTTTCACTCCAGCCCAAAAGTTCGAAATGGTAATGCAAGGGTGCCATCAGGAAGATGCGTTTGCCCTTTGTGATCTTAAAGTAGATGATTTGCAAGATATCGCTGAGTGCCTCGCTGATCGGGATGACCATGATCAGGCCGAACGCCAGCCATTGACCGGTCATTAAAGCCACCACACCCAGCGTGGCGCCCAATGACAACGCTCCGGTATCACCCATGAATAGTTCCGCCGGGTGAACGTTGAACCACAGGAATCCAAATACGGCGCCTACCAGGGTGAAACAGAAGCGACCAAGAAAGACCTGCCCCTGGGCCAGTGCAATGCCGCCGATGGCGATAAAAGCGGTGGCAGAGATCAGGCCTGCCAAACCGTCCAACCCGTCGGTAAAATTCACGGCATTCGAGGAACCCACGATAATGAACATCGCGATTGGAATATAGAAGACACCCAGGTCAAAGGGGGCATCCCGACCTGGCCAGTAGAGCTGCGGTACTTGCAGCATGTAACGTAACACCAGTGCGATCACCAGCGCGAACAGCACCTGATAAATGAACTTGGTGCGCGCGCGCATTCCGGAACCCTTGCGGATACCGCGAATGCCTTCCCAATCGTCTACTGCGCCCAGCAGGCCGTAGCCGATCATGGCCACCAATGGCACCAGGATCGAACGTCCGATCACTTTCAGACCGATGATGGAGACGGCATTTAACATGATGGTTAGGAAGGTCACTGGCAGGATGAACAGGAAACCACCCATGGTGGGCGTGCCCATCTTGATCATGTGGTGGTCGGGCTCCTCCACCCGAATCTGCTTGCCGAGCTTGAAATGCCTCAGGATCCGCAGCAGCGGGCCACCCCAGATGACTGCCAGCATGAAACTCAAACCTGACAGCGTGATCGCCAGGGATGCATCTCTCATTGAATCACCTCCAGCGCTGCCACGATGCGGTCCATGTGCATGCCATGGGAGCCCTTGATCAAAACGGTATCGCCGGACTTCAACAGTTGCTTGAGGTGGGCAGTAACCTGATCGGTGGTATCAAAGCAGGCAACCGATTTTTTTGCCATGCCTGATTGCACGGCAGCGTTGGCGATGATGCGCCCGCGCTCACCCAGGGTCACCAGGTGGGCGACGATCTCGGCGGCCCGTCTGCCGACCAACTCATGCCCGTGCTTTTCATACTGTCCCAACTCCAGCATATCGCCCAGAACGGCGATTTTACGACCGCCCAGGTCGTCCAGCAGGTTCAAGGCTGCCATGGTCGACTCCGGCGAGGCGTTGTAGGTATCGTCCAGGATCACTGCGCCATTGTCTGTGTGGACGGCCACCAATCGCAGTTGGGGCTGCCCGGAGGTGAGACCTCCGACGATCTCCTGCCAGGTCAGCTCTTCGACCAGGCCGACAGAAATTGCCCGCAGGGCGGTATGGACAGAGTGACGCCCGATCAAAGGCACTTTCATATGTAATACATCCGCTTTATAGTGCAGGTGGAAGGTGATGCCTTCCAGGCCCAGGCTGACGATCTCATCTGCCCAGACATCGGCTTGTGAATCAAGACCGTAAAAAAAGACCCGTGCCCTGGTCTTGGACGCCATTCCGGCGACCCATTCATCATCCCGGTTCAGGATGGCAACGCCGCGCGGTGCGGCGGGCAGCGCTTTGACCAGTTCTGACTTGCCGCGGGCGATGCTTGCCTGTGAGCCGGCGCGCTCGGCATGCACGGTGCCGATGTTGGTGATCACGCCGATCTCCGGTTTTGCCAGCTCGCACAGAAAACTGATCTCACCGGGCACATAAAAGCCCATTTCAAGGACAGCCCGCTCGTGTCCCAGCCCAAGTTTAAGCAGGGTGAGGGGCAACCCGATCTCATTATTTAAATTGCCGGGGTTTTTCAGGGTGTGGTAACGCTGGGCCAGGACCTCCGTGACGACTTCCTTGGTGGTGGATTTACCCACCGAACCGGTGATGCCGATCACTTTGACCTTAGATCTGTTACGTACGATGCGCGCCGTTTCCTGGAGCGATTTTAAACTATCTTTGACCTTGATGCAGAAGGGCTCGCCCGGGATGACCAGTGGATCGGGCAGTTTACCTTTGGAGAGGTCCAGCACCGGCAATTCATTCCGCAGGTCTCGCTGGATCAGCGCCAGACTTGCTCCGTGGGAGAAAGCTGACTCCACATACTCATGTCCGTCGTCTTTCTCACCTGGCAGGGCGATGAACATTGCGCCCGGGATCACCTGGCGCGAGTCTATGGCAGCCTCAGGGATGACCATCGAGGCTTGCTCAGGGCGCTTGCCTGTTTCTGCTTCCAGAAGATCCGCCAGCTTGAACATTATTGGTTTGCCAGCTCTGCACGCACATCATCCGGTGGAATATTCATGAGAACCACCAGGTTCTTGACAACTTCAGAAAAAACCGGGGCAGCCACAACCGAACCCCAAACGCTGTTCCTGGGTTCTTCGAGCCAGATGTAAACAACGAATTTGGGATCATCCACCGGACCCCAACCCACGAAGGAAGCATTGGTCAGGTAAGTGGTGTAACCGTATTCGGTGGCGATCTCAGCCGTTCCGGTTTTGCCGGCCATGCGATATCCGGGCACCAACGCCACGGAGGATTCTTCTTCCAGGGAGGTGGCCAGCAGGTTGGTCAATACCGTGGCGGTCTCTGCCCGGATGGGCGTTCCGACCACCTGGGGGGTGACATCGTATTGCCGGCCATTGTCGACCATGGACCGCACGATATGCGGCGCCATCATTTTGCCGCCATTGGCGATGGCCGAAACGGCCATGGCCATCTGCATCGGGGTGACAGCAATTCCCTGGCCAAACGAGTTGGTTGCCAGGTCGACATCGAACCATTGGGCGTCACCGGGAACCCTGAGCGGGTAGTAAGCTTCGCCGGCCAGGTCGATGCCGGTCGGGCGGCCGAACCCAAAGGCTTGAAGATAGCTGTAAAAAGTCTCGGCACCGGTCTGGGTGGCCACCCAGGAGAGGCAGACATTCAACGAGTGCTGCAGGCATCCGAGCATGGTTTGAGGTCCCCAGGCACCCGAGTCCCAGTTATAGATCGTATAACCGCCCACTTCGAAGGTTCCGGTATCCACGAAGACGGTATCAGGGGTGACCGAACCACTGTCAAGTGCAGCAGCCATGGTCAGGACTTTGAAAACCGAACCGGGTTCATAGACGCTGCTGATAGCGCGATTAAAACCGGTGGCATTTGGATAGATTTCATCGTACGTCCAGTATTTATTCAGGTTCATCTGGGGGTAGCTGGCCATGGCCAGGATCTCACCGGTCTCGGGGTCTTCGACTACGATCGTGGCGGACTTGGCCTTGGTCTTTTTAATATGACGTGCCAGCGTGGCTTCGATACTGGATTGTATGGAGCGGTCGATGGTCAGGACCAGGCTGGTCCCCGGGGGCATGTCGGGTATGTCGTACATGGCATGCGGGTCGGAGGGGATAAAGACCTGTTTGGGCGTACCGGAGAGCAGGTCGTTGTACTCCTCTTCGATGCCGAAGTAACCACTGGCATTGTCTCGCTCACCAAAGGCAAAAAAGCCAAGGATATTGGATGCCAGCTTGCCTTCCGGGTAATTGCGGACGCGGTGTCCGTTCCATTCCAATCCATTCAGGCTTGGCCTGGTTTGCCCTTCAACTGCAGGCATATCGGCATACTTGATCTGCATTTCTTGCAGGGCGTTGATCTTGTCAGCTGAAACGAAATCGGTAATGACGACATATTCAGACTTGCCTTCGATGTAAGGCATTTTGGCGGCATCCAGAACGGTGGCGTAGTCCACTCCCAGGACGGCCTGTAAAACGGTTGCCAGGGTTTCGGGATTGATGCCACTTGCCTGTAAGTTAATGCCGACCTCATAAACTTGCTGGTCACCTGCCAGGAGATGCCCCCAGCGGTCATAGATGTTGCCGCGGTCGGGGTAAACCAGCTTGGAGACGCCAGCATATCGTTCTGAGGCTTCCAACAATTCCTTGGCGCTGGCGCTGGTTTGTAGGCGGAACATCTGGAGGATGATGACGACACCTGCAACCAGGAAGATGATGCCGATGGCTTTGTAACGAGGATTGAAATTGCGCTCGGTCATTATTCGTTGCCCTGGTATGGTACGAACTGCTCGGTGATCCATTCGAGCAGGGATTGGGTGAAGCGCGGTTCCACCAGCGAGGGCTGGTAAGCCGTATAAGCCGAGCTGGTCACCAGGCTGGCAGGTTGGCGGGGTATGTATCCCGGAATGACCATGTACTGGACCGATCCAGCCTGGATGCCTTCATATCCGAGTTCGGTCGCTCTTTTGGACATCTGGCTGGTCGAGGTCAGTTGGGCCAGCAGCGTGCGTTTATCGGCGATTTCACGGGCGGATTGCTCCCGGTCGTACTCCAGTTGTTGGATCTCGCGTCCGACCGCAGCCGCGCCGGCACTTACGCTCAGATAGATGCCTGCCACCGAGGCGATGATGATCAGGGCAAGCAGAAACAGCCCGATCCATTGAAGTTGGGTGCGCCAGGGTGTTTGTCGATAGGCTTGCGTTAGTTTTTGCGTTGTCATACGCGGTGTCCATGCAATTTACGTGCCACGCTATGTTGTCCGGTATTACCGGAGTCCAGGCGCTGGTTTGCTTTTCCTGTTTTTAAAGACTCCTTTGGTCAGTTGTTAAAGTTTTTCAGCAACTCGGAGTTTTGCGGAACGTGCGCGTTCATTGATGTCGAGCTCTGATCCTGAAGGGGTGAGGGGGTGCCTCGTGATCACCTTCAGGCTTGCCTGGTGCCCGCAAGTGCAGACGGGTCGTTCGGGCGGGCAGATGCAATCCTGACTTTCATGCTGGAAGAACTGCTTGACGATCCGGTCTTCCAGCGAATGAAACGAAATGACGGCCAGCTTTCCACCGGCAGCGAGTGCTGCAACCGCCTGGGGTAATACTGCTTCCAGCGCATCCAGCTCGCCGTTGACCGCGATGCGCAGAGCCTGGAAGGTGCGGGTGGCCGGGTGCATGTGCCCACCCTTGCCGCGGTACTCCCGCTTGACCAGCTCGGCCAGCTGCCGGGTGGTCTTCACCGGGCGATTGGCCGTGATAGCCCTGGCGATTCGCCGGGAGAGCCTTTCCTCCCCGTAGCGCCACAGGATGTCTGCCAGTTCCACCTCGTTCAGCGAATTAAGCATGTCTGCGGCGCTTTGGCCCTGTTCGGGATCAAAGCGCATATCCAGGGGAGCATCCTCGCGGAAGCTAAAACCGCGTTCCGGGTGATCGAACTGCATCGAGGAAACGCCCAGGTCGAGCACCACACCCTGGACCGTCTCCCAGCTTAATTGTTTAAGCTGGTCTGTGAGCCCGGTGTAGCTGGCCCTCACCAGGATTGCCCGCGCGCCATACGCCTCTAGACGTTCCCTTGCGATCGCGATGGCAGCCGGGTCCAGGTCGAAGCCCAGCAGCTGGCCGTCCGGGGAGCAGAGTTCCAGGATTCCCCGGGCATGCCCGCCGGCGCCCAGTGTGCAGTCCACGTACCGGCCGGATGATTTTGGCTGGATTGCCGTCAGGATCTCTTGGTAAAGTACAGGCAGGTGAGGGTAGCTTGTGTCCATCCTCGCCTGAATAACTACGAAGCCGACAGGTCCAGCCCGGCGAAGCGTTCGGCATTGGCGTCCGCGTCCTTGAGTTTGGCGGATTGGCCTGCCCATTCAGCCGGGGACCAGATCTCGAAGAAGTCGCCCGATCCGACCACCATGGCGGCCGTTTCCAGGCTGGCGTTTTGTCTGAGGAATGAAGGGATGAGGATGCGGCCGGATTTGTCGACAACCACCTTCTCGGCCGAGGAGAACATCAGGCGGCGCAGCAACCGGGCGGAGGGTTCTGTCAGGCTGAGGCTGCTGATGCGTTTGGAGAGTTGTTCGTAGAGGGCGGGTGGCAGGACGATCAGGTTGCGATCGAAACCCTGGGTGACATAGGCGCCATCCGGCAGCAGCTCACGATACCGTGCGGGGATGGTTAAGCGCCCTTTATCATCGATGGTGTGTTCGTACTGCCCGAGGAACATTTGTTCTAATACTCCCATTTAGCAGGAACGCCGGGAAAACCCGGCGAACCATTGCGACCCACTTTTAACCACTTTATGCCACTATTTCCCATAGTATATACGAAATAGAGGGAAATTGCAAGTGTCAACCCCCACGGGGCGGAAAAATAGTCCTTTTTAATGCGCGTAGTACTACTCAGGCGGGACAGTGCCTGGCACGGTTCAATAGTACAATAGCGTCATGACAACTTCCCCCGACTACCGCAATCTCTTCGTAGGCCTCGACCAGCAGGTGCCGCTCCTGGATGGCACCGCCCGCCAGTACATAAACCTCGACAACGCTGCCTCAACGCCCTCGATGATGCCGGTAAAAGAAGCCATCGATCGTTTCCTGCCGTATTACAGTTCGGTCCATCGCGGGACCGGTTATAAATCCCAGCTCTCCACCTGGGCATACGACAACGCCCGGGAGGTGATCCTGGATTTTGTTGGGGCGGATCCGAAGGTTTTCACGGTCATCTTCGGCAAGAACACCACCGAGGCGGTCAACAAGCTGGCCCATCGCTTCCCGCCCGTTGATGGCCGGGATATCGTTTTGGTCAGCCTGATGGAGCACCACTCCAACGACCTGCCCTGGCGCTGCGCGAATAAGGTCTTCCATATCGGCACCCGCCCGGACGGCAGCCTGGATGAGGAGGAATTCGACCGGTTATTAAATGAATATGGCAAACGAATCGCCCTGGTCTCGATCAGCGGCGCCAGCAATGTGACCGGGTTCATCAACCCGATCCACCGGTTGGCGGAGAAGACCCATCGGATCGGCGCCCAGATCGCAGTGGATTGCGCCCAACTGGCGCCCCACCGCAGGATCGCTATCGGCGCGCTGGATGATCCGGCGCACCTGGATTACATCTTCATCTCCGGCCATAAAATGTACGCGCCCTTCGGGACCGGCGCCTTGATCGGGCGGCTGGATACCTTCGAACAGGGTGATCCGGACGTATGCGGTGGGGGACAGGTCGAGATTGTCACCGTCGACGATGTGGTCTGGACTCACCCGCCGGAAAAAGACGAAGCTGGCAGCCCGAACGTGGTCGGGGCAGTGGCACTATCAGCTGCCATCCGTACCCTGGATACCATCGGCATGGAAAAAATCGCCGCCCACGAGGCTGATTTGACGCGCTACTTGCTCGAACGACTGCCATCCGTGACCGGGTTGACCATCTACGGTGATCGTGATCCTGGACGGGCGGAGACCCGGCTGGGCGTCGTTCCGGTCAATCTGGCAAGGTACCAGCATGCCCAGGTTTCCGCCATCCTGGGCTACGAGTTCGGGATCGGCGTCCGGCACGGCTGCTTCTGTGCACATCCCTATTTGCTGTGCCTGCTGGGTGTTGGTCAGGTCGAAGCGGAAAATGTGCGCGATCAGATCCGCGCGCATGACAAACGGGCAGTTCCTGGCCTGGTGCGCATCTCCTTCGGTTTATACAATGAAACGGGAGAGATCGATGCGTTAATCGAGGCGCTGGAGAAGATCTCGCGGGGTGAATTTAAAGGCGAATATACCCAACATAAAGCCAGCGGGGAATACCGCCCCAAAGGCTGGTCAGTGGATTTCGAGAAGGTTTTGTACCCTTAACATAAAAGATCCTAACGGTTTTCTAGCAAACCCTTAGGGTCTTTATATTTAAATATCTGGCGGAGAGGGCGGGATTCGAACCCGCGGTCCCTTTCAGGACACTCGCTCTCCAAGCGAGCGCATTAGGCCAGACTATGCTACCTCTCCGAATACGCCTCCATGGGTGCCCAGGGAACATGAAACATTCCCCTGGCACCAGCATGATTGACTAGCAAACAACCACAACTAGATAAGGTTGTGCAGCTTTATTAATTGCCCAGGAAGAAGGCCAGGTAAACAACCAGTACGATTACCAGACTGACAAAAGCGATCAACCAGATATTCAGTTTTTTCTTTGGTTTCTCAGTTTTCACAGGTTTCTGTTCGGTCATTGTAAACTCCTTTATATGATTATCACCCTGATGGGCGAAAAGATTATACCATTTCTGATAACATCTTCAAGACTTTGGGACGGTTGTGGTGATGGTGTTGATCGCACCGGCTGAGAGCAGGGCGGTGGCGACGTTTTCGGCATCACCAATCTTGACTAGGGCAATCATGTTCCCGCCGCATCCGGCACCGGATAGCTTGGCGCCCAGCGCCCCGGCTTCCCGCGCGATCCGGACCAGCAGGTCGAGGTTGGCCGAGCTGACACCCAGTTGTTGAAGCAGGGAGTGATTGTCGTTCAGGAGGCTGCCCAACAAGGGTTGATCGGCCTGCTCGATGGCTTTACGGGCCGACCGGCTTAATGTGCCGATCTTTTCAAGGATGGGATTAAAACGTTGTGGATCGATCTCAATCTGCGTGCGCAGGCTGTGCACGACCTTGCCGGTCAGGCTCTTCTCACCACTATCGGCGATGACCAATGTGAATGACTCCGGGTTGGCCAGCATCTCGATCGGTTTTCCACGTGTGAAAAAAACCATCCGATCGTAACTGATGACCGTGTTATCGATCCCTGAGGGCGTGCCGTGATAAAAACGATCTGTTTCAAAGGCGATCCTGGATACGGCTTCCTCCGCCAGGGGGGTACCGAGAAATGCCGAAAGCGCCCGGCTGACAGCCACCGAGATGGCGGCGCCCGAACCGAGCCCGGCTGCGATCGGGATGGTCGATGTGATGGTCAATGTCATGGCAGGCAGGTGGTCAACCCCCAATTCCTGCTGAACTTCCCGGAAGACCGTTGCGATCGGATGATCCGCCGGGAGTGCATCCAGGCTGGTATCCAGGCCGATATCCGGAGCGAGGATCTTGACCTTTCCGGTTGGGTCGCCGGGTTCCGCTTCGATGGCTGCCCGTGCCCGCACCTCCTGCACGGGTGCTGCGATGGCTGGTTGCCCGTAAACCACTGCGTGCTCACCGGTCAGGATGATCTTGCCAGGTGCATAGGCATAAATTGCAGGCATCTAGTTCCTGGCTAATGCTGAATGATATACAGGATAATAAAGACCGTCAAACCCCACAGGACCACGGTGATCTGCAGCGGCCGGTCAGTCATTAAAGCGTCCTCGGGTGCTCCGCCGATATGTTTCACCTGGATCAACCAGAGATAACGCAGAATGCCATACAACACGAAGGGGATGGTCAGCATCATGACATGCGTGAAGGGAGTGATCTCAGCAGAGAAGGTGTACAGGCTGTACACCATGATGGTTGCTGTGGAAACGATGGTAATGATTTGGTCCAAAAGGGGGATGGTGTAACCATCCAAAACACGCCGGTGGGCTGTGGCTCCTTCGGCCAGGACGGCCAGCTCCGAACGGCGCTTCCCAAAACCGATGAAAAGAGCCAGCAATGTGGTCACGACGAATAACCAGGGTGAGAAGTACTTGACGCTGATGACGCTTAAACCTGCCATCACGCGCAATTCGAAACCCGCTGCGATCACCAGTACATCGATCAACGGCACGTGTTTCAACCAGCGCGAGTACAGCAACATTAACAGGAAATAGGTCACTTCGATGATCGCCAGCCAGGGAGATAAGAGGTAACCGAATACCAGGCAGATAACCAACAGAACGACCACAGTGGAGATGGCGATGGATACCGGCAGCTCGCCGGATGCGATCGGGCGGTTCTTCTTCTGCGGATGCTGGCGGTCAGCTTCGATATCGAACAGGTCATTGACCAGGTATACCGACGAACTGAGCAGGCAGAAAAGACCCGTGGCTGCCAGGCTGCGCAACAGCGGAATGCCCCGGGTAATCTGGGTGTCAAATAGAAGCGGCGCCAGGATGATCCCGTTCTTGACCCATTGGCGCGGTCGCATGGCCTTGATCAAGGCACGTAACATGCGGCTATCATATCATGATTGACCCTTATCTGTTAGAATCTTCCAAAAATGGGAAAAGATAGGCTGGATATCCTGCTGGTTGAACGCGGACTTTGCCCGTCGCGCAGCCTGGCTCAGAAATTGATCCTGGGTGGGTCGGTGAAAGTTAATGGCGAGTTGCATTTAAAACCTTCGGAAATGATCGACGTCAAGGCGCAGATCGGCTTGGATAGCGGGCCGCGCTTCGTTTCACGCGGGGGGGAGAAACTCCAGGCTGCCCTCGACGCTTTCCATACGGATGTAACCGGCAAGACCTGTGCAGATGTGGGCGCCTCCACAGGCGGGTTCAGCGACTGCCTGCTTCAGGCTGGAGCAGCCCGGGTATATGCCATCGATGTTGGTTATGGGCAGATCGCGTTGAAATTGCGTAGTGACCCACGGGTTGTGTTAATGGAACGGACCAATGCGCGTTTTGTCGAGTCTTTACCGGAACCGGTTCACCTGGCGGTCATTGATGCCTCCTTCATCTCGCTCAGGCTCCTGCTTCCGGTCGTGATGCGCTGGTTGGCTCCGCAGGATGGACGAGTCATTGCATTGGTCAAACCGCAATTTGAAGCCGGTCAGAAGACAGCCGGTCGGGGTCGAGGGGTCATCCTGGATGAAAAGGTTCACCAGGAAGTGGTTAGAGGAATCCTGGATTTCAGTGTATCGCTTGGATTGTCACCCGTCGGGTTGATCTACAGCCCACTCATCGGTCCCAAGGGCAACCATGAATTCCTGGTTTATTTACAAATGAGTGCTGAAACTTTACAGGACATATCGACTCTCATGAATGACTGTTTTAATCGAACAGGATCAACTTCGGGGGTATGAAAATTCGTCTGCGTGTCAGGCGATAAGGTATACTTTGAACCACCCATGAACGACCATATTCGTAACTTTTGCATCATCGCGCATGTCGATCACGGCAAATCAACGCTGGCTGATCGCATGCTTCAGCTGACCGGCACCATTTCGGATCGCGAGATGACCGAGCAGGTATTGGATACCATGGACCTTGAACGCGAAAAGGGCGTGACCATCAAGGCTTCAGCCGTGCGCATGAATTATGTTGCGCAGGATGGCAGGAACTACGAGTTAAACCTGATCGATACGCCCGGTCACGTGGACTTCAATTATGAGGTCTCGCGCGCTTTGGAAGCCTGTGAAGGTGCCCTGCTGGTGGTGGATGCCACCCAGGGTATCGAAGCACAGACATTGGCGAATCTCTACCTGGCGCTGGAATCCAACCTGGTCATCATCCCGGTGATCAACAAGATCGACCTGCCATCCGCTCGTCCGGATGAGGTCAGCGCGGACCTGACCAATCTCCTCGGAACGCCTGGCGACCAAATCGTGCGCATCTCCGCCAAGGAGGGGCTCAATGTCGACCAGGTGCTGGAGTCCATCATCACCCTCATCCCACCTCCCGGTGGGCGGGTGGATGATTCATTACAAGCCTTGATCTTTGATTCTCACTACGATTCTTATAAAGGTGTGATCGCTTACATCCGGGTCTTCGATGGGTCCATTAATATGACCTCAAGCCTGCGCCTGATGGCAACCCATACGGAGCTGAAGCCGGTCGAGATCGGTTTCTTTGGACCGGGCATGCACCCGGTATCCGATCTTTACCCCGGGGATGTGGGATATGTAGCCACCGGCTTGAAAACCGTATCGGAGTGCCGGGTGGGTGATACCTTCACGTTGGTTGGAAACCCCGCTGCCCACCCCCTGCCGGGATACCGTAAAGTCAAACCGATGGTCTTTGCCGGTATCTACCCGGTCGATGGTGATGATTACCCCGATCTCAAAGATGCCCTCGAAAAATTACAGTTGAACGACGCTTCGTTGATCTACGAACCTGAGACATCCCAGGCTTTGAATTTCGGTTTCCGCTGCGGCTTCCTGGGACTTTTCCACATGGAGATCATCCAGGAACGGCTCGAGCGGGAATACGACCTGGATATCATCGTCACGGCGCCCTCCGTTGAATATGAAGTGGTGCTGGTGAGCGGTGAGACCATTCTCATCGACTCCCCGGCGCGCTTACCTGAAGAAGGCCAGATTGCTGAGATCCGTGAACCCTGGATGAAAGTTCAGATCTTCACCCCCACCGAGTTTTACGGAACCGTGATGGACCTGACCACCAAGCGGCGCGGTGTCTTCCTGAGCCAGGAATACCCGGCACCCAACCGGGTCCAGTTATCCTATGATATTCCCCTGTCGGAGATCATCATTGATTTCTTCGATGATCTGAAATCCCGCACCAAGGGGTATGCTTCGCTCGATTACCAGTTCGGGGACTACCGGCCGGATGAATTGGTCAAGCTGGAGGTCATGGTGAATGAGGATCCGGTGGATGCGCTGGCAGCCATCGTCCACAAAAAGGATGCTTATCATAAGGGTCAGCGGCTGGTCACCAAATTGAAAGCCATCATTCCACGCCAGCAATTCGAGGTGGCCATCCAGGCCTCCGCTTCCGGAAGGATCATCTCACGCGCCACGGTCAAGCCGGTACGCAAGGATGTCCTGGCGAAGTGTTATGGCGGCGATATCACCCGCAAGAAAAAACTGCTTGAAAAGCAAAAGAAGGGCAAACGCCGGATGAAGATGGTTGGCAGCGTCGAAATACCCCAGGATGCCTTCATGGCCATTCTGCGACTTGAAGAGGAATAACCCGGCTGAGCATGAACTTGTCGCCAATATGACCGCCCATCATTGAGAACTGATGCGAATCCTGATCGCGCTGACTTATTATCATCCCCATAAATCCGGATTGACGAACTATGTCAAATGGCTGGCGCGCGCCCTGGCAGCCCGAAAACACCAGGTGACGGTCTTAACCTCGCAGTATGACGCCTCCCTGCCGTTAATGGAGGTGCTGGAAGGCGTCAGGGTCCTCCGCGTGCCGGTGGGTTTCCATGTCAGCAAGGGGGTGATCATGCCGGGGTTGCCTGCCAAGGCCTGGAAACTCATTCATGAGGCTGATATTGTCAACCTGCACGTGCCCCAATTCGATGCCTTTGGCCTGGCTTTCATGGCCAGGTTGCAACGCAAACCGGTCGTCCTGACCTATCATTGTGATCTTTTGTTGCCAGGGGGTTTTATTAACGCTGTTGCGAACATTATTTCAAACCTGGCAAACCGGATCTCGATCCGGTTATCAGAGCGGGTGGTCACGAACACGCTGGATTTTGCCCGACATTCACCTTATCTGAAGAACAATCTGAAGAAAGTTGTTGACATCCAACCACCCATTGAGACGCCTGCGGTCACTGAAAAGGAAGTCCGTGGATTCCGTAATAAATACAAGATCTCTGATGAAGATCAAGTGATCGGTATGGTTGCAAGGCTGGCGACTGAGAAGGGTGTGGAATATCTGGTTGCAGCCTTGCCTGAGGTTTTACGTGCGCACCCCCAGGCCAGGGTGATTTTCGTAGGCCAATACCAGGGGGTCATGGGGGAGGATGCCTATGCTGCCAAGCTGGCACCCCTGATCGCCGAGTTCCACCAACATTGGACCTTTTTAGGGATCATTCCTGACCGGGAACGGGATGCGTTCTACCGGATCTGCCGCTTGATCGTCTTCCCGTCGATTAATTCCACAGACTCTTTTGGAATGGTTCAGATCGAGGCGATGAAATGCGACCGCCCGGTGGTGGCGTGTGATTTACCGGGAATTCGCCAGCCGGTCTTGATGACCGGTATGGGCCGTATTGTGCCGCCCCGTGATCCAGTGCGCCTGGCACAAGCCATCAATGAACTGATGGATTTTCCAATTAAACCCTCGCCGTTAGCCAGGCAGGTATTGGACCGGTTGTCACCAGACCAGGTAGCCATGCGGTATGAGCAGGTCTTTAAGGAGTTGGCCAAGAAATGAAGTCAGCGTCACCAGATGAGATCCTCTGGCGGCACCTGCATGATCTGCCTTATTTCCGCGCGATGTTGCGGGCGGTCGAGGATGGCTTCTACCAGGAGCTCGAACTCGTATCGCCCATCCTGGATCTTGGCTGTGGGGATGGGCATTTTGCTTCGGTGGCTTTTTCCCACCCTTTGGACGTGGGTCTGGATCCCTGGCATGCAGCTGTCCACGAGGCTGAGGCACGCAAAGCCTACCTCCATCCCGTTCAGGCAGATGGCGCCATCCAACCCTTTAACGATAAATTCTTCAACAGCGCGATCAGCAATTCCGTCCTGGAACATATCCCTCACATTCAGGAAGTATTAAATGAGTTGGGGCGGGTGATGGCAACCGGGGGGTTGTTTGTTTTCTGCACGCCCAATCATCGTTTCAATGACAGTCTTTGGGGCAGTACCTTATTTAATAAAATGCACTTTCCGCGGATGGCCGCCTGGTACGTTAAAGTCTATAACCGCATCGCCCGTCACAAGTATTGTGATTCCCCGCAAACCTGGAGGAAACGCCTGTCGACCGCCGGCTTCGAAGTGGTCAGAACCTGGGATTACTTTCCGCCAGCCGCTCTGCATATTCTGGAATGGGGTCATTTATTTGGCCTTCCCTCCCTGTTCTGGCGCAAGCTGACCGGCAGATGGATCCTGGTGAAAAGGCGTTGGAACCTGATCATCCCCTGGTGGCTCGCAAGGCGATTCATGGATGATGCGGTTTGTGAAAATGGCACCATGTCCTTTTATATCGCCCGGCGAAAGGGTCCCCCGCGTGGCTAAGCTCTGGTATTACTTCAAATCCATTTTTGAATTGCTGTTGGGTTTCCAGGCTCCAATGCAGATCATTAAGATATTCCTCGGCTCGGCTGCACCTCGAAAAATGGTCGTGCACCTGAAATCCCCTGCACTTGAACTCACCGTTCGGGGGAAAATGGACATCTGGAGCATCAAGGAAACCTTCATCGATCGATTTTACGCGCGATACGGGTGTGATCTTGACGAAGGATGGACGATCGTTGACATTGGCGCAGCCATCGGTGAGTTCAGCCTGTTCGCAGCAGTGCACGACCCTTCCGCGCGCATCTTTGCATATGAACCCTTCCAGGAATCGGCCGGGATATTCCAAGAGAATATCAGCGCCAATGGCATTCGGAATATCACCCTCATTCCCATGGCTGTCTGGAAGACGAATACATCACTGCAACTTGATTTCAGCCAGTTGGAACCACTGCAGATCACCAGCAATGAGGCAGGAAAAGATAATAAACACCTGGATCGTGTTCAAGCCGTCAGTTTACAGGAAGTCTTGAAAGCCAATCGGCTGGACTCGGTGGATCTCCTCAAGCTGGATTGCGAAGGGGCGGAATTCGACATCCTGCTGGGATCTCAGCCTGAGGTTGTCAGGCATTTCAAGCGAATGATCATGGAATACCATGATACGCTAAATGGCCGGCATCACGCTCAATTAAAAACCCACCTTGAAAAGCTGGGATACCGCGTTACAGTCCACCGGAATGTCGTTCATCCCCTCATTGGCTACCTTTACGCCGAACTTGTCTGATAATGCACTATAATTGCCGTTTGGCTGAGCTACTTACCAACCGGTGATCTTTCCCATGCATGAACCAACCGTACTCGATTACCTGAAATCCAGACTGGCCTTCGGCAAGAAAGACCGACGCGCCAGGATCGAACTCCCCCCGCTTGAAAAAGAAGAAAAACCAGCGGGCAAAATGCCTATCCCAGAATCCACCAAGGAACCTGTGGAGATCCTCCCTTTTCAACCTAAATTTAATGAAGAAGCGTCGGCTCCATCCATAACGGATTCGATCCCGGTCAGGGAGGAAAAGGTCGAGCCGGGCATTCCGTGGCTGGCATTCGGTGCCCTGATGGCAGCCTTGATCGCTCAATCCGGGCTGGAACCCCCGAAAAGAAATGTCACCTTCGCGATTATCTTTTATAGCGTGGCGATTGTTTTACTGATCATCGGCTACCGGAACCGTGAGATCCGACTGGCACCCCTGCGGTCTGAACTGGAATCCACAGATCACCCCATGCGCCTGGAATTCCTCTTCTTTGGTCTGGCATTCGGCCTGTTAGCATTCCTGACTTTCAGCCAGGATGTCTTCACTGAGTTGAATATGCTCCTCTGGCTGACTTCCATTACCTTGACTGTTTTGGCTTTCAGGTCAGGAAACAAGATATCCCCCCGGGCCACCTGGACCCGGTTTATGGCATCCTTCCACAACATTGCCTGGCGAAAAGTGATCCCCGGGTTGATCCTGGTTTTGATCATCACTGCAGCCATCCTTTTCATCCGTGTCTATCAGTTGGACGAAGTCCCGCCCGAGATGGTCAGCGACCATGCCGAGAAATTGCAGGATGTCCTGGATATCTTGCATGGAATGACCCCTGTTTACTTTGCGCGAAACACCGGTCGTGAATTCTTCCAATTTTATTGGACCGCCCTGCTCATTAAGCTGTTTCACACCGGTGTGACCTTCTATTCATTAAAACTGGGCACTGTCCTGGCAGGCTTACTGACCCTGCCGTTTGTCTATTTGTTGGGAAAGGAATATGCCAACCGGCGGGTTGGATTGCTGGCAGTTTTATTCACCGGGCTGGCCTATTGGCCGAATGTCATCTCGCGGCTCGGATTACGCTTTCCGTTCTACCCGTTGTTCGTGGCACCCGTGCTCTTTTATATGTTGCGGGGTCTCAGGCGCAAATCCCGCAATGATTTCATATGGTCCGGTCTGGCCCTGGGAATCGGTTTGCATGGTTATACTTCTTTCAGGATCGTGCCGTTACTGGTTGTGGTCGGTTTCATCCTTTATTTGCTGCATAAGCAGACCGCCGACGCGCGTAAACGTGCGCTGGTCGGCCTGGCTGTGATCGTAACGGTTTCGCTGGTGATCTTTATTCCCCTTCTGCGCTACGCGGTCAACCACCCGGATATGTTTGCATATCGCACCATGACCCGGGTGGGTTCGCTCGAACAACCTTTGCCGGGACCTGCCTTACAGATATTTATGCAAAACCTGTGGAAGGCCATCACCATGTTCAATTATTCGGATGGCGAAATCTGGGTCCATTCGGTGACGAACAGGCCTGCCTTGGACCTGGTCTGCGCTGGTGTCTTCATTATTGGATTGAGCCTGCTGGTGATTCGTTACGTGACGCGCCGGACCTGGCAGGACCTGTTCATCATCCTTTCCATACCGATCCTCATGCTGCCCTCCATTTTTTCACTGGCTTTCCCGGCTGAAAACCCAAGCCTGAACCGTACAGCTGGTGCGATCATACCGGTCTTTCTCGTCATCGCCTTGGGGTTCGATAGCCTGATGGCTTCCATCCAGGCCAAGCTCACGGGTGTTTTCGGCCGGGTGACGGCATTCGTCGTTGTTGCCATTCTGGTGATCATCTCAGGAATTCAAAACTTCGACCTGGTCTTTAACCAATATTATCCGGTCTATTTGAGCTCGACCTGGAATACTTCCGAGATGGGGGAGGTGATCCAGGATTTTGCCGGTGAGGGTGGCTCGCTCGACTCGGCCTGGTTGGTCGGATACCCCTATTGGGTGGACAGCCGCGTGGTCGGCATCACCGCCGGATACGCCGGTCACGATTATGCCATTTGGCCGGAGCAATTCAAAGACACGCTTGTTATTCCGGGTCCGAAATTGTTCCTGATCAACCCCCAGGACACCACTTCGATGGTTTTATTGTCAAAACTATATCCCACGGGTGATCTGTCTATTTATGAATCCAAAGTAGATACCAAGAATTTCTACATTTTCAGGGTGCCGTAAGGTAACTGCATCGTGAAATCAACTATGAAGGAACGTTCATCGGTGAAGGATGACTGGCGGGATTGGCTGCCGGAGGTGGCTTTACTGGTCATCCTGGGATTGGGCATCTACTTCCGCTTTGTTGGCCTGAACTGGGATCAGAATAACCACCTCCATCCGGATGAGCGTTTCCTGACCATGGTGGCTTCGGCGATCAGCAGTGGCGGTTCGTTGGGCGACTATTTCAATACCAGTACTTCGACATTAAACCCGTATAACGTGGGTTATAGCTTTTTCGTTTACGGTGATTTTCCGCTGATCGTCATCCGGTATATTGCGGAATCCTTTTTGAAAACCGGTTATGACCAGATCTTCATGGTTGGCCGGCAGCTTTCAGCTCTGGCGGATATCCTGACGATCCTGCTGGTTTATCTGATCGGCAGCAGGTTGTATGGGCGTTGGGTGGGTGTGATCGCAGCCGCACTGGCAGCGTTCAGTGTCGTCCCGATCCAGCAGGCTCACTTCTTCACCGTGGATACCTTCGCTAACCTTTTTGGATTCCTGGCAGTTTATCTGGCCGTCAGGTTCGCAACCTCGCCGGATAAGGACATGGATGATGGTCCGCTGGATGTGACCCTGCAGAACAAGCCCAAACTGAAGTCTTTATTGAAGGGTTTTCTGCCTTATGCATTATTCGCCATTGCGGTTGGCATGGCCGCCGCCTCCAAGATCAATGCGGGTGCGCTGGTCATCCTGTTGCCCCTGGCCGTGTTGGTCCGTTATAACAAGTCTGTGACAGACTGGCCGGTTACGCGGATTCTGATGATCCTGTTCTACCTCGTGCTGGCAGGCGTCATCTTCTTCCTGACCTTCCGTGTCCTGCAACCGTACGCCTTCGAAGGGCCCGGATTCTTTAATTTTGGGATCAATCCGAACTGGCTGGCCAACATACGAGAGCTGCAGGTGCAGAGCTCTGGAAAATCGGATTTTCCCCCGGCTTTGCAGTGGGCCAACCGGCCGATCTGGTTCGCATGGGCCAATACAATACTCTGGGGGATGGGGTTACCCCTGGGATTGACTGCATTAGCCGGTTTTATCTGGATGGGTTGGCGGATCATCCGGGGAGAATGGAGAACTCATATCCTCCTGTGGGCATGGACCGGATTATATTCACTCTGGCAGGGGATTGCCTGGGTGCGGGCCATGCGTTACCAGATGTTGATCTATCCCTCTGCAGCTATTATTGCCGCATGGTTCATATACACGGTCTGGCTGAAGGCCAGAGAGAAACCAGTGCACAAGATTGCCTGGGTGCGCATCCTGGCAGGCGCATTGATCGTGGTCACCATCGCAGGCAGCCTGGCTTGGGCTTTCGCTTTCACACGCATATATGCCCGGCCGGTCTCCCGGCTGGCTGCCAGTGAGTGGATCCTGCAGAACCTGCCCGGCCCGATCAATCTGGTGTTGGATACCGGAGAGAAGATCACCAATGTACCACTTGCCTACCGGGCAGGGATGCAGATCGAGGTGGATAAACCCTACCAGATCCGCTTTGTCCCGCAAGCCGATGGTATCCTGAACGAGTTGGTCATCCCACATCTGGCTGCCAGCCCTGGCAACACGGATCCGTTGACGGTGGAAGTCACCATCAGTCATGTTACGGCATATGAGACAGTTCTGGGTAGGTCCGCGATAACTGACCTGTTTAACATGGGAGATGATCTTAGGGGCGGATCGTATACATTCCTCTTTACACCCGGGATAACCCTTGATCAGAAGAGTGAGTATCTCATTACGGTATCGGCTCCGACCGGGACGGTCAGCTTGAGCCTGATGGGTGCCATGAAATTATCCATTCTGACGGGTGAAACGTTACGCCACCAAACGTTGCCGATGACCGTCCAACAGGTGCGTACCGGGCAGCTTTACGATATGGGATTCACCGTCAACACAGCCGGCAGTGTGCAAACGATCTCCCTGGCGCATGTGGTGGATCAGGCAGCTGCCCCTGGTGCGAACGCGTTGCGTTTGATCATTAACCCGGCGGATCCCTGTGAAGGCGGATTAGCCAGTGCGACGGTCTGGGATTCATTCGATCCGGTTTCAGATCCTCGCGGTGAACCTGTCATTTATAAATTCGACCAGCCGCTGAAGTTGGATCCAAATATCGTCTACACACTCCAACTTTGCCTGGTGGCTGGGGATGGTGCGGTGGCACTGTATGGCTCTGCGCCTGCCAATGAGAGTAGCTGGGATGATGCCCTGCCATATTCAGTGGCTGGGATCAATGCGTATTCGGGTGATCAGTATAGTGGTATTTACCGTGGTGACCTGAACCTGGAACTTTATTGGGACGATATCCCGGCGAAACTGGATAACTTCCTGGCCACGCTTGATCAAGCCGACACGATCTTTATCAGCTCCAATCGTCAATGGGGAACCACCACACGTATACCGGAGCGTTTTCCACTCACGGTGGCGTATTATCGCAACCTGCTGGGCTGCCCGGAGGGCAAGGACCTGGTGTGGTGTTATAACGTGGCGGAACCCGGCATGTTCACCGGAAACCTGGGATTCGAATTAACCAATACCTTCACTTCCTATCCCAACCTGGGGAGTATTAAGTTCAATGACCAGTTCGCCGAGGAAGCTTTCTCGGTGTATGACCATCCCAAGGTATTGATCTTTCGCAAAAGCAGCGATTATGATCCTCAAAAGGTCTATGAGGTCCTGTCAAGTGTCGATCTCATTAACATTTGGCATGTATTGCCGAAGGATGCCGGCAGGATCATTTCCAGCAAGACCTTAATGCTTCCCGAGGATCGCCTCGAAGATCAGCGTATGAGCGGCACCTGGTCGGAGCTTTTCCCACGCGATAATCTGGTCAACAGCTCACCCCTGGCCGGGATCTTGATCTGGTACTTGGTGGTCAGCCTGCTGGGCTGGGTCTGTTACCCCATCGTCCGTCTGGCATTCCCCGGCTTGAAGGACCGCGGCTACCCACTCAGCCGCATGGCGGGTTTGTTGCTGCTGTCATTGATCGTCTGGCTGGCAGGTTCGGCAGAGATCCCATATTCCCGGACGACCATTGCTGTCGCCATGGCTGGTATGGCTGTCATGGGCATGGTCTTTGGTTTCCTGCAACGCAAGGAGCTGCTCGCGGAGTTAAAAAGTCACTGGAGATATTACCTGACGGTGGAGTTGACCGGACTCGTATTGTTCCTTTTGTTCCTGGCCGTTCGTCTGGGCAACCCGGATCTCTGGCATCCCTCCAAAGGCGGGGAGAAGCCGATGGACTTCTCCTACTTCAATGCAATCCTGAAATCCACCACTTTCCCGCCGTACGACCCCTGGTTATCAGGCGGATACATTAATTATTACTATTATGGTTTCGTGATCGTTGGCACATTGGTGAAATTGCTGGGATTGATACCTTCCTTTGCCTACAACCTGATCCTGCCGTTACTCTTCAGCCTGTTGGGATTGGGAGCCTTTTGTGCGAGCTGGAATCTCGTATCTGCCGGCCTGGTGGATGACCCGCCAACTGACCGGGAAGGCCACTGGCTGCCATTGGTGGCCGGCCTGGCATCCGTCCTGGGGGTCGCCATCTTTGGCAACCTGGCCACCGTGCGCATGATCTGGCATGGCCTGCAACGCCTGGCAGCTCCCGCCGGTAACATCCTGGATGCAGGTTTCTTCCAGCGGATCGGCTGGACGGTCAGCGGTCTGTTTGCCTATTTCAAGCACCCGATCCTGCCGTTCTATCCCGGGGACTGGTACTGGATACCCAGCCGGGCGATTGGGGATGGACCGATCACCGAGTTCCCGGCTTTCACCTTCCTATATGCCGACCTGCATGCCCATATGATCGCCTTACCGATCACCTTGTTCGCCTTGTGTTGGATAATATCGATCGTGTTGGGGAAAGCTCGTTGGGGTGATCTGGCTGGCCGTTTATTCCTCCCGTCAGTCATGCTAGGATTTCTGTTTGGCGCGATAGGCATTGGGGCATTGCGACCGACCAACACCTGGGATTATCCCACTTACCTGGTTTTGGCGGGCGTGGCGTTACTCTATACCACCCTGCGGTACGGTTGGCCCCGATCGCATCTGGCTGATAAACGAGGGGATAAGACTTCCCGCCTGGCACTATCCCTGGCTTTGATCGCTGTTCTGGTGCTGCTGGCTCAAAATCTTTACCTGCCATTCAGCCAGTGGTATGCCCGGGTGGTCGGTATCAACTGGTGGACCGGTGAAACCACACCGTTCTGGTCCTACCTGACCCACTGGGGATTGTTCCTGTTCGTGATCGTGTTGTGGATGGGATGGGAAACTTACCATTGGATGGCCACAACACCATTGAAGGTTGTGGCCGGTTGGCGCAAGCATGAACCTTGGTTCTTCCTCGCCGCTGCGGTGGTTCTGTCACTGTTGGTCCTGTCGACCTTCGTGCTAAAGTTGGAAATCGGGTGGTTGATCCTGCTGCTGGGGATCTGGATCGTATTCCTGTTGTCGGTTGCCCGGCTGCCGGATGCCAAACGGGTGGTCCTGTTCCTGGTTGGCAGTGCATTGGCATTAACCCTGGTGGTCGAGTTGATCGTGTTGCGCGACGATCTCGGGCGTATGAACACCGTCTTTAAATTCTATCTTCAAGCCTGGAGCCTGATGGCTGTATCTGCGGCTGCGGCATTCTCCTGGACAGTGCGTGAGCTGCCACGCTGGAACAACCGTTGGCGGATGGTCTGGCAGGCCGGCCTGGTGATACTGGTCGCCAGTGCCGCCCTGTTCCCGCTGACAGCCGGGAAGGATAAGATCACGGACCGCATGGCGCCCATCGCACCGGCTTCCCTGGATGGCATGGAATATATGCCCTATGCCTATTATGATGACATGGGTGTTCTGATGAATTTACAATCGGATTACAATGCCATCCGCTGGATGCAGGATCATGTCACCGGCTCCCCGGTCATCGTCGAGGGCAATGCTCCGGAGTATCGCTGGGGCTCGCGCTTTACGATCTATACCGGTCTGCCCGGGGTGGTGGGTTGGAACTGGCACCAGCGCCAGCAGCGTGCAGTCCGGCCTGAGAGTGTCGTCACCGGCAGGATTGCGGATATCGCCGAATTCTACACAACTGAAGATACAGCAGTAGCCCAGGCTTTCCTGGATAAATATGATGTATCCTATATCGTAGTAGGTCAGCTCGAGCTAGGTTATTATCCGGGCGCAGGCTTGAATAAATTCCCGTTATTGAACGACAAATTATGGCGTGAAGTATATAATGATGGTTTGACAGTGATCTACGAGGTCATTCGCTAAAGATGCAGGCAGCCATGGAAGATAAGACTGAACATTTCTATCATATCGCCTGGATGGACGATTGGATGCTGGCGGAGCGGCAGGGTTGGTACGACGCACCCTCTCTGGCGGTCGAAGGATTCATTCATTGTTCATTTAAAAACCAGGTGGTCGATACGGCCGGAAGATATTATGCCGGTAGCAAATGCCTGGTTTTGCTTGAGATCGATCCGGTTAAAATTCAATCGCACTGGGTGGCGGAAAAGTCGACAGGAGATGCCCTTTACCCGCATGTTTATGGCCGCATCAACCTGGATGCGGTTATTCGCGTAGCCAGTTTTGAACCACAACCGGATGGCAGCTTTATCTTCCCGGCGGAGTTGGCTTAAGTGCAAACCATTTTTAGGGATTTGGCCAGTTTTTTCTCCTGGTATTTAAGTATCAGCGTGATCGGTTTGCTGGCTCTCCCCCTGACCTTTAAGTACCTGCCGGCTTTGCGAGATCGGGGGTACACCTTTATGCGGGCGACCGGCTTGCTGGCGTGGGGATTCCTTTTCTGGTTGCTGACTTCGCTAAGGTTGCTCGATAATACCCTTTCCGGGCAAGTCCTGGCACTGATCATCCTGGTCATGATCAGCGGTCTTTCACTCGGCAAGAGTGGACTGCGCGAGATCGTCGGTTGGTTTCGGCATAATCGCAACCTCGTGATCGTTTCCGAACTGGTATTCCTGGTCTCCTTTGCCCTGTGGGCATTCATTCGCTCGGCCAATCCGGAGATCACCGGAACCGAGAAACCCATGGAACTGGGATTCATTAATTCGATCCTGCGGTCGCCAGGTATGCCGCCCAACGACCCCTGGCTTTCAGGCTATGCCATCTCTTATTATTATTTCGGGTATGTTTTGGTGGCCATGTTAACCCGTCTGACAGGCGTCCTGTCGGGTATCGGATTCAACCTGGCCATCGCGTTGTGGTTCGCGCTTTCGGCAACTGGCGCTTATGGTGTGGTCTATAACTTGTTGACCTTGCGGGATCGGAGTGGAAAAAAGTCTCTGCCGAAGGGTTTATATTCCGCCCCGTTATTCGGTCCCCTGTTTCTTTTAATCGTCGCCAATCTGGAGGGCTTCCTGGAGCTCCTGCATGGCGCCGGCTTGTTTTGGAAAAAATTGGCGGATGGAAGCCAGGTATCCGCTTTCTGGTCCTGGCTGGATATCCTGGACCTGTCAAGTGCTCCGGCGGAACCGCTCAGCTGGCTGCCGATCCGTTTCCTGTCCTGGTGGCGGGCTTCCCGCGTGTTGCAGGATTATGATTTCTTGGGGAATGCCAGGGAGATCATCGACGAGTTCCCGCAATTCTCGTTCCTGCTGGCGGATCTGCACCCGCACGTACTGGCCATGCCCTTCGTTTTGCTGGGGGTTGTTATTGCCATAAATCTCTTTTACAACCGGTCAAGAAAAGGCCTTTCATTGTGGGGCATCCAGATGCCCTTAACCTGGGTTGAGCTGGTTTTTGTGGGGCTTTGCCTGGGTAGCCTGGGTTTCCTCAATACCTGGGATTTTCCCTTTGCGATCTTATTGCTCACGGGGGCGTACCTTTTGAAAAGATACACACATGAACCGGTATCAATGCGTCTTTTAATGGACGGGGTATTATTGTTTTTCCTGGTCTTGTTGAGTGGCGTGATCCTTTACCTGCCTTACTACCTTGGTTTTTCAAGCCAGGCTGGCGGGTTGATCCCCAGCTTGATCTTTTTCACGCG
>Ga0208980_10000178_pt1 | contig 32559 bp, 26 predicted proteins | sample WetSurMetagenome_3_FD_187993 | JGI IMG/M metagenome (GOLD analysis project Ga0208980, IMG submission 187993) | Wetland microbial communities from Twitchell Island in the Sacramento Delta, sample from surface sediment Aug2011 Site A1 Bulk (version 2) | ecosystem: Environmental > Aquatic > Marine...
GTTTATATGCTTGCAAAAGAAGTGAAACTGCCTGTTACAGAAGATCAGATAAATCTTCCTTTGATGAAAGAATTTAAAAGAAGTCCATTTGGCTGGGACTACGGAATCAATAAAATAAAATGTGAAAATGTTCTATGGAAAAATCATGATGAAAAAAGTTTTCCTGTAAGTATGCTTCGACCGACTTATGTAAGCGGACCAAAAGATCCTGCACGAAGAGACTGGTTCTGGATAGAAAGAATTATTGACGAACATCCTTTACTTGTCCCTGGTGATGGAAACTTCAGGTTCCAGCAGGTTTATATAGAAGATACTGCTGATGCTTTCTGTAAAGTGATTGAGACTGATAAATCAATTGGGGAGGCTTATAATATTGCTGGTGATGAGGCCCTCACATTGAACGATTATCTATCACGATTAATGAAACTTCTCAATAAATCAACTGAAATATATTATTTAGATCCGCGGGAATTTGATAACCTTGAAATAAGTTACTCTCCTGAAGGTGATGTGTTCACTTTTAATACAAGAAGAGATACTGTTTTCAGTTTGCAAAAAATAAAGGAACATATCGATTATATAACAACACCTTTTGATGATTACATGAAAACCACAATCGACTGGTTCCTGAATGAACACAAACGACATTCGGCTGGGTATGCAAGAAGAGATGAGGAAATTAAAATAATTAATTCATTAAAGATTAATGCTTAATCTCAGAACTCAAATATTTTTAACATTGATTCTGATTCAATCAACATATTCTCAGATAATTTCCTTAAACGGCGATTGGGATTTCGCAACTGATCCTCAGCGGGAAATGAAGATCGAATCCTTGCAAAATGCGGAATGGAGAAAAGCTGTTGTTCCGCTTTCATGGCAGGCACAGTTTGAAGATTTGAGAGATTATCAGGGAGTTGGCTGGTATAAAAAAACATTTTCGCTTGATGAAATTCATCCTGAAAAATTATACATCATAAAATTTGATGCGGTCGATTATCTATCCCGATTATATATAAACAAAGAATTTGTTGGTGAGAATAAAGGCGGATACAATCCGTTTGAGTTTGATATTACTAAATATTTAAAATCCGGAGAAAATGAAATCGCACTTCGTGTTCTTGATCCGCTGAATGAAGAGACACCGACTGAAGGAATTGGTTATTATCATATTCCACACGGAAAGCAGACCTGGTATGCTCAAACGAGTGGTATCTGGCAAGGTGTGTCACTTTTAATTAAACCCGAACAATACATAAAAAGAATTCACATTACCCCGACTATTGATGGCAAGATATCTTTTAAAGGAATTCTGAATAAATCTGAAACCGATCAACAGAAAATAGAAATCAGAATTTTTGATCCATCAGGAAATGAAATCCTGAGTAAGCAAGAGAGTGTTACTTTAAAAGAAAACGAGTTCTTCTTGAATGAAGAAATTATCAGTCCACAGCTTTGGAGTTTTGATAATCCCGCATTATATAAAGTTGAAATTAAATTTGGTGAAAGTATAATAACCGAAACTTTTGGATTCAGAAGTATCGAAGCAAAAGACAATAAACTTTATCTGAATGGAAGACCATTTTATTTAATAGCCGCTCTTGATCAGGATTTTTATCCGGAAACAATTTATACAACGCCATCGGAAGAATATCTACGTGATCAAATGCTTAAGGCAAAACAGCTGGGGCTGAATATGCTTCGCTGTCACATCAAAGTGCCTGATCCGCTTTATCTCAAAGTTGCTGATGAAATTGGCTTGCTTGTTTGGTATGAAGTTCCAAATTGGGATGTTTTTAACGAAGATGCGGCGAAGCGCGGTTCTGAAACAATTGACAGAATGCTTGAAAGAGATTGGAATCATCCTTCGCTTGTAGTTTTGAGTTTGATAAATGAAAGCTGGGGAATTGATTTGCAAAAAGAGGAACATCGCAACTGGCTTGTGAATGAATTCGATCGGGTTAAAGAAAAAGCACTTGGAAGATTGGTGGTTGATAACAGTGCCTGCTGGGGAAATTTTCATATCAAGACTGACATTAATGATTATCACACTTACTGGGCAATTCCTGAAAACAAAAATCAATTCGATAAAACCATTGATGATGTTGCTTCAAGACCAAAATGGCTGTTTAGTGAATTTCGCGACTCGCAGGAAAGAGGTGATGAACCATTATTAATTTCAGAATTTGGCAACTGGGGATTACCAAAGCTTCCCGAACAACTTCCGTGGTGGTTTGAGAGACAATTTCTTGATATCGAAGTTTCACTTCCTTCAGGAGTTCACAAAAGATTTACTGATTACAAATTGGATAAAATATTTGGTTCATATAATAATCTCGCCGAAGAAAGTCAGCGAGCACAATTCAATGCTCTAAAATATGAAATAGAAAAAATAAGAATGTCTCCGGCAATCCAAGGTTATGTAATAACAGAGTTTACTGATATAAACTGGGAGAGTAATGGATTGCTCGATATGTGGAGAAACTTCAAAGTTTATTCTGATGATCTTCCGTTTATTCAGCAGCAGGTTGTAATAATTCCTCGTCCGGTTAGATATAACTACTGGTCAGCTGAAGAAGCAGAGATTGAAATTTTCATTTCTCATTACAGTGAGAAAGATTTATCTGCTTTGAAATTGGAATGGAAACTTGATGAAAATATTAATGGCTCAATAAAAATTGCTGAATTGAAAAATGCTGATGTAACTAGAATTGAATCACTAAAATTTAATTTGCCGGATGTAAATGAATCAAAAAAAGTAAGAATGGATTTTACACTGCTTGATGTTAAAGGAAATATCGTTGCGAAGAATTTCTCTGAATTATTTGTGTTTGAAAAGTTATTAAAACAAACTCAATATATAACCGTCGTTGATCCTGACAAAAACCTTGAACATTTATCTGAAGAACTGGGAAAGGATTATATGCTCTCGACATCTTCAAACATTGTAATGACAAACACAATCAATGATGATGTAATTGAAAAGCTAAACCAGGGGAAAACCATTATCTGTTTGATCGATTCGACAACAAAATTACCCGAATCATTCCCATATAAAATCAACAGCAGAGAAGAAGAATGGCTCGATGGCAATTGGGCAACCAATATGAACTGGCTAAGAGATTACAATGCTTTGTTTAATGGGATCCGCTTTGGAAAAACATTCGGATTTGAAATTGCCCAGACAGTTCCCAAAAGAGTCATAACAGAAGTTCCATCAGAAAATTTTGATGATGTTTTGTCAGGAATGTTCGTCGGCTGGCATCATAAAAACTCTGCTTACATTTTTCAGATGAATGCAGGAAATGGAAAGCTTTTGCTTTGCACCTTTCCATTCGCCAATCATTATCCAACCGATCCTTTTGCAAAATTGTTTTTACATAACCTGATGGATTACGCACAAAGTACCGATTTTAATCCGATTACAAATTGGAAATTAAATTAGAAGATTCAAGAGTTACTTATGGAAAAATTAAAACGTTTAATAGAGAATGAGATAAAAAGTAATAATGGCGTTCTGAAACTCAATCCTGCCTGGGTTGCAAGAAATTTTATCGCACCCGGCAAAAGACTTGGATTACCTGAATCTCAATATAATCTCGGTGATCGTGGTAGTATCTGCGAACGCTGGCTTGCATCAAATACAAAAGCAGACAACAAAGTTGCTGTTCCTAACGAAGGATTGAGCACTTTAAAGATGGAATATGAAAGAGAAGTCACACTTAAAGAAGCAGTTGATCTTCTCCCTGAATTAATTCTTGGTAAAGAGTATTCTCAGACTCATACCGGTCTTGGAAGATTGGCAAAGATTTTTGACTATGAAGATCGCATACCGTTTCATATCCACCAGATGCAAAAGCATGCAAGGCTGGTTGGAAGAAACTCCAAAGACGAAGCATATTATTTTCCCGAAAGTGTTGATAAGGGAAAGCACCCGGAAACGTTCTTTGGTGTTCATCCATACATTGTTAAAGAAAAGAAATTCGATTTATTGTTGCCTCATTTGGTTGATTGGAAAGATGATGGAATTGTGCAGCATGCTTTTGCCTTCAATCAGTATGAAGGTGACGGGTTTCAGGTTCCATCAGGAGTAACCCACGGACCTGGCACAGCATTAACAATCGAGCTTCAGGAAGATTCAGACGTTTTTGCAATGATGCAGGCAAAGGTGGGAGATACTTTTATTTCAAAAGATCTTTTATGGAAAGATGTCCGAGACGAAGACAGGCAGAAATATGGCGAGAAAATTATCCTCGAGATGATTGACTGGCAGACGAGCGGTGATCCTGATTTTTATACGAAACGTCATACCCCACCAATCTTGATAAAAGACTCCATTCAAGGCGGCAGCAAAGAATACTGGATTTACTACAACACCAATAAGTTCAGCGGTAAGAAGATCTATGTTAAACGTGGTGAAAAATATTTTACAAAAGATGACGGTGTTTACAATATTCTTGTATGGAGAGGAACCGGGTTGTTTGGAGGAATCGAAATTCAAGGAGGCAATCCTTCAAAAGATGAATTGCTTATAACTCACAACAGAGCTGTTGGAGGAGTTGAAATAATTAATACAGGAAGCCAAGATCTTGAAATAATAAAATTTTTCGGTCTGGATGTAAGTAAAAATGTCCCATTTATTTCTTAACTAATATGCCATTGCTAAAATTATCAGAAAATAAATTTCCTGAATGGAGTGAAGTAAGAAAGATCTCCCAATTAACAGTTGAGTCAAACAGCACAACTGAAATTACAAAATCGTTTTCGAAATATGCTTTGTTTGTCATCTCTGGTGAATACAGCATCAGAACAAATGGATATGAAAAAATATATTTAGAGAACGATTCGCTCTTTTCAGATAAAAAAAGCATATCTATCAAAACCACAAATCATCAGACTGAAATTGTAATGATTGAAGGAAACTGGAGCGATGAAATCGGCGGTTCTGCTGTATTTAAAATGAGCAAACAGTCAACACCGAGAAACATTGGTGATCCGGTTGATTATCTGCGAACAAATGATTTTGATAATCACTTTCACGATTTTGATGAATACTGGATAATTCTGAAAGGCAGCGGACTCGCAGTTTCAGAAGGCGTTAAGTACAAGTTTACTGGCGGCGATATTATTGCAACGAGAATGTGTGATCATCACGATCTGCCTGAAGTTTATGAAGACATTCATGGAATTTATTTTGAAACTTCTTTACGCGGACAAAAAAGATTAGGACATCTCTGGAATCACACTCACGGTGAACCCGATTATTCAATTAGAGAGGAGAAAGTATGAGATATCGTTTTCTTGGTAACTCTGGTCTTCAGGTTTCTGAAATTTGTTTCGGTGTGATGACGTTTACCGGGAAAACCGGCTGGACACATCTTGGAATTCAGGAACAGAAGGATGCTGATAAATTAACCTCTCTTGCGATTGATAATGGTGTAAACTTTTTCGATACAGCAGATGTTTATTCAAGCGGAATTTCTGAAACAATGCTCGGGAAAGCACTCGGTAAAAAGAGAAAAGATGTCGTTATCGCCACAAAAGGCGAAGGCAGAATGGGAAAGGGTCCGAATGATGAAGGACATTCACGGCAGCATCTGATAAAAGCGTGCAATGATAGCTTAAAAAGATTGAATACAGATTATATCGATCTCTATCAAGCTCACTCATTTGATTTTATGACTCCGCTTGAGGAAATGATGTCTGCTCTCGATCAACTAGTTAAAGATGGAAAGGTAAGATATATAGGCATCTCAAATTTCTTTGCCTGGCAGATAATGAAACTGATGTCGATTTCTGAAAAACAAAATCTTGAGAAGATTATATCGCTTCAGGCGTATTATTCATTAGTTGGAAGAGACCTGGAATACGAAACTATTCCTGTATGTCTTGATCAGAAAATAGGAATTATTGTCTGGAGTCCATTACACGGTGGGATCTTATCTGGTAAATACCGTAAGGGGAAGAAATGGCCCAAAGGAACAAGAATAAAAGGAGAAGGTCAGCATCTTCCATACGATATTGAAAGAGGTGACAAAATTTTAGCAGTGATGGAAAAAATTTCAAAGCATAAGAATTCTCCAATGAGTCAAATCGCTTTGAATTATGCATTGCAGAAACCCGGAATTACCTCTGTGATTATCGGGGCAAGAGATGAAAAACAGTTGCTCGAAAATATAAAAACTACAGAGTGGAAACTTTCAAGCGATGAAATGAAAAAACTTGATGAGGTGAGCGAGCCGCCAAGAATTTATCCTCATTGGTATTTTGATATCTTCAAAAAGAAAAGAATGGAAAGATACTTTTCTGTTTTGCAGAAGCAGGAGGTAAAGGATGGAGCATAAGAATTTCGGGAGAACAGGTGTGAAAGTTAGCCGGATTTGTCTAGGCTGTATGATGTTCGGCTGGAGAACAAGTGAGGATGATTCAATTGAAATAATAGATCGAGCCATTGCTGAAGGAATTAATTTTCTTGACACCGCAAATGTTTACGGCAGAGGATCGAGTGAAGAGATTGTGGGAAAAGCACTAAAGCAAAGTGCTAAACGCAATCAGATTTTTCTTGCAACAAAAGTCCATCACAAAATGGATGATAATGATGTTAATGCATTCGGCAACTCAAGAAGGCATATCATTTTCGAATGTGAAGCTTCGTTGAAAAGACTGCGGACTGATTATATTGATTTGTATCAGATACACAGACCACAATCTGATATTCCAATTGATGAAACACTTCGCGCACTTGATGATTTAGTGAGATCGGGAAAGGTCCGTTATATTGGAACGAGTACATTCGCTTCGTGGCAAATTGTTGAATCACTCTGGGTTTCAAAGGAATTGGGATTGAATAGGTTTGTAAGTGAACAGCCCCCTTATCACTTATTAGATAGAAGAGCAGAGCGAGAACTATTTGCCCTTGCAGAAAATTACGGACTTGCAATTCTTCCGTGGTCTCCTTTGGCTGGCGGTTTTCTTACAGGTAAATATAAAAGAGGTGAAGACAGGCCTGATAATAGCAGACTGACTGAAAGAAACGAATGGAAAGATCATCACTTTTCTAATACAGCATTTGATGTACTAGATGTTCTGATGGCAATTGCGAAAGAAAAGAATGTAACTCCATCTCAGCTCGCACTTGCCTGGACAATGCGAAAGGATATTGTTACAAGTACAATAATCGGTCCGAGAACAATGGATCAGTATGAAGATAATATCAAAGCACTTGATGTAAAAATAAGCGAAGAGGATAATCAAAGATTTGATAAGGTATCGCTTCCTGGTAGAACGATACTTTCTTATTATGAAGCTGATTATAATCCATATAAATATCGCTGGTAATTTTTAGGGAAAATTTTATGGCAAATATTCTTGTATTATATGACAGCCATTCAGGGAATACTAAAAAAATGGCTGAGTATGTTTTTGAAGGAGCAAATTCATCCGGGAAGAATAATGTAAAATTAATTTCTGTTGATGAAGCTACGACAAAAGATATCAAATGGTGCGATGGAATTGCAGTTGGCTCACCAACAAATATGGGAATCTTATCATGGAAAATGAAAAAATTCTGGGATGAATGCGGGGATGAACTCTGGGGAAAGATTGATGGAAAAATTGGGTGTGCGTTTTCTTCTGAAGGAGGCTGGGGTGGTGGTGCTGAGATTACCTGTATGTCGATTTTAACAGTGCTTATGAATTTTGGCTTCCTTGTTTTTGGCGCAACGGATTACGTGGCGGATAAATTCACTTTACACTATGGTGCAACAAATCCCGGTTCTCCGGATTCAAAGCAGTCTATTGATGCCTGCAAAAGGATCGGACAAAAATTAGATCACTGGGTTGATAAATATTTCAACGAATAAAATTTATGATTTACTTCATCGGAATTGATATTGGAACAACTGGAGCGAAAACTGTATTGATAGATATTAATGGTGTGGTTGTTACCACTGCAACAATTGAATATCCTATGTTCACTCCGTATCCATTTTGGGCTGAGCAAAATCCCGATGATTGGTGGAATGCAACTTGTAAAAGCATTCAAAATGTCCTGAGTCAAAGTAAAGTTATTGCAAGCGATGTTAAAGGTGTTGGATTAACCGGACAAATGCATGGCTTGGTAACCTTGGATTCGAATGGAAAAGTTTTGTATCCCTGCATAATGTGGAATGATCAGAGAACTGGTCAAGAATGTAAAGAGATAACCGATAACATCGGTTTTAAGAATTTGTTATCTATTACTGGCAATCAGGTTTTGCCCGGATTTACAGCGCCGAAGATTATCTGGCTCAGAAAAAATAAACCGGACGTTTATTCGAAGATAAACAGAGTGCTTCTTCCTAAGGACTACGTTAGATATAAAATCACGAATGAATTCTTCAGCGATGTATCAGATGCTAGCGGGACTTCACTGCTAAATGTTAAAGAAAGAACCTGGTCAAAGGAAATATTAAATAAACTTGAACTTCCATTTGAATGGCTGCCGGAAGTAGTTGAATCAATTTCACAAACCGGAAGCATCACAAAACAAGCATCAATTTTAACAGGGCTTGCTGAGGGTACCCCAGTGTTTGCTGGCGGAGGAGATCAGGCTGCAGGCGGAATCGGAGCCGGTGCCGTTAAAGAAGGAATTGTTTCAATAGTTCTTGGGACTTCGGGAGTGGTTTTTACTCATTCAGATAATTACAGAATTGAACCTGAAGGTAAGCTGCATGCCTTCTGTCATTCAGTCCCTTATAAATGGCATCTGATGGGAGTTACATTATCGGCTGCCGGCTCTTTCAGATGGTATCGCGATACCTTTGCGCAGCTGGAAAAAACTGAGGCAGAGAAAACAGGGAAAGATGTTTACGAAATACTTACGTCACAAGCTGAAATTGTTCCGGCTGGAAGTGAAGGATTATTTTTCCTTCCATATCTTACAGGTGAAAGAACACCTCACCCCGATCCGAATGCAAAAGGTGCTTTTATTGGATTGAATGTCCGGCACACAAAAGCGCATCTAACAAGAGCAGTTCTGGAAGGAGTTGCTTACAGTCTGAGAGATTGTTATGAACTGATTTCAAATCTCGGAATCAAAGCTGAAGGTCTGATCGTTTCCGGAGGCGGAGCAAAAAGTAAATTGTGGCGAAGTATAATCGCAGATGTTTTCAATGCTGAGATAAAAACACTTACCTGCACAGAAGGCGCTCCTTATGGTGCTGCAATTCTTGCTGCGGTCGGATCAGGAAATTATATAAATGTAAATGAGGCTTGCGAGAAAATATTGAAGATAGATTCAAAGATCGAGCCCGATAAAAAGAGGGCATCTATCTATAATGACTTTTATTCAATTTATAAACAATTATATCCACAATTAAAAAATTCGTTTCAAAATATTTCTGAAAAAGTAAATCAAAATTATGGCAGTTAAAGTTTTATTGGATACCGATATCGGAACGGACATTGACGATGCAATATGTTTAACGTATTTGCTTGCAAATCCAAATTGCAACCTACTCGGCATTACAACCGTAACCGGCGAACCCGAAAAAAGAGCGATGCTTGCAAGCTCGTTGTGTATTCTATCGGGAAAGGATGTTCCGATTTATCCCGGCACTGCCGAACCTTTGATAATTGAGCAGCAGCAGAAAATTGCGCAGCAGTCAAAGTCATTAGAAAAATGGAGTCATAAAAAAGATTTTCCCCAAGGTCAGGCAATCGAGTTTATGAGAAAAACTATAAGAGAAAACCCTGATGAAGTTATTTTGTTAACTATCGGACCGCTGACTAATGTTGGATTGCTCTTTAAAGTGGATGAAGAAATTCCGTATTTGTTAAAAGGACTTGTAATGATGTGTGGATATTTCCATCATAAGATTGAAGGATGGAACAAGCTCGAATGGAATGCAAAAGGCGATTATCATGCATCGGATATTGTTTATAGATCAAATGTTAAAATACATAGATCGATTGGTATTGATGTTACTTCGCAGGTAACTATGGATTCAAAAGAGTTTAAAGAAAAATTCAGTGCTGATATATTCAAACCGCTGCAGGATTATGCTCAGCACTGGTACGATTATTCGCACACGGTAACTTTTCACGATCCGCTTGCTGCTGTTACCATTTTTAATGAAAAAATCTGTGAATATGAAAAAGGAAATAATTCCATTGAACTGAATGACGCTGAAACTGCTGGATTAACAAAATGGGAAAAGAATCGAAACGGTAGACACGAAATTGCAGCAACAGTAAACAAAGAGGAATTTTTCAAAGAGTATTTTTCAGTTTTCTAAAATGACAAAAAGATATAGTAACATAATTATTTCAATTGCTTTTATAATCCTACTGATAAATTTTTTTATTGGATGTTCAAAGCAGGAAGATTCAAAAAAGATAAAAGTTATTTTCTGGCACAGCTTTGTTGCAACCACAATTCCTGCGTTGAATGAGCTGATTGACAGATTTGAAAAAGAACATCCGGATATTGATATTGATGCACAATATGTTCCAACAGGAGATGCACTTGTTCAAAAATTAATTACAGCTATTCATAGTCAGACTGCACCTGATGTTAGCTGGATCCACGCTGATTTTCTTGATAAGCTTATTGAATCGGATGCCATTTATCCAATGGAACATTTTATCAAAGAGAAAGATGGCTTAACAGAAGAAGAAATGAATGATTTCTTTCCTCAACTGCTAGGAGCATTTTCACATAAAAAAGTTTTGTATGCTCTACCGATGGATGCAACAGTTCTTGCCTTAGTTTATAACAAAGATCATTTCAGAAAATCTGGAATTGATCCTAACACTCCACCTAAAACCTGGAATGATTTAAAGGAATACTCAAAAAAATTAACTCTGGATAAAGATGGTGATGGAAAAACTGATCAGTATGGATTTTATGTCCCAGCATATCCGGGTTCGGGTCCCTTGAGTATCTGGGAAGTTCTGCAATGGAGTCCATACTTGTGGCAGGCAGGCGGAGAGATTATTGATTCAACGCAGACTAAAGTTTTATTCAATTCAGAAGCCGGAGTTCAGGCACTTACTCTTTGGAAAGAAATTTACGATCAACTGAATTTCAGCAATTATTCTTTTACTCACGATATGGGATTAGCATCAGGAAGCATCTCAATGATTATGGATGGTCCCTGGGATTTGCCGACATTCAGAAAAATGAAAAACATTGATTGGGCAGTAGCATCATTACCTGAAGGTCCAAAAGGTAAAGCAACTTATATTGCTGGTGAAAGTCTGGCGATATTTAAACAAAGTAAAAATTCAGATGCGGCATGGACGTTTGTAAAATGGGTTACGCAGCCGGAAATTCAGGAAATGTTTTCAATCAGTTCAGGTTATTTGCCAGTTAGAAAATCTGTTCTTGAACGTGATAGCTATAAAGCGTTTCTTGAAACTGATCACGCAATGAAAAGTTTTGTTGAGCAGATAAAAATTGCAAGACAACGTCCCACAATCGAACGCTATTATGTGAACATAAATCAGTTTATTGCAACAGCAATTGAACAGACTTTGATTGGTAACAGATCTCCAATAGAAACTCTGAATGAAGCGGCTGAAAAATCAAATAATTTATTAAATCAGAAATAGAAAAATAAAACAGGTAATTTATGGCAAATGTGTTATTAAAAAATATCAGTAAAGTTTATGAGGGCGATAAGTACGCAGTCAACGATGTGAACATCGAAGTAAAAGACAAAGAGTTTGTTGTGCTCGTCGGTCCTTCCGGTTGCGGGAAAACAACCACGCTAAGAATGATTGCTGGGCTTGAAGAAATAACCGAAGGTGATCTTTTCATTGATGGAAAAAGAGTAAACGATGTTTCTCCTAAGAACAGAGACATAGCAATGGTATTTCAGAATTATGCTCTTTATCCGCATATGTCGGTTTATGAAAATATGGCATTCGGATTAAAGCTTCGTAAAATTCCAAAAGATGAAATTAAAACAAGAGTGAATGATGCCGCAGCGATTCTCGGCTTAAGCAATTTACTTGACAGAAGACCCAAAGCATTAAGTGGTGGTGAAAGGCAAAGAGTAGCCGTCGGCAGAGCAATTGTTAGAAAGCCAAAAGTATTTTTATTTGATGAACCATTAAGTAATCTTGATGCAAAACTCAGAGTCCAGATGAGGACAGAGATCTCTAAACTTCATCTCAAGCTTGCAGCCACAATGATCTATGTAACTCATGATCAGACGGAAGCAATGACAATGGGGGAAAGAATAGTGGTTATGAAAGATGGATATGTTCTGCAAATTGCCTCACCTCTTGACTTATATAACAAACCTGAAAATAAATTTGTTGCTGGGTTCATCGGAAGTCCTTCAATGAATTTTGTGGAAGGTGTAATTCAGCAAACTAACGGGTTACACTTTGAATCATTAAATAAAAATCTCTTAGTTAAACTTGAAGATATTCACGCTGAGAAATTGAAAAATTATCTCAATAAAAAAGTCTGGTTTGGTATTAGACCTGAGGATATACACGATCTGGCTGATCTATCCGTACAATCTAATTTCCATGAATTTGAAGCAATACTTGAAGTGGTTGAACCAATGGGTAATGAAGCTTTCCTTTATTTCACTCTGGAAGGAAACCAGTTTATTGCCAGAATTCCAGCACGTGATGTTCCTAAAGCACAGTCACACAGAAAACTAAAGATTAATAAAAATAAGATTCAATTTTTTGATTTTGAGTCTGAAAAAGCAATAGCTTAACTCAAAAAGAATTAAAGGTAGAAAATGAATACAACTGAAAAACTTGTAATAACTGATGAGCAGAAAAGACAATATCAGGAGGATGGTTTCTTCATTCTTGAAAAAGTAATTCCTGAAGATGAACTGGAACTGATACGCAAGGAATGTATGGAACTTATTGCCGAACAAGACAGGGAAATGGAAAAACTCGGAGTTACAGAACTTAATCTTAGTAGAAAGAACAGCAGATACTTTGTGTTCAATTCATATAAAGACAGACCACATCTCGGTAAATTTATATTCAGTGATAGAATGGCTGAAATCTGCAAAGCGACCATTGGAGATACAGCATATCTTTTCTGGGAACAATTTGTTGTCAAAGGAACCGATAAAAAAGGGGCTGAGTTTACCTGGCATCAGGATTCAGGATATGTGGATCATAAACATAAATATTATGTCAATGCCTGGATTCCACTCGATGACGTTAATGAGGAAAACGGGACGGTTGCACTTCTGCCTTATAAGCTTGCGGGTACAAAAGAAAAAATTGAACACAAGCCAGTTCCGGGAAGTAACGATCGCATAGGATATTTTGGATCCGAAAAGGGCGTATCAGCTAATTGTCCTGCAGGCTCGATCGTAGTTTTTTCGAGCACAACCTTTCATAGATCTGGTGCAAATAATACTAATAAAATGCGAAGAGCCTGGGCTTTGCAGTATTCTCCTGAAATAATTTATGAAGCAGATGGTTCATTAAAAGGGCTGGATGAATTGTTTTTAAAAGAAGGAAAACGTGTCCGATAATTTTTAGCAGTAATTCCGGAAACCCACCCCCGGAATATTGTTAACGACAGCACAGATTAAACTCTGTGCTGTTCTTTTAATACGGTATGATCGACTTCTGATGTTTCATTCTAAATTCTTTCGGGGATGAATCAAACTTCTTTTTGAAGAGATGGTAGAAGTGACTCAGATTTTCAAAACCGCAATCCATTGAAATATTAGTGATATCCTCATCACTGTTTGACAGAAGATTCGCTGCATAGTTCAACCTTAGATTTGTGATGTAATCCGTGGGTGATTCATTAAAATATTTTTTGAATGAGCGACTGAGATGTTCGGGGGTTCTTTCACATAACTCGTACATTTTGTTTATTCCAGTAGTAAAATTTTCTTTTCTCTCCATTTCGGATTTTAACTTAACTAACCAGTTGGGGATTATTTCATTTACGTAATCTTCTTCATAAGTAAAATATCTTGAAAAGATATCAGCGAGAAGAATCCGCAGTTCAGTTTTTATTTTTTTCTTGTTTGCTCTTCTTAGTGTGTTCAGCTTTTCAAATCTCGAAATCAAAATATCTTTTTCAATTTTACTTAATTTTATTTTGGGTGGATAACCTGCTTTCAATAATTTATCTGAGTGAAAACCTTCACCAAAGTAATCGAACAATTTGAGAATTGTCGAGGATGGAAATGCAAGATTAATCAGTTCACAATTTTTATCGTTTGACTTTTCATAGTGATGATTATCATCAGGGCGAATAAAAACCAGATCACCTTCTTCAATAATTTCTTGCTTGCCATTAATACTATGAAGTGCTTCGCCTTTTGTTATCAGAAAGACTTCAAAAAAATCATGGCTGTGTGGACTTGTAATTGTTGCAAGCGATTTGTGATACGCGTAGTGAATTTCCGATTCGGGATCGATCAAGTCATTTGTTTTTAGTTTAACTGATTTCATATGTAAAGTTTAATTTTCTTTCAGTAAATATCAATAAAACACAATCAAAAATCACTATAAAACAAGATAATTATCAATAAAAGCCCGATATTTCAATTAGATAAAATTAAAATATCATTAAAACAGAATTATAATGACATCTGACAAATTTAAAACAGAACTGCTTTTTACGGAAATCTACAAGAAGCATATTTACAATCACCCAGCAATAAGAGAAGCAATGTGTTTGAAAGTTCAGTATCCGGCATTCTTCACTCCAATTCAGGAAGGAGATATGTTTGCGGGAAGAATCAAGAACACATTAGTTGGAATCACTCCAGATGAATGGGGAACCGCAGCATTTGGTTACTACTGTGTGAAAGATAAAATTCTAAAAGAGCTTGAAGATCCAACAATTGATGATGAGACACGTAAAAAAGTTTGGGAGATGGTTGAGTTCTGGGGTAAAGAAAGTACTTCTGCAAAACTTCGTACAGCATATACTGATGAAATGAAAAAATATCTTCCTTCAGATGACTGGATGCATCAATGCGGTATTGCCTTCCCGCTTTACAGATTAACCGGCGGAAATGTTGATTGGGAGAAGCTTCTAAAGAAAGGTATTCCAGGACTGATTAAAGAAGCAGAGGAAGCTAGACAAAAAGCTGTCTCAAAAAACAAAGAAACGGAGTTTTATGAAGGAATTAAAATTGCTCTCGAAGTTCTTGTTAATGTTTGTCATTGGTATGCAAAACAAGCAATAGATTTGAAAAGTCAAACAAAAGATGAAAAGAGAAGAGAAGAACTTCAGCAGATCGCAGATACTCTTGAGATCATTACCATCTCCGCTCCAAAGACAATGCGTGAAGCAATTCAATTGTTCTGGCTATACAGTTATGTCGGCGATATCCGTAATTATGGAAGAATGGATGTATGGCTCGGTGATTTTCTTGTGAATGATTTAGAAAGTGGAACATTAAATGATGACGAAGCTTTACAACTTCTCCAATCATTGTGGAGATTAATCGGGGCAAGGAACACTATCGTTCATAGCAGAATTATCATCGGTGGAAGAGGAAGAAGTAATGAGGCAAACGCAGATAAGTTTGCACTACTTGCAATGGAAGCATCGAGAACGGTAAACGTTATTGAACCGCAGCTTTCTTTAAGATTTTATGAGGGGATGAATCCAGCATTAATGGAAAAAGCTTTGCATGTTATTGGCGAAGGAAGAACCTTTCCGATTCTGTATAACGATGAAGTTAATATAAAAGCTGTTCAGCTCGCACAGGGATTTGATGAACTCACGGCCGAGCAGTTTATTCCGTATGGCTGCGGTGAATACATAATTGACCATAAAAGTTTTGGTACACCGAGCAGTGTTGTTAATCTTCTCAAAGCACTTGAAGTTACGCTTCACAATGGAATCGATCCGATGACAGGAAAAATTTCCGGATTACAGCTTGGCACGTTTGAGGATTTTAAAACCTTTGATGATTTGTTGAAAGCTTACAAAACTCAAGTTGAGTTTTTTGTGAGAATGATGGCGGACCACGAAGTCCTCGAATACAAAATTGCCGGTGAACATTCTCCTTATTTGTATATGAGTCTGTTATATGATGATTGCTTCGAGAAAGGGAAAGGAATGTTTGCCGGAGGAATTCGGTATTTAAGTGGAACACTTGAAACATATGGCAATACGAATACTGCAGACAGCTTAACCGCCATTAAAAAACTCGTTTATGAAAAAGGGGTCATCTCAAAAGATGAATTGCTCAAAGCACTGGATTCTAATTTTGTAGGTTGTGAAAAAATCAGACAGCAACTTCTGAAAACCCCGAAGTACGGAAATGACAATGAAACGGCAGATCAAATGCTGGTTAATGTTCACGAGCACGTGTGTAATTATGTAAAAGACCAGGCTGAAAGAGTGGGACTCCAGTCATTTCTTGTAGTAGTAATAAACAACAGCGCAAATACTTTGATGGGGCATCAGACTTCAGCATCGGCAGATGGAAGGAAGTCGGGTGAACCAATGGCAAACGGAAATAATCCAAGCGGCGGTAGTGATGTTACTGGTCCGACAGCATTTCTGAATTCTCTGGTTAAACCTTCGCCATACATTCATGCCGGTGCAGTTCAAAATATGAAATTCAGCAAAGAGATGTTTACCACCAAAAGAGAAATCTTGAAATCTTTGCTTGAAACATTTTTTGAAAACGGTGGACAGCAGGCAATGATAACTGTTGTTGACAGAAATGAACTTGAACGGGCAATGGAAGAGCCTGAAAAATACGGACACGTTTTTGTAAGGGTTGGCGGATTTAGCGCAAGGTTTGTTGAGCTGTCCCGCGATGTCCAACTGGAAATTCTTAGCAGGACGTTATATTAATTTATATGACAGGCCTGACCTTCGACATACACAGATTTTCTCTTAATGACGGTCCGGGGATCCGCACAACTGTTTTCCTGAAGGGATGTTACTTAAAGTGCGAGTGGTGTCATAATCCGGAATCGCAGTCATTCAAACCACAGCTTTCATTCAATCCGGAAAAATGCCTTCATTCCTTTGAATGTGTAAAAGTGTGCCCGAATAACGCACACAAAATAAAAGACAGCAAACATTTTGTTGACTGGAATTTGTGTGACTTAGCAGGAAAGTGTGCGGAGGTTTGTCCTTCCGGTGCACTGAAAATTATCGGGACCAATGCTGAAGTTGATCTTATCATATCTGAAGTAATGAAGGACAAAAAATACTATAATAAAACTGGTGGGGGGATTACAATTTCCGGCGGCGAACCCATGGCTCAGTTTGAGTTCACAAAAGAATTGTTAATTGAAGCAAAGAAAAATGGAGTTCATACAGTTTTAGATACTTGCGGATATGGAGAGCAGTATCATTATAAAGATATTTTGAATTACGTGGATCTTTTTTTATTTGATTATAAATTCACTGATGAAAAGCTTCATAAAGAATATACCGGAGTTACAAATTCAGAGATAATGGATAATCTGGATTTTCTTTACAACAATGGAGCATCAATTATTTTGCGTTGTCCGCTGATTCCGGGAATAAATGATAATGACGGTCATCTCAATGGCATAAAAGATATTATCACAAGATATCCCAAACTTAAATCGGTTGAGATAATGCCTTATCATAATATGGGAAGGGACAAAGCGAGTCGTGTTGGGATGGAATACAAATTAACCCAAATAAAAAATGCTGAAGATAGTGACAAACAAAGATGGGTAAGTTATTTTTCAGACACAGAAATAAACGTTATTCTCAATTGATCGAACGAATAAACTAATATTCATTTCTAAAAATGACTAAACTCATTTTATTTATTCTTCTTTTGCCTTCAATTATCTTTTCACAACTCAACCTTAAAGTAACAAACAAAAACTCAAAACTCATCAAACTATTTGATGGCGGATTTTTTACAGAGGGACCTGCTTACGGACCAGATGGCAATGTTTATTTCAGCGATCTTACATTTACATCCGAAACAAATATGCAAGCTGGAATTATCTGGAAGTATGATTCACAATCCGGCAAAACTTCCGTGTACAGATCTCCAAGCGGGATGGCAAACGGAATTGATTTTGATAAATCTGGAAGTATGATTGTGTGTGAAGGTGCTGATTTTGGCGGAAGAAAAATAACCAGCACAGATTTATCTACTGGTATAGCTAAAATATTAACGGCACTCTACAATGGAGTTCCTTATAATTCACCGAATGATTTAGTGATTGACAGCCAAAACAGAATTTATTTCACAGATCCCCGTTATTCAGGTTATGAAAATATTGAGCAGTCTTGTTTGGGAGTTTATAGATTGGACCCTGATGGAAAAGTAACTTTGTTAATTGCTGATATCCCAATGCCGAATGGGATTGCAATATCCCCTAAAGAAGACAAAATCTACATCGGTTGTAATTTTGAGGGAAACTACGAGATGGATATAAAACCAGCGACTGCTATCTACATTTACGATCTTGACATAAACGGGAAAGTTTCTAATGGTAAAATTTTTCTTAATTATCCGGATGAATATGGTCCCGATGGAATGACTATTGATAAGGAGGGCAATATTTATGTTGCACTGCGGGATGAGTCTGATCCGGGAATCTATATCTATGACTCAGATGCTGAATTGATTGATAAAATTCCTCTGACGGAAGTACCCAGTAACGTTACCTTTGGGAAAGGAAAAGATAAAAATTATTTGTTCATCACAGCGGGTGGAAGTCTCTATAAAATTAATGTGCTTGCAGAAGGAATTAACTGAAACATTATGCAGAGAAAAATTAAACTTGGAATAATCGGAACGGGGCTGGCGGCCAAAATTTTGCATCTACCGGCATTACAAAGACTTAATAGTAATTTTGAGATAACGGCTGTCTGCAATCACACAGAAAAAAAAGCCAAAGAATTCTCTGAGCTTGTTGGTGGTGTAAAATATTATCTCGATTATAAAGATTTATTAAAGGATAAAAATGTTGAAGCGGTTGATATTACTCTTCCTATCAATCTTAATTATAGAGTAACGATTGAATCTCTCAAAGCGCATAAACATATCTTTCTTGAAAAACCACTCGCCGGATCGATGGTAGAAGCAAAGAAAATGCTGGGGCTTAAAACAGAATACGAACAGGTTATGCTTCTCGCAGAAAACTTTCGATACAGAAAAGTTTATAATTCAGTTAAAGATCTACTGAAGAAAAAATCTATCGGTAAAGTTTATGCTGCTCAATGGAATGTGTTTTATCAGGTAACTTCTGATAGAGATTACGGCGCTACAAAATGGAGACAGAAACATAAATATGTTGGTGGCTTTATGCTCGATGCCGGAGTTCATAACATCGCTGCGTTAAGAATGTTGTTCGGTGAAGTTAAATCGGTTACGGCTTTTACTGAAAGTATAAATCCTAAAATTGGTAAGCCAGATACTATGAGTGTTCAGATGATTTTTAGCTCGGGCATAAAAGTGATTTATAATTTATTCTTCACCGTTAAACACCATTGGGAAAATAAACTTTTAGTGTTTGGTGATAGAGGAACAATCGAAGCGAACGATGATATGATCTCACTAAAATTGAACGATAATACCTCGCAGATTATTGATGGTTCCGATTTTGGCGGGTATGATGATGAGTTTATGGACTTTTACAACGCAATCGTAAATCGCAAAAAAGTCAAATCGACTTTCATTGACGGCTACAAAGATATGGAAGTTGTTTTTGCTGCATTGAAATCTGCAGAGAAAAATAAAGTAATTCAGATCAAGTGAGGTTAACTATGTTGAAAATAAATATCCTTTTCATTGCTCTGCTTCTGCTACAACTCCCAATTCTATGTCAAACTTTAGAAAATAAAAATCTGACAAATTATATTAATCCATTCGTCGGATCATCAAATTACGGAAATACTTTCCCCGGTGCAGTCGTCCCCTGGGGAATGGTCTCTGTTAGTCCGCATAATTCTCTGAATTCAGTCACCGGCTACCTTCATGGTGAAAAAGATTTTTACGGATTCGGAATGGTTCACCTTAGCGGAGTTGGATGTCCTGAGCTTGGTAGTATATTAATAGCAATGACAGATAACGATTCATCCATCTCCCCAAACCATTTCAAATGCACTTACTCGAATGAAATTGCTTCGCCAGGATTTTATTCTGTTGATTTGGATGATCGGAATGCGAGTGTTGAAGTAACTGCAACTGAAAGGGCAGGTATTATTAAATTCAGATCGTTTACAGAATCAGAAAAATCTATTCTGGTTGATGTGGGCAGAAGTCTTGGAATAATTGGCGGTGGAAAAATCAAGATTATATCAGATTCAGAAATCGAAGGTTACAATATCAGCGGCGGATTTTGCGGAGAAGCTAACAGGGAAGAAGTTTATTTTGTTGCAAAGTTCAGTAAAGCGTTTAACCAGCATAAAATCTGGATAAATGGAAATTTTATTGATGATACAGAAGCAGAGGTAGTTGATACCTCTATTGGCACCGTGCTCAATTTTAATTTGGGAGATAATGAAGAATTAATGATAAAAGTTGGCGTCTCGTATGTTAGTTCTGATAACGCAAGATTGAATCTTGAAGCTGAAATTTCCGAATGGGATTTTGATCGTGTAAAAGATGAAGCACAGAATAAATGGGAAAGACAATTAAGCAGAATCATTGTTGAAGATAGCAACAATGACAATCTCATAAAGTTTTATACTGCAATTTACCATACATTAATTCATCCGAATGTTATAAGTGATATAAATGGCGAATATCCTTTGATGGGACGAAAGGGGATTGGCAAGTACACTGATCGCAATAGATATTCAGTCTTTTCGCTGTGGGATACATATAGAACACTGCACCCGTTTTATGATATCGTCTATCCGGAAATTCAATCGGAGATAATAAAGACTATGGTCGATATGTATAAAGAGTCTGGTTACTTGCCGAAGTGGGAGCTAACAGGCATTGAAACTTATATGATGGTTGGAGACCCTGCCTCAATCGTAATTGCTGACAGTTATATAAAAGGAATAAGAGACTTTGATGTGAACACTGCATTTGAAGCAGTGCTAAAACCCGCCATGATCAAGGAGAATGAAAAAGCTCCCCCAATCCGTGCAGGTTATCATGAGTTATTGCAGTATGGTTATATACCTTTTGAACAAGATTGGAGTGACGATTGGTGGGTGTGGGGTCCTGTCTCTACAACACTTGAATATTGTCTGAGTGATTTCGCAATTTCTCAGATGGCAAGACGACTTACTAAAACAAAATTGGCAGATGAATTCTACAATCGTTCACTTCTTTACAAAAACTTGTTTGATCCGGTCACTAAGTTTATAAGACCCAAAATGAAAAACGGAAATTGGATGGAACCATTTGATCAGTTTGCAATAGATGGTTCTGGTGACTGGGCATGGTCGGGTGGACCCGGTTATGTTGAGGGAAATGCCTGGAACTATACGTGGTTTGTTCCTCATGATGTTGCGGGATTGATAAAACTTTTTGGGGGAGAAAATGAATTCAGCAATAAGCTTTATGAGTCATTCACAAACAAACAATTTACAATCAACAATGAACCCGATATTGCATATCCGTATCTTTTCAGATATGTGAAGGGGGAAGAATATAGAACGGAAGAGCTTATTCATAAAATTATGAATGAAAATTTTGGAACCGATCATAACGGCTTGCCTGGTAATGATGATTGCGGAACAATCTCTGCCTGGTTCATTTTTTCTGCAATGGGGTTTTATCCGGATTGCCCGGCTACAGATTACTACACGCTCGCCTATCCATTGTTTGAAAAGGTAACAATTAAATTGAATCCTAAATATTATTCTGGAAGTGAGGTTGTAATCCACAAAGAATCGAAGCGTCCAGAGTCAGGAATATATTTTAATAATGAAAAGATTGAAAACTTTTGGTTGAATCATTACCAGTTAACCACCGGTGGCGTTCTGTCATTCAGGTAAATAAATTATTATCTAACAAATAATCTGGAAAATCAAAATGAAAAAAATTTTTCTGCCACTGCTGGCAATTCTTATTTCCTGCACTCCACAAAATAAAAAGACTAATGACCTCTATGAGGAAGCGTTCCCAAATCTCACCTTCGAGTTTCCGGTTGATATTCAATCACCCAAAGACGGAACTAACAGACTATTTGTGCTCTCACAGCCAGGAGTAATTTATGTGTTCGATAATAATTCAGATACAAAAGAGGAAAAAACATTTCTAGATATCAGGGAAAAAGTTCTTTACGGCGGTGAGATGGGACTGCTAGGACTAGCATTTCACCCAAACTATAAAGAGAATGGTTTTTTCTATCTTGATTACACAACTAGGGATCCAATGAGAACTATCATTTCAAGATTCCAAGTCTCCAGCGAGGATCCATCAGTTGCTGAACCCTCAAGTGAAGAAATATTGCTGGAAGTTGAGCAGCCATATGAAAACCACAATGGTGGACAGATTTCATTTGGTTTGGATGGGTATCTTTATATTTCACTTGGTGATGGTGGTTCCGGCGGCGATCCATTAAATGCAGGACAGGATTTACAGAACTTGTTAGGCAAATTATTAAGGATTGATGTTGAAAGTAATGAGGATGGAAAAAATTATTTGATTCCGGAGGATAATCCGTTTAAAGGGAATACAAGTGGCTTCAAAGAAGAAATTTATGCTTACGGGTTGAGAAATGTTTGGCGATTTAGTTTTGACAAACAGAATAGGTTATGGGCGGCTGATGTGGGTCAGAATAAGTGGGAAGAAATCAATCTGATTGAAAAGGGAAAAAACTACGGCTGGCGGATAATGGAGGGAAATCATTGCTATAATCCTGAAACTGATTGTGATACAACCGGACTAGTTCTTCCTATCTGGGAATACGGACACGATAATATGGGTGGATTTTCTATAACCGGCGGTTTTGTATACGAAGGTAATTCTGCCCCTGCATTAAAAGGAAAATACATTTATGCTGATTATGTTTCAGGAAAAATCTGGCAGCTCGAATTCGTCAACAATCTAATCAGCAACAAGTTGCTTATCGATACTGACTTTGCAATCGCAACTTTTGGAGTAGATGATAACAGTGAGCTTTATTTTTCAGATTATAAGGACAAAGGAAAATTGTATAAATTTGTTGTTGAGTAGAAGTATTCAACGACTGTGTCTATTGTAAAAATTCTCTTTTAAGTTCTGAGTGAGTTATTCTGATTCTTAATAAGAATAAGATGTTTTCGCGTATCTCACGAACTGTAACTAAATTTTGGTGGTTGATTTTATTCTTAAAAGTACAAATGTGTTTTTTCAACCCTGCTTTATAAAAAATATTGGGTGAATCATGAAAATTTTCCTGTCCGCCTTTCTCATAATGTCAATTATACTTCTTCTCGTCTGCTGCAATCAGCCAAAACAATCCGAGTCAAAAACTAAAACAATAGGAGTAACACTTCTTGCCCGAGCTCACATTTTCTATCGTGATCTTGAAGAAGGACTAAAAACTGAAGCAGAAAAGAACGGCTATGAGTTGATCATAACCTCTGCTGACTGGGATCTTGGAAAACAGATTTCTCAAATGGAAGATTTTATCTCCCGAAAAGTTGACGCGATAATAGTTTGTCCTGTTGATTCCAGAGGAATTAATTTCGGAGTAAATGAAGCAAATAAAGCTGGTATCCCTGTGTTCACTGCTGACATTGCGGCCGAAGGGAGCAATGTTGTGGCTCATATTGCATCTGATAATTTTCGTGGTGGTCAGCTTGCGGGCGAATATCTTGCCAAACTATTGAATGGAAAAGGTAACATCGCAATTATAGATCAACCGGCAATTACTTCCGTCATTGACAGAGTCGCAGGATTCAGAGAAGCTATTAGTAAGTATCCCGATATAAAAGTTGTGGCAGATGTGAATGGTGAGGGTGTTCGTGATAAAGCTCTAATTGTAACTACCGATGTGCTTCAGGCAAACCCTGGACTTGATGGAATTTTTGGAATTAACGATGACTCCGCTTTGGGTGCATTAGGTGCAGTGAATCAATTTAACAGAAAAGAGATAGTAATAATTGGTTATGATGCAACACCTCCTGCCGTTGATGCAATATTAAATGGTTCGCAGTTGAAAGCTGATGTTGTTCAATATCCGAAGAAAATCGGCAGCAAGACTATCGAAGTGATCAAAGATCATTTTGAGGGTAAAGTCGTTCCCAAAGTAGTTCCAGTGGAAGTCGGGATTGTCGACAAAGAATCATTACAAAAAAATTCCGCTAAATGAATAATCTCCTTGAGATGAGGGGAATTGTAAAGCAATACCCCGGTGTGTTGGCAATGGATAAAGTATCAATTGATTTAAAATCGGGAGAGGTTCATTGTATAATCGGTGAAAATGGCGCTGGCAAATCTACCTTGATGAAAATCTTATCCGGCGCAATAAAAAAAGACAGCGGGGACATTTTTATAGAAGATAAAAAAGTTATTTACTCTTCACCCTTTGAATCACAGCAACTCGGCATTGGAATAATCTATCAGGATTTCAAACTTGTTCCCGAGCTTACTGCTGCAGAAAATATTTTTCTTGGAAGAGAAATTAAGAGATCAATCTTTCTCAACAAAAATGAAATGAGCTTAAAGGCAGTCGATGTTTTATCACAGCTTGGTGAAGAAATAAATGTTGAGCTTCCCGTAAGTCTGCTAAGCACCGCTGAAAGGCAGATCATTGAAATAGCGAAAGCAATTGTCAGTAATGTAAAAATTCTGGCAATGGATGAGCCTACGGCCCCATTAACCCGCAAAGAAATTGATAACCTTTTTCAGGTAATAAAAAAACTAAAGGGGGGTGGCGTCGGAATTATTTATATCTCACACCGGCTTGAAGAAATTTTTGAAGTTGGTGACCGGGTTACTGTTTTACGTGATGGGCGATGTGTCGGTTCTTCACTAATAAAAGATGTTAGTAGGAATGACTTGATAAAACTGATGGTGGGTCGTGAATTGTCAGAGAAATATCCCCATAAGACCGCTCAAACAGGAAAAGAAATTCTAGAAGTGGTAAATCTAAACTCTGATAAAATTAATGATGTGTCATTTTCTTTGATAAGAGGGGAAGTATTAGGAATTGCCGGACTTGTCGGGGCTGGCAGAAGTGAACTTGTTCGTGCAATTTTTGGAGCTGATAAAATAACATCCGGAAATATTTTCGTTAACGAAAGAGAAGTCCGTATTAACTCGCCAAGCGATGCAATACAATCAGGGATTGCTCTCCTTACTGAAGATAGAAATCTTCTCGGTCTATTTATAAATATGAACATCAGGGAAAATATTTCTATTTCGAATCTTGGTAAATCGTTTAAAGGATTTTTTATCGATAAACAGAAGGAACTTTCCGAAGTTCAGAAACAGTTTGATAAATTAAGGATAAAGGCACCTTCAATTGAAACGAATGTGGAAGCACTGAGTGGAGGAAACAGGCAAAAAGTTGTGCTGGCTCGTTGGCTTGAAACAAATTCCAGCATACTGATTTTTGATGAACCAACTGCCGGAATTGATGTCGGCATCAAATTCGAAATTTATAAACTAATTAACGATCTTGCTGAAAAGGGAAAAGGAATAATAATTATATCATCCGAGCTGCCTGAGCTTCTTGGAATAGCTGACAGAATAATTGTAATGTGTGAGGGTAGAATAACTGGTATTCTTTCACGTGATGAAGCCAGTCAGGAAAAGATTTTAAATCTTGCAACAAAATTTTCAACGAAGATAATGCATGCTGTCTGATAATAAAAAAGCAAAACTAACTAAGATTATTGGCGAGTTTAGCATCGGTCTTGCGCTTGTCATTGAGATAATTCTATTTTCTCAGCTTTCCCCTTACTTCTTCACCGCCGAGAATCTTTTAAATGTATCTCTTCAGGTTTCCATCACTGCGATAATAGCGGCGGGGATGACGTTTGTCATATTAACTGCAGGAATAGATTTATCAGTTGGTTCACTTGTAGCATTAGCCGGAATTTTAGCAACAAGTGTTATCAAGATTGATTTACCGGTTTATCTTAGTCTTCCACTGGGAATTCTTGCGGGAGTTTTATTCGGAGTCTTTTCAGGCTTCATAGCCGGTGTGTTTGTGACAAAATTTAAAATTACTCCTTTCATTGTAACGCTTGCGTTGATGACAATCTGGCGCGGGACTGCATTTGTTTATACCGAAGGAAGGCCTATCTGGGAATTGCCCGAAGCATTCGCCTATCTCGGTGGCGGAAGAATAATCGGTGTTCCGGTGCCAACCGTGATTATGGTTATCGTGTTTTTTGCTTCACACATTGTGCTTACCAAAACCAGATATGGAAGATACATTTATGCAGTTGGCGGAAATCGGGAAGCAGCAAGATTAGCAGGAATAAAGACCAACAAAATTCTGATCTCAGTTTATATTATCTCCGGAATACTCTCGGCAATCGCGGGTGTTTTACTTGCATCGAGAATTAATTCCGGTCAACCAAATGCCGGTTTGATGTACGAACTTGATGTTATTGCGGCAGTCGTTGTCGGCGGAACGAGTTTGTTTGGCGGCAGAGGAACAATAATCGGAACTTTTCTTGGGGCAATGCTAATTGCTGTTCTCCGAAACGGATTAAATTTGTTAAATGTGGGAAGTTATGTTCAGCAGGTAATTGTAGGAGTTGTAATTCTTCTTGCAGTACTTCTGGATCAATTAAGAAAAAAATAATTCTTTGAAATTTATTGGGATCAGTTATGAAAAACTTAATTATAGTTCTCGGTTTAATTTTTGCTGTTGCTTGTCCAGCACAGACGAATGTCGACATTCTTTCAAATAGTATTGACTCACTTACGGCATTTTCATTTAACAACTGGAGGATGAGCCCTGACCTGTCAAAACCAATTGCAGGTAATCCGGCCTCATCTGAATTCGATGATTCGAATTGGGAAGTACTGAAGGTCGATGAAAAAAATTATAATGATTCCTGCTGGCTTAGAAAAGAAATAATGCTTCCCGAAACAATTCTTGGAAGACCTGTTCAAGGGAAAATTACCTTTTTGATTTCGATTGACGATTATGGTTACTTTTATGTAAATGGGGATAACAAAGGATACTTCCCGTGGGACGGTGAATTTGTTCTAACAGAAAACGCCAATCCAGGTGATAAATTTTTAATTGCAGTTAAGGCAATAAATACCGGCGGCCCACTTCGTCTTCTTCGTGCAAGAATTGATATGGAGGGCACAAAGGAGCTTAGACAGTCGATACTTGACTTTTCACTGAGTATGAAAGTCGGGCGGAAACTTTTAAGCTTCGATACTTATCAAACAAATGCGCGAGTAAAAACTGATCCAGGAATTGATAAATCAAAAATAAGTGCGGGAGAACGAACCAAACTAAACGACCTGCTTCAGCAACTTGCATTGGCAGTTGATGTTGACGCTCTAGGAAGGGGAGATATAGAGAGTTTCAAAGCTTCATTAGATAAAGTCCGTACTCAACTTGAACCTATAAAAGAATTTGCCAAAAAGTTTACGCTATTTTTTGATTCAAATGCACACATCGACGCAGCCTGGTTATGGCGTGAAAAAGAAACAATAGAGGTTTGTAAAAACACCTTCAATTCAGTTTTTAATATAATGAATGAAAAACCTGGTTTTACGTACACACAAAGCTCTGCTCAATATTATAAATGGATGGAAGATTACTACCCGGAAATATTTCAAGGAATAAAAGATAAAATGGAAATCGGCCGATGGGAGGCTATCGGAGGTATGTGGATTGAACCGGATTGTAATTTGATCGACGGAGTTTCATGGTCGCGACAGCTTCTTTATGCAAAAAGATATTTTAATAACAAGCTTGGTGTGAAAATAAATATTGGTTGGAATCCGGACTCTTTTGGCTATAACTGGAACATGCCGATGTTTTATCAGAATGCTGGAATAGATGCATTCATAACTCAGAAGATCGGATGGAATGAAACCAATGTTTTTCCTTACCGAGTTTTCTGGTGGGAATCCCCAGATGGTTCAAGAATACTTTCTTATTTCCCTTTCGATTATGTTAACTCAATTACACAAGCGTACGATTTAGTCGATTGGCTTAAACAGTTCGAAGCTAATACTGGATTTACAAATATGCTTGTGCTGTTTGGTGTTGGCGACCATGGTGGAGGGCCATCACTTGATATGATCGAACGAATTGAACACCTGAAAACAATAGACATATATCCGAATGTGGTTTATGGAACAACAAACCAATATCTCGAGTGGCTTAAGAACCAGGATCTTTCAGATGTTTCTGTTTGGAATGATGAATTATATCTCGAGTATCACCAGGGGACATACACTACTCAAGCAAAAATGAAAAAGTATAATCGTCTGAGCGAAATCACACTAACTAATGCTGAAAAGTTCTCGTCATTATCGCTTCTCCTTTACAATGGAATTTACAGAAGTGATGAGCTGGAAGAAGCATGGCAAGGAGCTATGCTAAATCAGTTTCACGATATTCTACCAGGATCAAGTATCAGAGAAGTTTATTTTGATGCATCAAAAACTTATGAGCATGTTTTTAATATGGGAAATTTTGTAAACAATGAGGCATTAAGTAACATTTCCAAAAGCGTTAATACTTCATTTTCGATGAAGGGTAAAGCCGTACTTGTATTTAATTCGCTTTCATGGGAAAGGAAAGATATTGTTGAGGTAGATCTTCCCGAAGGTGATTTAACAAATTATGCTGTTTATAATAACGATGGTAAGGAAGTGCCCTCACAGTTAATAAGCTCGGATACATATAAAAATAAAATTCTATTTATGGCTGATGGAATTCCTTCTTACGGATACAAAGTTTATTCTTTAGTTGAGAAAAATTCTCCTTCTTTTTCAGAAGATCAACTTTCATCTACAAACTACATTGAGAATGAATTCTTTAAAATTACTGTTGATGAAAACAGTGGGTGGATAAAAAGTATTTATGATAAAACAAATCAAAGAGAAGTTCTGGCGGGAGAAGGCAATAAGCTTCAGCTTCTTGAGGACAAACCTACTGCCTGGGATGCCTGGAACATCGGCTGGACCGGAGTAGAGTTTCCTATGACATTCAGAAAAATTGAACTGAAAGAAAGCGGGCCCGTCAGAACTGTTCTTAGTGTTTACCACGATTATCTCAAACCGGGAGTAGTCAAAGATTTTCCTACACCAAATTTTCCGTCCTCATTCTTCAGACAGGATATAATTTTATATAATGGGACTGATAGAATTGATTTTCAAATTGTTGTTGATTGGTGGGAGGAGAAAACAATGCTAAAAGTTGCTTTCCCGTTAACTGTCCAGGATACTGTTGCCACATTCGAAATTCCTTATGGATCAGTAACACGTCCAACACAAAGAAATACTTCGTGGAATAAAGCTAGATATGAAGTTTCAGCAATCCGCTGGGCTGATGTCTCGAAAGATGATTATGGTGTGAGTCTGATTAATAATTCGAAATATGGCTATGATGTTAAAGACAATGTTATGAGATTATCTCTGCTTCGTTCACCCAAATGGCCTGATCCCACAGCAGACAGAGGTGAACACGAAATTCAGTATTCTCTTTATCCTCATAATGGGGATTGGAAAGAAGCGAACACAGTTAATAGAGGTTATGATTTTAATTACAAGCTCATTCCTTTCTTGACAGATATACACGAAGGTGATCTTCCTTCAAAATATTCGTTTGTAAAAATGAATGCACCGAATTTGATTTTAACAACTTTCAAAAAAGCTGAAGGCGATAATGCTTATATTTTTCAATGGTATGAAAGCGAGGGGATAGATACGGAAGCAGAGATTGAATTCCCCAAACAACCTAAGAAAGTATACTTATCAAATTTTCTAGAGGAAGATCTGGAAGAATTAAATTTGGATGACAATAAATTGATAATCGGAACAAAAGAGAATTCAGTAATGACTATTAAGGTTTACTTTAAATAATCGTATTCAATAAAACTATATCTTTTGTAAAATAATATAATGTTTAAAAATTGGGTGTATGAATATCAGTTATTCTCCTTTCTCGAACTATTAGCTCAGTTCTCTGAATATGGGTTTTGTGACCTAGATTATGATGCTATAACTTTCGGAATAGAGGAAACAGACTATGAAAATGATCGATGGTTCGATTATGCTTTCGAAGGAAAAACTCTGGCTGAATTTCGTCTTTCACGGGATATTGGTTCATCTGTTATCTGTTTTGAATTGAAAACATCAGTTGAGGTTGAAAGTAAAGCTAAAGTCGCATTAGATGTATTAAATTATTTGGCAACAAAACGACGTTAAAACCTGAAAAAGATTAGACAGCGTTGTCCCAATCTATAATTCCCCCGAAGCACAACGGAATTAATTAATACATTGGAAGCATGTAATAATCTTGATGCTAACTTTATCAATTGTAAGGAGACTTTCAAAAACTTAAGAATTCAATTTCCGCATACTTCTATATTTATAAGCCGTCAAACGACGCTGCGTTTAGCCGTAGATAGTAAATCAAAAATTACTGAAGTAGAAACCGTAGTAGTTTTTGAAGTAGTTCCTGTACGTTTTAAGTTATTTTTTAGTTGATTTGTATATTAATGAATACAACTTTAAAAAATCAAAGCCCCAAAATGTTTTGTTTTCGGGGCTTTTTGTGCATCCTGCGGGATTCGAACCCGCGACCTGCTGATTAAGAGTCAGATGCTCTACCAACTGAGCTAAGGATGCGGGGCAAAATTAAGGAAATTTTATAAGGTGTGAAAGATAATCTTACGGGGAACAGATCGTTCCCCACTTAAATTCACTTAGATTTTAGGGTTACGAATCTATTTCTTTTTCGTATCGGGCGGTTTGCTAAGTTTCTCAAGGAAGGTGTGATATACACTCATTATTTCATCCTTCAAAAAATCTGATTGCATTTCATATTCAGTATATTTTTCAAAAAACCTGTGTGAAAGTTTTGAAAATAAGATTTGAGTCAGCAATGCTGCGGTTTGCTCTTTTGATTGTTCCATTATTTCCCTCAATTATTTTTAACAATTAAATACTATTACAAAAATGTTTTTACGGCACTGCCCACGACAACATCAATTATGCCGTTAGTTATTTTAGTAATCCTTATTTTGGATAAGCCTAGCTGTTTCAGCGCTTCCATTTGTGCAAGATCTTTTTTCCCCTTTAATAAAAACTCAAAGTCTGTAGTGCTTAGTGCGCCAGTTGCAAGTCCCTCCGTCCATCGTTCCAGGTCTGATTTTGTTTTTTCTATGAAGAGTGTTCCGTCTTTAAGCAGTTCATCTTTGTATTCCTCAAGATTTTCTTTTGCAAAATCCAGCAAGTCAATTTTAAGTGTAGAAACGAACTCATTAAATGTTGGCATATAATAACCCTCTATTTAAGTTCTGATGGATCTATTTTTCCGCTTTCAAGACCTATTATTGTATCGAAAGCATCGCTGACGAGTGTTTGCATCTCCGTTACAAACATTTCAGAAAGAGTGCCTTCTGCTTCCCACCTTTTCAAAAATCCGCCAAGCAGATTTCCCTCTTCATTGATTAATATTTCCCACTGCTCGGTTGAAAGCTCATTGTTGGGTCTTCCGAGCGCAAACTCATACGCCTTTCTTAATTCTGTTTTCAAGTATGTTACACTTTCTTCATTGTCGTCATAAGGCGAAGTCGCAAAGGACATAAGTTCAAGAGATTCTACTTTTAAATCTACGGCTTGTTTGTAGGCTTCGGGACTGAAAACGGAAATTGATGAACAGGACCATATCGTCAACGAGAAGACCAGCGCTGAAATTATTTTTGTCAGTCTTGATTTTATTATCATATTATAATCTCTATTATCATTTAGTTATTATTAGTTAAATTAGTAAATAATTTTATACCCAAACATAAATTAAAAAAATTATTTCTAAATGAAATCAGACGGGAATCATTCCTCTGTGAAAGATAGTTTGGCCCCCTTGTTTGTTATATTAGCAGCAGGTTTATGGGGAGTAGATGGGATAGTTCTTCGCCCTTCTCTTTATAATCTTCCGGTTTCTCTGGTGGTGTTTGTCGAAAGTACGCTTGTAGCTTTTTTGCTTTCGCCACATTTCATCGGGAAAATACCTTTGTTAAAAACATTACAACGGAAAGATTGGCTGGCTTTCTTTTTCGTTGCATTACTTGGTGGAGCAATAGGAACGATGGCTATTACAAAAGCTCTTTTTTATGTTAACTTTATTAATCTTTCTGTGGTAATACTTCTTCAAAAATTACAGCCTGTTTTTGCAATAACTCTTGCCGCCGTCTTTCTGAGAGAAAAATTACCAAGACAATTTTTCTTCTGGGCTGCGTTAGCAGTCATCGGCGCATACTTTATGACATTCGGAACCAAGCTGCCGGATTTTTCAACTGGAGATAAAACCACGATAGCGGCTTTATTTTCATTGTTGGCAGCGGTAAGTTTTAGTTCATCAACTGTGTTGAGCAAACGTGCTTTGAAAAATGTTCCTTTTGAGATGGGAACATATTTACGTTTTCTTTTTTCAGCAATTATAATGTTGGTGTTTGTTGTTTCTCTGGGTGATATAAAAAGCATTTCTGATATCACT
>Ga0208980_10000179_pt1 | contig 32473 bp, 27 predicted proteins | sample WetSurMetagenome_3_FD_187993 | JGI IMG/M metagenome (GOLD analysis project Ga0208980, IMG submission 187993) | Wetland microbial communities from Twitchell Island in the Sacramento Delta, sample from surface sediment Aug2011 Site A1 Bulk (version 2) | ecosystem: Environmental > Aquatic > Marine...
CACGATGACCGAGTTCGGCGGATGGGCAATGCCCGTCCAGTATTCGGGCGTCATCGATGAGCACCGAAACACCCGCACCCTCGCGGGACTCTTCGATGTCTGCCACATGGGGGAGATCGAGGTCAAGGGTTCTCAGGCCCTGGATCTTCTGCAGCGGGTGATGAGCCGCAATATCGCAAAACAGCAGATCGGCGAGATGAAGCTGTCGGCGATCACCAATGAAAAGGGCGGGATCATCGACGACGTGACCGTCTACAAGAGGGGCGAAGAACATTACATGGTTGTAACCAACGCCGCCACCAGGGAAGGCGACCTGGACTGGATCCTGAAAGCACAGCGCGAGAAGGGATTTGCGAAGGCGGACGTGACGGATCTCTCCGATGCCACAGGCAAGGTCGATATCCAAGGGCCCGTCGCCCAGACCATTCTCTCGGAAATCGTCGAAGGGGATCTGGGTGCACTGCGGTTCTACCACGCCATGGAGACGCGCGTGGCCGGGATGCCGGCCCTTGTTTCACGAAGCGGCTATACCGGCGAGGACGGTTTCGAGGTGTACACGGCGGCCGCACGGATCGGGGAGATCTGGGACCTGCTGCTTCACGTCGGCGACCCCCACGGTCTGAAGCCGGCGGGACTCGGGTCCCGCGACACGCTGCGGCTGGAGGCGGGGATGATGCTCTTCGGCCACGAGATGTGCCAGACGGTGACTCCCTACGAAGTCATCTACGGCTGGATCACCGATCTGGACAAGGAATTCATCGGGCGCGATGCGCTCAAAAGGCAGAAGGAGGACGGGGTCCGGAAGAAACTGGTCGGCTTTGAACTGACCGAACGCGGCATTGCACGGCATGGATATCCCGTTTATGCAGGCGGGGAGAAAATCGGCGAGGTCACCTCGGGGACCTTCTCGCCGACGCTCGGGAAGGCCATCGGACTTGCCTTTGTGCCTGTGCAGCACAAGGAACCGGGAACCGAGCTCGAGGTCGAAATCCGCAGCCAGAGGGCAAAGGCAAAAGTGGTGCCGCTGCCATTCTATAAAAGAAAGAAGTAGCAGGCGGGGCGCAGGAGCGTAAACGGCGCGACAGACGGTGTCTAATTCGGGCAGAAACGCGCCGAACAGGCAATCACGATGAAAGGAGCGGAAGATGGCCAAACCCAATCCCAATGACCGGAAGTACACGAAGGAGCATGAGTGGGCCAAACCCGACGGCGGCAACGCCATCAACATGGGCATCACGGATCACGCCCAGGAGCTTCTCACAGACGTCGTCTACGTGGAGCTTCCCGCCGTGGGCCGGAAGGTCAAGCAGATGCAGCCGATTGCCGTCGTCGAGTCGGTAAAGTCCGTGTCGGACATTTTCGCTCCGGTGAGCGGCGAGGTCATCGAGGTCAACAAGGCGCTCGAGGCGACGCCGGAGATGATCAACAAGGACGCATTCGGCGAGGGTTGGATTGCAAAGATCAAGATGGATGACCCCTCCGAACTCGACGGCCTCATGACGGCCGAGGGGTACGAGGAGCACATCAAGACGAACCCGCACTAAAAAACCAGAGGAAGAAGTGCTTGAGTGCGGAAGTGCGTGAGTGAAGATTAACAACTCCGGAAGATTCATTTAACCGGGCAGTAAACAACCGGACAGGAAGGCCGTATATGGATTACGTTCCCCACACGCCGGAAGAACAGATGGAGATGATGAAGGCGATCGGCATCGAGAGCCTGGAGACGCTCTTTGCCGATATCCCGGAAAAATACAGGCTCAAGAAGCTCCTCAATCTGCCGCCGCCGCTTTCCGAGCAGGAGATCTGGGGGCACATGTCCACTCTCGCCGCCCGCAACCGCCTGCCAAAGGCGACGCTCGTGGGCGCCGGCGCCTACCATCACTATATTCCCGCCGTGGTCGGACACATCATCGGCCGCTCGGAGTTCTACACCGCCTACACCCCATACCAGGCCGAGATCAGCCAGGGAATTTTGCAGGCCATCTACGAGTACCAGACCATGATCACCCGGCTCACGGGGACTCAGGTGGCCAATGCCTCCATGTACGACGGCGCGACGGCCATGGCCGAGGCGGCCGTGCTCGCGGCCAAAACCCTGGGGAAATCCCGCCTTCTCATGGCTCGCTCCGTTCACCCCGAGTACCGCCGGGTCGTGAAGACGTACGCCTGGGCGAACGGATACGACTGCATCGAAGTCCCCTACGGAGCCTCGGGGCAGGTCGACAGCGAGGCGCTCCGGGGTCTTCTCGACAAGGCAACGGCCGCCGTTTGCGTCCAGAGCCCGAATTTCTTCGGCGTCATCGAGGATGTGAAGCCCCTGGCCGATCTGGCTCACGGGCAGCAGTCGCTTCTCGTGGCGGGCTTCACGGACCCGACCTCGCTCGGAATCCTGAAATCGGCAGGTGATGCAGGGGCTGACTTCGTCGTCGGCGAGGGGCAGGGGTTCGGCAACCCCATGAACTACGGGGGCCCTTATCTAGGCATCCTGGCAAGCACCGACGCCTTCCTGCGGAAGATACCCGGGAGACTCGTCGGGGCCACGGTGGACAAAGAGGGAACCCGCGGCTACGTGCTCACGCTCCAGACGCGGGAGCAGCATATTCGCCGCGAGAAGGCCACCTCCAACATCTGCTCCAACGAAGCCCTCTGCATGCTCGCCGCGGCAGTCTACCTGGCCAGCCTGGGAAAGAACCTCAAAAAACTGGCGGCCCTCAACGCCTGGAAGGCAAATTACTTCAAGGAAAAGCTGGCGGCCCTGCCGGGCTGGAGGCCCCTTTTCCCGGGGCCCGTGTACAACGAGTTCGCTCTGGCATGCCCCGACGTCAAGGCTGCAAACGCGCGGCTCGAGGCCTCCGGATACACGGGGGGATACGACCTTTCGAAGGATTACCCGGAGCTCGGAGGGGGCATCCTGCTGTGCGCAACGGAGATGCTCCGCAGGGAAGACATGGACAGCGTTGCCGATCTCTTGAAATGACAGGCTGGCAATACCTGTTACTTGTAACGTTACAAGCAATTACGAGGTGGTCATGGAACTGATTTTTGAGATGAGCCGGGCCGGACGGACGGCAGGAACGATCCCCGCAAGCGATGTTCCCGAGGTAGCGCTGGACAAGATTATCGACGCCTCGCTGCTGCGCGAAGATCTGGATCTTCCGGAACTGGCCGAGGTGGACATCGTCCGCCACTACACGCGGCTCTCGAGGCGCAACTTCGGTGTCGACGTGGGCTTCTACCCCCTGGGCTCCTGTACGATGAAGTACAATCCGAAGATCAATGAAAACGCTGCCCGCCTGGATGGTTTCACATCCCTGCACCCTTACGTGTCGGACGGGTTCGCCCAGGGCAACCTGCAGCTTCTTCACGAGTTGGCCTGCGACCTCTCTGAGATCTGCGGCATGGCCGATTTCACACTCCAGCCGGCTGCGGGCGCGCACGGCGAGCTCACTGGCGTCATGGTCATCAAGAAGCACTTCGAGAAAAAGGGTGAGAAGCGCTCGACAATCCTCATTCCCGATACGGCCCACGGAACAAATCCTGCGTCGGTGGCCCTTTGCGGCTTCCAGGTGGCCACGGTGCGCTCCAACGCCGAAGGGGGCGTCGATCTGGAGCACCTTCGGGCATTGATGAGCTCGGATGTGGCGGGGCTCATGCTCACGAACCCCAATACCCTGGGGCTCTTCGAGCGAAACATCGACGAGGTCTCCGCCATCGTCCACGGCAAGGGCGGGCTTCTGTACTGCGACGGGGCCAACGCCAACGCACTCGTCGGGGTCACAAGACCCGGGGATATGGGCTTCGACATCATCCAGCTCAACCTCCACAAGACGTTCTCCACTCCCCATGGTTGCGGAGGCCCCGGCAGCGGGCCCGTCGGCGTGAAGGCCCACCTGGTGCCCTTCCTGCCTGTGCCGCGGGTTCTGAAAGAGGGGAGCCGGTACCGGTGGTCCGAGGAGTTCCCCGACTCGATCGGGAGGATTCGCTCGTTCTACGGCAACTTCAACGTGATGGTAAAGGCCTATGCCTACATCCGCTCCATCGGCGCCGCCGGGTTGAAGCGGGTCAGTGAAAGCGCCGTCCTCAATGCAAACTACGTCAAGGAACGGCTCAGGCCCTACTATCAACTGCCCTACGATCGGGTCTGCATGCACGAGTGCGTCTTCTCGGGTGAGAGGCAAGTGCAGGAGAGCGGCGTGCACACGACCGACATCGCAAAGCGCCTGCTCGACTACGGGTTCCACCCCCCCACGATCTATTTCCCCCTGATCGTCCGGGAGGCCATCATGATCGAGCCCACGGAAACGGAAAGCAAGGAAACACTGGACGAGTTCTGCAAGGCCATGATATCCATTGCAAAAGAGGCGAAAGAAAGCCCCGAGCTCGTCAAGTCGGCGCCCCTCACGACCCCGGTAAAGCGACTCGACGATGTCCTGGCGGCAAGAAGGCCGGATGTCTGCTGGACCCTGTGCTAGGCCCGGAGGCCGGAATGACAACACGGGCGGACAAGCCTGCGTATAAACATCTTATCAACAAACGGCGAGAGAAGGCATGAAGAACTGGCTGAACTGGTCCAAAGAAGATCTGGCGGAGCAACTCTGGGAGACGGAGCCTCGGATTCGTCAAATATTCAGGAATTCAAGGCACATGGAGGAGGCCCGGCATCTGCTTTTTGATTACCTCAATCGCCTGGAGCGCGATCTTTTCAACATGCGTTCCGACACCTATTTCGTCAATCTCAATATCGTCGAGAAGCGAAATGCCAAAGAATGCATCCGGGTGCTCTCGAACACCATGCGGACGGAGAATGAATACGTGACGCATTTCTCCCCCATGCAGATTCTCTACGAACTGGCCCAGGGCAAGAAAGAGGCTCTGGAGCAGGTCTCCGAGGCCTTCCTCTGCGAGTACCTGGCCCTGTTTCTGGGCATCACGGGCAGGGGGGGAAAGCACCTCAAGCGCAAAGAGGTCTTCCAGATGAAGGACGGCCGCGAGGCGGCCCTCGCCCGTTCAGGGCAGCTCGACGACTATGCGTGCAATATACGGCGGCACTTCCGCCGTTACCGCACTGGCTACGACAAGCCGCTGCTGCGCGAACGCAGGAATCTCAAACGTGATATCCTGAGCTTCTTCAAGTCCACGGATCAGGACTGGCAGGATTATCGCTGGCATCTGCGACACGTGATCAAGGACCTCGAGACCATCCGCGCGCTGGTGAAGCTCGACAAGGGCGAAGCCCAAGGCCTTGCCAGCGCGAAGAAGAACAACATCCCCTTCGAGATCACCCCCTACTACCTGTCGCTCTTCCACAAGGAGGGCCGCTCCGACTACGACCGGGCCATCCGCGCGCAGGTCATCCCGAGCACCCTTTACTGCGAACAGGTAGCCGAGAGCCGCCGCAAGGGGATCGACATGGACTTCATGGGGGAAAAATCTACGAGCCCCATCGATGGCATCACCCGCCGTTACCCCGAGATCCTGATTCTCAAGCCCTACAATTCCTGCCCCCAGATCTGCGTGTATTGCCAGCGAAACTGGGAGATCAAGGGCATGGACGACACAGTAATGATGGCCCGCAAGAAGGTGAAAGAGGCCCTGAGCTGGATCGACAAAAACGAGAGCATCTCCGAGGTACTCATCACGGGGGGCGATCCGCTCACCCTCAACAACGAATACCTGGAATGGCTGATCGGCGAGGTGGCTGCCATCAAGCATATCGAGAGAATCCGCATCGGCACCCGGATCCCCGTCACCCTTCCCTTCCGCATCGACGAGGGGCTCCTGGAGGTCTTCAGGAAGTACCATGAGTGGGGAAAGCGCGAGATCGCCATCGTCACCCACTTCGAGCACCCCACGGAGATGACGCCCGATTCTCTGGAGTGCATCCGGAAGATCAAAAGCGTCGGGATGAACGTCTACAATCAGCAGGTCTTCACCTACTACAACAGCCGCAGATACGAGACGGCGCTCCTCCGGAGGACATTGAAACTCTCCGGAGTGGACCCCTACTACTCCTTCAGCGCGAAAGGCAAGGAGGAGACCATCGATTTCCGCGTCCCCATCGCACGGATGGAGCAGGAACAGCTCGAGGAGGCCAGGCTTCTGCCGGGGCTGGTGCGCACCGACGAGCCCGTTTTCAACGTCCCGCGGCTGGGCAAAGTCAACCTGCGGGCCTGGCAGGATCACGAGATCGTCAATATCCTCCCCGACGGCCGCCGGATGTACCGGTTTTACTCCTGGGAGGTCCGTCTCGTCACGGCGCTTGACTACCTGCACACCGATGTGTCCATTTACGACTACCTCAAGCGGCTGGCCGAAGACGGCGAAAACGTGAACGATTATAGCTCAATCTGGTACTATTTCTAAAGCGCGGCTAACGGCATAGGGCTTAGGGCATAAGGAAATTTTCTTTCCTTCTCGCCATAAGCCTTGAGCCATAAGCCTTAAGCCATCCCATGCGCAAACCCGACTGGCTCAAAGTCCCCCTGCCGAACTCCCGGGAATTTGCCGAGATGCGGGGGCTTCTCGGACGACTGGATCTCCACTCCGTCTGTCAGGAAGCCCGCTGCCCCAACATGGGGGAGTGCTTCCGGTCCGGCACGGCCACCTTTTTGATCCTGGGGAACACCTGTACTCGCAACTGCCGGTACTGCAACGTCGCTCACGGGCGGCCCGGCCCGGTCGACGAGGCGGAACCCGAGCGCCTCGTAGAGGCCGTAAGGGCGTTGGGGCTGCGGTACATCGTCATTACTTCCGTCACAAGAGACGATCTTCCGGACGGAGGCGCGGCGCTCTTCGCGCGATGCGCAGGGCTTCTGCGCAAGGAGAACCCCGAATGCAGGGTGGAAGTCCTGATCCCCGACCTGCAGGGAAACTGGGCCGCCCTGGAGAGGATTCTCGAGGCCGGGCCCCACGTTTTGAACCACAATGTCGAGGTTGCCCCGAGGCTCTTTGGCGAGCTTCGCCCCCAGGGCAACTACGCCCTGTCGCTGGAGCTCCTCCGCCGCGCCTCAGCGGGCAAGCGCGAGGCTCTCACGAAGTCGGGCTTCATGATTGGCCTCGGAGAAGAGCGGGGCGAGATCCTTTCGCTTCTTGACGATCTTGCGGCCGTTTCCTGCAAATGCCTCACCATCGGCCAGTACCTTCAGCCGTCCGCCGGCCACTGGCCCGTCGCCACTTTTTACAGCCCGGAAGATTTCGAGGAATTAAGGAGGGAAGCCCTTCAGCGAGGGTTTCGGACCGTTGTCTCCGGTCCCCTGGTGAGAAGCTCCTACCATGCGGAGAAATATGCCTGAAAGAATGTCTGTCCCGTCTATTCGGTCTGTTCCGTCTATTCCGTCAAAGAGATAAATATGTCCGGGCTATTGCCAAAAGGCTCAGGGCCCGCAAGCCACACAGAATTGACGGGATGGACGGGACAGACCGAATAGACTGGATAGACGTCGTTATCGCACGTAGATCGGGTTTGAGAATATCCAGGGCCGGTACATGAGCGCCTTCCTGTGATAGACTTCGACCCGGTAGATACCCGGCTCGTCGATTCCACAGGTCAACTCCCTGCCCACCTGCTCCCGGAACAGTTCCCCGTCCTTGATAAGGCGGATCTTTCCCTTCACGGGAAGCTCGATCTGCACGATAGCCAGGTCGTCAAGGAGGAATTCATCCCCCATGGTGGCCACCTCCGACTCGTCCATGATCACGAAGGAAAAGCCCTTGGCCTGCTCGAAATACTCCAATGCGACGTAGGCCCTCCCCCGCCTCAGGGCCGACAGGATGATCTGGCGATCCAGCTCGTCTTCTTTCAGGAATTCCGCTTCTGTCAGGATGTGGGTTCGGATGAACCGGAAGGCCTCGTTGAAGGGGAAGATATGGAATTGGATGCCGAGCAGCTTTTTGACGGTTTCGTGATTGTCGAGCTCGCCGATCCCGACGACCTTGCGGCTCCGGTTCAGTTCGTCCCAGCGGGCAAGCGTCTCCTTCTTGGGCCCGCGAAGCCTGTAAGCGGGTAAATAGTAGCTGAGCAGGGCGCTCGGGTACCCCTTCAGCCGGCTCTGAAAGTCCGTCATGAAGTCCCAGATCCCGATCCCGGTGTAGCCCGTTACGCTCCAGTCATTCCAGGGGTGTTGTTTCACGTGAAACCTTAGTGCGCCTTCATGGTCGGGGTGGGCGATGAAGCCGATCCCCCCCTTGCTCCGGACCCAGTCGATGTAGAACTGCGGGGAAATCTCCAGTTCGTCTTCGTAAGGGAAAACCCAGGAGAGGTCGCAGGTGATGAGGGGTTCGTCGATCCCGAAAGCCAGGTAATGATTGAATCGAGGCGTGACCTCGATGCCGATGAAGAGATGGACGCCGTCGTAGGATCTCTCGTAGCCGTCATGCCGGGCCTGGAGCCAGTCATGGTCGGTGAGCATGACGAAGTCTATGCCGTTTCTCCGGGCCGCCTCGACGATCTCCAGGATCGACGCGCGCCCGTCATGGGAATAGTCGGAATGGAGGTGGATGACGCCGGCATAGTCATGGAGCTTCAGGACAAAGGTGTGCCGGTCTTCCTGGAGCCTTGATTTCAGGATTTCTTCCCGAACGAACACGTCGCTCTACCCCTTCGCCCTGCTGCCGGCTCGGCGGGGGTCGTCCCTGCCTTCCCGGCCCGCAATTCTTCGGAGCGGACACTCGCCGCATCGGGGCTCCGTGCGGCAATAACGCTTTCCCGTCTCGACAATCATTGCGTGGTATTGGTTGTACAGGCCTGCATCACGAGGGACCTGGGTCATGAACAGGCGCTGGATCTCCCCGTAGGGCAGTTTTCCATCGATGATCCCATGCCTTGTGAGGATTCGCCTTGTGTAGGCATCGACAACGAACACCGGTCTGCCCCCCGCATAGAGGAGCATGCTGTCGGCGGTTTCCTCGCCGATCCCCGTTATCCCGAGGAGCCTCTGCCGCGCCTGCTGGATATCTCCCCCGAGCATTCGCTCCAGGTCTCCCCCGAAATCGCCGCAAAGCACCTCGAGAAACGCTTTCAACCGTTTCGTCTTTACCCGGAAATACCCGGACGGCCGGATCAGATTGGCCAGGGTCTCATCGTCCAGACCGTAAAGAGCCCGAGGTTCCAGGACCCCTTGCGCCTTGAGCTGCCCGATGGCCTTTTCCACGTTAGCCCAGTTCGTGTTTTGCGTCAGGATCGCCCCGACGGCAACCTCGAAAGGCGTCTCCCCCGGCCACCAGTGAAGGTCCCCGAAGAATCTCTCCAGCGTTTTATAGAGGCGGAGCAGCCGTTTCCCCCTGTCCACCGGTTTTCGTCCCGTCCCTTTTCTACTCCTTGCGCAGGGCCACGTAATAGGTTCCCTTGCCCCGCTTGATCAGCAGCAATATCCGGTCCTCGGCGGTCTTTTTCGAGATCTCGCGCATGAAGTCTTTTACGGAGGCCACCTTCACCCGGTTGACCTGGAGGACCACGTCATAGGGCTGAAGGCCCGCCTCGTCGGATGCGCTGCCTTCGCGGACCCTCGTCACGATGACGCCGCCCGCCGACTGAAGTCCCAGCTGCTTTGCGATCTCCGGGGTGATGTCCTGCACGGACATCCCGAAGGTGTCTTTCGAGTCCCCTTTGGCGGCAGCCATTTCCTTCTTGTCCTCCCGTTCCGCCACGGTGAGCTGAAGCTCCTTCACCTGGCCTTCCCGGAGGACTTTCAGGGCCGCCTTTTTCCCGACGGGCAAAACCGCCACGGCACGGAGCAACTCATGGGTATCCTTGACTTTTTTGCCATCGACCTCGATGATGATGTCACCCTGCTTGATGCCGGCCTTATCCGCCGGGTCTCCCTCGAAGACCTCCGTTACCAGCGCACCGCTGCGGTCCTGAAGTTTCAGGCTCTTTGCAAGATCTTCGGTGATATCCTGGACCGACACGCCCAGCCAGCCCCGGGTGACTTTGCCCTTTGCCTTGAGGTCCTCGAGGATCTCCTTGGCCATATTCACGGGGATGGCAAATCCGATGCCCTGCCCCTGGGACACGATGGCCGTGTTGATCCCAACGACCTCGCCTGCCATGTTGAAAAGCGGGCCGCCGCTGTTTCCCGGGTTGATGGAGGCATCCGTCTGTATGAAATTGTCATAGGGCCCGGCCCCGATGACACGACCCTTGGCGCTCACGATTCCCGCAGTCACCGTGTGATCGAGCCCGAAAGGGTTCCCGATGGCCATGACCCAGTCGCCCACGCGGAGCCTGTCCGAGTCTCCCAGGCTAACCGTGGGCAGGCTGTTTTCGGGGGTGATCTTGATGAGGGCCAGATCCGTGCGAGGGTCCCTTCCCTTTACGGTTGCGTCGTATTCTTTTCCCGTCGAGAGGCGCACCTTGATCTTGTCGGCCTTCTCGATGACATGATTGTTCGTGAAGATATACCCGTCCTTGCTGATGATGAACCCCGAACCGAGGCTGCGCTGTCGGAATTCCTTCTCGGGATTGTCTCCGAAAAAGCGCTTGTAGTATTCTTCCTCGCCACCGAAGAACCGGTCAAAGGGAAACATCTCGTTGAAGGGTGAGCGCTTCCCGTCCATCTTGACGACCTTTGTCGTGCTGATGTTCACGACGGCGGGGCTCAGCTTTTCCACGAGGTCGGCAAGAGATCCCGGAGCCCCCGATCCGCCCAGAACCGAGGGGAAGACCGGCTTGGGTGCCGTTGTCGCTGTGGCCGGTGCGCTCGCACCATCTGCTCCGGCATAGGAAGACCGCAGGCCCGGCGCCAGGGAGAACCTCAATACCCCCACGACGGAGAGGATGAAGAAACCCACCAGGCAGACAACGAGGATCGTGAAGAATTGTTTTCTTTCGCCGGCGCCGTCGCTCATTTCGACCTCCTGCATGGTCCGCAATCCCCGCGCACGGGGCAGGGAATCGGGCTTTTATTATGCTCGCTTACCCCGCAGCAAGCTGCGGGCAATGCGCGTGCAATCGTTTTCAATTTCGTGATGAAAAAAAGGGGCTTGTTCCTCACAGGCCCCCTGCTTCGCTCATAGCATAGGCGGCCATGTTTTGCCACTATTTCGTGCACCGGCCTCACGCCTCATTTTCGACGGGATTCGTCAGCTCCCCGATCTTCTCGATGACGATGGTGATCACGTCGCCGTGCCGCATGAATACCGGCGGCTTGCGGACAAATCCCACGCCCTCGGGGGTCCCTGTCATGATCACGGTCCCCGGCAGTAGAGTCATGGAGCGGCTTAGATCGCTCACCATCTCTGCGACGCTGAAGAGCATGTCCGAGGTGTTGGAGTCCTGCATCACCTTGCCGTTGAGGATGGACTGAATCCGCAGGTTGTTGGGATCAGGGATCTCATCCTTCGTAACGAGGAATGGCCCCAGGGGACAGAACGTGTCGAAGCTCTTGCCTCGGGCCCATTGCTTTTTCTGCCTGACCATCTGCCAGTCCCGGGCGCTCACATCGTTGCCGCAGGTGTAGCCGAGGACACACTCCATGGCCTCTTTCACAGAAACATTCTTCGCCTGTTTTCCGATGACGACGGCAAGCTCCGCCTCGTAATCCACCTCGTCAGGTCCTGCCTTGGGAAGAAGGATCGTATCCCCCGGGCCGATGAGAGTGTTGGTCCCCTTGATGAAAAGCACGGGGCTTTCCGGGGCCTTGCTCTCCGTCTCTCCGGCGTGCTTTCCATAACTGAACCCCAGGGCAAGAATGTTGGGTGGATCGATCGGCGGCAAGATTTTTTTGATGTTCGCCAAACGATCCGTCAGCGAGAACCGCCCCAGGATGTCACCTTCGATGACACGTGCTTTTCCCGGTGCTGCCGGCTCGAAGGCGCCGTATAACCGTTCCGTTTTATCCGAAATAAAATGAATGATTTTCATAACAATCTCCTTCTCTTTCTCCTTCTCGCCGAGAGCAGGCGCGATTGCATCCCCTCCAAGCCGGCCTGCACTGACGGCCCCGGGGAGACGGGACATTTCTCATGTTTCCATATCATAAATTGCAGCGTTGAAAAATGAAAGAAATCGGGTTTTAGACAAGGACTGTGCTTGAGGCCAGAATGTGCCTCGTATAATAATTATTCAGCTGGATGCATAAACTGGATAAATATTATCCTCATCATCACTGCCGGACCGGGCAATGCCACTCCGCAAAACGTTTTTCTTAATGATTTCATTATTTTAAAACAATTAAGGCCTGTGGCATGCCTCATGCTATTGTGTGCCTGGTCTTGCCGTGCCGGGCTCAATCGTGAAATTGTGCTTGCGAAAGGGGCTTGAAACTTCATACATTAACAAAGTTATTGCCATTACGTGGGTGTACAACTCATCGGTTTGCTTCCCTTGTCATCGAGGTGACATTATGGTCTGCCGCAGGTTGATTGATAAGGTTTATTTCACCCTGTCGCTCGTCTCTCTGATGGTCGTGCTGGTGCCCGCGTCCTCCCCGGCTCTCACGCTCGAGGAGGCTCTTGCGCTGGCCAAATCGACCCTGCCCGCTTACCAGGCGCAGGGGGCGCGCGTACAGTCCTCGGAGGCCCTCTATAAGGCCACCCTCGGGGCCTATGTTCCCAGTGTCGATGCCGCCGGGACCGCGTTCCGGCGCAACATCGCGGGCTACGACTCCTCCAGCAACAGCTTCGACGTGACCGCCTCGCTCAAGCTCTTCGACTACAAGCGGGGCTATACAAGGGATGTCGCCCGCTACAGTTTCAACTCCGAGCAGGAAGGTCTTCGAAAGAGCCTCCTGGACCTCGAGTTCAGCGTCAAGTCCTCTTTCTACACGACCCTGGCATCCAGGGGCATCCTCGAGCAGAGGAAAATACAGCTCGAGAATGCCCGGAAAAACTACGAGGTGGCCGAGGGGCGGAGAAAGTTCGGCGTGGCAAGGCTCTCCGACGTTCTTCAGGTCTCTGTGCGATTGGAGCAGGCCCGCTTCAACCTGGTTCAGGCGGAAGGAAGCCTCCAGAAGAGCCTCTCGGAACTGAGCTCCCTCATCGGCACACGCATTACCGACGCCGCCGAGCTCCAGGGTGTCCTGACCTTCGATCTCCCCCTGCCGGACGAGAAGAGCCTGGAACAGGCCCTGCTGCGGCGCCCCGAGATCCTCCAGGCCGAGCTTGCCGTCAAGCGCGCCGAAAGCGTCGAAGGGATATCGACGGGTGACTTTCTTCCGGTCCTGTCGGGAAATCTGAACTATACCCGGACGGACACGAGCAACCCTGCTTCGAGTACTGCGTTCGTCTATGGAAACCCTTACGAGGACCGCTCGGCCTCGCTTCTGGCCAGCTGGAACCTTTTCGAGCTGGGAAAGTTTTTCCGCAGAAAAGCCGCCTCCATTGACACCCTGACGGCGGCACAGAACTTCAAGGAGACCGAGCGCTCGCTCCGGCTCGAGTTGCGCAAGAGCTACGAGGACTTCATCACCACCTCTCGCAACGTGAAGGTCGCCGACGAGCAGCTCAAGCAGGCCCTGCAGAACTACGATCAGGCCTTCGGCGAATACAAGGTCGGCAAGGGAGACATCCTGTCGGTCGTGTTTGCCGAGACCCTGCTGGCGCAGGCGCGGGAGCAGGATGTCGTGGCGAAGCTCAACCTTTACCTCGCAAAGGCCCTCTTGGAGAGGGTTTCCGGCATCGATCGCCTCGAATCCCTCCAGGCGGATGCGCAGCTGCCAAGCGACGCGAGGCCCCGTTAGGCCCCGAAACAACCTCGGAGGACGGATGCCATTGCCCATGAATCTCACAGCGATCAAAGCGCTCCCGACGAAGAAAAAAATCATCCTCCTGGCCGGTATCGCCGTCGTGCTTCTTCTGGTGGCCGTTGTGGTCTGGCGAGTCTTCCTGGTCAAGCCGGCCACCCAGGTCCTGGACACCGGAACCGTCGAAAAAGGCAGCATCCGCGGGGTCCTGGTGGAGACCGGGATCATCAAGTCCCAGGTGGGGGCCGTCGTCAAAATCGGCGCCCAGACGACGGGCCGAATCCAGAAAATGAATGTCAAAGTGGGCGACCGCGTCAAGGCGGGCGAGCTCATTGCGCTGGTCGACGATCGCGAGATCCGTGAGCAGATCGGGCAGCAGCAGGCCGCGCTCGTGTCGGCGCGAAACACGCTCACCCAGGTCGAGCAGACCTACCCCGAGCGGATCCGGGAAGCCAAGGCGAACCACGATTATGCCAAGGTGAATGTGGAGCGCGAGCGGGAACTGCTGAAGCACGAGTACACGACGAGGGACTCCGTCGACAAGGCCGAGAGCCAGTTCACCGCCGCCGAAGCTGTCCTGAAGCGCCTCCAGGACGAGTACAGGACGCAGCTCACGATCTCGAAATCCAGCGTCGAGGAGATCCAGGCCCGCCTGCGCCAGCAGGAAGTCCGGATGACCTACACGAAGATCGTTTCCCCCATCGACGGCATCGTCTCAGACGTGACGGCCCAGGAGGGCGAAACGATCGTGGCGGGGCTCCAGGTGGCAAACCTCGTGACCGTGCTCGATCCCACGAGGCTCGAGATGTGGATCTACGTCGACGAGACGGACATCGGGAAGGCCGCTGTCGGTCAGGACGTGGAATTCTACGTCGACACCTACCCGGCAAAGACTTTCAAGGGGAAGATCGAGAAGATCTACCCCCAGCCCGTCGTCAAGGAAAACATTGTCTACTACCTCTCCACGATGAAGGTCTCCCCGGAAGACGCCGCCTTCCTCAAACCGGAGATGACCACCCACGTGAGGATCATCACGGAAGAGAAAGCGAACATCCTCACGGCGCCCAACGCCGCCATCAAGTTCGAGCGGGGAAAGCAGGTCGCCTACCGGGTCACGGGAAAAAACAAGGTCGAGAAGCTGTCGATCAAGATCGGCATCCGCGGCGAGGACAAGACGGAAATCCTCTCCGGGGCAAATGAAGGCGACGTGCTCGCGACGAAGATCGTCCTGCCGGTGTCGACGGACCCGCAGGCCCAGCAGAAGGGGGCCCTCAAGTAATGGCCGCCCCCGTCTGCATCATGGAGAACATCACCAAGAGCTTCCACGTGGGGGACCAGGATCTGCAGGTCCTCAAGGGGGTCAACCTCACGATCGAGCAGGGCGAATTCACGGCCATCATGGGGACCTCCGGGTCCGGTAAGTCTACGCTGATGAACCTCATGGGCTGCCTGGACGTCCCCACCTCGGGCCGTTTCATTCTCGCCGGACGGGACGTGATGCAGCTCAACGACGACGAGCTCTCGGAGCTGCGCAACGAGCACATCGGTTTCGTCTTCCAGAGCTTCTATCTCCTGCCCTACGCCACCGTGCTCGAAAACGTCCTGGTCCCCACACTCTACCGGGATAAGAAGAAGGACCGCGTCCGTGACCGGGCGGCCGAACTGCTGAAGCTCGTCGGGCTCGAAGAGCGGATGAAGTTCCGCCCGACCCAACTCTCGGGCGGGGAGCAGCAGCGCGTGGCCATCTGCCGGGCCCTCATCAACGATCCGGAGCTGCTCCTGGCCGACGAGCCCACGGGCCAGCTCGACAGCCGCACCGCAGAAGAAATCATGAACGTCCTGACCCGGACGAACGAACGGGGCAAGACGGTTGTGGTCATCACCCACGACGCCGACATCGCCGCCTACGCCCGCCGGATCATCCAGATCCGGGACGGGATTATTTCGGAATAAATGGAACGCTTCAGCCTGCTGCTCATTCAATCCTACGAGGCCGTCAAGGCCTTCAAGCTCAGGACCATATTCTGCCTGGTGAGCGTTGCCCTGGGAATCGCGGCGATCACGATCATCGTGGCCGCGACGGAAGGCGCCTACAAGAAAGCCTTCGACATCGTGGCCAGCTTCGGCCCCGATTCCGTCATGGTCATGAGCGGAAGCGACGAGGCCCGCGCCATCGGCCAGCGGGAAAAGACGATCACCCTGGACGACATAGAAGCCATCCGCCAGGCCTTTCCCACGGCCTATATCGTTGTCCCCTCTACCTGGGTGGGCAGCGTCAATGTCTCCTACAAGGGAAACCGCTACCAGAGCCAGATCGTCGGCTCCTCGAGCGACTACAGCCGCGCATGGACGTGGCCCGTCATCGAGGGCTCCGACTTCACGGACGAGGATATCCGGCGCTACGCGAACGTGGGGATCATGGGGCAGGAGGTTGCCCGGGAACTCTTCGGCGACCAGAGCCCCGTGGGCAAGTTTGTCCAGGTCCGCAACCTGCCCGTCCAGATCGTGGGCGTGCTCTCCGAGCGCGGCACGTCGCCGGGAGGCGGAAGTCTCGACAATCGCATCATCATGCCCTACACGACGGTGATGAAAAAGCTTCAGAACGAGTCGCGATACGTGGTGGGCATGCGCCTTCGCTTCACGGACCTGGAAAACGTGGATGGCCGTGTCGAGGAGCTCAAGCGGCTGCTGCGCTACCTTCACCGGATCCCAGACGGGCAGCCCGATGACTTCCGGATCTTCACCCCCAAGGACATCGTGAAGTTTCTCGTGGCCCTCACGGGGTCGCTCGTCGTCTTCATCGGGATTGTCGGCGTCATTTCCCTCATTGTCGCCGGCTTCGTCCTGGCGAACCTGTTTCTGCTTTCCGTGAAGGAACGGGTCAAGGAAATCGGCATCCGCCGCGCCGTGGGCGCCCGCAAAAAAGACATCTTGATGCAGTTTCTGATGGAGGCCGTGATGATCACAACCGCCGGGGGCGTTGTCGGTTTCCTCCTGGGCGTGATCTCGGCACAGTTGCTCACGTACGTGGCCGAGTTTCCCGTCTACTTCTCCTGGAAGGCCTTTGCCATCGGCCTCGTGCTGTCCTGGGTCGTCGGCGTGGGCTTCGGGCTGCATCCGGCGAGGCAGGCGGCGAACCTGGTGCCGATTGAGGCCATCCGGACATGATATTTCGCGGGGATGGAATGATGGAGCACTGGAATATTGGGTCTCTTTCTGTTTGTTCCCTGCCCATTATTCTATCATTCCATCACTCCATGATTCCAAGGTGCCGTTGAATGGACCTGAGACGCATCCTGCTCAACCTGAAGATCGCCCGCCGCTCGCTGGTGCAGTTCAAGTGGCGCACCTCGCTGGCGGTGCTGGGCGTCTTCTTCGGGACCTTTTCGCTCATCATCGTCTCGAATCTCTCCGGCTCGCTGGCCATCAAGACCGAACAGGAAATCGATAGCCTGGGAAAGGACCTTCTCATCGTCCGCAGCGGCATCGTGCGGCGAGTGGGCACGGGCACATCCCTGATGAGCACTGCGACCAACCTCACCCCGGAGGATGCCCGTGCCATCAAGGATTCGATCCCCTCGGTCGCCGACCTGTCCTCTGCTGGCTACAAGACGTTTCCCGTCCGTTACGGGAACACGTCGCTGAAAGGGATCCTGGTGAACGGGGTGGATCCGAATTTCCAGGACATCCGGAACTTTCATGCCCGGGAAGGAAGCTTCGTCACCGAGCAGGACAACCTGGACCGCAACAAGGTGGCCGTCGTGGGGCGCACCGTCGTGGAGAAGCTCTTCGGCGATGAAAACCCGATCGGGAAATACATTCTGATCTGGCGGGTGCCCTTCCAAGTGATCGGGATCATGGAAGAGAAGGGAACCGATGTGTCCGGCGCCGACCAGGACAGCCAGATTTTTATCCCGCTGCAGACATTCCTCAAGACCCTGGTCAACAAGACCAATGTCAACAACATTTACGTCCAGGTCACCCGCGGCGACCTCATCCCCGCGGCCAAGACCGACATCGAAAACCTTCTGCGCAAACGTCACAAAATCGGGCCGGCCCAGAACGACGATTTTGCCGTCATCGACATGAAGGACGTTCTGGCCCTCAAAACGCAGGCCATGGATCTCATCACGGTCCTGGGACGGATCGCCGCGGCGGTATCCTTCATCATCGGCGGCCTTGGCATCCTCTCCATCATGATTCTCATCGTGAATGAGCGCAAGCTCGAGATCGGCATCCGCCGCGCCGTGGGCTCACGCAAACGCGACATCGTCCTGCAGTTTCTCATCGAGTCGTCCATCATCTCGCTGGCCGGCGGGACGATCGGCGTCTTCTCGGGAGCGCTGCTCAGTGTCGTTCTGCTCCGTGTCCTGAAATATCCCTTCACGCTGTCCCTCTCCGGCCTCCTCATCGCCTTCAGCGCCTCCGTTATCGTGGGGATCCTTGCCGGCATCTACCCGTCGAAAAAGGCCACCCAGTTCGAGCCTGTCGACATCATCCGGACCTAGCCGTCGCTTCGCGGCCGGCTTCAGGATCTCGGCCTCTGGAAAACATTAAAACTGCAAGCGCATGGCCCGGCCAGGCAGGGAGCCCCCTGCGCTGTTGCCTTTTTCGTGGACATTTTGTTTGGGAGGGATTATGCTCCCGCGTCATCGAAACAGGAGATTGCAATATGGCGGAAATCAAGAGCACCATCGACCTCATCATGGAAAGGACGAAGAGCCTCGCCGCAAGCCCCGAGGAGCGCGAGTCCTATCAACGTCAGGAGCGCGAAAAGCGCCTCAGGGGCCTCGTCCAGAGGCTCCTCGACGACAACCTCACCCTCGACGGCGTCAGGGACGAGTTGGCCAAAGAGAAGAAAAACGGCTCTGCGGAGGAAGTGACGGGGGTCTTGAAGAACGCCCTTGCAGGACACGTCGACGCCGAAGCGGACAACAAGAAGCTTTTTCGCCTCGTCAACGCACTGGTCGGGACATCGCCGGAGAGGCTCCGGGAAACACTCGCGGTCTGCAGGGAGGAAGCGGCCTCCCGGAAGGCCGTGCTCGCAGAGCGTCAGAAGAAGGTCCTGGAATCGAAAGGGATCACAGGGCCCGCCGTCCTGCCCAATGCGGAGGCGGACCCCGAGTGGAAGGCTCGCAGGGAGGAAACGCAAGCGGCCTGCGCCAAGCGCTTTTTAGCGGTTATAGCTGGTTGAACCAGAAGTCCTTGATCAACTTGAAGTTCTTCTTCACGTTCTCGCGCCCGGACACGACATCCCCGTGACCCGGGCAGAGAACCTCCACGTCGAGATCCGCCAGCCTTGAGATGCTCTCCTTCAACTGCTTTCCCGACCCGCCCGGAAGGTCCGTCCTGCCGATGCTCTGGCTGAAGACCACATCTCCCGTAAAAAGGGCTTTTTTCTCGGGCCAGTACAGAGAGATCGATCCCGGCGAATGGCCCGGCGTCAGGATTGCCCGAAAGGCCTTGTCGCCGATGACGAGATCCCCTTCCTGCAGAAAGAACGCCGGTGCGGGAAAATCCGAGCGGGAGCCGATGTACTTCATGACGAACTCGTAGTCGATGCGGCTCATGGCCCACTGGGTCGCGGGGCCAAAGGAGCCCACCATCTCCAGGTGATCGGGGTGCCCGTGGGTGACCAGGACGACGTCGATCTGCTCGGGCGTCGCCTCGATCTGTGCCAGTCCTCTCTTTACATGCTGGAAGAGGTGGCGATGACCCGGGTCGATAAGGATCTTCTTCGCGCCGTCGATGAAGTAGCTGTTGCAGTTGTTTTCGCTCGGGCTCTGCCAGATGAACCCGTAGAGCCCCTCAAGGATCTTCATACCTCATTCCCTTTCTTTCGTGGTTTTCCCAGGCTGTTCAAAAATGCCCAGATGCAAGGCGCCCGACATCCCGAGGAGCGAGGCGTACTGGGTGTGTACGTTGAGCGACGAGGGACGAGGGCAACGCCGCAGATGGGTATTTTTGAAGCCTTTAGCCGCTTCGCGGTGCTTCCCGGTAAGGAAAGAACCGAACATGGTTGCGCACCCTTGCGGGATGCGCCCCCGGTCAACAGCCTGCTAATCCTGTCGGATGAGCCGCAGGACGTTCCCGCACACGACGTTCTCAAAATCTGTGTCCTTCAACCCCAGGTGACGGACCTTCGAAAGCTCGCTGGACGGGATACCGAAAGGGAAGTCGCTCCCGAAGAGAAGCTTGCGGCTCCCGTAACGCTTCAGGAAGGTTTCCATGTCCCCCGTCGAGGCCAGGGCCGTGTCGGCATAAACCGTTTCGCCATCCCAGACGTGAGCCTCGAAGAGCGCATCGAATCCGCCGTTGAGGCCCCCGAGGTGCGGGATGATGATGGGGGTGCGCCCGGCGATGCGCTTGATGAAGTACAGGGTGTTCCGGAACGACTCCTCCAGGACGATGGGGAGTTGCAGCCGAACGGCCTCTGCGATAAAGGCCTCGCAGCCCGGGTCATCGTAGTGATAGACCGGCTCGTATTCGTGGCGGTGCCATTTGATCCCCCGGTAGCCCTTCTTGAGCTCGCCATGGCGGAAATCGTTCCAGACGAAGTAGTAGGCGTGGATGTCGGGCTCGCGGCTCTGGATCTCGAGGAGGTACTCGTTTGCCATCTGCCGGCAGGCGACCCAGCGGGAGTTGTCCTCGAAGCGATCGTTGTAACGGTCGTAGATGTCTTCAACCGGGGGGTAGAGGCAGGCCCCCTGGATGCCCGCGCGATCCAGATAAGCCCGGATCAGTTCGATGGGCTGATCCGAGTTCTGGATGCCGCAGTGCATGTGGGAGTCGATGATCTTCATGGCCCCCTCAGGATTTCTTTCCGGCGATGAGCGCTTTGACGCGCTCGAGGTCGTGCGGCGTGTCCACCTCGATGGAATCGAACTGCGTCTCCACCACCTTGATCCGGTAGCCGTGCTCCAGGGCTCTGAGCTGTTCCAGGGCCTCGAGCTTCTCCAGGGTGCCCTGAGGGAGATTTGTGAAGGCAACGAGGAAGGACTTGCGGTAGGCATAGATGCCGTGGTGCTTCCAGTAATCGGCCTTCTTCCCCCGGTCGCGCACGAAAGGGATCGTCGAGCGTGAGAAGTAGAGGGCAAAGTGGTCTTTGTCGAAGGCAACCTTGACGGCGTTGGGGTCGGTGATCTCCTCGTCCCTTTGAATCTTGTAGATCAGCGTCGAGAAGTCCACAGCCGGATCTTCGAGGAGCGGTTTGACGACCTCGTCGATCTGGGTGGGTTCGAAGGTGGGCTGGTCACCCTGGATGTTGACGACGATGTCCGTATCGGCAAGGCCAAGCTTTTCCGCGGCTTCGGCAATCCGGTCTGTCCCGGAAGGATGATCCGCCGAGGTCAGGATGACCCGTCCGCCGAATTTCTCCACGGCTTCGAAGATCCGCCGATCGTCCGTCGCCACGGCGGCGAAGGAAGCGGTCTTCGCAAGCAAGACTCTTTCGTAGACATGCTGGATCATGGGCTTGCCGAGGACATCGGCCAGCGGCTTCCCCATAAAGCGGGTGGACTGATACCTTGACGGGATGATGACGACAACTTTCATGATCGCTTCCTAGAAATCCAGCTCTCGACTTTTCAGGCAGTTCAAAAAGGTTCAGATGCAAGGCGCCCGACATCCCGAGGAGCGAGGCGTACTGAGTCGTACGTTGAGCGACGAGGGACGAGGGCAACGCAGCAGATGGACCTTTTTCAACTGCCTGCTAGAGGTAGGGATCTTTCTGCTGCAGGTGCTGTGTCACGTAATCGGTAATGGCATCCTCGAGCGACCGGCACCGGACGGGGCATCCGGCCTTTCGGAGCTTGTCCATCTTCGCCTCCGTCACGTACTGGTACTGGTCGCGGATCTCGACGGGCATGTCGATGTACTCGATTTTTTGTTTCACGCCCGAGGCCTTGAACACGGCCTTCACGAGATCGTTCCACGTGCGGGCCTTGCCCGTGCCGAGGTTGAAGATTCCCCTTGCCTTCGGGTGCGTGAGGAACCACCACATGACCTCGACGCAGTCCTTCACGTAGACGAAATCGCGGATCTGCTCGCCGTGGCCGAAGCCGGTCCTGTGGGACTTGAACAGTCTCACCTTCCCCGTGTCCCGGATCTGGAAAAAGGATTTGCGCACGACGCTTTGCATCTCGCCCTTGTGGTACTCGTTGGGCCCGAAGACGTTGAAGAACTTGATCCCCACGACCTTGTCGAGGAGATTGTTGCGCATGACCCAGAGGTCGAAGAGCTGTTTGGAGTAGCCGTACATGTTGATGGGCTGGAGTTGCTTTGTGGTCTTGTCGTCGTCGGCAAATCCCAGGGAGCCGTCGCCGTAGGTGGCGCCGCTCGAGGCGTAGAGGAAGGGGATCTTCTTCGCGACGGCCCAGCGGGCAAGTGCACAGCTGTAATGGAAGTTGTTCTCCATGAGGTAGTCGGCGTCGCGCTCCGTCGTCGAGGAGCAGGCCCCCATGTGAATGACGGCCTTCGCTTTGAAGGGGAGAGTGCCCTCGCAGAGCATCTCGTAGAAGGCGTCCTTGTGGATGAAGTCGGCGTAGCGCCTCTTCACGAGGTTTTTCCACTTCTCCGAGCACCCAAGCGAATCGACGATCAGGATGTCGTCGATCCCCTCCTGGTTGAGTCTCCAGACGAATGCGTTGCCGATAAAGCCGGCCCCGCCGGTGACGATGTACATATACGCTTCTCCTCCTCAGGATGCCGTTTCGCGGCCGGCGAAGGGCATAGGGCTAAGGGCCATAAAAGTTGGTTTTAGATCGCTTTGGCGGCCTTCTGTGCGGCCGCGGCGATCGTCTCGATGCGCCCGCTTGCCATCTTCACGGGAATGGCCATGAAAAGTGTCCGCGGGAGGATCTCCTCGGCCTTCGGATAGAGCTCGCGGCCGTACCCGGCCTTGCCCGTGTAGGAGGGGTCCGCGAAGGGGTACTTCGCCGAGCAGGCCGTACACTTGGCGATAAAGTGCTCCCAGTTGGGCAGGTAGTGCCAGAAGTTCTCGTAGAAGTAGATGAGATCGACGCCGTTTTCCGACATGGCCTTCTGGAACTTCTTGGTGATGGCCGCCGAGGGCAGGTTGAAGCCGATAAACGTTGCCGTGTCGCCGTCGGCGTCGGGAATGTTCCGGAACTGGATGCCGGGAACACCGCTGAGCGCGTTTCTGACGTCGGCCTTGTTCTTGCGCTGCCCGGCGATGATCGTGTCGAGCTTGCGCAGCTGGGCGAGTCCCAGGGCCCCCTGCAGTTCGTTCATGCGGTAGTTGAATCCCAGGATGAACCGTCCCTCCATGGCCCTCGTCACGTTGGGGTTGTGGTCGTGGCCGTGGTCATGGTACCAGTCGGAACGGTCATAGAGCTCTTTGCTGTCCGTGATCACCATGCCGCCCTCACCGGTCGTCATGGTCTTGTAGTAATCGAAGCTCAGGATTCCCGCATCGCCGAAGGTCCCCAGCTTCTTTCCCCGGAAGCTCCCGCCGCCGCCTTGGGCATTGTCCTCGAGGACCTTCAGGTTGTTCTTCTTGGCGATCTCCACGATCTTGTCGATCCGCGAGGGCGCTCCGCACATGTGAACGGGGATGACGGCCTTCGTGTGGGGCGAGAGCCTTTTTTCGATGCTGTCGGGGTCCAGGTTGAGGCTCTCGTCGATATCGCCGACAACGGGTATGGCCCCCGTTTCCAGGACGGCCTCGTAGGTGGCGATGAAGGTGAAGGGCGGCACGATCACCTCGTCCCCGGGGCCCACATCCAGGGCCGTGAGAGCCACCTTCAGGGCCGCCGAGCCCGATGTGACACCCAGGGCGTATTTCACCCCCAGGTAGCGGCAGAAGGCCTCCTCGAACTGGCGAACCTTGAAGATGCCCTTTCTCTCCTTGTCGTGACCGTATCGCATCAGGACGCCTGTCTCCAGGACGTCCATCAATTCCTTGATTTCCTCTTTTCCGATGAGCTCCGAACCGGCCATTTCTTGTTGCCTCCGCTTTACAGTGAGTGTCTATGGAATGCCTTTATGATCAGCCCCGACCTTTGATCGGGAAGTTAAGATTTTTCCGCTCTTCTGCTCTTCCTCGCTTCGTAACTTCTGTCCTTTTACAGGGCTGTCCGATAAATCACAATGGCGTCCTCGAGGGTCACCTTCCTGGGGTTGTTCTCCAGGGGCCTTGCCACCGTCATGGCCACGCGCGCCATCTCGGGGAAATCCTCTTCGGGGATCCCGAGTTCCTCGAGGCTCGTGGCGATACCGCAATCCTCGATGAGGACATCAACGGCCTCCACGGCCAGTATCGCCGCATCGCGATCGGAGAGACCTTCCGTATTCTCCCCCATCATCTCGGCGACGACGGCGAACTTCTCCGGGGCGCCCGGCAGGTTGAATTCCATGATGCGGGGGAGCATGAGCGTATTGGCAACCCCGTGGGAGATGCCGTATTTGCCTCCCAGGGGGTAGGAGAGCGAGTGGGCCGCGCCGACTCCTGCATTGGCAAGGCCGATGCCTGCATAGAGGCTGCCTAGCATCTGGGCCTCGCGGGCCTCGAGGTCCTTGCCGTTGTGGACGCAGGTCCTCAGGTTTTCGGAGATGAGCCGGATGGCCTCCAGGGAGAACAGCTCGCTTGCCGGGCTTGCAATCACCGACGTGTAGGATTCGATGGCATGGCACAGCGCATCCATCCCCGAGGCCGCCGTGGGCTGGGGCGGCAGGCTCAGGGTGAGCTCCGGGTCGAGCAGTGCCAGGTCCGGATACATGAAGACGCTGTTCATCCCCTCTTTTTTCCTCAAGTCTTGCCGGACAAAGACGGCCGTGAAGGTCACCTCGCTGCCCGTTCCCGCCGTGGTGGGGATCATGATCGTCGGCAGCCCCGGAGCGGGGACCTTGTTGAGGCCCAGGAAGTCCTTTGCCTCGGCATTGTGCGCCGCCACGACGGCAATGGCCTTGGCCACATCCATGGCGCTGCCGCCGCCGATCCCGATGACGATGTCGCACTTGCCCTTCAGGGCCAGCTTCGCCCCCTCGTCGGCCTGCTCCAGGGGCGGCTCCGGCAGCACCCTGTCGTAGAGAACGGCTTTCATGCCTTCCCGGTCGAACAGTTCCATGATCTTATCGCGCATCCCCAGCTTCGCCAGGTTGCCGTCCATGGCGATGAAGGGTTTCCTGGCTCTCATTTCCCGGATCTGGCCGGCAAGCCCTGAAAAGGACCCGCAGCCGAATACGATCTTTCTGGCTCCCGTGAAGGAAAAGGTCTTCTGCATGTGGCGATCCTCCTGCAACCCCCTTTTTTGCTTATGGAATTCCCGAGGGTGCTTCGGTGAAGAATGGCGCAGAGCGCGCCCGAAAGTCAAGGATTTTGTTTCCGGCCAAACCAGTCGATCTGGCGGCAGAACCCCCTGATGATCTTCACCTCGCGCGACCGGAGCTCCACCCGGGCAAGAAAGCGCCGGATGCTCGTCATCCAGTACTCGGGGTTCTGGGGGTTGATGAAACCGATGCGGAGGCTGACATCCCGGATGTGCTCGTACATCCCCTCGAGCTCCCCCGACGAGGCGAGTCGCGGGGCAAACTTTTTTACCCCGGAGGCGGCCGTGAAAATTTCGTAACACAGGATCATGACGGCGTGGGAGAGGTTGATGGAGCGGAAGCGCTCCGAGACGGGGATGTGAACCAGGAGGTGGCCGTAACGAAGCTCGTCGTTGGTGAGGCCGGCATCCTCGGGGCCGAAGAGCAGGGCCACCCGGTTCTTCCGGGAGATCTCCACGAGCTTTTCCGCCGCCTCACGCGGTGTCTGGAAGGCCGGCCGTGCCCGGCCGATGCGGGCCGTCGTCGCCACGATGTACTGGAAGCCTGCCAGGGCCTTCTGCAGGTCCTTTTCGTATCGGATCCGATCCACCACGTCGGCGGCAAGATGCGTCGACATCTGCCGGATCTTCTCCTCGTCGAAATCGGTCTCTCCCACGACGAGGATGTCCTCGATGCCCATGTTCTTGGCGCAGCGGGCCACGGAGCCGATGTTGCCCGGGTACTTGGGCCTGTTCAGAACGACGGTGATGTTCGCCAACATGACGCCTGCAGCCATCTAAAACCCTCCGGGCGAAGTGCCGCGAGTCTACCACAGATGACCTGGCGGTTTCCTTCTTTTTCATTGCCCCCTGCAGCCTCGTCTGGTAATCAAAATATGGCTTATGGCAAAGGGCTTAAGGCATATGGAAAGAGCAGGGAATTTTCGAAAAATTCTGATCGCGGCCGCGGGCGAGATCGGGATCGATCTGACACAGGAACAGATCGCCCTCTTCGAGGCCTACCGGGAAACGCTGCTTCTGTGGAGCAGCAAAATGAACCTTGTCTCCCTGCAGTCGGAACTCGACCTGCCCGTGCGCCACTTCATCGATTCGCTCACCCTGCTTCCTTACCTGCCTGCCGGCCCCGGGACCCTCCTCGATATCGGCTCAGGGGCTGGCTTCCCTGCGATCCCCGTAAAGATTTTTCGCAAGGACCTTCACGTCACTCTTCTCGAGGCCTCGCGAAAGAAGTGCTCCTTCCTCAAGGAGGTGATTCGCAGGCTGGGTCTTCGGGAGATTGCCGTCCTGAACTGCCGGCTCGAGGAGCTCCTGAAAAAGGATCTCAAGCCTTCCTTTGACGTGATCGTCTCGCGGGCAACACTCAAGCTCCCGGAGCTTTTGCGGGGGGGTCTTCCCCTCCTGAAACAGGGAGGGGTCCTGGCGGCGATGAAGGGCCCCGGCCTGGATGCGGAGGCCGCCGCCCTGGATTCATTAAATAATAATAAATATCGTATAGTTGGAAGCTATCCCTTCTCTCTTCCGCTCACAGGCGATCATCGACACATTCTCCTTGTGGATAAACCCTCCTGAAACGGCCGGAGGGTCCTTTTTAAGTGTTCGATATTATTTGCTTATTTTATTGTCTTTCCCTCCTGAAATTTCCTTTGAAAAACCCCCCTTTTGTGTTAGCATCTTCCAATTTCATCCAGCCGTCAAAACATCTTGTTTCAGCGATAAAGAATGCAAAAAATTATTTGTATTGCCAATCAGAAAGGTGGGGTCGGGAAGACCACGACAGCCATCAACCTCTCGGCGTCCCTCGCCACAGCGGAAAAAAAAGTCTTGCTCATCGACGGGGACCCGCAGGGCAATACAACAAGCGGCGTGGGAATCGATAAGTCCTCAATTGAGAAGAAAAATCTCTACCATGCCCTCATCGGTCGATGCCGTCTCGACGAGGTCATCGTGAAAACCCAGATCCCGGCGCTCGACATCGCTCCCTCGAATCAGGATCTCGTCGGCGTGGAGATCGAGTTTGTCTCCCTTGAGGAGCGGGAAAAAAAACTGAAGGCGCTGCTGAAAACCCTTGAGGCCCCCTACGATTATTGTATCATCGATTGTCCGCCATCGCTCGGGTTCCTGACCCTGAATGCGCTGGTTGCTTCGGACTACCTGATCATCCCGCTGCAGTGCGAGTACTTCGCCCTCGAGGGGCTGGCGCACTTGCTGAACACGGTCAAGCTCGTGCGCTCCCGGATGAACCCGTCGCTTGCCCTGGGAGGGATCCTGCTCACCATGTTCGACGTCCGCAACCGGCTTTCTCACCGGGTTGTCGAGGAGGTGAGGGGCCATTTCGGGAACAAGGTCTTCAAGACCGTCATCCCCCGGAACGTAAGAATCTCGGAGAGCCCCAGCCACGGGCTCCCGATCATCCTCTACGACGTCAAGTCCCGCGGGGCCGTTGCCTATATGGACCTGGCTCACGAAATCCTCTATAACGGGAGAGCCTAGGATGTTAAAGAAAAACTCGCTGGGAAAAGGCCTGGGCGCCATGTTCCCCGACCTGCTGGAAAAGATCGGTGACAAGCCGGTTCTCGTGACGTGCGGCATCGAGGAGCTGGTCCCGAATCGCTACCAGGCCCGGAAGGACTTCGACCCCGAGGAACACAAGAGCCTCGTCGCATCGGTTCGCAAGAGCGGCATCATCCAGCCGATCGTGGCACGGAGATTTGACGGGGGCTACGAGATCATTGCCGGCGAGCGACGCTGGCGGGCCGCCCAGGAAGCCGGCCTCAAGGATGTACCCGTCATCATCCGGGATGCCGGGGACCAGGACGCGGCGGTTTTCTCCCTCATCGAAAACCTCCTGAGGGCAAACCTCAACCCCATGGAGGAAGCCGAGGCCTTTCACAGGCTGATGAATGAGTTCAGTCTCTCCCACGAATCCATCTCCGTGGCCGTCGGGAAAGAACGCTCCACCGTTACCAATGCCCTGAGGCTGCTCAAGCTTCCGAAGGAAATCCGTGAGGCCCTCGCAAAGAGGTCCCTGTCGGCAGGCCACGCCAGGGCCATCCTTGCGTTGGAATCCGTTGAGGAGCAGGCGAGGCTGTTTAAGGCCATCCTCTCGAAAGGGCTCAACGTGAGGGAAGCTGAGGAGTTTGTCCGGGGCAGGAAGAAATTAAAGACCGTCAAAAAGAAACCGGTCGGTGACGAACATCTGGCAGAGCTCGAGAAACGTATTTCCAGGCGCCTTATGTCAAGGGTCAACATCCATTCCAGGAAGCGTGGCGGGTCCATTGAGATCCGTTTCAGCTCCCCCGAGGAACTGGACAGGCTGCTGGAATTACTTCTAAAAGCATGATCATTGAATTTTTTCACCGCATCTTTGTGCGGTCTATAAGGGAATGTTCGGATAACGTTCACCGGTTGTGTTTTATCAACAAATGTTTATTAACTGTTCACTGTTGAGGGGCTCTTGGAGAATTTCTGGAATAAAAGTATTGATATCATAAAGGAAAAGGTGACGAAGCAAAACTTCGAAACCTGGATCAGCCCCGTGTGGATCTCCTCCATGGAAGGCCCTGATGTCGAGCTTTCGGTGCCGAACCGCTTCTTCAGGGACTGGCTGACGGAGCATTACCTGGGAATCATAAAGGAATCCATGTCTTTAGTTGCCGGGGTACCGCTTAACCTGAAACTTATCATCGACAAAACGCCGCCCCAGGGGAAAAAGATCGTTGAAGCGCCTGTTCCCGTTGTTGCTCCCAGCCAGAACGGCCGGATGGAGCGGTCTCCTAAATTTCACCCGTCGTTGAACACCAACTACAATTTTGAGCGTTTTGTTGTCGGCCCCAGCAACCAGTTCGCTCATGCCGCGGCTGTCGCCGTAGCCGAGGCACCCGCAAAAAATTACAACCCCCTTTTCATCTATGGCGGCGTGGGCCTTGGGAAGACGCACCTACTCAATGCGATAGGCTTCCACACCCTGAAGCTCATCCCCGCGGCCCACGTGCTCTATGTCTCGGCCGAAGAGTTCATGAACGAGATGATCAATTCGATCCGATACGACAAGATGCAGAAGTTTCGCGAGAAGTACCGAAATATCGATTCTCTGCTGATCGATGACATCCAGTTCATCGCCGGGAAGGAAAGGACCCAGGAGGAGTTCTTTCACACCTTTAATACCCTTCACGACTCGGGAAAGCAGATCGTGGTCACAAGCGACAAGTTCCCGAAAGACATCCCGAACCTGGAAGGAAGGCTGCGCTCGCGTTTCGAGTGGGGATTGATCGCCGACATTCAGCCGCCGGAAATCGAAACCAAGGTGGCCATCGTTGACAAGAAAGCCCATGAAAACAATATCTCCCTGCCGAAGAACGTGGCTTACTACATTGCTTCGAAAGCGGAATCAAACATCCGTGAACTCGAGGGTTTTATCATCCGGATCGGTGCCTATGCATCCCTGACAGGACGGGAAATCGACATGGATCTCGTCAAGGAAGTGTTGAAAAAGTTCTTCAAGCAGGGAGAGAAACCGGATGTCACCGTCGATGAGATCATGAAAACGGTTGCCGCAAAATTTAATATAAGAATCGCGGACTTGAAGTCTCATAAAAAAAACAAGAACCTTGTGATACCGAGGCAAATTGCCATGTATCTTGCAAGGAAATTGACCTCTCACTCTTTCCCCGATATTGGTGCAAAAATAGGCGGGAAAGATCACTCAACGGTCATCTACGCGAACAATAAGATCAGGGATCTTCTTGAAAAAGATTCGAAGATCGAGGCGGCGATAAAGGACATTGAGGAAACTCTCAACAGAAGCTGACAGTGTTTCCCGTGAGTTACAAACATGTTGTATTGCGGCAGGTGTTCGGAATCATGAAAGGATTGGTTCTATTCACAGATTAACAGGACCTATTACTAATAACGCTGTTCTTTCTTCTTCTCTTATTAAGTTAATAGGACCTGTTGGATTTGGGGAGAAAACCAGAGCAGCAAGGGCCTCGTAGGGATACACCGAAATACAAGTGATGGAAAGGAAACGGGCTTATGGAATTCAGTGTGAAGCGTGACGTTTTCCTGGGCGGTGTGCAGAAGACCCTGGGTATTGTGGACAGACGAACCTCGATGCCTGTATTGAACAATGTTCTCATCCGGGCAGAGGCGGACCGGATCCGGATTGTGGCGACGGATCGCGAAATCGGACTGATTGCCGATTATGAGGCGCAGGTCGTCAAGGACGGCGAGATCACCCTGCCAGCCCGCAAGCTCTACGAGATGCTCCGGGAAATCCAGGGCGAGTCGGTCCTCTTCAAAAAAGAGGATTCGAATTGGGTCGCCATCACCTGCGGGAAGGTCCATTTCAGGGTTCCCGGAATTCCGGCAGAGGAGTTCCCGAAGATCATGGACGACGAGGAAGTGGGTTTTATCCGTGTGGACGGGGCCATGATCAGCGACATGATCAAAAAAACTTTTTTTGCCATGTCCGCCGATGAGTCCAGGGTCAACCTCAACGGGGTCCTCTTGAGGGCGGAAAAGGAGCAGGAGGCCGTAATCCTGCGAATGGTGGCCACCGATGGTCACCGCCTGTCCATTGCGAGCGCCGACCCGAAAGTCGAGCAGGTCATCGGGCTTGAAAAGGGAATGATCATCCCCCGCAAGGGCATCACGGAAATCCGCCGTCTCATCGAGGACAAGGAAGGGCCCGTCGAGCTCGGGGTGAAGAAGGGGATGTGCGTTCTGAAAAAGGACGGCATCATCCTGAAGGTGAGCCTCATCGACGCCGAGTACCCCGACTACAAGCGCGTGGTCCCGAAAGACAAGGGTACCCTGGTGGAACTCGACCGCGATCCCGTTCTCCACGCCCTCAGGCGCATGAGCGTCATGGCCAGTGAGCGATACAGCGGTGTCCGGATCCGGTTCCAGCCCAACAAGATGGTCCTCAACTCCATCAACCCCGACGTCGGAGAGGCAAGCGACGAGGTCGAGATCCAGTACCAGGAAGGCGAGATCGAGGTCGGATTCAATGTCCGATATCTCCTCGAGGCCATTGAGGCCGTCGATGAGGAGAAGTTCACTCTGGAGATCCGCAGCGGGCTTCGTCCGGCCATAGTAAAGCCGGCACAGGATACGGGGTATCTGTGCATCGTCATGCCGTTAAAAATTTAGCCGCAAGGCACAAACCGCGAGCCACAAGGCGAACAGAAACAGCAAAGACGTCAGGAGTCGTTGAGAGTCAACATGTCTGAAACCTACAGCGCTGACAACATCAAAGTATTGAACGGTCTCGAGGCGGTCCGCAAGCGGCCCGCCATGTATATCGGGAGCACCGGCAAGGACGGCCTCCACCATCTCGTCTATGAAGTGGTCGACAACAGCGTCGACGAGGCCTCCGCCGGCTTCTGCGACTCGATCGTCGTCAAGATCCGCGTCGACAACAGCATCCAGGTCGACGACAACGGACGCGGAATCCCCGTGGACATGCACAAGACGGAAGGGGTCTCGGCCGCCGAGGTCGTCTTGACGAAACTGCACGCCGGCGGCAAATTCGACCGTGACAGCTACAAGATCTCCGGCGGGCTGCACGGCGTGGGCGTCTCCGTGGTCAATGCCCTCTCGAGCCACCTCGAGCTGGAGGTGCGCCGCGACGGCAAGGTGTACCGGCAGTCCTACGAGCGGGGCGCACCGACGGCGCCGCTCAAGGAAGTGGGAAAAACGCGGGGCAAGGGCACGACGGTCACCTTCATGCCGGACCCCGAGATCTTCGAGGAAACGGAGTTCAGCTTCGACGTGATTTCGAACCGCCTGCGGGAGCTAGCCTTTTTGAACAAGGGCATCCGCATCACCCTCGTCGACGAGAGAAACGACGAGAAGGCCGAATTCTACTACCAGGGCGGTATCGTCTCTTTCGTGGAGTTCATCAACAAAAACAAGGGCGTCCTCCACAAGAAGCCCATCTACATCGAGGGGGAGAAGGAGGACTGTGTTGCCGAGGTGGCCATCCAGTACAATGACACCTACGGAGAGAACGTCTTTTCCTTCGCAAACAGCATCAACACCACCGAAGGCGGCACCCACATGAGCGGGTTCCGTTCGTCTCTGACGCGCGCCATCAACAACTACGCCATGCAGAACGGCTTCCTGAAAAACGGGAAAGACTCGATCAAGGGCGAAGATGTGCGCGAGGGGCTTGCCGCCGTCATCAGCGTCAAGATCCGGGAGCCCCAGTTCGAGGGGCAGACCAAGACCAAGCTCGGCAACAGCGAGGTGAAGGGCCTCGTCGAGGGGATCGTCTACGACAGGCTCAGCACGTGCTTCGAGGAAAACCCCTCTGTGGCCAAACAGATCGTGGGGAAGGCCCTCGATGCCTCCCGGGCCCGCGAGGCGGCCCGGCGAGCCAAGGAGCTCACGCGACGCAAGAGCGCCCTCGAGGTGTCAACCCTGCCCGGCAAGCTGGCCGACTGCCAGGAAAAGGACCCGGCCCAGAGCGAGCTCTACCTCGTAGAGGGCGACTCCGCAGGCGGC
>Ga0208980_10000180_pt1 | contig 32470 bp, 23 predicted proteins | sample WetSurMetagenome_3_FD_187993 | JGI IMG/M metagenome (GOLD analysis project Ga0208980, IMG submission 187993) | Wetland microbial communities from Twitchell Island in the Sacramento Delta, sample from surface sediment Aug2011 Site A1 Bulk (version 2) | ecosystem: Environmental > Aquatic > Marine...
AAGCATATTTCATTCTTGATGTTCCAGCAAGATCTGCTCCAGTATAAGAGCACCAATTACATAAGAAAGCAACAATTTTAGGACTTGGATTCATAGTATTAAACCTCCTGTAGTGACATTAGTCCTTCTATTTGAGATAATATTTGCACATCAGTAAAATGCTTGCTTTTAATAGCGCCGGTAGGACAAGTTGAACCACAAGTACCACAACCTTTACAAAGTATCTCATTAACAAATGATACTCCATCTTCTTCTTTAAAACTGATTGCTGTATACGGACAAACTTTTATACAAGTCTGACATCCACAACAGATTTCTTCATTTACAACTGCAGTGGTTACTTCAACATTAACTGATCCCGACTGTATTGTTGCAAGTATTCTTGCGGCTGCAGCTCTCGCTTGAGAAACTGAATCGGGAATATCTTTTGGTGATTGACAAGTTCCAACAACATAAACTCCGTCTGTAGTTGTTGCTACCGGGTCCAATTTCGGATGCCGCTCTATAAAGAACCTATTTCCGTCCATACTCACACCAACAGCATGCGATATTTCTTTAGCATCATCATGAGCTTCCATTCCGACCATTAATATTACAATATCTGCCGGGACTTCAATTGATTCTTCCGAAAACTTTTCTTTAAACTCTATTAGTAAGTTGCATGAATCTTTATAAGATGCTTGCCTGATCTGAGGTAAATTATTTTTATGGTCAAATGTTAAAAACATTACATTTCTTTTCGATGTAATTGAGTACAATTCTTCACAACCTTTCCCAAACGCCCTCATATCAGAATATATATCGTAAATATTAGTTTCAGGAAGAGCCGATTTAATCTGGTTAATAAATTTTAAAGCTGTCATACAACAAGTACGGGAACAGTATGAGTTGTAATCTTCATTCCTGCTTCCAACGCAATGTATAATTGCAATATCTTTAGGCACTCTTCCATCCCTTGTAATAATGATCCCGCTTTTCAATACTTGTTCAAAGTCTACTGAAGTAATAACGTTGGGTAGTTTGCCATAACCATAATTTAAAACCTTTTTTGCATCAAATGGTTTTAATCCTGTTGCAACAATTACGTTTCCAAAATTGAGTTTAATTTCTTTTCCATTTGGCTTAATCTCAGTTTCAAAATTGCCCACGTATCCAAATACCTGTTCTATCTCAGTATTTAAGTAAACACTTATGTTGGGATGATTCAAAACGGAAGATATTTTATGATCAATCATCTGCTTAGCACTATTCAGATATGGGTAGGTTAAATCAATGCTTGAAACAAGACCGCCTAATGTTTCTGATTTCTCTACTAGATATACTTGTTTATCAGCGTTGGCAATTTCCAATGCAGCAGATATGCCCGAAATCCCCCCACCAATTATTAGTGTAGCAGGATTTACTGAGACACTTCTTTTTTCTAAAGACTCGTGCCATTGCACTCTGGCAATAGCAGCAGCAATAAGATCTTTGGCTTTTTTTGTTGCTTCTTTTCTATCGGTGTGAACCCAGGATGCGTGTTCTCTTATATTTGCCATTTCAAACATATAAGGATTCAGCCCTGCATTTTCCAAAGCTTTCCTAAACGTAATTTCATGCATTCTTGGTGAGCAGGCAGCAACCACAACTCTATTTAGATTATGTTCCTTAATATCCTGAACTATAAGATCCTGACCAGGATCAGAACACATATATTTATAATCCTTCGAAATGACAACATTAGGCAGATTCTGAATTTCTTTGGAAACGTTTTCAACATCAACCATATTGGCAATATTGGTACCGCACCAACAAACGTATACTCCAATTCTTTTTTCTTCCATATTATTCATTTTTATTAAGTGGAATGTTCTAAAATTAATTTTTGCTTTACTAGTGCCATTTTTTTCAAATGAGCGAAATAAAGAGAAAATGGTCTGTATATCATATGAGACCATTTAGAAAAAGGAACCTCGACCATTAACATCGGCACTAATACCATTAAGTGAATCAGGTAAGTGATGTATGTTAGTTGCGGCATTCCATAGATTCTGAAAAAATGCAGTAAGATACCTGTTAAAGTTGTCAGAAATAATAAAATAAGAAATGTCCAATCAGTAAAATGAGAATACTTACTGTTCTCCATGTTTTTTATAGTTCTGTTTGTATAGAAATATATTATACCGACTAACAACCCGATTGTAGAAATATATCCTAATAATCTTTGCGGATGATAAATTGGTAAAACTTTATCTGTCTGGAACCATTCAAGAAAAAACACTATGATAACGAACATCAAGGCATAACTTAATGCGAGAAATAAATGAAGTGCCCAATAAGTAAATAATTTTTTTTCATCACATTTGGCGTATTTTTTTTCCGGGTGAAAAATTTTGGAGAGTAATGAGAACGGTCTTAAGTAATCTGCGAATCCAACTTTTAAAGTTTTATCTTCATAGATAATTTTATACCACATATAAAATACATTGGTTACAATTAAGAATACTAAACCTCCAGCCATAAGTAGGTCTCCAAGGTGAATTGTTTTCCAGGGAGCCATTTTATTTATCAAGACTCCTCCATCAGGTCCAACCCATTGAGCAGTATCTCCGGATGGAAAGGTTGTATATAAGAGATAAAGAATCATAACTATTACAGCTAGAACCAGAATTGCCGCTATTTCTAAAGCTTTGGATTTGTATAATAGCTTTGAGATACCAGTCCAGTCATACACTGATATTAAATATCTTCTAATCGACATCATCAGTTCGGCAGGATTGGCATCTCTCGGACAAGTTTTGGAACAATCACCACAATAAGTACACAACCACGGATCAATATTTGTTTGGAGGCTCTTTGTTAATCCCATTAGTACTTGTCTTACAGTTTTTCGGGGGAAAAAAAATCCATTTTCAGTTGTATGACAAGTTGCAGTACAGTTTCCGCATTGAAAACATTGATTCCAATCTTTTGCTCCATATAGGAACAATTCATTTTTAAGATTAAGGTTTACCCTCTGACTCATAATTATTCCTGCAATATTTTAGAAAGCTCTTTTGCTTTTGTTTCAATTTGTTCAAGTGAAAGGTTTCGAATACCATTTCTGATTTTATTTTTTGCGATAGATTGTAAAACTCTTGAAGCTGCTGCGGATGCTTGTGCAACTGTATCTGGTATATCTTTAGGACCCTGGCAAGCACCTGCAATAGATATCCCACCGGAAAATGTATTTACAGGATCGCTGATATAATTAAATTCCTTAAACCAACCGTATGAATCAACAGTAATACCTAACATTTCAGCAATCTTTTCTGAATCAGTTCTTGGCTCTGTTCCAACGGCAAGGATAACCATATCAACTTTCTGCTCAATAATTCTTCCTCCTTCAATATCTTCGCATCTTACGATAAGCTCATCTCCATACTGTTCAACCTTCGCAGGTCGTCCACGTATTACATTGATACCTTCCTTTTTAATACGGTTATAAAATTCTTCGTATCCTTTTCCATACGCTCGAATATCTATATAATATTCATTGATTTCGGAATCAGGTAATTTTTCTTTTAACAGATGTGCAAGTTTTAGAGAATACATGCAACATACTTTGGAGCAATATTTATTATGATTAACATCCCTGCTTCCAATGCAATGAATAATTGCAATACTTTTAGGTGTGTATATTGATTCAGTTGAAAATATCCAATTACCTTTTTTATCTTGAACACGTTTGGCAATTTTTCCTCCTGTAGGACCAGCCGCATTGATTAGTCTTTCAAGCTCAATCGATGTTAATACATTTGGGAATTTTCCATAACCAAATTGTGCAAATTTAGTTGCATTAAAAGTTTTAAACCCAGTGGCGACAATAATATTGCCAACATTTATTTCAACAACTTCATCTTTTTCTTCTAAGTTTATACAACCCGGTACCGGACATACTTTAACACAAGCACCACATTTACCTTTTAAAGTGTACGTGCATATACTATCATCAATTAAATATTTATTAGGAACAGCTTGCGGAAATGGTATATAAGCAGCTCTTCTTAGGGTTGTATTAGCATCAAATTCACTTGGTACTTTTACGGGACACTTTTCTGCGCAAGTTCCACATCCTATACAAGTTTCAAGATTAATTTTGCGGGCTTGTTTCAATATTTTTACTTTGTAATTACCTGGTACACCTGTTACTTCTTGTACTTTTGAATAGGTCATTAACTTTATGTAATTATGCTGTCCTACCTCAACCATCTTTGGTGTTAAAATACAAGCAGCGCAATCTAAAGTTGGAAATGTTTTATCAAACATTGCCATATGTCCGCCAATAGTAGGTGATTTTTCAACCAAATAAACAATATTCTTACTTGAAGCAATTTCTAGAGAAGCCTGAATACCTGCAATCCCGCCGCCTATAACTAGTGTATTAGGATTTACTGGAAGTTCTTCGGGGATGGCAGCCATTTCAAAAGGAATTCCATAAACTGCACAAGCGACAATTGCTTTTGCTCTTTCAACTTCATTTTTATGGCTCGCACCATATTCCAGAAAACTTGCCAATATAACGTCTTCAGGATTATTACCAGCAAGCACCATTGCTCTGCAAAAAAAGCTTTTGTGCATTCCTGCATTGTTTCCGGCAATAACAATTCTTTTCAAATTATTTTTTTTGATTTCTCTTGCAACTTGTTCAGCATCGGTTAAAGAAATATCGGAAGAAAACCATATCGCCGATACACCAGGTAAATTTGCTGCATAAGCTATAACTTCGGGTGAGTTTGTGTGGTCAGTACTTCCGTTTATGGGATCGCAAGAATAAATGACTGTTAATTTTTTTTCCATACTGAATACATTGTTTAAATAATATTTACAAAATCGATTTGATATATGTTTTTTAAAACACAAGTAGAAATTATCAGCTGAGCTATCGGATTTTTAATGTTATAGTTTTTTTGCCAATAAACTTTTTGGAAGATGATATAAAAGAAAACATTATAAGAACGAACTGATTTGTAGCTATTTAGTTCCGGAATTTGATTCCTATCAAGCTGATAAAAATGAAAGGCTGGAATTTTGTTATTACCTGAAGGTGAATGATATGGAGCGATAACTTCGAAGAAGCTTCTCAAACTATTAGCTATTTTTTTTAGGAAGGAATAGAAGTCCTGAATATTAACTATCATCGATCCTCCTCCTGTCTGTCGATAGTTTGAACTATTTTCTATTTCCATTTATAGATTTTGAAAATTAGTTCAATACACTTCAACAAATGAAAAAAAATACACTTAGAACTTACCAGTCAAAACTTATAAAGTCAACTGAAATCCTTTGAATTTAGCTTATAATCGGCATTTTTTGCTATTTAGCAAGTAAGCCAGATCTGACTTAATCCAAATTGTTTTTAAAGTGATATTATTTATCAAAAATGGAATTTAAAAAGTTGATCGTTAAAAATTTATCAAATTGAACTTGGTGTGAATCAAGAAAATATTATTAATAAAAAAAATTTTTCAAATAATATATTCCTATTCAACCCAACTTGGGGATTTTGAGTGGGATTTTCTTTATAGCTATTTATGCCTTTAACTGTTTTAAAAAAATTTATATAAAAATTAAAGATTCGGATAATATTAACTAAATTTTGCGACGTGGTTTATGTCTAATTCTCAGTAAAATATTTTACTATTCCCACATTTCAAACTTAAAAAAACTAATTAAGTGAGCACTCTCTTTAATTCTCGAATGGATTGATACCAGTAAGTGTAACTTCTTTATTGGGCATACATTAAATTTCAGTTAAAATATTTCCATTAATTCATACTAATCCTAAGTTTTTTCAACTGTAAAATCACCTATAAAATAATTTAACAGTAAAAAGCTCTTTTAATTTATGTCCGATAAATTATTTATCGTTAATACTTCTGGATAAAATTTTTGTTTTGAATTCTTCCCAAAAACGACATTTAATTAAGTGGTATAGCCATTGCCTGCTTCTATTAAAAATTATCAGGAGTATAAAATGCTAAATGAAACAAAATCTCATTCAACCGAACAAAAACGAATTCTGTTAATCGACGATGAATCTTCAATAAGAAGATCGTTATCACTGTCACTAAACCAGCTTGGCTATGATGTCGAACCTTGCGATAGCGGTTTAACAGCACTTAATAAACTTGAACTCTATAAAAAAAATTCTGTAAACCTTGATTCGGTTGTCGTTGATATCAACCTGCCAGATATAAATGGTGTTAAGCTTGGACGAATCATCAAATCAAAATATCCGGATGCAACAATGATGTATATTACAGGTTATGCAGACAAGCTTGAGTTGACTGAAATCGAAGAACTTAAAGAAGACGGTCTGTTAGAAAAACCATTCACTGCAGACGATCTTATTACCGAAATAAATAAGATTCTGCAAAAGCACCCCAAAGTCCCGGTAGAAATTAAAAAAGAAGAAGCGAAGACAACTTCCGCATATCTTTTAATTAAAGTCAAAGAAGATGTTAACTATTTCACGCTTTATCAGAAAATATATTTTATGGAGAATGTTCTTTATTGTGATGCAACTCGAGGTGACGTAGATATTTTCGTTTTACTGCAATCGGATTCAATTGATAAATGCAAAGAAATCTATGAAAAAGAAATTCTTTCGCTTGAAGGAATTAGAGAAACTGTTTTCCTACCAGTAAGCGTACCATTATTGAATGATAATATAAAAGATATTGTGCAATCAGCAGGGATTTCTCTTTTCGAAGATAATCCAGCTATGAGCAAAATAAGGGATTCGAAAAAAGCTGTTTACTCGTACGTACTTTTAGATGTTGATCGCGAAAAATTAGAAAGAGTTTATCCTGTTCTAAGACTTACTGAAAACATTCTTTACTGCGATTTTACTTCAGGCAATTACAATATAATAATGATGGTTTTCGGTACACAGTTCAGTGAGATTGATAAAATCATTGAAAGTAAAATCATTAACCTCGATGGTGTTCTTAAAGTGAAAGAATATCCTGTAATCAACATCTTTGAAATGTAAATCAAAAAGGTGATCAAATGATCAGTGTAGAAATTCGTGAAGAGAAAAAAGAAATTCTCAACTTCAAAGTAGACTTAATAAATAAACGTCATCAGCACGGTTCGCTTATTCCACTTCTTCAGTCTGCCCAGGATTCATATGGATACATTCCTGAAAAAATAATTTATTATATCAGCGAGCTTGTTGGAATTCCACCCGCAGAAATTTATGGTGTTATAACTTTTTACGCTCAGTTTCGTTTGAAACCGCTTGGTAAAAATATTATCAGAATATGCGAAGGAACTGCTTGCCATGTAAATGGAGCTAAAACCGTTCTTTCAGTATTGCAGGATGAAGTTGGAATAACCGTCGGCGAAACGTCAGATGATGGAATTTTTTCACTCGTTTCCGTTGCTTGTCTTGGCTGCTGCTCTTTAGCACCAGTTATAATGATAAATGATGAGACTTTTGGTAACCTTGATCAAACAAAGATCAAAAAAGCAATCAGCAAATTTAGAATGATGGAGAAAGCTGAGGTTGGTTATGAAAAAAATTAAAGTCGGACTTGGTACCTGCGGAATCTCAGCGGGCGGTGAACTAGTTTATGAAAAAATAAAAAACGAATTAATTAATAATAAGATCGAAGCTGAACTTTGTGAAACCGGCTGCAACGGAATGTGCTATGAAGAAGTATTAGTCGAAGTAGAGGATGAAAAAGAAAGTAATCTTTATTCAAAAGTTACTGTTGATAGAGTTGGAAGAATTATAAATGAACATATTATTAACAACCAGCCTGTGAAAGACTGGATAATAAAAAGCAAAGATCATTGCACAGAAGAATCATTCCTCAAAAATCAAACAAGAATTGTTTTACGCAACTGCGGAATAATTAATCCCGCTTCAATTGATGAATACATTTCCAAAGATGGATACAAATCAATCCAAAAAGTTTTAAAGGAATATTCGTCTGAACAGGTTATTGATTCAATTATTAAATCAGGATTGAGAGGTCGCGGCGGCGGTGGTTTCTCAACAGGAATAAAATGGAAACTTGCAAACAAAGAAAAATCCGACAAGAAATTTATCATTTGTAATGCAGATGAAGGGGATCCTGGTGCATTTATGGATAGAAGTGTACTTGAAGGAGATCCACACTCAGTTCTTGAAGGAATGATGATTGGTGCTTACGCAATTGGTTCAGATGAAGGATACATTTATATAAGAGCCGAATATCCTCTTGCAATCAAACGGTTAAGAAAAGCAATCGGCCAGTGTTACAGCAAAGGTTATCTCGGGAAAAATATTTTCGGATCGACTTTCAGCTTTGATATAAAGATTAAAGAAGGTGCCGGTGCTTTTGTTTGTGGTGAAGAAACTGCAATGATGGCTTCCATCGAAGGTAAACGAGGTGTTCCGCGACTTCGACCTCCATTTCCGGCACAAAGTGGACTTTGGGGAAAACCAACCAATATTAACAATGTTGAAACATTCGCAAATGTTCCCTGGATAATTCTTAATGGATGGGAAAAATATGCAGCATTAGGAACTGAGAAAAGCAAAGGCAGTAAAGTTTTTGCATTAGCAGGAAAAATAAAACGTACTGGTCTTGTAGAAATTCCAATGGGAATGACAATCAATGAAATTGTATACGAAATTGGTGGAGGAATAAAAGACGATAAAAAATTTAAAGCCGTTCAGATTGGTGGTCCTTCAGGTGGATGTATTCCTGCAACTATGGGCGATTTAAAAATTGATTACGATGAAATTACCCGTACTGGTGCAATAATGGGTTCAGGTGGATTAATTGTTTTAGATGAAACTACCTGCATGGTTGATCTCGCAAGATATTTTCTGAACTTCACTCAAGTTGAATCCTGTGGAAAATGTACTTTCTGCAGGATTGGGACTAAACGAATGCTCGAAATTCTTGAAAGAATAACTGAAGGAAACGGAAAAGAAGGAGATATAGAACAGCTTGAATCTCTTGCACAGCAAATTAAAATAGGATCGTTATGTGGACTCGGACAAACAGCTCCAAATCCTGTGCTTACAACCATCAAATATTTCCGCGAGGAATACGAAGAGCATATCAACAATAAAAAATGTCCCGCTCACAGTTGTGCTTCACTCGTAACGTATGAGATTATTGCTGAGATGTGCAAAGGTTGTATGGTTTGTATCAAAGCTTGTTCAACCGGAGCGATGACAGGTAAAAAGAAAGAAGTGCATAAAATAAATTATGAGCTCTGCAACAAGTGCGGTAAATGTTTTGAAGTTTGTCGTCTTAATGCAATTGCAAAAGTTTAAAGGAAGAATAATATGGAACAGATTCAAATTACGATCAACGGAAAAGAAATATCAGTAAATCCTGATATGACTATTCTTGAAGCAGTTCATCAAAATAAAATTGATGAAATACCAACTCTCTGTCACGATAAGCGTCTTGAACATTTTACTTCCTGTTTCTTATGTGTTGTCGAAGTTGAAGGAGTGAATAAGCTCATTCCTGCTTGTTCAACAAAAGTCAGTGCCGGGATGAAGATTCATACAAAAAGTGAAAATATAATTGAATCAAGAAGAACTGCACTCGCATTATTAATGTCAAACCATTATGCAGATTGTATTGGTCCGTGCACAAATAATTGTCCAGCTGGAGTTGATGCACAAACCTACATAGCATTGATCTCAATGGGAAAATATAAAGAAGCATTAAAGCTTGTGAAGGAAAATAATCCACTTCCTCTTTCAATCGGACGTGTTTGTGTTAGAGACTGCGAAGCAGCTTGCAGAAGAAAATTTATTGATGAACCAGTTTCAGTAAATGCGTTAAAAAGATTTATTGCAGACTATGATAATGTAAACAAATGGACTCCGGAGCTTAAAAAGAAAAACGGGAAGAAAGTTGCTATTATTGGCAGCGGACCTGCCGGACTTTCGTGTGCATATTATTTGACTGTTGAGGGTTATTCAGTAACTATTTTTGAAAAACTCCCAAAGCTTGGCGGAATGTTACGTTATGGAATTCCCGAATATCGCCTTCCTAAAAAAATTCTTGACTCAGAGATTGATTGGATTCTCAATCTCGGTGTTGATGTTAAAACCGGAGTAGAACTCGGAGTCGATTTCAGCGTGCACAGTCTTTTTGAAGAAGGATATGATTCAGTATTTCTCGGAGTCGGTGCTCATAAAGCAAGTAAGATGGGTTTATCTGGTGAAGATATAACCTTAGGTGTTTTCCGCGGAATAGATTTCCTCAGAGAAATTGAAATGAGCTTTATTCCTAAATTGAATGGAACAGTTGTAGTTGTAGGTGGTGGAAATACAGCAATCGATGCAGCACGTACAGCATTAAGATGCGGAGCTGAAAAAGTTAAAATCGTTTACAGAAGAAGCATCAAAGAAATGCCGGCAAATCCAGAAGAAGTTGAAGCGGCTCAGAAAGAAGGAATTGAAATTCTTTTCCTCACAAATCCTAAATCTATAGTTACAGAAGATCACAAGTTAAAAGGTATTGAATGTTTGAAGATGGGATTGGTAGAAGGCAAACCAGGTGAAAGAGCAAAACCGGTTCCGCTTGAAGGATCTGAATTTATAGTTAATTGTGATTACTTAATAAGCGCAATTGGCCAATCAGTTGATACGACATTTATAAAATTTGATCACGACTGTACTCTTGAAAAATGGGGAACTGTTTGTGTTAACAAAGAAACAATGGAAACATCAATCCACGGAGTTTTTGCTGGTGGTGATGTTGTTACAGGTCCATTCACCGCAATAACTTCAATTGCACAAGGTAAAAAAGCAGCCAAAGCAATTATGTCTTACTTAACAACTGGAAAAGCTAAAGTAGGAAACGGAAAGTTCTATAGCTTCAAACATAATCTTGCTAAGATAAACGAAAGAGAATATGAAGGTTTCAGGAAACTTGCACGTGAAAAGATGAAGGAGCTCGAAGTCACGGATCGTGTTCATAGTTTCAGAGAAGTTGAAAAAGGTTTAAACGAAGAACAGGTTTTTGATGAATTAAAAAGATGTCTCGAGTGCGGATGTTCTGAATATTACGATTGCACTCTAAGAAAATATTGTGATGAATACGAAGTAAACATTTCGCAATTTATCGGAGAGACAAAAAAATATTTTGCTGACGGCAGACATCCATTCATTATGCTTGATCCGAATAAGTGTATCAACTGTGGAAGATGTGTCCGAACCTGTACTGAAATATTAAAAGTTTCTGCATTGGGATTTATAAACCGCGGATTTAAATCCGTTGTAAAACCTGCTATGGAAAAAGCACTTTCTGAAACAAATTGTATTTCCTGCGGAAATTGTATTGATGCTTGCCCAACAGGTGCAATCAGTGAAAAGTTTCCATTCAAAGTTTTAGGGACTCTTCCAAAAGAAAATGTAGAAACAGTCTGCAGTTTTTGTTCAGTCGGATGCAAAGTAAATTTCAAAAAAGTAAGCGATGATATCTTTTATGTTTCAAACACGACAGAAGAAATTAAAGATTCACATAACAAAGGATATCTCTGTACCAAAGGTAGATTTGGACATCGATATTTACTGAACAAAAAACGTGTAGTATTTCCACAGATCAGAAGGCACGGGATAATTGATTTTGTTGATACTAATGAAGGATTAAAATATTCTGAACAGCAAATCAGTTCGCTGATTGATAAATATGGCAAAGATTCTATTGCAGTTCTCGCATCGCCTAAACTTTCAAATGAAGAACTTTATCTTCTGCAAAAGTTCACCAGGATTGGACTGAAGAATAATAACATTTCAAGTTTCTCAAATCTTGTTTACGAAGCCAAACCAGACAATCTTGATTCAATGACTGGTTTTACATCGTCTACGGTTTCTATGGATGATCTCAATTCCGCTGATGTTATTGTTGTTATCAATTCTAATCTTTCTGAAGAAAATCTAGTGATGGAACTGAAAATTAAGGAAGCACAAAAGCGAGGTGCAAAATTAGTTCTAATTAATTCTTCCGAAATAATGCTTACAAAGTATGCAGACCTCTGGATTGACAGCAGAAAAGGAACAAATACTTATGTGATTGATAGTTTGAATAAAATACTGATCGAAGATGAGTATGTAGATAAGGACTTCATCAAAAACAGATCCGCAAACTATAATGAACTTGTTGCAAATCTGGTAAATGTTAACCCGGCAAAAGCAATTGAATATTCCGGAATCGATAAGAAAATATTTGAAGCATTTGTTTCAACGATGAAAAATTCATCGAATATTATTTTCATTTACAATATTGATTCCAGAAAAGACAAAGCAGTTAATGATTTGAAATCTATTTCTAATTTCCTTATGCTGACCGGAAAATTCGGTAAAGAGAAGAACGGATTAATTATATTAAGAGAATCAAACAATTCAACCGGTCTGATTGATATGGGCGTAACTCCATCTTATCTCCCTGGATTTGTAAAATATGATGAGATAGATGAAGTTGAAAAAATTGGCAACGTTTGGAAGACAGAACTTAAGGACATTTTTAAGCCAGTCGATCTTTCTTCAAAATTAAAGAAAGGCGAAATAAAGGGAATGCTCATATTTGGAGAAGATCCATTGAATGTTAAAGAGAACGAAAAATATTTCAACGGTCTTGAGTTCCTGCTTGTTTGCGATGCTTATCATACAGACACAACGGATGAAGCTGATGTTGTTCTACCAGCAGCAAATCATATTGAGCAAAGCGGAACTTACACTCGCTGTGATAACAAAGTCCAAAAGAGCAGTAAGTTAGTTAATGGACTTAATAGCTATGAAAACTGGCAATTAATTTCACAATTTGCGGCTAGATTCTCTGAAGGTTTCAGTTATAACTCATCTTCCGAAATTTTCAACGAGATTAAAAAAGTAAACCGTTTTTATAAATATGCTGAAGTTGATAAATCATGGATGGAAGAATATTTCAATAACGGGTTTGCAAACAGAAAGTTAAGTTTTTCAGTACATTCTGCTGATTTCTCAACATTTGATAATACAAAATACACTATACATTACCAGGATAATTACTATTTTAACAGTGTAAAAAATAAATTAGTTTAGAATTCATGGTTACGGATAGTAACTTTCGATTGATCAATGATCTATATGATAATGTAGCATTTCTTGATCACGATGTTAAGCTGATTTTCCTGGGGAGTTTGCTTCGAAAATCACTTCTTGAAAATCAACTCAACCTTAGTCAACTCAATTCAGCAGTTCCCAATCAGAATATTTTATTCAGTAAGATTAACGAAGCAATATCATCAGTTAAAACTTCGGGCTTGCCTTCCACTATTCGCTTTCCGGAAATTGACGAAGAGTTTCTGCTCTTCTCTACATCGGATGGAAATTACTGTTTCGGAAAAAAAGAAAATATTATTCACTTCATAAGAATTGAGCATGATTTAGGGGAACGTGTAAAGGAACTCGAAAGTCTTTACAATATCTCGAGTGAATATGATTCAATGCTTGAACTCGACGCTTTTTTTAAAAAGTGTCCAAAAATAATTGAGCATGGATTTCAATATCCTAAAGAGACCATCGCAATCATAACTATCAATAATAAAGTATATGGAAGAACAAATTGGTCAGAGCAAGATGTTACAGATACAATCTCTGCTGAAATTCTGGTGAATAAAAAGAAAAAGGGAGAGATAAAAGTACATTTAACAAAAGGGCTTGATATTCTTGATGAAGAACGAAAATTAATTATTGAAATTGCCCACAAGTTCAAGAAAATATTAGAAAAGCATGAAGAAGCTGAAAATCTTGAAAAACAAAAAAAAATATTAACTGCAAAAAATGATGCTCTGTTAAAAATGACTGAAGAATGCGGTCAAAAAAGAGAAGAGCTTAAAACATTTATACGTGCAATAGCCGATAAAATAGTTGTTGTTGATCGTGATTTTAATATTCTTATGTCAAATAAAGTTGAGATTGGTGAAGGTGGTAAGTGCCACGTAAAATTATTTAATTCTGATCAGATTTGTGCAGATTGTCCGGCTATAAAAACTTTCGAAAGCTCAGCAGATTCTGCTACTGAAAAAAAATTCAATGAAAGATATTTTACGCTAAGTGCTCATCCGATATTTGGGGATAATGGTTCATCAAAATATGTTGATCGTGTGCTGGAAATATGCCGGGATATAACAGATAGAAAGAGAATGGAAACGCAGATGTTCCAGTCTTACAAACTAGCATCGCTTGGAAAGCTTGTTGCAGGCGTTGCTCACGAGATAAATAATCCAAATACTTTTATTCTTGGCAATCTTAAGATTGTTCAGGAAGCGTTTGATGATATTTTCCCAATACTTGACAGGAAATTTGAAATTGAACCTGAAATGAAAATAGCTAGACTCAATTATCAATTGTTCAAAGAAAATATAAATATTCTTGTGAAAGACATGCTAAATGGTGCAAACAGAACAAAAAAGATTGTTGAAGATTTAAGAAATTTTGCTAAAAAAGAAGATGAAGAATTGAATGAAGATGTTGATCTCAACTACATCATAAAAAATAATCTGACTTTAACCCAGAAGCATGTAAAGAAATATGCACAGCTTGAAATTGAGTTGAATGAAAAAATTCCACTATTCAAAGGAAGTAAAAACAAAATAGAACAGGTACTACTTAACCTGACGATGAATGCTTCTGAAGCTATTGAAAATGGTCAAGGCTTGATCAAAATAAAAACTGATTATGATGAAAATTCAAAAGATATTTTGCTGATCATTTCAGATAATGGCAGCGGTATTGATGATACTGTAATTAAAAATATTTTCGATCCGTTCTTCACAACTAAAAGAAATAAAGGTGGAATTGGTTTGGGTCTGTCTATTACCTATGGAATAATAAAAGATCATCATGGGAGAATTGATGTTGAATCTAAAAAAGGTCAAGGCACGACATTCACAATTAATATTCCGGCAAAGTAAGGATTAAATTGGCAAAGATTCTTGCAATAGATGACAACCAGGCAGTACTAAATTTTCTGAATGTTTTATTACTTCAGAAAAATAAATATGAAGTGGAACTGCTTCAGGACAGCACCAAAGCTTATAAGCTTCTTAGTAAAAATACTTTTGATGTGCTCTTACTCGATATGGATATGCCAAAAGTTGCCGGGTTAGATATACTTAAATACATTGTTAAGGATAACATAAAAGTTAAAACAATTGTATTAACCGGAGTTGAGGATATTGACCTGGCTATTTCAGCGATGAAGCTGGGGACGTATGATTATTTACTTAAACCTGTTGATGAAGAAAAGTTGTTTGATGTTATCGATTCTGCAATTGAAGAACAACAAAAAAATCATCTTGACGAAAATGTCATACCTAAAAAAGCTTTCGAATTATTAAAAAATAAAGAAGCCTTCGCTAATATCATCACACAAGATGAAAAAATGATAAGACTGTTCCATATTGTCGAGAAATTTGCTGAGACAGATAATAGTGTACTCATCTGGGGTGAAAGTGGTTCGGGTAAAGAATTAATAGCGGAAGCGATACATAAAATAAGTGCAAGAAGAGAGAAAAAGTTTGTCGCCGTGAATGCGGGGATTTTTGCACAGGAACTTTTTGCTTCAGAATTTTTTGGATATGAAAAAGGGGCCTTCACAGGCGCCGAAAAAGACAAAGCCGGATTTATGGAAGAAGCTAACGGAGGAACATTATTTCTGGATGAAATCGGAGAGCTTAATCTTCCAATTCAAGTAAAGCTCCTAAGAGTTTTGCAGGATGAAGAATTTTATAGACTTGGTTCAACAAAAAATATAAAAGTTAATGTTAGAATAATTGCAGCCACAAATAAAAACTTATTTGAAGAAATTCAGAAAGGGAATTTCAGAAAAGATCTTTTCTTCCGTTTGAATATTAACTCAATAACTCTTCCTCCATTACGGGAACGAAAAGGTGACGTTGAACTTTTATCTAGTCACTTTCTGCAGTTGTTCAATAAAAAATATTCCAAGAACGTAGAAAGTATTTCTGAACCCGTATTAAACTGCCTGAAAGCATATTCATTCCCGGGAAATGTTCGTGAGTTGATGAATATGATAAACAGTGCAATTATTGTCGAGTCATCAAATCAATTGAAGAAAAAATCTCTGCCAGCGTACTTTTGGGAAAATAATCACATCCAAAATCTTTCACAGGAAGCGAATGATGACGATGTTCCCTGTTCGCTTTCTGAGCTTGAGAAGGAACATATTCATCACGTACTTAAGTTCACAAATAATAATAAAACCAAAGCAGCTGATATACTTGGGATTTCAAGAGTAAATCTTTTAGCGAAGATCAAGAAATATCGTCTCGGAAACGATCACTATCAAATTTCAGAAAAATAGAATTCAATAATTTATCAACTAAAATTTTTTTCACAGGTTATATTTAAATCCCACATAGCTAAAGTTATGTGGGATTTTTAATTTGCCTGGATATCAATTTTAGATCCTCACCTACCAATGTTTAACCTTTTCAGGATCAAATTGGACTAATCCTATCGCTTTCCCTTTTTTCCGTATCATAGTTGGAATTGAAAGTAATGCCTCATCAGCATTCTCCGCCTCGATCATTGCATATCCAGTATGGTCACCCGATTTGCATCCCCACCAAAAATGTGTGAGATATCCAATCGCGAGAGTTTGTTTTATTACGAATGTACACTCTTCGTGTGAATGTGGTGAAATAATCATAAATTTTTGCATGGATAGCCTTTTTATTTTATTGAATAATTATAAAAAAAAATTTCTTCCTTCAAAATGATAAAACGCTAATAAATTATTTAGATCACATCTCTTCAAGATATTTACGCACAAAACGAATTGCCATTGCACCTTCGCCAACTGCCGAAGAGATTCCAGTCTGTGCAGTTGACCTTACATCTCCGGATGCAAAAATTCCCGGAACACTGGTTTCTGGCAAGAATGGCTTTCGTTCTAATTTCCAGAAAATATTAAATGATTTTTCTTTCAACAGATCACCGCCTGTAATAATGAATCCTTTCTCATCTTTCAATACAATATCGTTGAGCCAGGATGTCCCGGGTTTTGCACCAATATAAATAAATAGTGCTTTTGCTGGAACAGTTTTTTCTTCACCTGTACTTGAATTTTTAAGTGTGATATTTTTTAAAACTTTATCACCTTCAACAGAAATAACTTCAGTATGAGTTAAAACATTGATATTTGGTGTTCTGCTGATGTTTTCGACAAGATAGTTTGCTGCAGTTTTTTTTATTGACTCACGCCTGATAACAATATTCACTTCTTTTGCAAACTTACAAATATGCATTGCTGCCTGGCAGGCTGAATTTCCACCACCGACTATATAAACAATTTCATTCTTGCAGGCGTGTGCCTCAACAGATGCAGAACCATAATACACACCGGCTCCGGTAAATTTATCAAGTCCCGGAATTCCAAGTTGTGTGTATTGAATTCCGGTTGCAATAATGATTGTTTTGCTGTGAACTTCTGTACCATCTGTCATTTCAGTTATTTTATAACCATCCTGGAGACGAATATTTTTTACAGTTTTGGGAGTGAGAATTTCTGTTCCGAAACGAAGAGTTTGTGTTATTGCTCTGCGGCTTAGATCCGCCCCTGAAAGACCAGTTGGAAAACCTAAATAATTTTCAATCCTAGCACTGCTGCTTGCCTGACCGCCTGGATTACTTTTTTCAACTAATATCGTCTTCAATCCTTCACTAGAGCCATAAACTGAAGCTGCCAACCCTGCTGGTCCTCCACCTATGATAAGCACATCATACATTTTATGAGATGCAGTTTGTTTGAGCCCAATTCGTTGGGCAAGATCAGGAAAAGTTGGATCGCTTATCCAGGTACCATCTTTCAAAATCACTAGTGGCAAATTATCACGGTTTAAATTTGTGCTAACAAGATATTTCTCTGCATCAGGATTGCTTTCTACATCCATCCATAAATATGGAATTAAATTTCCTGAAAGAAATTCTTTAAGTTGATGGGACTTCGGTGACCATTGGAATCCAATAATTCGAATACCTTCGTGGTCAGGTTTGTACTGAGCCTGCCATTCGTCCAATAAATCATCCACAATGGGATAAAGTTTTTCTTCCGGAGGATTCCATGGTTTCAACAAATAATAATTGAGTTTTAAATTATTGATAGCTTGAATAGCGACATTTGTATCTGAGTAAGCAGTTAACAGAATCAATTTTGTATCAGGATAAATCTCTTTAGTTTTTTCTAAAAATATTATCCCTTCCATTTCAGGCATTCGTTGATCAGAAATGAATAATGCAACTGTTTCGTTCTTCAACTTTAATTCTTTGATTAATTCCAGTGCTTCATTAGCCGAATCGGTTGCGCTGATTCTGTATTCATGATGATACTTTGTTCTAATATCACGTTGAATTGCACGAAGAACTTGTTCGTCATCATCAACAATTACGATAAATGGTAATTTCATCTTAATAATTTTTTATTGAGTTAATGGCAGACAGATTTGAAATTCAGTTCTGCCGGGTTTGGAATAAACTTTTATTTCACCTTTATGACGTTTGATAATTCTATTTACAATATCAAGTCCGATACCTGTTCCTTCGCCAACTTTTTTTGTAGTAAAAAATGGATCGAATATTCTTGAAAGTATCCCGGCTGGAATACCCATTCCATTATCAATTATCTTTATATTTACATTTTTTTTGTCACAAGACGATTCTATTGTAATTTCTCCACCGTGATTAACAGCATAAATTGCATTGTCAATAATATTTGTCCAGACCTGGTTAAGTTCGCCAACATACACGGGAACATCAGCAAGATTATCACAAAAAGATTTTTTAACAGTAATATTTTTTTCTCTAAGCTTATATCCTAATAATGTCAGAGTATTTTCAATATCCTTATGAATATCAGTTGGCTGTAACTCATTTGTTCTATCCATATGAACGTGGCTCTTGATTGCACCAACAAGATTTGATATTCTGGTAGAAGCTTCTGCTAGGTCTTTAATTATTCTCTGTGAACTGAGTAAATTTTCTATCCAAAGCAAAATTTGAGCAAGATCCTCTTTGGAGACATTATTCAGAGTTTCGAGATCTTCACCAGAAAATCCTGCTTCTGTAAAAGTTGAGACTACCAGTTGATCGGTTGGAAGTCCTTTTGCTTCTAGCCAGGTCATCAGCTTGTCCTCATTATTCATTCGTTGGAGAGCACTCATCTTATTTTTCGGCACATCATCTTTAGATTCAATTTTTTTTCTGAGATACGAAATATGTTCCGCATTAATATTTTGTCTGAGCATTTTTTCTGTGAGTTCAATATTCAAGAATAACCGGTTTGCCAAATCATAAGATATCCTGTTAATTGCAGATGCAGGATTATTAAGTTCGTGCGCGATTCCGGCAGCAAGATTTCCTAAAGCACTTACTTTTTCATGCTGCATTTGTGTAGTTGCGAATGCTTTAGCACGTTCGGTCATATAACTGATGAGTCGTTGAATCAATTCCGGATTAAGTCGTTCAAGTTCCTGAAAATAATTTTTGTGAAGGCGAAGTCCACGAACTTTTCCGTTAGCAACAGAATTACCAGGTGATAATTTCAATCTTGAATAAGGAAGTAAGCCCGTCATTCCTCCTGACTCTGTGTCATTCGCGAAATAACGATAAAAAACTAATTTGCCGTTCACATCCATATAAAAATCAACTCTGCCTTCGACAATAATAAACATCCAATCGATTGGATCACCAGTTTTCCCAAGGAATTCACCATCCTCATACTCCATAGCTTCTGAATGGTTCAAAATCCAATTTAAATGTTCAAACGGCAGTTCACTTAAAGCGATTACTTTTTTTAATTCTTCAATTGTAACTGGTTTCATATTTAAAAATATTTGGATTATTGATGAAGTAGTAGAATTTTTGCTTATTGTTAAGAATTATTCAGATGAAAGTATTAACAAATAATTCTGCTTTATCAAGATTGTCATAAAAATAATTATAAGTCAAGTGTTATTTTAAGTTAACCTACATTTTGAAAATACTTGTGATTGAATTTGCAAATACCACTTTAATTATAGTTTCTTGTATTTTTTGTTACCACTAATTTATTATTTGTTGATTTCGTTGAATCTTATTTCTATAATTCGATAGGTAATTATTTCATATAACAATTATCACTTCAACGATTCATTTATTAAACAACTTCCGGGAGCTCGTAATGAAAAAGTATTTCCACCTATTGCCTCTTTTTATATTAATGATAACGATTAATGATCAAGCACAATCTCAAAACACGGATAATCCTTTCTTCAAAAATTGGGAGACGCCATTTCAAACACCACCATTCAATGAAATAAAAACTGAACATTATCTGCCAGCCTATGAAGAAGGTATCAGACTACAAAATTTGGAGTTTGAAGCAATTGTCAATAATCAGGACAAACCAACTTTTGAAAACACTATCACCGCCATTGAGAAAAGCGGACAGCTGCTTGTTAAAGTGAATAAAGTATTCAGTTCTTTAAACAGTACCGATACTGACGATGCGATGCAGAAAATTGCTGAAACTTCAACTTCTATGTTGTCAAAACATATTGATGATTTTTATCTGAGCGAAAAACTTTTTGAGCGTATTAAAAAACTTTATGATGAAAGGGAAAGTCTTAATCTAACAATCGAACAAAATAGAGTTCTTGAAAATTATTATATCGATTTTGTTAGAGGTGGTGCAAACCTCAGTGCTGAAGAAAAAGAACAGCTTAGAAAAATTAATTATGAACTTTCACAGCTTGTCTTAAAATTCGGAGATAACGTTCGTAAAGAAAATAATAAGTTTGAATTGATCATTAAGCAGAATGAAGATCTTGCAGGACTTCCTGATGCTTCAATTCAAGCTGCAAAAGAAAAAGCTGATGCAAAGGGGTACACTGGGCAATGGCTGTTTACAATAGATAAACCAACTTTAATTCCATTTCTGCAGTACTCAGAAAATAGACAGCTGAGAGAAATAATGTACAAGGCATATATGAACCGCGGAAATAACAATGATGAGCTTGACAATAAAAACATTTTTTCAAGAATCGTTGTTCTTAGAGTTGAAAAGGCAAACCTGCTTGGATACAAAACCTATTCTGATTTTATACTTCAGAAAAAGATGGCTAAGACACCTGAAAATGTTTACTCGTTCCTGAATGATATTTGGAATCCTACAGTTTTAAAAGCTAAGTCTGAAGTTGAAGAGATGCAGAAAATAATTGATACTGAAGGAGGAAAATTCAATTTAGAACCGTGGGACTGGTGGTATTATGCAGAAAAAGTAAAAAAAGAAAAATATGCTCTCGACGAAGAAATGCTGCGTCCATATTTTCAACTTGAAAATGTGATTGATGGTGTGTTTGCCGTATCAACAAAACTATGGGGATTACAATTTGTTGAAAGAAAAGACATCCAGGTTTATAATCCTGAAGTAAAAGTATTTGAAGTTAAAGAAGCTGATGGAAAACATATCGGGATTCTGTACACTGATTACTTTCCGCGAGCAGGCAAAACAAATGGTGCGTGGTGTGGTGATTTCAGACCACAAAGTAATATGAACGGAATTTATATAACTCCTTTGATAACTAATGTTGGCAACTTTTCAAAACCGACATCAGATAAACCTGCATTGATCAGTTTGGATGAAGTTAGAACATTATTCCACGAATTCGGACACGCACTTCACTCATTACTTCAGAATGTTACTTATCCTGGTTCAGCTTCTGTTCCTTCTGATTTTGTAGAACTTCCATCACAGATCATGGAAAACTGGGCCATGCAGCCCGAAGTTTTGAAAATGTATGCAAAGCATTATAAGACCGGAGAAATAATTCCGAAAGAATTAATCGATAAAATTGACAACTCAAGATTTTTCAATCAGGGATTTGAAACTTTAGAATATATAGCTGCTTCATTGCTTGATATGGATTGGCACGTTATAACAGATACGCAGGAGAAAGATGTAGTACAATTTGAAAGAGAATCAATCACAAAAATGGGATTGATACCACAAATCTGGCCTCGCTACTTGACTACAAATTTTATCCACATCGCTACCTGGGGTTACGAATCCGGATATTATAGTTATCTGTGGTCTGCAGTTCTTGACTCAGATGCGTTTGAATCGTTTATGGAAAACGGTTTGTTTGATAAAGCGACTGCTGAGTCATTCAGACAAAATATTCTCTCAAAAGGCGGGAGCGAAGATCCGATGGAGCTTTATATAAAATTTAAAGGAAGAAAACCGATGGTTGATGCTCTGCTTAAAAAACGCGGTTTAAATTAAAAAAACAATTTAATAGACAACGATCTTTTCTACTAATTGATCAATCCCGCTTGGTGAAGACTGAGTGGGATTTCTTATTTGATTTAAAGAAATAGCTATCAATTAAACTTCCGGCCAGCTTAATTTTAATACTGCTGCAGTCTGAGGCCCGACTATACCATCGTCTGCATTAGGTCCAAATGATGCTGTCTGAAATTTTAATACTGCACGAAGAGTACGATCTCCAAAATCACCATCGATTTCTCCTTCATAAAACGATTTGCTTTGAAGTGATTTCTGAAGTTTCTTTACTAGTTCACCTTGTGAACCAAAACGCAAACGAGCAGAAACTTTGGATGTTCCAGCTGAAGCTATTCTAAAAGCTTCACGACCATCAAGAAGTATGTAACCAAAACTCGTTTGTGATATATCATAAGCATTTTTCTTGAAGATTTTCCATGGACCGGTAGCTGGTTGCGAACCGCGTTTTTGACACTGTGGATATCCAACGATTACCTGGCAACCTGCACTTGCATAATTTGTAGAGTTAATTCCCATGCACCAACCTGAATGAATGTTATCATTCGGATTTTCATATTCAACTCTGTCATCATTATCGAAATCAACATCATCGCTTGTTCGTTGAACGGGGTGGGAACTGACTTGTCTGAATGCATCGTGTCCTGTTGGACTCCCGGCTTTATGAACTCCCTTTCGATAATCAGAATAATATCCTGTCATCAACTGGTTTGCGCCTTCACCGCCTTTCGAAATAGATTTGCTTACATTATCACGATGTGGTACCGTACTACCGGAGAAAACTGCAAGCTCTTTTTCTTTTGGGAGCCACTGACCTAAAGTACATCGCGGATTTGTAAAATTAATATCATTCAGAACAATATTGTGAGTTGGGTTGAATTCAAAATCCTCAACATTCAGGGGTAACGCTCCGCGTAATCCAAAAAAGATCATTTCATTTGTGTGAACAGTGAAATTATTTACTTCACAAAACCTGCGAAGTATTAAATCGTTAAGTTCAAATTCCATGTTTTTGCCTCCCTCTTCAAGTAGATTTTTACTTTTTCAATTAGTTAATTTTTTCCGAAAACCCGTTTATCTCTGATAACAGCAGATAGCAAGCTCCTCATTTGTTATCACAACAAAATCGGAACGACCTGAAGTCCAGGCACCTGCGTCAATGAAAATATGTTTTCCTTTATTCACATCAGTATTAATGTACGGATGATGCGTATGACCAATGACAGTAATCTTAGTGTCTTTATTCTCGGGGTTTTTTTTCATTCTTTCGGCAAAGTAATCCAAACAGTGACCATAATCTTTTATGTAATCTTTCTCTGACGGATAATCATAAACAGGATCTTTGCCTGAAGGAACACCCCACGAATAAAATTCATCTTTCTGAATTACATTTGCTGCAACCAGAAGGTTCGAAAAAAAATCATTTATTTCTCTGATTGTTAGAAAAACAAACTGCCCTACTTCCCAAAGCGAAGCATTCGGATTTGAAAAATCTTTCCAGCTGTCGGGTGTAAATCCGTGTTCGATGTAAACTTTTCCTTCAAGTGCTGCAAAACGAAATCCGGGAAAGTGCCGAAGTTCAAAATCATGGTTTCCATAAAGAAAGTGAGTTCTCATCGAGTTCATCGAATTTACGATCTGGTCATAGTTTGGATGAGACATTCGGATTTCAACAGCCGTTGCATTTGGTCCATGCATTCCGGGGAATCTTTGTTCGTATAAATCCCCAAGCTGATAAACTCTTAATGTCTGGTCTTCAAGCTCCATTTCTTCTTTAAGAGAACCAAGATGATTTAAGAATTTGATCATTGCATCAGCACCGTATTTAAAGTTATCCAAATGAGAGTTGTAGATATACATATGCATATCAGGAATTATCACGAGCATATCACATTTACTTAAAACAGGCTGCCAGCTTACTGGTATGGGGAAAGGTTGTCCGCCGTTCGAAATGATTTTAATTTTTTTATTTCCTTTGATAAAATCTTTTTTAATCTTCATTGTTTACCTCTCTCCATTTGAAAGATGAAACGGGCTCATTGTTGAATTCCAATAATTCTATTGGATACAGTTCATAATTTGTTTCTCCAAGTTTGAAAGTTCTTGCATTACTGAGAATCTGAACATTATACCATGAAGAAACTTCGCGCCAGGGATGATCATTATAGCGGACTTCGGCGTAAAAATTTGTCTGTACCGGTAAACCGGGAAGCGAATCTCTTACAGTTAGTACTGAAGATTTATTCAAATAACTAATTACTGAGCAGTAAACTGTATCTTCATAAAAAACACAAAAGGTATCGCGTGCTGAAACGTCCATCCTGTAAAAATCAGGTCGCTGATACCAAACAAAAAGTCTTCCCTCAGAAGTTTCGTACTTGTCAAGAAACACGTTGATGTTGGGATCAACATATTTCCTATTCCAGCCTTCTTCTTCTTCAAGCCGCTGCTTGCTGCCTAATGTAGCAACGGGAACTGATACTTCTTTTGAACCAGTAGCATAATTTCCAAATAACTGATTTACAACATTCCTTGGCATACGTGCGGTTAGTTTTCCATTTAATAGACTATCATGCAGTGATTCTGAACCCACTATTTGTTTGAACTTCTGAATATCCGGTTCCTGTAATACAGGATAATGAGAGCAACCTAATTGAAGAAAGAATAAGATTGAGGTAAAAATTAAAATCAACCGGGTAATCGGTTTCATATATTTAACTCCAAAAATAATTTATTGGCTATTGCTATCAGAAAATTTAATTTTTTATTCACCATGAAAACGAAGCCTCCAGTAAGTTGTAAGAAAAATATTTTTAGGATCTCTTTTTTCGCGAAGTCTCAAAAAATCATCCCACTTCGAAAAGTTTGCACGGTAATATTCTGCCCACTGTTTGTGATCATAATCAGGAATAAATTTCCCCCAGTGAAGTCTGAACGGAATATTATTATCCTTAAAAAGATCCCAGAACTGCTGGAAGTATCCGCCTTTTACGGCAGGATTGCCATCATTATTAATATACCAGAAGATATCTATTCTGAATGTTCCATTTGCATATTCTCCTTCTTCGTATCCGGGATGAATCCAACTCTTGCTCGGATAACCAGCGTATAGTTCCGTGGAATAGAAACTTGTTGCATCATAGCCTTTCTTAACATAAAGATCATTGAGTAACTGCATTGCTCGCTCAGTATATTTTATTGGAATGAAAATTTCAGTGAACTCAGTTCCCATTAATATTTCGTCGGCTTCATTATCCATCGGAAGACTTCGCCAGTAGTAATCCATAAACAAAGTACCTTTCCCTTTTTCCGTTAATGGTTGAAGCGCTCTTATTACCATAGGAAGAAGCATATTTAATATGAATCTGAAAATGCTCAATAAGAAAACCGGAACTATTGCAATAATTTCCAGAAGAAGAGTTAGTAACCCCGAAAACAACCCCCCAAAGAATTTCTCAATTTTCTTCTGCCAGAATTCTTTCAGTAGAATTCTGAATCGCTTGAAATCATAATACAGCTTGCCCCAGATTTTTCCGAAACCTTTGTTGCCTAAAAGCGTAAATAAAATTGCACCTGCAAGCTGCTGAATTTTATTTATGAATGGGAGATCACCAAATAGAACATAAGTTACCGGATCGAGTAACGGTAAGTCTTCCCCTCTTGCTGCCTGCCAGATTAAAATCCGTTCAACATCTTTCTGAGGCCACCACAAAACTCTGGTGTACGGAGTTTTCTCAAGAAAGGTTCGCATACTTGGTTTGCCAGCTCTTCCGGGACCGAACATGTCAATCGGACATTCCTCAAATTTTGTTGGTGTGGTTATTTCCTGTCCATAAATATTATACGTCTTTACAAATTTGAATCTCACTTTCGTGATTATTCCGAGCAGACCAAGGGAAAGCGAAACAGCAGGAAAAATTTCATCATCTTTATTGATCCATCTGCAATCACCAGTTCCATCGACAACTTTAAAACCTAAAATATTTTCTGCGAGATCGTACATCATCGAGCCGCCGGCGGAACCTGTCATCAGAAACCCGCTAACAGTTTGCTGAGTAATTCCACCAAGATCGCTAAAGCCAAATCCTTTTTGAAAAATCTGGTAAAGCAATCCGTTTTCTTTTGTGGATGTTCCCGTTGGATCATGTGGATCAACATTAAGATGTATTCCTGAATCTACAACAACAATTCCATTATTCTCATCTTCCCATTCAAGCTTTCGGTACTTATCAAGCATGATATTAATATTCGGACCTTCAGGCGGTTCTTCCACAGAAATTTTATTTGGAACATGCATTTTATCTCTTCCAGGATCAGTATAAATTGCGTGAGCTATCGAATGAGTTGCACCTCGTACACGGATTTGCAATCCTTCTTCATATGCTTTTTTAACAAGACAAATTATTTGCTCTTCAGATTCAGGATGATAAAACCCGTCAGAAGATTTTTTTATTTCGCAATCCATTTTGTCTCCTTAAACTTTATCTGCTTGAAAGATGAAAGAAATTAATTTCTGCTTCACAAAAATTCCAAATCCTGAACCGCCAACTAGAATCAAAGCAACTGAGCTTAATGCAATACTTTCCCACGCTGGTGCATTACTTTTGACATTCTCTAAAAGTAAAATCGATTCAAAAGTAAAGAAGGCGAGATTTGATACGATAGCAAATGTTAACAGTGAATTATAGTTGTGAATTGTAATTACCGAGAATCGTTTTAACCCATACCACGCAAAGAAAATATTGAATGCTACAAGTGGTACTTCATAAAAATGAAACACGAGTACGCATGCTAAATTACAATCACAGGATTCACAGGAAGACCATGGATCTCCAATAATTGCAGGAATGTGTGTTGCGGCAATTCCGTAAAGTATCGCAGCAAAAGTTATGTATGAATAGAACTTAATCCACCATTGGATTTTTTTAAAGCCTGAATCAGCTTCAGTTACCATCAAGCCAGCCTCCTTAATTAATTTTAGAAAAATTTATTATTCAGAAATATCCTTTACGAAATTTCGATATCACCACTCGCTTTTATGATAATTGAATCACCGCCTGAAATTGTTTTCCATTTTCCCGGACCTGTAAATCTAACCTGAACTTTTCCCCAGCCCGAAGGGATTTTCCAGATGTAACTTTCATTATCCTTTAAAATTTGATGAGCGTAGGCACTCCATCTCAGCCAGTCATTCGGATGAAAAAACCAGAGTTCAACTTGTTTGCCAAATGAATTCTTAAAATTGATTTCATTTATTTCTGTAGATTCGCCAATATTAAATGTACTCGAAATTCCTGTATATGGTTTAATTTTTCCTGAAGCGTCACGAGAATCGCCGAAGTGACAAATCCGGTACTCACCTGGTTTTGTGTCGGCAGGGACATTCCAGGTAACGGTGATTTTTGAATTGGCAATAAAATCTCTCTTCCATTCATACAAAGTGTTTGGATCGTTATCATTAAAAATTGTAACCCACTTGTCTCCCTCTTTCCTCTGAACTTCCAGAAATGTGGATTGCGTTCTTAAATTATTTTTAGGATGAGCTCCCCAGAAAATCACTTTTACAGTTGATCCTGACTTGTAGGATGAATCAACATCAGTTTGAGTGCTGCCGAATGGAATCCATGGCATTGGTTGTGTGTCCGTAACAACTCCTGTTTGCAGATTTGTTTGTTCCGATGAAAGGTCGCGAGGAACTGGTCCGGCAGAAATATTTTTCCCGTCCTTCATTGCGGCAGCTAGTTTTCCAAATTCCTGCTTCAAAGCCATCAAAGTGTAAGGGCCAAAATGAGTGGACGCACCTTCGTAATGCTGTATATCATATTCTTCTTTCGTTGTAACATATCCTGAATATGCATTTGCGTATGTAGCTAAAACCAAATTATCAATTCCAGCGCTCTTTAAAATTGCAAGAATTGATTCTCTCAATCTTCTACCTGCCATTGTCGTTAATTCAAACGGCGTTCCTAATAGAACTAAATTTCCTATCCGAAGAATTTGCAGTGGAAGAACTTCAGGAGATAAAGGATAAGGTTCTGCTAATCCTTGTGCAAGAACAATTGGCTTCGGCTTGTGACCTTGTTTCATTTCATCTTCCAGAATTCCGGGAACTTTGAAACCAGTAAGTAATCCTGAAAGAAGATTTATAGCTTCAAGAATAATATTTTTTTGTCCTGCCGGATAGTCTCCTGTAATTGTTGCTTTTATTCCTTCGATTATTCCAAACTCTGATTTGCTGTCTTCGGTACTTCCGGCAAACATCGAAGCACCCAATGCAGCCGGATAAGTTCTATTACTAGTTCCATCGATCCTTACTTTTGAAAAATCAACGTGTGTATGTCTGTAATCAACTTCTCCTGTCACTTGACTGTTTGCTGAGTTATAAATCTCTTTTGCTTTATTATACTGTTTCTCACCAAACTCCTTCATATGAGCAAAGTCGTGAACAAGATCAGGAATACCATATTTCACATTTCCGGAAATATCTCCGCAGTTGGAATTTGCAAAAGCAGCAATAAAGGTTTCTTTAGAATGAATACTTGTGTTTTTTTCTTTTTCAAAAAGATAAGATGCGTAACCTTTGTTATCACCCGTGATAAGCTTGTTTTTATTTCCTCTATTCGTTGGATGAATTGGATACCAGTTTATACTGCCAATCTCTTGGCCATCATTCTTCACAAATTTTACGAGAAGCATTTCTTTATCGGTATTGCCGTTGTACTTTGCTTTCTCGCTGGCTGGATTTTGTTCATAAGCAATTGGTGAGCGGTTGTTCCCGCAATCTTCAACATTACCATTATTAATAAAAATTTTTCCGGGAGCTAAATTTTCGTGTGCTTTTTTTATCGCCTGAATCATTCCGTTTACAATACACTCAAAGTTTTGTTTATCAAACCCGAGGATCGATAAATTAAATAGTCTGTAATGAGAATAACCACCGGGACCACTATGAGTGTGAGTTCCGCTTAGCAAAACATTATCAAGCGTGTAAAGTTCATTTCCATAAATACTCTTTAGCCGTTTCACTACTTCCATCTTTACAGCCTGCGTGCATGACCAGATGTCAGCTGATAGTATCACAACTCGTTTGTTATTAGTTTGATCGCAAACGATGAATGCTCGGGCAAAAAGTCTTGAATGAATTCCTTCTGTTTTTTGGTCAATGCTTGCCATTCCCATCATGCCAAGTTCTGCAGCAGGACCTGTTACATCGTAAATTCCTGTTCCTACTAAATAATCATTGGGCATCTATTTCTCTCCGGAATAAAATTTTATTTAAATATAATGCTGTTATTCATTTACAATTTTTGATTCAAACTAAATGATTGTGAGATTTCTGAAATTCAGTCCAGGGTTCAACTTCGTGTTCGAGATTAAAAATCCATGGTTTGTATTCAGGTGAGCCAGTATTTTGCTGGTTAAGTTTTCTTTCTATTGAACTTTGATGGATTAAAGGTTTGCCGTGAGTTTGCGAATCCCACGTTCTTGTAGCTTTCCTGAAAAGTACTCCCGGAAAACCTTCTCGTGAATCGTGTATGAAGCCATCAGCATCCGGATGAGTTTTAACTTTATGTTTTGGATATAATTTGAGTCCGAACTGTTTTGCTTCTTCAATCATCCAGAGTAATGGAATATCAGATAAGTCTTGTTCTTTATATCCTCCACCAACATCGGTGTGCATTCCACTAAACCAGACTTGTTTCAATGTTTGATAAGATTTTATTTCTTTATCCCAGATCTTCGGATGAAATGTTAATCGCTCATCATCAATCGCTAAGGCTTGTCGTGCGTGTTCAACACTTTCACTCAATGTAAGATTATGAAATTTATGTCTGAAGAATGGAAACCAGTCAACCAAAGTGCTAAGACTTTTAATTGGCAAACCAAGTGCATCGACAGTATCCCAGACACCAAGAAATTTTACTTTTGTCCATTGGTTATGATGTCTTGCAACAAGATCATCTGCACGTTTTTTTCTTTCAACGCTGTCTTCAATTTTATAAATTTTATATGCTTTTTTAATTAGCTCAGGTCGCGACTTTGGCAGAATTCCGAACAGATGAATGAAGGCAGAAAGACTTCTTACTGTTGTTGCACCTCTGCTGAAACCAAATAGAAAAATGTTATCCTCAGCCATATAGTTATCAAAAATAAACTGATAACACTCATAGATGTTCTGTGATATTCCCATACCGCTGATGTTGCCGGTAATTTTTCTGAAGCCGGTTCCGAGTCCCCTGTCGTAGAAAGTAATTTGATCAGCTGTTCTGTCTTCCAGCATATTGAACAGCTTGTAGACGTTGGTGTTGTTCCCCAATCCTCCTTCCTGACCTGTTCCGTCAGAAAGAACGACAATGTTTTTGGGCATCATGCCTCCTTATTTAATTGAGTCCAAAATACAATGCATTCTTTAACGATATGAATATAGGAAAAAATATGAAATATCCAGTAAAGAATTTTAGGGTAAATTAATGAAACAGGTATTAAAAATAAATGAAATATATTTTTTCATTTCATACTTCAATGTTTTAGACTAATATCACATTTTCTGCATTTTTGCATCTATCAATAAAAAAACGATTCCAGTAATTGCAACAACTGATAAAGCTATGACTGTATACCAATTGATACTAATTTCCTGTATCTCTTTGATTTCATCAAATGATACTCTGCTTACTTTTTCATTTGGAGCCCAAATAAAATAACCTGTACCTTGTTCAGGAGTTATTGTGACATAATATCCATTATTAAATAATAACCTTTCATTATTTTTAGTCCATACCGAATACCGTTCTAATGATTTAATTATAACAATTCTTGAAGAATCTATCATATCTTCCTGAATCACACCATTAAAGTTTGAATTGACACCTGTTGACATATTGCTCACATCACCACGACCAACTAAATATGTTCCAGGTGTATCAACTCTAAAGTAAAAAAGATTATTGTCCTCGTAATTTGACAGTGGTTCACACTCGAACTCACTCCCGTCTTTAAGCACTAGCTTTATACTTTCATTTGGTTCGGGTTTTCCTTCTTTAATGTCTTTGTTACTAAGTGTATAATAAGAATAGCAACCTATATAGTTGAAAAATGAAACTATAAGTAAACTGATTAATATTTTCTTTTTCATTTTACACCTCTTAAAAAATCAATTTAATACCGAATGCGTTTTCGTACTCTCGTTTAAATTTCTGATTTTACCATATAGAATCTCCAACCCCACCTGCTATTGCTATAACGCCAACTATACTCATTACTACCACTGATATGAGTACTATGCTTGTAGCAAGGTTAAACTTATCAATTTGAATTTCCTCGGCGTCATTAAGGCTAACATCAATCAAGCCTTCGAACCGATAATCAACATTTATTAATCTACATTTACCTTTACCATAAATCGTATCGTTCCTGACAGAATAAGTGCTGTCATCAAATTTAAAGACATATTCCTTGTCTTTGGTTTTGACAATCAAGTTTGGTTTCTCTGACGCAGTGTTGAAGTTTTCTGTTGTAATTTTTTCAACTTCCTTAACACCAATACTACCTTCGAATGTTTTAAAATCATTTTCAGGTTTAATATTTAATATGTATAAACCTCTGCCAAGAATGGTATCGTTTGTAACAGAATAACTTTTTTCCTTAAAAGTGTATTCTTTATCCTCTGTTTTTACGTACAATTTAGGATAATTTGATGCACGAAGAAATTCATCTTTAGTTACTTTTTGCATACTATAACATCCGCTTAAGTAGAGCAGAAGATATGGAATTAAAACTGCAGCGATATATCTTTTCATTTCAGACCTCACGTAATTTTTCAAAGTTAGCTTTGGCTTAATTTTATAACCGGTTTAAATCCAGACTGTAGTGCGTTTCGCTTCATTGACTTAGACTTTCTTCTGGCTTCCAGATTCATTTTAAGAATAAGCAATGCTATCCTTAAATCAGGGACAAATATCCTTCTGAAAATATTTTTTAAGCTTGTGATTTTTTCAAACAGGCGGAGAAACCCAGCTTCAAGTTCGGGTTTCGTTAATTTGGCCGGTGAAAAATATGCAATGCTGCAGGGAGCGCTGAACTTCGCCTGTTTATATTGATAATCATCGAAGTAGTCTTCTAAAATTCTTCCATCTGTT
>Ga0208980_10000181_pt1 | contig 32392 bp, 26 predicted proteins | sample WetSurMetagenome_3_FD_187993 | JGI IMG/M metagenome (GOLD analysis project Ga0208980, IMG submission 187993) | Wetland microbial communities from Twitchell Island in the Sacramento Delta, sample from surface sediment Aug2011 Site A1 Bulk (version 2) | ecosystem: Environmental > Aquatic > Marine...
CCAGCAAGCCGAAGCTGCCGCTCAACAGCAACAACAAGCGGAACAACAACGCCAGCAAGCCGAAGCTGCCGCTCAACGGCAACAACAAGCGGAACAACAACGCCAGCAAGCCGAAGCCGCCGCTCAACGACAACAACAAGCTGAACAGCAACGTCAGCAAGCCGAAGCCGCCGCTCAACGACAACAACAAGCTGAACAGCAACGTCAACAAGCCGAAGCCGCCGCTCAACAGCAACAGCAAGCTGAGGCAGCGGCAGCTCAAAAGAAAGCCGATGCGGATAAGAAAAAAGCCGAATGTGAAGCGGCTGGCGGAACTGATTGTGGGCAGTAAAGACGCGATGATTCGCGTCTTTACGCCACACTATTAGGCGAGACTTTTACTAGCTACTTCATAAACATCTTTAGAAATATTGGCAGTATTGATGATGCGTTCTAACTGCGCTTTCATCAATGCTTGTCGGTCTGCATCAAAACGTCGCCATGACGTTAATGCGCCCACCATACGCGAAGCAACTTGTGGGTTTAACGTATTCAAAGCAATGATTTGGTCTGCTAAAAACGCATAACCCTGACCATTTACCGCATGAAAATGTAGTGGATTGGCTTGGCTAAACGCACCAATCACGGAGCGGACACGATTAGGATTTTTTAAATCAAACGCGGGATGTTGCATTAAAGCTTGCACTGTGGCAAAGGTATCAGGCGCGGGACTGGAGGCTTGTAAAGCAAACCACTTATCAATCACCAACGCTTCTTTTTGCCATTGCGCATAAAAACTTGCTAAACACGCTGATTTTTCAGGATGCGTGTTATTAACGATAACCGATAACGCCGACATTTGGTCGGTCATATTGCCAGCGGTGGTAAATTGCGCACTCGCCCATTGTTGAACCTCAGGCTGTTCCAGCTTGCTTAAATATGCCAAACAGGTGTTTTTAATGCGTCTACGACCAATTGCCCCCGCATCAAACAGCCCCGATTCATCGCGGTGATTCGCTGTATAAATTGCTTTAAACTCAGCTTGTAATTGTTCGGCAAGCGTTCGTATAACCAACTCACGGGCATGATGAATAGCATCCACATCGACTACAGCCATTTGTTCGGCTAGATAAGTTTCTGACGGCAGACTGAGTAATAAAGAAAAATACGCTAAGTCATCCCATGCGTGTGCCAATACTTGTTTAAAGGCACTGACAATAATGGGATTAACCTGTAAAGGACGCTTATGTTGACTATCATCAACTAAGCCTAAAATAATCTTACCTGCCAGTTCCTGCCCAGCTTCCCAGCGATTAAATTCATCGCTGTCATAGCTTAATAAGAACGCCAATTCCTCCAGACTGCGTTCCACCACCAATTTAACAGGCGCGGAGAAGCCTCTTAACAGTGAGACAACGGGCTGTTCTTTCAAATTCGCAAAGGTAAAAACTTGCTCTGCTTCTGTCAGTTCTAGCACGACTTCATTCGTAGGGTGGACATTGCCCACTCTACACAAGGCAACCGAACCATCGGTATTTAATAAACCCACGGCAATAGGAATATGCAGCGGTGGTTTAACTGCTTGATTGGGTGTAGCTGGGCAATGTTGTTTGATAGTTAATGCCAACGTTTCAGCATCAGCATCATACTGTTGAGTAACGGTTAAAACAGGCGTACCCGCTTGTTCATACCAACGGCGAAATTGAGTTAAGTCAATACCATTGGCATCTTCCATTGCTTTAACAAAATCTTCACAAGTGACGGCTTGACCATCATGACGTTCAAAATACAAGTCACTGCCTTTGCGAAACCCCTCCACACCGACCAAAGTACGAATCATGCGCACCACTTCCGCGCCTTTTTCATACACGGTGAGCGTATAAAAATTGTTAATTTCAATATAAGCTTCAGGGCGTATCGGATGGGCTAACGGACCTGCATCTTCGGCAAACTGGCGTGTGCGTAGCATATTGACATCTTCAATACGCTTAACACCTTTCGAGGTGCTATCGGCAGTAAATTCCTGATCCCGAAAAACGGTAAAACCTTCTTTTAAACTGAGTTGAAACCAATCACGGCAAGTAACACGATTACCCGTCCAATTATGAAAATACTCGTGAGCAATAACACCTTCGATGTGTTCATAATCAGAATCGGTCGCGGTATCAGGACGCGCCAGTACGAACTTAGTATTAAAAATATTCAGCCCTTTATTTTCCATCGCGCCCATATTGAAGTGACTAACCGCGACTATCATGTACAAATCTAAATCATATTCGCGCCCGTAGACTTGTTCATCCCAACGCATGGCATTTTTTAATGCCTGTAGCGCGTGATCACATTTGTCTTTATCGTGGGCTTCAACAAAAATTTCTAACGCCACAGTACGACCTGACATCGTGACATAGGAATCTGCCACACACTCCAATTGCCCCGCTACTAAGGCGAATAAATAACAGGGTTTATTAAATGGGTCTTCCCATGTCACAAAATGACGATTGTGATCTAAATCACCGTGATGAATGTTATTACCATTAGATAACAAAACAGGATAACGGTCTTTATCACCAATCAAGGTGGTGGTGAAGCGCGTCATCACATCAGGTCTATCCAAGAAATAAGTAATTTTTCTAAACCCTTCCGCTTCACATTGTGTGCATAACATACCATTGGATAGATACAAGCCTTCCAGCGCGGTATTGGCTTTCGGATTAATGCTGTTTTCAATGGTTAGTGTAAAACTGTGTTGCTGTGGAACATTATAAATAATCAGCGAATCGGCAGTTTGGCTATAGTCAGCTTCCGTTAATTCGGTATCATCGTTTAACACCACTCGCAACAGTGTGAGATGTTCGCCGTTAAGAATCAGCGAAGAGCTAGACGATGTACTAGCAGGATTGCGTACCATCACCATACGCGACATAACCTGCGTATTTTCATCATCAAGGGTAAAATTTAATGCCACGCTGTGAATTAGATAATCAGGGACGGTGTAGTTTTTTAAATAAATAGTTTGTGGGCTGTTCATGATGTGTCATTTAGAAAAAATTTAAAATGTAGTTGGTAATGCCAAACTACTCGCTAACATCCAACATTTTCAGTATTGCAGTACGAATTTGTTGTTGCTTGTGAATATCAGTAATCGGTTGTAGCTGCGCATCTGTGATGTAAAACATATCTTCGACGCGACTGCCAATAGTGGTAATTTTCGCGCTGTGTAAATAAATGTGTTCCTGCATAAAGGCGTGACCTACTTTTGATAATAATCCTGCATGGTCAGTGGTAATCAATTCCATGATAGTCTGATTGCTGAGGTTGTCTTCATGAAATTCAATTTCCGTGGGAATAGGAAAATGCTGTGCTTGTCTAAGTTTAGCTTGGCGATGAATGTTTCTGCGTTCTTTAACCGCGCCATGTACTAAGTTAGCGCGTAAGCTATTGCATATATGCGTTTCTCTAAAATCTTCAGTAATGGGTTCACCTGATTGCTCTAAGACTTGAAAACTATTCAGTGCATGGTGATTCAACGTCGTCATGATACGGGCATCGAGAATAGTTAGCCCCAGTTGGTCTAGTGTTGCGGTGCTGATGGAAAAAATCCCTTCTTCATCTTTAGTATAAACAAATACCACTGCACTCCCGCGTTGCGGCTGGCGATGTAGTAACACTAATGGCAAATCTTCTTCCGTTGTGGACACAATCGCGGCAGTATGCCATGCAATTTCATCGGACGCATAACGCAAGAAATAATCATCACTGACACACTGCCATGCTTTATTAATTGCAGTTTCATCTAAGCCTTGCTTGAGTAACTCATCTTTGGCTTCTTGTTTATTTTCACGCAAACGGTCAGCGAGAGCGACATGGTTTTGCAATCCTCGGCGTAACGCGCTGTGGGTGGACGAATACAGGTTTCTTAACAGCGCGTCCTTCCATGAGTTCCATAATTCGGGATTAGTTGCGCGTATGTCAGCAACAGTGAGCAAGTAAAGATGGTTCAAATATTCAGTGCTACCGACTTTTTGGGCAAATTCATGAATCACATCGGGATCGCTAATGTCTTTGCGTTGCGCGGTCATGGACATAATGAGATGATTACGTACTAACCATGTAACGAGCTTGGTATCATGCGCAGATACATTATGTTGCACACAAAAACTACGCGCAATTTCTTCACCAATGACGGAATGATCGCCATTTTTACCTTTGGCAATGTCATGAAATAACGCAGCAAGGTACAAAATTTCAGCCTTAGGAATCAGCAAAAATACATCGTTGCAAAACGGCAGTTCATCATTATGTTTCGCCAAAGAAAAGCGGCGTAAATTCCTAATAACAAACAACGTGTGTTCGTCTACGGTGTAAATATGAAATAAGTCATACTGCATTCGTGCCACGATATTTGCAAAGCTGGGAATATAGGCGGCTAAGACACCATAACGATTCATGCGTCTTAACACATGGGTTAGTCCGCGTGGTTGACGTAGCAACTCAATAAACATCTGATTAGCCGCTTTATTGACGCGAAACGCCTCATCAATGCGATGCAGGTTTTTACGGATTAAACGCAGGGTAGTAGCGCGAATACCTTTAAGATTTGGATTGAGTTGTAGAATTAAGAAAATCGCTAGTAACATCAAAGGCTGTTGCTCAAACACACGCTCATTGGTTGCTTCGAGATAGCCATTGATGGCAACAAAATTCTCATTGACAGGCGTAGGTTCACTCTTATTGCCGTGTACAAAGCGTTCATTAAACAACTGTAACAACATTTCATTCAGCCGTTCCAAACCTTGTACGGTTTTAAAATAGAACTGCATGAATTTTTCAACGTCTTGATTGTACTGATTGTTCTCGGTATTAAAACCGAATTGCGCTGCCAACTCGCGTTGATAATCAAAAATTAACCTATCTTCAGCGCGATTAGTTAATAAATGCAAGGCATAACGAATACGCCATAACACATCCAACGCGGCAACTAATTCGTCGTATTCGGAGCGCGGTAAAAAGCCATATTTAATCAGTTCCTTAAAAGTCGATGAGTTGTAATGGCGTTTAAACACCCAAGCAATAACTTGTCGGTCGCGTAGTCCACCTGGTCCTTCTTTAATGTTCGGCTCAAGATTGTAAGCGGTATCGTGGAATCGGGCATAACGCAGCCGCTGTTCTTCCATTTTAGCGGCAAAAAATTCATTAGATGACCAAATTTTATCAGGTGCAGTTTCTTGTTTTAGGGTTTGAAACAATTCTTCGCTACCGTAAATCAAACGGACTTCCATCAAGCTAGTCATGATGGTTTGATCGTCTAATGCCATAGTGACACATTGCGCCACCGTGCGTACACTCTGACCTGGTTTTAAGCCTATATCCCAAAGAAAGGTGAAAAAATTAACTAACGGTTCTTGATAATCTGCATTGTCGTAGGTGTCCAACACCGCAATAATATCAATATCAGAATAAGGAAAAAGTTCTCTTCTGCCATAACCGCCGACTGCACATAACGCAAGTTTTGACGCATAGTCGCCTAAAAAATGTTGCCAGCAATAGCTAAGAACTTTATCAATGAAGGCTGATTTTTCTTTCAGCAGTTTAGCAACAGAGTGATGTGGATTAAATTTCTGTTGTAATTCGAACTCTTTTTCTTTTAGTAGTTGCTTGAATTGCAACAGAGTGTCTTTTTTATTGAAAAGCGCGGTGTTAATGGTCTTGTTCAAGGTCATCACATTTCTTCTTGACGCAAGGTCAGAATTTCATAACCTGTCGGCGTAACTAAAATAGTATGCTCAAATTGAGCCGATAGACTGCGGTCTTTAGTCACAGCAACCCAACCATCAGGCAGAATTTTGACTTCTTTTTTACCCAGATTAATCATCGGCTCAATAGTAAGTATCATACCCGCATCTAATACCTCACCTGTGCCTGCTTTGCCATAATGCAGCACTTGCGGTTCTTCATGAAATTTTTTGCCGATACCATGACCACAAAACTCGCGTACTACCGAATAGCGATTAGATTCAGCGTGTTTTTGAATAGCATGACCGATGTCGCCTAGTCTCGCCCCTGCTTTGACTTGTTGAATACCTAGATACATCGCCTCTTCGGTTATTTTAATCAAGCGTTTAGCGTGTGGACTGACTTCACCGACACAGAACATTTTACTGGTATCGCCATGATAACCGTCTTTTATCACGGTAATATCAATATTGATGATGTCACCAGATTTCAGCTTTTTCTCATTCGGTATGCCATGACAAACTTGCTGATTAACTGAAGTGCAGATAGATTTAGGAAAACCTTTATAATTCAATGGTGCAGGAATCACCTTCTGTACATCGACCATATAATTATGACAAATCAAATCCAATTCGTTAGTAGTGATTCCTGCTACCACATGGGGTTCAATCATTTCGAGAACTTCGGCGGCAAGTCTGCCAGCGATGCGCATTTTTTCAATTTCAGCTTCAGTTTTAATGATAATCATAATTTAAGACGTAGAGTGCGAGATTCAAGGTTTAAGGCGCAATACACAGTTTTTAACCATTTACTCTTGAACCTCAGTGCAGGCGATTTTAACAGAGTTCGGCTTGTTGTAAAAAGCTAATCATGATATAAAGACAAGTTGATTTTTACAACAATACTCACACTTATCGTCACGTTTGGTAGGGTGCTTGATTATACTCAAACTGTAACAAGTTATTAGACGGGATAAGTGGCGGCGTAACCCACTCGGATTAATCCGAACTTTAAATCTTAGGAGAAATAAATGGCAGCAGTATCCATGCGTCAAATGCTTGAAGCGGGTGTTCACTTTGGACACCAAACTCGTTACTGGAATCCAAAAATGGCACCGTTCATTTTCGGAGCGCGTAACAAAATCCATATCATTGATTTGGAACAAACGCTTCCGCTATTCAACGACGCAATGAATTATCTGGGTCAGATGACAGCAAATAAAGGTACTATTTTGTTTGTTGGCACTAAAAAAGCAGCACGTAAAGTGGTAGCTGAACAAGCGCGATTGTGCGGTATGCCTTACGTTAACCACCGTTGGTTAGGTGGCATGATGACCAACTTCAAAACCATCAAAAAATCTATTAGCCGTTTGAAAGAACTAGAAGCAATGAAAGCTGACGGTACTTTATATCAACGCTTTGGCAAAAAAGAAGCCTTAGGTATGGAACGCGAACTAGAAAAACTAGAACGCAGCTTAGGCGGTATTAAAGACATGAGAGGCGTTCCAGACGTTATTTTTGTACTAGATGTCGGTTACGAAAAAAATGCCATCAGCGAAGCCAGAAAATTAGGCATTCCTGTCGTCGGCATTGTGGATTCTAACAATTCACCTGAAAAAATTGACTACATCATTCCAGGTAATGATGACTCGATTCGCGCCGTTAAACTGTATTGTGAAAGCGTTGCAACAGCCGTATTAGAAGCAAAAACAGCTAGCCTAGGTTTATCAGCAAAAGCAGATGATTTTGTTGAAGAAGCTGTAGCAGAATAAGCTATGTAGGATATGCCATTGGCGTACCCTACTTCGATAACTTATTTTAATTAGCAAGTATAAATAACACCAAAAACGCCTCCTTTAAGGGGGCGTTTTTACAATAGATAGAGTGAGAAAAACATGAGTACAGTAATTAGTGCAGCAATGGTTAAAGAACTGCGCGAAAGAACCAGTTCTGGCATGATGGAATGTAAAAAAGCTTTAGTTGAAGCCAATGGCGATATGGAACTAGCCATTGAAAATATGCGTAAATCAGGTCAAGCAAAAGCTGACAAAAAATCAGGTCGCATTGCCGCAGAAGGTATTATTGGCGTAAAAGTCAGTGATGACGGCAAAGCAGTTGCTATCGTTGATATTAACTGTGAAACTGATTTCGTTGCTAAAGCGGAGGGTTTTGTTAATTTCGTGAATAGCGTCACCGATGCTTTATTAAACGCTGATAACATCGAAACCGAAGAACAATTATTAGCTATGCCATTAGAAGGCGGTGTAACGGTTGATGAAATGCGTCGTGGTTTGATTTCAACCTTAGGTGAAAATGTCACGGTTAGACGTTTTGAAAAATTCAAAACCGAAGGCGGCACAGCGTGCTACTTACACGGTAACAAAATCGGCGTAATTGTTGACTTAGCCGTTGCTGACAGCGAATTAGGCAAAGACGTAGCAATGCACATCGCCGCTAGTAAACCAGTTTGCGTTTCTGAAGATCAAGTACCAGCAGAAACGATTGAAAAAGAAAAAGAAATTTTCTTGGCACAACAAGAAGAAAAAATTAAAGGTAAACCAGCAGACATCGTTGAGAAAATGGTAACGGGTCGAATCAGCAAATTCCTTGCTGAAGTCACCTTATTAGGTCAGCCATTCATCAAAGACGATAAAAAAACTGTCGGGCAGTTAGCTAAAGAAAAAGGCAACACTATTATCCGCTTTAGCCGTTTTGAAGTCGGTGAAGGTATTGAGAAAAAAGAAGAAAACTTTGCTGAAGAAGTCATTGCGTATGCCGAAAGCTTTAAGTAAATGAAATGATAAGTTGGGTTTGCTGTGATGTGGACAGCGTAACCCAACTGTGCCTTCGATGTGTTGGGTTACGGCTATCACCAACCCAACTTACGCACTACGCTTTAAAGGGTGGGGGGATTAACAATAACACGATGTATTAGTGGATAGCGTTAAATGATCGAGCAAATGGCACGCGTCTTGTTAATTGACTTAGAAAATTGTCCAGGTCAAACTCATCAATTAAAGTAATAACAAAGTATTTATAAATTTTATGACAAAGGAAATATTTTTCGTTGCGTTTCTTTTTACGATTGCGCCAAGTCTTGCGAGTGCCACGGTTTGCGCTCCCGCACCAACCTCGTCAACAATTATTAATGTAAAAAATTATGGTGCAACTGGAAATGGCAGTACCAACGATACATCAGCGATTAATTCTGCGATTGGGGCTGTTCCGTCGGGAGGTACAGTATATATTCCAGACGGTATATATATGATTGATGCACTTACCTCCATTAAACCAAAAAGCAACATGACTCTCAGTTTATCGAGTGGAGCGGTGTTGAAAGCGATACCGAATAATCAAACAAATTACAATATAATAAGCATTGATAAAGCTTCTAATGTTAATGTCATCGGCGGAACGGTCAAAGGTGAAAGATATGAACATAAAGGAAGCAAAGGTGAGTGGGGAATGGGGATTGGTATCTATACTTCAACTAATATCGTTATTGAGGGTACTACCGTTCGAGATGTGTGGGGTGACGGATTTTATTTGGATTTGGCGACCGTAAACACAACTTTCTGCTCCGTAGTCGCGGATAATAACCGAAGGCAAGGAATGTCTATCATTTTATCCGATGGCGTTGTCGTAAAAAATTCCATCTTTAAAAACACAAACGGAACCGCTCCTTCGGCAGGAATTGATATGGAACCAGACAGCGCGGGAGCCGCAGTTCGTAATGTGCAAATATTGTCATCGCAGTTTATTTCAAACAAAGGTCCTGGCATACTTTCTGGAGGTCCGCATATACTTGGAAATACGGTAGCGGTTGTCAATGTAACAATAAATAATAACCTTATTGAATCAAACGGTACTAGTGGTGAATGGACTTCTGGTGTCCAATTGGAAGGCATCAATGTTTCGAATAATAAAGTTATGAACAATTTTATCAGAAACAGTTTGGGACAAGGGGGAGTTTTAATATCAGACGGAGCAGTAGGGAATTTCATTACAGGTAATACTTTTTGTAACAATAGTCCGCAAGATATAACAGGCGAAACGAGCGATAATAAGATATCGGGGAACATAACATCATGTACAGCTATTTGGAATGACGGAACCCCTACCGTCACACTCACTTCCTCCCCAACCTCCATAACTTCTGGTCAATCACCACCCCTTACATGGAGTTCGACCAACACCACTTCGGCAAGAAGTGTGAGTGCGACGACGCAATTAAACGCCAGTACAAAATTTGTCATAGGAAACAGCATTCAAGTTTCTTCCAGACCATTAAGGTCCGTGCAACCCCATCAAGTAAATGAATGATTTGAAGCAGTATTCACAGGTTGTCGTGTGTTATGCCCAAAAATTTCCATTGATTGGATTATGGCGTTAAACGCTACCATCAATGATAACCGCTTAAAAACGGAAATAAAAACGGAAATAAAAACGCCCAGTTTAGACACTCAAAACTATTTAAACGAATATTGTTTGCACTTGGTAAAACATAATAAGCCAAATTGCTATAAATGCAGATAAAATTGTTTACAATCAACGAAAATTAACGCAATTTGCAAAATAAATTTATCTATTTTCAATAACTCTTCCAAGAAAAACCCATGACTAAATTAATTTGCCAAAGAATTTTACTGAAGTTGAGCGGTGAAGCATTAAGCAGCACAGACGGTGGTAGCATTGATGCCGATATTGTTAGCCGTCTTGCCACTGAAATTAAAGAACTCTGTGATGCGGGCATTCAAGTCGGCTTAGTCATTGGTGGCGGTAACATTTTACGCGGTGCAGAAAAAGCCTCGGAAGGCTTAGACCGTGTCACCAGCGACCAAATGGGCATGTTAGCCACTGTTATCAATGCCTTAGCCATGCAGGATGCCTTGGAACATCAAGGTCAGCAAGTGCGTGTTATGTCCGCTCTTAAAATCAACCAAGTTTGTGAAGATTACATACGTCGCCGTGCCGTTAGACACTTAGAAAAAGGACGCGTGGTGATTTTTGCCGCAGGGACAGGCAATCCATTTTTTACTACCGATTCAGCAGCTAGTTTGCGCGCCATTGAAATTAATGCCCAATTGATGATTAAAGCAACTAAAGTCAAAGGTGTTTATTCCGCTGACCCTGAAAAAGTCAAAGATGCCATCTTTTATCCCTACTTAACTTATGACGAAGCCCTAGATCAACGGCTTAATGTCATGGATACCACTGCGTTGGTATTATGCCGTGATAACAATGTACCGATGCGCGTGATGAATGTATTTGAGCAAGGTGCAATAATGAAATTAATGCTGGGCGCAGAAATAGGCTCTTTAATTGAACGAGGAACAGAATAATGATTAGTGATATTCAACAAAGTGCAGCAACCCGTATGGGCAAAAGTATTGAAGCCCTAAAAAATGAGTTTTCAAAAATAAGAACAGGCAGAGCGCATCCGAGTCTTTTAGATCAAGTGGTTGTGTCTTACTACGGCACAGATTCGGCTATTTCAGCAGTAGCCAATGTTGCCGTTGAAGATGCAAGAACGCTGAGCATCACGCCTTGGGAAAAGTCGATGGTGCAAGCCATTGAAAAAGCCATTTTAAAATCGGATTTAGGTTTAAACCCTAACACCAATGGCATGACAATCCGTATTCCCTTGCCTGCATTGACCGAAGAAGGTCGTCGCAAAATGGTTAAAGTCGTTAAACATGAAGCGGAAAACGGACGCGTGGCTATTCGTAATATTCGCCGTGATGCTAATTCAGAAGTTCAACGCTTGTTAAAAGACAAGAAAATTTCTGAAGATGATGCCCGCGATGCGGAAGAAAAAATCCAAAAACTAACCGACCAATACGTTAAAGAAGTGGAAAAATTATTAGAAGCGAAAGAGGCGGATTTGTTATCAATGTAATTGCCCCACACTTTCTGTTCACCTGTTCGAGATTTAGCCATGTCTACTGATGATCCTAGCCCCGCCAATCCTAATCCCCGTCATATTGCCATTATCATGGATGGCAATGGACGCTGGGCGCAAAAACGCTTTATGCCGCGAGCCATGGGTCATCAAGCAGGTGTTAAAACCGTCCGTAAAATAGTCGAATATTGTGCTAATCAACATATTGAAGTGCTAACGCTATTCGCTTTTAGTAGTGAAAATTGGCGACGACCTGAAAACGAAGTGTCGTTATTAATGGCTCTGTTTATGGCAACTTTACAGCGAGAAATCAACAAACTGGATCGTAACAACATACGTTTGCGTTTTATCGGTGACAGAAGCGCGTTTCCCGACAAGCTACAAAAAAAGATGGCAGACGGTGAAATGCAAACCGCACATAATACTGCCCTCACCTTGGTAATTGCCGCTAATTACGGTGGACATTGGGATATATGTCAGGCGACGCAAAAAATTGCCGCAAAAATCGCTGCCACTGAATTGACCGAGCAGGACATCAGTGAAGCCCTGATTAATCAACATTTATCTACCGCTGACCTGCCTGAGCCAGACCTTTTCATTCGGACAGGCGGTGAACAACGCGTAAGTAATTTTATGTTATGGCAATTAGCCTACGCAGAAATGTATTTTACACCCACGCTCTGGCCTGATTTTGACCAGAATACCCTAGAAGAGGCGATTAAGAGCTTTAAAGGTCGCCAACGCCGTTTTGGTCATACAGGCGAGCAAGTGCTTAGTCAATCCGTCACTCTACAACCTTAACCTTAGAATTTATCACCATGTTAAAACAGCGAATTATTACTGCTGCCATTTTGGCAACAGTCGTCATATCGGCGGTGCTTATGCTACCTTCCGATTATTTTTCCTTACTGATTGCTATTATCGTGCTAATCGGTGCGTGGGAATGGCTGAATTTAATTGACCTCACTAGCTCAACTAAACGCGGTTTATTTATCGGTACGTTAATTTTCGCGATGTTATTTTTACATTTGTGGACGTATATTTTAGAGGCACTTGTGCCTACCATGGATTATTTAGCCGAAAAATACAAATTTCAAATGGAAGATATACGCAAACAATCGGGTATTTTAGAATGGCTAGTGATACCTGCTGTGCTGTTTTGGATTTTGGCGATGCTGTTAATTCGCAGAGCCCCTGTAGAATTGTTGAGTTTACCCCTTCGACCACGTTATCAAGCCTTAATCGGCTGGGGCGTATTGTTAGCCGCTTGGATGTTTTTATCCAGATTACGCGCATTTTATGGCAGTGAACTGACACTTTATTTGTTGGTACTGATTTGGACTGCTGATATTGCCGCTTATTTTTCTGGCAAAAAATGGGGAAAAACCAAATTAGCACCTGATATTAGCCCAGGAAAAACAGTTGAAGGTATGTACGGCGCGTTAGTCTCAGCTGCGGTGTGCGCGATTATATTGTGTATTATTTTAAGTATCGCTTATGGAAAACCCGTTACCTTTATGGTGGCTGGCGATTTAACGTTGTTATCAGTGATTACGGTATTAGTGTCCATCTATGGTGATTTATTTTTCAGCTTAGCAAAACGTCGCGTTGGTGTGAAAGATAGCGGTAATATATTACCTGGTCATGGTGGTGTGTTAGATCGAATTGATAGCCTAATTGCCGCAACGCCTGTGTTTTATGCGGGTATCTATTGGATTTATATGATTTTGTTAGCCCCTGCTGAATAGAGGACTGATTATGAAAAAAGGTATTTGCATACTCGGCGCGACGGGTTCAATTGGCGTTAGCACTTTAGATGTAGTGGCAAGACATTCTCATCTTTATAAAGTCATAGCCTTAACCGCTAACACTAATATTACTGATCTGTACGAACAATGCGTCACCCACCATCCTGAAGTGGTGGTTGTGGTCAACGAAGCCAAAGCGGCTGAATTTAAAGAACAATTAAAAAACTCACCTGTCGCTGATATTCAAGTATTATCAGGCGCGGCGGCATTAGAACACGTCGCAACCCTCGACAATGTTGATTCTGTGATGGCGGCAATCGTCGGTGCGGCAGGTTTATTGCCCAGTTTAGCGGCGGCAAAAGCAGGTAAAACCATTTTGCTTGCTAATAAAGAAGCACTGGTGATGTCGGGGGCGATTTTTATGGATGCAGTCGCAAAATCGGGCGCACAACTGTTGCCGATTGACAGTGAACATAATGCCATCTTTCAATGTATGCCCGCAGGCTATACCTCAGGCGCACAAGCGAAAGGCGTTAGACGCATCTTATTAACCGCATCAGGCGGGCCTTTTCGCCAACTACCCATCGAAAAAATGGTTGATGTCACGCCAGCTCAAGCGGTCGCCCATCCTAATTGGGATATGGGCAGAAAAATATCAGTGGATTCTGCCACCATGATGAACAAAGGCTTAGAAATGATTGAAGCCTGTTTATTGTTTGACATGAAACCCGAACAAATCCAAATCGTCATACATCCACAAAGCGTGATTCATTCGATGGTGGATTATGTGGATGGTACGGTACTGGCGCAAATGGGTAATCCCGATATGCGTATTCCGATTGCTTACTCATTAGCATGGCCAGAACGCTTTGATTCAGGTGTCGCACCGCTGAATATTTTTGATGTCGCACGGATGGATTTTGAAGAACCTAATTTGCAACGCTTTCCGTGTTTGCGTTTAGCTTATGAAGCTATTAATGCAGGTGGCATCATGCCGACAGTACTCAATGCCGCCAATGAAATCGCGGTGGAAGCCTTTTTAAATGAGCAACTACGCTTTACTGATATTGCCGTCATTATTGAGCGTACGATGGCGAAATTTGCAGCGACCACAGCCAATAGCTTAACGCTGGTTTTAGAAGCAGATGCACAAGCGCGAGTGGTTGCTAACCAACAAATTGCTGAGCTGACCCATTAATGGATTTACTGCATACCCTATTTTATTTCATTGTTGCCATCGGTATTCTGGTGGCATTTCATGAATTTGGACATTTTTGGGTGGCGCGTAAAGTCGGCGTGAAAGTCCTGCGCTTTTCCATCGGTTTTGGCAAAGTGTTCTGGTCATATCAAAAAAATCCAAATGATACCGAATATGTGTTATCGGCGATTCCTTTAGGCGGCTATGTCAAAATGGTTGATGAGCGTGAAGGCGAAGTCGCTGCCGAAGACCTGCCTTTTTCTTTTAATCGTCAATCTGTCTGGGCAAGAACTGCCATCGTTGCCGCAGGGCCGCTGTTTAATCTTATGTTAGCGGTAATACTGTTTTGGGCTGTGTTAGTTATTGGTGAAACAGGTCTTAAACCCATACTCGGCACAGTAGAACAAGGTTCATTAGCTGCACAAGCAGGTTTTATCGAAGGTGATGTTGTACTGCGCGTTAATGACAAACTCACCCCGACATGGATAGAAGCAATGGAAAGCATTGTGTCTTTAGCCCTTGAAGGTGAGCAAACCATTAATGTCACAGTAACGCATGACAACGAACAAGCCATTGTTAAAACGCTCACGCTGAATGAGCAAGACAAACTCGATGCCGCCGCATTCTATAAACGCCTTGGTTTTAAACCGTGGTCACCTAGCTTAAAGCCCATTATCGGACGCGTATTACCAGACAGTGCCGCTTTAGCCGCTGATTTACAAAAAGGCGATTTAATCATCAGTGCCGATAATACTGCGATAAAAGACTGGCAACAGTGGGTTGACATCATTAAAAACCATCCTAATGTTGCCATGCAGTTAATCATTGAGCGCGATGGTGTAAGAATGCCACGTACCCTCACGCCAAAATCCGTACAAGTTGGTAAAAATACCGAAGGTAAAATCGGCGCGGCTGTCTTAGTTCCAGAAGAACTTATTAAAGCCATCACCGTTGATCACGCCTTATCACCACTCGCCGCTATACCTGCCGCTTTTAAAACAACCTATTTTTACTGCACATCGACATTAAAAATGATGGGCAGAATGTTAATCGGCAAAGCCTCAGTTGAAAATCTAAGCGGTCCAATTAGCATTGCGCAATATGCAGGGCAATCTGCCGATATGGGTTTTGTTGCCTTCATTAAATTTCTGGGCTTAGTGAGTGTGAGCTTGGGGGTGCTAAATTTACTACCCATTCCCGTCTTAGACGGTGGTCACTTATTGTTTTTTGCCCTAGAAGCAGTGCGCGGCAAGCCCGTTCCCGAAAAAGTGCAATTATTTTTTCAACAAGTAGGACTGACTTTATTAATGCTATTGATGGCAATCGCCATGTTTGTAGACGTACAGCGATTATTTCAGTAATCCACAAAACCAATACGAGAAAATCATGAAAAAAATTATTACGCTAGCGGCAGTATCACTACTCAGCCTGACATTTTCAGCCGCTCACGCCGATGAAAACACCGTTAAAGAATCTATCGCAAAGCACATACCCACCATGAAAGTTGATGCCATAAAGCCCTCTGAAGTTAAAGGACTGTATGAGGTTTCGGTAGGCAGCAATGTGTTTTATGTCTCTGACGATGGCAAATACCTGTTAGAAGGGCATTTAATCGACATCGCCGCGCGTAAAGATTTAACCGAAGGCAGAGCAAACGATGCACACGTCAACGCCATTAATAAACTAGGCGTAGACAAAATGATCGTCTTTAAACCCAAAACCAGCAAATACACCGTGTCTATTTTTACTGACATCGACTGTGGTTACTGCCGTAAATTACATTCAGAAATTGATTCCTATTTAGCGGAAGGCATCACCGTTCAATACCTATTCTTCCCAAGATCAGGCAAAAACACCGAGTCTTACAAAAAAGCTATCTCTGTCTGGTGTGCTGATGATCGTAAAGCCGCACTAACTGCTGCTAAAAAAGGCGAAGCTGTCAAAGAAAAAACCTGTGATAATCCTGTTGATGAACACATGAAACTAGCCGCAGAATTTGAAGTCAACGGCACACCAACAATAGTCTCTGAAAAAGGGCAAGTTTATCCAGGTTATTTACCCGCTAAGCAATTAGCAGAAATGCTGAAAGGCGAGAACACAGCTAAGTAATTAAATTACACGCTGTCTTTATGCAGGCGTAAAACAGCTTTAACTGTTTTCTAGCCAACAGCTAAAGCTATTGGATTCCTGTTATCGCTTTACTTGAGGCGGGTTAGTCTCAGTAAGAAAGAGCCGCAAGGCTCTTTTTTTTGTTCTGTCATGCAAAACTATTTAAGGAATTGTTATGAGCCATCCCCATCAAGCCCAAGCACCCAATCGCCAAACTCTTTACGTCGCTATCGCACTGATGCTAGGTATTATAACAGGTGAGTTACTCAATCTAACCCTAGCCAAAGGTAGCCCTGCCCTACTACAAATCATCGAAATCCTCGCCGTGTTAACGGATATTTTCTTACGTTTAGTAAAGATGATTATCGCGCCGTTGGTGTTTGCTACTTTGGTGGTAGGTATGGCTAAAACAGGTGATGTTAAAACCGTGGGACGAATTGGCATTAAAGCCATGCTGTGGTTTTTCTCCGCGTCTTTATTCAGTCTGTTGCTGGGTATGATGCTGGTTAATATATTACATCCTGGTTCTTCATTACACATCGAGCTACCGCCTGTTGATGCCAGCACTGGATTAACAAATGTTAAACCAACATTAACCAGTTTTGTTGCCCACGTCTTTCCCAAAAGTATTATTGAAGCGATGGCAAACAATGAGATTTTGCAGATTGTGGTGTTCTCGATGTTCTTTGGTATTGCTTGTGCTTCGTTAGGCGAGCTAGCACACCCAACGGTGAAATTACTCGACTCGCTGTCTCATGTCATGCTGAAAGTCACCAGTTATGTGATGCACTACGCACCTGTCGCAGTATTTGCTGCGATGGCTTCGGTGATTGCCCAAAATGGTATTGAGGTTTTATTGAGCTATGGGCAGTTTATTGGTGAATTTTATTTTGCCCTGCTATTACTGTGTACTTTGCTGGGTGTTTTTGCTGCATTGTTTATCGGGCATCGAATCTGGTCTTTATTACGCCATATTCGTGAACCGATGTTACTGGCGTTCGGTACAGCGAGTAGCGAAAGTGCCTATCCCAAACTATTACAACAACTAGAACGCTTTGGCTGTGATGAAAAAGTTTGTGGTTTGGTATTACCGTTAGGTTATTCATTTAATCTGGACGGTAGCATGATGTATATGACCTTTGCGGTGTTATTCATTGCTCAGGCTTACGGTATTGATATGCCATTAAGTGAACAGCTCATGATGTTGCTGGTGCTGTTATTTACCAGTAAAGGTGTGGCAGGTGTGCCTAGAGCGTCATTGATTGTGATTGCCGCTACTTTGTCGATGTTTCACATTCCTGAAGCAGGTTTGTTATTACTGCTGGGTATAGATCAAATTCTCGATATGGGACGCAGTGCGACTAATGTATTTGGCAATAGTATTGCCGCTACGTTGGTAAGTCGTTGGCAAGGGGCGTTGAAATAACTCGGCGGAATAGGTAGGAAGCTAGAGTTTACAAGACCTAGTTCCCAAGATTTAGCTTGGGAACTAGCGTGTTTAGCGACGGAAAGATTTAACCGCCGTGAATCTCAGCGTGTAACGCCAAATACTCAATTGTTAATTTGTGAGTAGGCATATAGTGAATCAACGGCTTAGATTCACTGTGCGATTCTCTGATTTTAACCGAAGGTGAAATCATGCTACTTAAGACAGGTAAACCTTCAGCGATTAATTGCTCCACTAGCAAACGCGGCAAATTTGCTTGCTTTTGATATTGATTCACCACAATACCTTCAATTTCCAGTTTTTGATTATGATCGGCTTTAACTTCGGTTAATGCTTGCATCAACGTATATAACGCCTCTCTGGAAAACGTATCGCAATCAAACGGAATCAAGCATTTATCCGCTGCAATCAAAGCCGATTGACTGTAAAAATTTAAAATCGGTGGCGTGTCGATATAAATAGAATCAAAACCTTCTAATTTTTCTAGTGCTTCTTTTAATTTAAAGATTTTAAAGCGCGATTCTAAACGACCTTGTAGCGGCTCAAGTTCTGGATGTGAAGGAATCACATATAAATTCGGAAACGGCGTTTCATGAATTACACCTTCTAAGCCCGTGCTATTATTACTACCGAATAAAGAAATACTTAAACAATCTTTGAAAAAATGGGCAATGGTTTTATCACTGTCAGTGACTTTTTGTCCTAGCAAATATTGCGTGGAATTGCCCTGTATATCTAAATCAATCACGAGCGTACGCTTGCCTTCAACTGCACTAATTGCGGCTAAATTACAGGTAATGGTGGATTTTCCGACCCCGCCTTTTTGGTTGAATATGACTCTGCGCATGTTACGATCCTGTGAAATCAAGTAGATAAAGTTAAATTATAAAGTTTGCTGATTGTTTATCAAATGCGAATAAACGTTGTCGCATGACATTTTGGACACTCTGGGATTTCGCTAGGTATTTTAAACGCAATTTCTTTGCCGCATTCATCACAAATAAACGTGCCTGGAAAGGTAATATCGCCACTGTGGTATGTGTGTTTCGTGGCTAATTGTTTAATTTTTTCCAGCTCTATGCGTGTTTTGTCTGCCAGACTTAAAAACGCATCGAGAGTAAATTTTTCAATCAGTTCAACATCAAATTTAAACCATTCAGACAGCGAATCACTGTCGGCTTTATGTTCTAAGCCGTGTGCCGCGTGTTCAATATCACGTTGCACATAGCCTGATACTTTGTCTAATTCAGCCTCGGTTAATTCATTATTTTCACTGGTTTTTTGTTTAGAAATTTCCAGAGCTTCAGAAAAAGTATGCAGAGTATCTTCCATCGTTTCATGCAGATGCTGCATGAATTCGCTATAGGCTTTGATGAGTTTGTCTTTGTTCATGGTGTATCACTCCTAATATTTATAATGTGTGCCGTATTCTAACGCTTTTGATGATTAAAAGCTGATAGTGATGCCATAAAACTCTTAAATCAAGTGTGGCAAGCATTTGTAGTGGTAAATACTCGCCACAAGCACGTTGTAGAGACGTTGTAAAACAAGGTCTGTACAATACAAAAATCACTTGTATTTATACTATTATCAGGAAGTAATGATGAGCAAAGAACGTTACACACGCTTTAAAGATATTTCCGTCAGTGAACGGATTTTAAACACCGTATTTCTGCTGACCATAGGACTCGGTTACTTAGCCGCACTGGCAAATTTGTACTACACCCATCAAGGACGAGATGGCAAAGCAGGGCTTTCTATCGACGATGTGACCATTCATTATCATGGCTCTAAAGAACAAACGCGCCTTGGTAACGCCATTACTGGCATCATGGAACCTAATTTAAAACATAAAAGTGACAAGGATATTATTTTAGATTGGATACAAGCAGGCGCGGAAGAACCTGAATATAATGAAAAAATTGCGCCCATCCTCAATCGTGATTGTATCATCTGTCATACCCCTATTATCAACCCTGCCCTACCCGATTTAACTAACTATGCAGGCGTTGCAGAAGTTGCCCATTCAGGCGGCGCAAGTATTCCCGCATTAATTCGAGTTTCACACATACATTTATTTGGCATTGCCTTTATTTTGTTTTTTATCGGCAAGATATTTATTCTGTGTGATATTAATATTCATGTGAAAAGAATCGCGGTCGTTATTCCATTTGCCGCCATGTTACTCGATGTGCTGTCATGGTTTATCACCAAATCCATACCCAGTTTTTCTTATGTTGTCGTCGCCAGTGGCGCGTTAATGGGTTTATCAATGGGATTACAAATTTTGCTCAGCGTGTATCAGATGTGGTTTTTTGCTAAGGAAAAATAGCATTAATCTAGCTGTTTACTTTTAACGCGCGTTCCCAGTAAATAATCAAACCACGGCCAAGTCACACACCAGTTTGCCTCACTATTGCCACCAAGATGATGTTCATAATGCCAACGCAAATGCCGCTTAGCCCACATTGGGTCTATGTGGGCTTTGCGATGCTTATAGTAATAAAGAGCGATAGACGCATAAACAGTGCTGGTAAATACAGGCAATATCAACAACATCGGCACATGCAGCAGTACAAGACCCGCTAACACTACCAGCTCCTTGCTTTGCGTATTCCACGTCGTTAAGCTCACAGTCTGATACCCCGAATCAAGCATATTGTTACGCGTACAAACAGCATGATGGTCATATAAATGATACGCCCAAAAACTCTGCCGTTTTTTCCCCAACGCGTGCAGAATATATTTGTGCATCAGCCATTCACCCGCATTGGCGTATAACAACCCTAAAAAACATTGCACGATTAAATTAAGCATGGCGTTATCAATCATTAAGTCCACTGGTCGTTTCAAATATTTTTATCCACCCTTCGACAAGTTTATACTCTCGTTCCCGCGCGGCATTGCAACGAGGAAATAGCTTCTTGGTGTAGGAGTCCAATAGCTTTAGCTATTGGCTAAAACAGCTAAAGCTGTTTTACTGCTTTTCTCGATTTTTTAACTTTTTCCGTTTCCATGAGTGGCGCGATGAGTTGTTGATAACACTCAAACAAAAACGCCACCCGCGCTGCGTCATCTTTACCGCCTTTGTAACCATAAGCGGCATCAACGGCTTTATCTAACGCGTTGTGGGCTTTGATTAAATCAGCGGGCATTCCATTGGCGGCGTATAACATCGCAAGCGAACATTTTTGATTTTGTGCGGCACAGCGGTCTTGTTCGGCTTTGCGTGCATCTAATATGGCTTGTGCCGCTTGTTCGATTTTATTTTTTATCGCGGCTGTAGAGTGGGCATTGCCCACCCTACCATCGGGAAACGGGAAGTTGTTGTAAACGATGGTGTTTGAATAGCTGTAATCGTTTTTCATACGTCCGCAAACCGCACGCATCCACGCATTGTGCATGGTAGATGTTAAAATACCGAAATGGTATAGCGTGGCATCAGGCAAAAAGAAAATCTTATCACCACATATCACTTCAGACTCTAAATAACCAATAGGAATAAAACGGCGCGTTTCAGAAGAAACTTTCGGTATAGCTAAATAGCGTAGCGAATTAGGTACGCGAATTTCACCAAACAAATACGGCGTATCCGCGAGTTTTTGCGTGGCTTGCCTCGTGCTGGTTAATCGCATTTTTTTAACTTGTTCAACACGTTTTTTAATTTCAGGTGAATATATGCGGTCGCTTGCTGTGCTGTCTTTCAGCCACAAACAATAACGCGGAATGTTGTTAATAAATTCGTCACCCATTAAAAACGGGCGTATGTATTTAGCCGCAATCGGGTCGTTTTGTTGAATGTGGTCGGCTTCTTCTTGTGATAACAGCAAGTTTCCACCATCGTTTGGCATACTACCATTAACCATTTCAGGCGCATTGGAACTTACTTGCTTACGGCGTTTTTCAATTAACACGGTGGGCGCGTCCACCAGATACGGATTGATTTGTGCGGCTTTAATTTCTGTCGGTGTGCCTTGAATGTCATCACCGTAATCAAACAATCGGAGGTCAGATTTTGCCTGACCTCCAACGCAGATAAACCCCATAATCACACAATGTACCGCCGCCACGCCGCGCCCTTCGTTATTCCATTGAAAAGTACGATGAGCAAAAAATAAGCGAATGTTCAGCTTCAATAATTCTGCCCACAAAATTGCTACTTGTTCGCCTTGCGTTAAGCTGTTGGTCGAGACAAAGGCAACGGGAATGTTTGGATTGGCTTGAATATAACGCGCGGCTTTAATATGCCACGCGGCGACTAAATCCAACACACCCGCGCCATTCATGCCTTGAAACACCAACGCCAAATCGTTTTTCTGCTCTTTAGTTTGATATTGCCTACCAACAAATGGCGGATTGCCCATGATAAAACTGCATTCCTTAGCTTCAATCACGCTTTCCCAAGCCAAGCGTAAGGCATTGGCACACACAATGTTAGCTTTTTTGGTGAGCGGAATACGGTTGTAATAATTACCCAATTCCTGCACGCGTAAATTCATTTGATGATCCACCAGCCATAACGCCAGCGTGGCGATTTGTACCGCGCTTTCGTCTATATCTATGCCGTGAAATTGATGGACATTGCATAGAATCAAGGTATCAATATCCAATTGCGCGACTTGTTTATCACCAAATTGAGCTTTAATTAGGTCAAGTTCCAGCAAACGTAATTCTCGATAAGCAATAATCAAAAAATTGCCACAGCCACAAGCGGGATCAAAAAAATTCAGCTTGGCGAGTTTTTGATGAAATTCGGCGAGTTTGGTTTTATTGCGTCCGCACTTGGCAAACTCAGCGCGTAAATCATCCATGAATAACGGGTTGATGGTTTTTAAAATATTTTCTTCGCTGGTGTAATGTGCGCCAAACTCGCGGCGTTTTTTGGTTTTCGCATTCGCCGCCTCATCATCAAAGTGCATGATGGCTTGAAACAATGAGCCGAAAATGGCGGGGCTGATTTCGCTCCAATCCAGTTTGGCACAAGCTATCAGCGTGTTACGCGCCGATTCATCAAAATAACATTGCGCTAAGATGCCTTCAAATAACGCGCCGTTGATGTAAGGAAAGTTTTTTAATTGTTCGGGTAAGTTTTTCGGGCGTTTAGTTTCGGCTTTGTTCAGGGTATCGAATAAGCTGTTTAACGCGCCGTGTAAATCTGAGCCGTCGACTTTGGTGTGGTTGTGCAGATAATTTAAAAACGAACCGTTCTCACCAAACAAGCCTGTATCTTCGGCAAACAAGCAAAACAATAAGCGCACCAGATAGGTTTCTAAATCTTTGCCGTCATAGCCTGTCGTTTTAATCGCATCATGCAAGTCTGCCATTTTTTCAGCGGCTAGTTTGTTGATGTGTTCTTGTTTTTCAATGGCGAGTTTTTCATAACCTGCTAGAAATGAAAAATGCTCAATATGTTGAGGCAAATCGCTCAGTTGAATTTTTAGCGGTTCGGCGTGGCTTTCGAGGTTGTATAAATGCAGATTTTGAAAATCACTGACTAACACGCAACGCGGCATTTCTTCATCTTTTAATCCGTGAAAGTATTCAGTTGCCTGCGTGTAGGCTTTGTCTAAATCTTCACCTGCGGATTTCATTTCGATTAACAGCAAGCTGGGAAAAAAACCGTCGATGCGTCCGCGTTTACCACTCAATTTTTTAACACGCATTTCAAACGACACGGCACGCAAATGATTTAAACCAAAAACTTCACATAAACCACGAATAAAATTCTGGGCTTCACCCATCTCATAATTGGATTTTGCAAATGCTTTGGCAAACTTGGCAGCGCGTTGGCGCAGTGTGTTGATGTTGATTGTTATCATGGGGTGGCAGTAGTCAGTTAAAAGTGTCGTCACTCAGGATAACCTAGATATTATTTTTTAGGTGATGATTACCCCTCCATTATTGTGCAGGCAAATAATACCAGCCACATTTTTCAGTTATCAGTTTTATAAGGATACAATAATCCGCTTAGATACTTACTATTGGAGATAATGATGGCAATCAAACAACTCTCAGCCCCTCAATTAAAAACCAAAATTGACCAGCAAGAGCCGTTATTGTTGCTGGATGTCAGAGAACTGAATGAATTTCACTACGCGCATATTGCTAACAGCGTTTTGATTCCTCTTAATCAAATTCCGCAACGCTTAAATGAATTGAATAAACAGCAAGAAATCGTTTGTGTGTGTCATCATGGAATGCGTAGTCAACAAGCCGCCTTATATCTCGAACATGCAGGTTTTAGCAATCTGGCTAATTTACAAGGTGGTATTGATGCGTGGTCAGTGCTTTGTGATACGTCTGTACCACGTTATTAAGCAATAGGCTTGAATTGTCACTTTAGATTTAAGGCGGTGTGCGGTATTCTAGCAGTTTTGACCGAATACACAGACGAGAACGATGCAAGAGAATTATCAGCCACTAGCGATTGAGCAAGAAGTCCAAAAAATTTGGGAAGATTCAGGCGTTTTTAACGTTCAGCCGTCTTCTACCGCAGAAAAATATTATTGCTTGTCGATGTTCCCCTATCCCAGTGGCAAGCTACACATGGGTCATGTACGCAATTACACCATCGGTGATGTCATCAGCCGTTATCAACGTATGCTGGGTAAAAATGTCATGCAGCCTATGGGTTGGGATGCGTTTGGTCTGCCCGCTGAAAATGCTGCGATGCAACACGGTGTACACCCTGCTGATTGGACGTATAGCAATATTGATTATATGCGTGACCAGCTTAAACAACTGGGTTTTGGCTATGATTGGAATCGTGAACTGGCAACCTGTGACCCTGATTATTATAAGTGGGAACAGTGGTTTTTCTTGAAGCTGTTAAAAAAAGGGCTGGTTTATAAAAAAACCGCGCCTGTCAATTGGTGTCCGAATGATATGACGGTACTTGCCAATGAGCAGGTAATTGATGGCTGTTGCTGGCGTTGTGATACGCAGGTTGAACGTAAAGAAATCGCACAATGGTTTTTAAAAATCACTGACTATGCTGATGAGTTATTAACATCTTTGGATAGCTTGGATGGTTGGCCAGAGCAGGTCAAAACCATGCAAGCCAATTGGATAGGACGCTCCGAAGGCGTGGAAATGGATTTTGCTGTGCCCGATATGGTTGAACCATTACGCATTTATACTACGCGCCCTGATACCTTGATGGGTGTCACTTATTTGGCAGTTGCCGCTGAACATCCACTGGCATTAAAAGCCGCTGAAAATAATGCCGATATTCAAGCTTTCATTGAAGAATGCCGCCACATGGAAACGGCAGAAGCGGCAATGGAAACCATGGAAAAACGCGGTGTTAATTCAGGCATCACCGCGCTGCATCCGATTACAGGTGAAGCTGTGCCTGTATGGATTGCTAACTTTGTGTTGATGGGTTACGGCACAGGTGCGGTGATGTCAGTACCTGCACACGATCAACGTGATTTTGAGTTTGCGAAAAAATATGGCATTGCGATTAAACAAGTTATTTTTGCTGCTGATGATGGTGAAGATGACTGCACCGAACAAGCCTACACCGCCAAAGGCGTATTAAAAAACTCAGGGCAGTTTGATGGTTTAACCTCACAACAAGCGTTTGACAGTATCGCCGAAACCTTAGCTAAAGATGGTAAAGGTTCACGCAAAGTGATGTTCCGTCTACGCGATTGGGGCGTGTCACGTCAACGTTATTGGGGCGCACCGATTCCTGTTATTTATTGTGATGATTGCGGTACTGTGCCTGTTCCAGATAAAGATTTACCCGTTACATTACCAAAAGATGTAGTGCTGGATGGTTCACAATCGCCGTTAGTGGCACATCCAACGTTTTCTCATGCTGATTGTCCACAATGCGGCAAACCAGCCAGACGTGAAACCGATACCTTTGATACTTTCATGGAATCATCGTGGTATTTTGCCCGTTTTGCCAGCAAGCAAAGTGCGGACAGTATGCTCGATGCCACTGCTAATCACTGGCTACCCGTTGACCATTACATCGGCGGCATTGAACACGCGATTCTGCATTTATTGTATGCCCGTTTTTATACCAAACTGTTGCGTGATGAAGGGTTGGTAAGCTGTGATGAACCGTTTAAACGCTTATTGACCCAAGGTATGGTATTAAAAGACGGCAGTAAAATGTCCAAGTCCAAAGGCAATACCGTAGACCCACAAGGCTTGATTGCTCAATACGGTGCGGATACCGTGCGCTTGTTTATCATGTTTGCAGCTCCTCCAGAACAATCCTTGGAATGGTCGGACAGCGGTGTGGAAGGTGCATCTCGATTCTTGAAACGCTTATGGCGACAAGTGTATCTACACGTTGAAGGTAGGGTGGGCAATGCCCACCCTACCTTGAATAAAGCCACGATGACTGACGAACAAAAAGCCGTACGTCGCCAACTGCATCACGCCATTCAAAAAGTCACTCATGATATGAGCGTGCGGATTATTTTTAATACTGCGATTGCTGCTAACATGGAGTTAATCAACACGCTGAGCAAATTCACCGATGAATCGGACAATGGCAAAGCCATCCGCCAAGAAGCCTTGGAAGCCATCGTGTTAATGTTATCGCCGATGGTGCCGCATATTTGTCATCAACTGTGGTTAGATTTAGGACACAGTAACGCGGTGGTAAGTGAAAACTGGGTATCATTCGATGAAAGCGCGTTAGTACAAGATGTTTTAGATTATGTGATTCAAGTCAACGGCAAATTGCGCGGCAAAATCTCAGTGGCAGCCACAGCCACTAACGCCGAAATACAGGCAGCTGCTTTGAACGAGGAACATACCAAACACTTTATTGGCGAACAGCCGATTAAAAAAGTCATTGTCGTGCCTAATAAGCTAGTTAATATTGTTATTTAATTCGGAGTCGCCCGATGCTCATAAAAACACTGCCATCAACGCTAGTGATATTCATCGCTTTGTTATTATCCGCCTGTGGTTACCATTTACGCGGTGCGATGGATTTACCTTCAGAGATGAAATCAGTTTATATCGAAGGTGCGTCAGACCCATTACGCGAACAATTTAGAAAAGCACTCGAATCATCAAACGTGCAGTTAGTGACTTCGCGTGCCGCTGCGGGTACAGTTATTAAAGTATCAAACGAAGAAAATCTAAAAAGAGCCTTATCATTGAGTTCATCGGGTTACGCTAACCAATTCGGTTTAGAGTATCGGTTAAATTATGAGATAACAGATAAAAATGATAAACCGTTAGTCAAATCACAACCCGTCGATATTAAACGTGAATATTTTAATAATCAGCAGTTAATTCTTGGTAAAGATAACGAAGAAACTGTGATTCGCAATGAAATGTATCAACAGGCAGTACGCACCATCATTAACCAAGTGCGCTTTGGCTTAAAAGCCGAAGGAAAATAATGCGTCTTAAGCCTGAGCAACTCAGTACCGCATTACAAAAAGGCTTAGCACCCGTTTATTTTCTCAGTGGTGATGAGCCATTGCAACTGGGTGAAATGGCGGATGCTATTCGCAAAACGGCACGACAAGCAGGCTATAATTCCCGCGAGATTTTTTCCGTAGAAACTGGCTTTTCATGGAATCAGTTGAGTTTATCCGCTGATTCCCTATCTATTTTCTCCGATAAAAAAATCATCGAGCTGCGTATTCCCAGCAGCACAGTAGGCACAGAGGGCGCAAAAGCACTGACCGCTTATTGTGAACGACTCCCCCAAGATACACTGTTATTAATTAGTATAGGCAAACTGGCGAGTGCAACCTTAAAAAGCCGCTGGCTGGAAAGTATTGATAAAGTCGGCGTAGTGATTCAAGTTTGGTCGCTAGAAGGACAAGATTTATTAAATTGGTTACAACAACGACTGTTGCAACGCGGTTTACATGCCGACTCTGACGGTATTAAATTACTGGCTACACGCGTTGAAGGCAATCTACTCGCCGCCGATCAAGAAATAACTAAATTGTATGTATTACACGGTGCGGGAAAATTAACCACCGCTCAGATTATTGACGCAGTGGCTGATAGCTCTCGTTATGATGTCTTTAAGTTGATGGACTGCATTTTGTTAGCGCAAGTTAATCGCATTATCAAAATATTATCGGCGTTACGCACCGAAGGGATTGCCGCCCCTGTTATCTTGTGGGCATTGACGCGAGAAGCACGCAGTTTAATTCATATTAAATTGGCACTGGCGGGTGGTCAAAATAAAGACCTTGTATTTAGAAATAACCAAATCTGGGATAAACGTAAACCCTTGGTGGATAAAGCCCTAGCACGACTCAACTTAAAACAGTTAAACCATGTATTGGTATTAGCTGCAAAAGCAGATCGGCAAATCAAAGGACAACAATCAGGTGATGCGTGGGAAACGCTGCTAGCCGTTTGCTTGCAATTTACTTCACTACACATTGCTACTAATATTGCTTAAAATGCCACATTTACCCGATATATCGCTATATTGCTGTCACGAAAACCATCGCCTCGCTCTCAGTGTTATTATTTTTGTTTGCTATACTATCAAATAACACTTTATATCATGACCGCAGGTTGTTACACACAGCATCTGCAAGTCCCGACCGTCCCAGTAAAAACTTTGATATTAATACCAAAAACAATCTGTTTGCATCATGCTAAGCGGTTACTTCATATCCAAACAACAGAACAAAAAAATTCTGTTTATTTCATGGAAATAGCAAATTATGAACAAAACTAGCCGAGTCATACACAGACTTTTGGCTGTGTATATTGCTGTCGTATTGATTGTTATCGGCATCTCCATTGCTAAATTTGTCCGCGACGAAGTGCAAACCTCGAAATATCAAGCGCGTTATCTTGCTGAAATTAGTAAACAACTCAGTTACAAACTTGAAGCAGGACCTAGTACCTCTATTCGTTACCCTGAAACAGGTCCTTACGACCAACGCCTTGGTTATACTTTACTGCCCGATGAAATTGATAGGCTAAAAAAACTCGGTTTTCATATTACTGCACAAGCCTCTCTTTCACCGATGATGATGCAACTAGCCGATGATTATGGCTTATTCACCATCTATCATGAAAAATCACAAGCAGGGCTAAGCATCACCGACCGTGCAGGTCAGGTTATTTTTAATACCGCCTACCCTGCCTACAATTATCCAAGTTTTCAAACCATTCCGCCTGTTATTTTGCAAACGCTCTTGTTTATCGAAAATAGAGAGTTACTAAGCCAAGAAAACGTCAACGTCAATCCTGCTATTGAATGGGATCGTTTAGGCTTTGCCGCCTTACAAATGATGGCGCATAAGGTCGGCGCGGCGGGTAATGTGGCAGGCGGTAGCACCTTAGCAACCCAACTGGAAAAATATCGGCATTCACCTAACGGCTTTACCAATTCACTGACCGATAAATTTCATCAAATGGGGACAGCATCACTACGCGCCTACATGATGGGACCTGATACGCGTGCCATGCGCCAAGAAATTGCCTTATCTTATTTAAACTCTATGCCGCTGGCGGCTACGCCAAAATTGGGAGAAATACACGGCTTAGGTGATGGATTATCGGCATGGTTTGGTACGGATTTTAATGAAGTCAATCGCTTACTTAGTCAACAAGGACTGAATGCCCAAACGCGTATTAGTCGGCAACAAGCACAAATTTATCGGCAAGTGCTGAACATATTACTATCGCAACGTCGCCCGTCTTATTTTCTTGGCAAAGGCTTTGATGCTTTGCAAAATTTAACCGATAGTTATTTGCGCTTAATGGCGGAACAAGGCGTTATTTCACCCGCACTGCGTGATGCCACACTAAAAGTCTCTACCACGCGCTCAATTAAAACAGACACCAGCCCTAGCCCTGCATTTGACAGCGACAAGAAAACGCAAGCCGTACTGCGGACTCGTCTTGCCAAAATGCTAGGTGCAAAATCCAACTATGAACTGGATCGCATTGATTTAACGGTTAAAACATCACTGGATTACAAAACTCAGCAAGCCGTTACTCAAGCACTGCAACAATTAGATCAAGCCAGTACTGCGCAGTCCGCAGGTCTGTTTGGTAAAAAAATGTTGACGGGTAATGTTGATTTGTCGCCTGTGACTTACAGCCTCATGCTGTTTGAACGCAGTAAAATTGGCAACTTGTTACGCGTACAAACTGACAATTATGACCAAGCAATGGACATTAATGAAGGTATTCGCATAGACCTAGGTTCTACTGCCAAATTACGGACGCTGGTGCATTATCTGGAAATTATTACCGATGTCTATAAACAATATAAAAATCAATCTGCCCAGCAACTAAGCCAAATTGACATCCATCCGCGTGATTATTTATCCGCATGGGTGATTGAACAATTACGCGCCAATCCTAAAATTGATTTAGACGAATTACTCAATTTAGCCTTAGAACGGCGTTATTCTGCCAGTCCAGGTGAAGCCTTTTTTACAGGCGGCGGCGTGCATACGTTCAGCAACTTTAGCAAAAGCGACAATGGCAAAATTATGTCCGTACGTCATGCCTTGCGTGATTCGGTCAACCTTGTCTTCATTCGCATGATGCGTGATTTAGTCTACCATCACCTGTACAAACCTGAAGGCATTGCACGTTGGCTAGAAAGCCCTGATGACCCCAAACGCAAAGAATATTTACAACAATTTGCCGATAAAGAAGGACGCGTCTATTTACAGCGTTTTTACACTCGCTACAAAGATAAATCTGCACAACAAGCCTTGGAAATGCTCAGTCAACGCGTGCTTGCCACACCGTCACGGCAAACCATGTTGTATCGTTCGGTTTATCCCAATCGTAGCGTGGAACAACTAGACGAATACCTAACCGCTCATGTCAACAAAGCTGCACTAGCAGGTGAAAATATTCAGTCACTGTATGACAAATACTCGATAGAAAAATTTGATTTACAAGACCAAGGCTATATCACCAAAATCCACCCGCTGGAATTATGGCTAGTTCGCTATTTCACGACTCACACAGGCGCGACACTAGACCAAGCTCTAGCTGCCAGTGCCGAACAACGGCAGAATGTTTATCGCTGGCTATTTAGTAGCCACCGAAAAAATGCCCAGCAACGCCGCATCATGACCTTGCTAGAAACCGAAGCCTTTAAAGAAATTCATCACGCATGGAAACGCCTTGGTTATCCGTTTGGCGCACTAACACCCTCTTATGCCACCGCCATCGGCGCATCAGGTGATAGACCTGCGGCATTAGCAGAGCTGATGGGCATTTTATTAAATGACGGCATAAAATTACCCGTCGTGCGTTTTGAAAGCCTACATTTCGCCGAAGGCACGCCTTATGAAACCTTAATGGACAAATCACCGTCGCGTGGGCGGCGTATGTTTGCCGCTGAAATTGCCAAAGCGGCACGCAGTGCATTAATTGGTGTTGTTGAAGGTGGAACCGCATCACGCGTTCACGGTGCATTCCAAGACGCTGAGGGCAAAACGCTCACCATCGGCGGCAAAACAGGCACAGGCGATCACCGCAAAGAAATATGGGGTGCAGGCGGTCGTTTGATTGAATCCAAATTTATCAGCCGTGCGGCTGTGTTTACCTTTTTTATAGGTGAGCGGTTTTTTGGTGTCATTACCGCGTATGTGGAAGGCGAAAACTCAGGCAATTATCACTTTACCAGCTCCCTACCTGTACAGATATTAAAGTCTCTCGCACCTACCTTAGAACCGTTGATAAAAGCCATGCCTGCTGACGAACAAGCGGCATTACTGCCTATCAAACCAACGGTACTTAAACACTCGGCAACGCTATAGATGACAACCGTAGAGACGTTGCAAAGGAACTTCTCTACGGTTAATGGGAAAAGCTGGACAGGTTAGCGATAGCATAACCCGAAAAAACTTGACCATTACAAGTAGAGTTTTATAAACTTAATACACTGAATAATGAGTGCAAAACTTAATCATGCCCGCTTCTTCGCGTAATAGATTTTTTAAGCCCAAGGCTAAGAATTTTTCATTATTATCAAAAAATTTCCTGCAAGTGTCTTTAGTTTTCTTAGCCTCATCATGATCAACTGAATAAGGTTTTTGACTTAATTTGTGTAAACCACTTGCCACGTCCAAACTAATTAGAAATTCTGCACTTTGCGCAGAAATTTCACCAATTGGACTGAATATAACCGCTCTACTCAAACGAATAGGCACTTTTGATTTACTATCTAAATTCTTCTGATTAACACTAAAATAGAAGTTACGCATTGACGATCGGCTGAAGTTGAGGGTTAAGTGTTTCTTTCCCTTGGATAAAGCCCTTGATAAAAAAAGCAATCACCTCGTT
>Ga0208980_10000182_pt1 | contig 32373 bp, 16 predicted proteins | sample WetSurMetagenome_3_FD_187993 | JGI IMG/M metagenome (GOLD analysis project Ga0208980, IMG submission 187993) | Wetland microbial communities from Twitchell Island in the Sacramento Delta, sample from surface sediment Aug2011 Site A1 Bulk (version 2) | ecosystem: Environmental > Aquatic > Marine...
TTATTTGTAGTAGGGCCTATATCAATAGTATCGCCTGGATCTGTAGTTCCAATTGAATAGCCTCTTGTTCCCTTACCACCATTACCTCTGCCAAGAGTAGCTATACCGGAAGCAGATACATCGTACTGTACCCATCTCGTTTCCGCTGCCATAATTTAAACCCTCCTCATTAAATTGTTGGATCCTCTATCGTAAAAGTAAACACATAAGGAGCCAATTCGTTACCCGAAAAATCTCGAATTCCAGAAACTGTTATAGTATAAGTTCTTCCGTAGAAGAAGAACGTGTTTTGCGGATAAAGAACCGCAGGTAAATCAACCGAACTAATGGCCGTAATAGACGCACCTAAATCATGCGCATATAAATCAGCCGTCTCAAAATAGAAAGCCTCGCCCTCTACGTTCGGACAAATAACTGTATTGGCAGCCTCCACGGTAATTATGACTTCTTTTTTAGGCCCCCAATCTACTAACTCATCGAATTCACAGTGATATCCATATAATAAATGATAAGTCTGTTCTAATATGTCACTGTTCAAATTCTCCGCATGAATGGTTAAATCTATAATCCCACTCGAAACAACACTAGTCGGATAATAATAAAAAGTGCTACCCGAATTAGTTGTGGAAACCACCTGACCATCATGAATAAAATAGGTTCCAGACGTGCTTATTCCGTAGAGCGTGTCTGTCACGTCTACCGAAAAATAACTTAAATTTGCTACTGAAACCCATTGCTCAACTCCAATGGAGAAGTTATCAATTACGATGGTCATTTTTTGAATAATCCTCTATAAATAGAGCAGTTAGTTTATTAATCAATTCGATAAACTATTGGAGTTATTGATACATTCCTTTCTTTTCCGCCAATGGTAATTAAAATACTATCTGAATCCAAGCCCGTATCATCGATAGCATAAACATTTACAGAAATGCCCTTAATCTTTCTATAAACCCCCCTGGAACAAGTCTCAGGAAACACACTGAATCTATCTATCCAAGGGCCGGTACTCCCAGCGCAATAAAAACGCCACGCGTCGTGTAACAAATTACCATTAACATCTCTAACATCTACAAAAATTTCAGCATGTTCCCCATAATAAAAATCTGCCGGCGGGTTATAAAAGACATGATATCCTCCAGAAATACCAGAAACAGTAGGCGTAACTAACCTGTTGTCTACGTACATCGCTAAAGTGCTGATATCTACCCCTTCTCCCGCATCAAACACATCAAATTCTATATCAGCTGAAATAGCAACATCTTCCTCTTCCCTGCCAGGCACCTCATTATCAATATATGGCGCTCTGTAATCAGGTATAACTTTAAACCAGTAATCCGTCAAAATTATGTTAGGAACAGGTGCGACATCATAAACCTCAATTGAAACATAAACTACTGCGGTGTGGTGAAAGTTAGTTGTAGGATTATAAGTAATATCGAGACCAAGCAAACCCCCACCAGCGTCGAAAGTAAAAATTGTACAAAGAGAGGTAACATCAACATACCCTGTATCTCCAGCATAAGACACCTCCCGAACTTTGAAAACCAACGTAGACTGGTTTAAACTAAAAGCGTAAGGGCGTAATCTAATCCAAATATTAGTGTCTACTGGATTTTTTTCCGACCAAAAAGCCGGAACAGCCTCTACTACAAACTGAAATTGACTTATAGTAGCGGTGTCTTTATGTCCAGTGGATGTGTGTCTACTTATATACAGCTGGCTAAGCTGTAAAGTATCCGTTTTTTCCTTCAACTGATCTACTGGAATAGCATTATTAAAGGAACTAGGTATTTGATCTAAGCCCATTGTCCTGCTTAGATTTAGGCGCTGTGTTATTAAAGGTACAGTAGCAATCGGAGGGCCAGATGGCGTCCAAGCCCCACCAGGAAATTGAAACTTTGATAGTTGACTTAATCCCACCCATGATTGCACACCGCTTACCTGATCCAGCATCGTAAAACTTTGGATTCCAGAAGACGTTTGATCTATTATCGCGGACTCTATTCTGAAACGCTTATGGAAATCCAAGACAAAACCATCCCAAACATAAACACTACCATAAATAGTGGAGTTAGATCCATCTACTCGCACATCAATATCGACATCCATAACATCCGGTATCGGATCAGTGGGCCAATAGTAATTCAAGTAGTAAGTTAAAGTAGCCACACCATTAGAGTCAGTAACTACATCTCCACTCAGAGGACTAAAATAACCGGCATCAGAAGGGGTATCCTGAAAATGCACATTTTTGCTACTTAATGTAACTCCGAATTGATCTCTCACCACCCCAGTTAAAGTCAAGATACCGTTATTCATAACTACACCAGCTGGAGAAGGTTTGATCTCAATACTTCTAGTGTAAGGAGTAATCGTGTCAAGTTGATAATTATAAGTGGCCCAAGAAGACGTCGTTTTAATACCTGAATCATTGGATAGTGTGGTCTTTAATTGCAGTCTATAAATAGCACTACTATTAAAAGCCAAGCCGTATACCGGAATTATCGTCAAATTATCACTCTCGACATTAGTCATTACCTGCGATTTTTGAATCTGAAACGTAGTCTTGTCCAGATAAAGAATGTTGTTATCTTGAACAAAACCTACCGCAGCATAATCCCTACTCCAAGAAGCGGCTCGGACTCCAGAATAAACACCACTATCTCTAACCGACGTTACTGTTCCACTTATCGCATTAATCGTAAAAATAGATCCTCTTGTAGTATCCCCGCTCTGACCAACATCGCTAAACAAGTAGATGTTTCTATAGTAACTTATTTTGTTTGTAGAAGCATACTCGTAGTGTGGTGGGATAGCTCCACTGGCGGTTAGATAAACATTGCTTCCCGAAACACTAGTCACAGTCACATATTCAAAAGCTTGGGGATTATCTGTATCGGTGCTAGGCCCTAATAATAAAAGATCTCCAGCTATAATACCACTAGCCCCTGTCACTTGTATAAACCCTGTTCCCGTTGTTGTTGCGGCGCTAAAAGTAATTTCATAATTCTCTACCGCCATCGCGTAGCAATCAAAATTGTAAGTACCGCTGGAAGTCAAATTAATGGTCTGCTGCAAAGTTAATTCGTTTGTACCTACGTTGTCAATGTACCATCTTTTAATCAGGCAATTACTGCTACTAACACGCTCTAGTGTAAAAACTGGTAATAGATCTCCCAACTGATTGTATGCCAGGGATAGTGCTCTAGGCCCAGTATATTCAAGCGCCTTTATTTCATTTACACTATTATTCAGTGTGTAAGTTACCTGAGTGACACCAGCGCTTGTCTTAAATCTAAACACCCCAGTGGTATGATCTATACTGCCAAATTCATCAGATCTTGGGGATAAGCAAAAATTAGGATTGGCAACTTGTATATTTTCGTAAGCCATTCAAAACCCCTTTAATCAAATTGAGTAGCGGTGCCTTCTACGGTAACTGTTCTTACCGCCGTTCCAGCTTTATAATAGGACACCGCCTCACCTGTGCCAAAGAAATAATCCGTATAAGCTGGGTTTATGGTCATGAATCCTACAGTATCATCATCAGTAAAATAAACAGGTTTATCCCAAACCCCATCTCCGTACTGATCATTTACTAAAGCCGTTATTTTAGAAACATTGGTAGCGTTATTAGGTAAAATAACCGGATAAGCTGAAACACTTATCGTATCAATAAAACGCCTAGTCGTTGATAACACATAATTATAAGTTGCCCATAGCCCCGTATCAACACCATAATAAATCTGACGTTGCTGTAATCTATAAAGATTAGTTTCTACCATAGCCAGGTCATAAATAGCATAAGCACCATTGTCTATTTCCATTGATGTGTCGACAATCATGGTACTCACATCTAGGTAATTAATTTGATTGTTTTTGTAGTAAACTAAATAATCTTTTGGACTATCCAACGGCCCTTCTACTTTATAAAATGTGCAAGCTGAAATATCGTCATAAATACTTCCACTATAAGTTACAATTCCAGAACCAGTTAAAGCGTTTATTTTATGTAAAGTACCGGCACCGGTACTATTGAACATCCATATATTATTATAGAAATTCACATCGTCGCCTAAAGCATAATTATATGAAACACCAGAGGAAAGAGTTATATCTTGACCACTAATAGAGGTTATGGTAACTTCTTCATAATAAGACCCACTAGTAGTTGGGCCTAAAGTTAAAATTGAGCCACTAACCAAAGTAGAAGCATAATTATCTATGTGGATTATGTTTTCTCCCGCCGCCACGCCGCTCGACAAAGTATCATGGTAATGTTCTACAGTAAAAGTTCTAGGCGCAGCAACAGACGTAAAATTAAATGTATTCATTAACGCGCAAATACCGTTGTTATCAATTTTCCAGCGTTTTATAGCCACCGCGCTGGTGCTAACATTTTCCATACTCCAAAAATTAATCCCATCAAACTCTAAACTGGTAACGGGATAGCTAAGAATTGTTCCTAATGGATAAGTAAAAGCTGTTTTTCCACCATCTGTCTTACGAAAAAGAACATCCCTAGTATCATCCATCATATAAAAGGAATTATCATCAACAGTCATGTTGGCTTTTCCAAACCTGATGTTCTCGTACATTTATCTACCTTTATACCTGAGAAGCTACAGCCGTAATGGTTACCTCTTGCGCAGCGGTTCCAGATGTAAACACCGTAGCCGCTTCTCCTTCAGAATTAGTGCTGACTGGGTTGGGGGCTAAACCTCCACCAGGGCTGGCATTCTCGCTAAAGGTAACGGATCTACCAGAAACTGGCTGCAAGAATTGATCTTTAACTAGCGCAACTATACTTGAAGTAGAAATAGCATTAGCAGCTATGGTAGCTGGATGAGCAGCTAAAGAAATGGATGTTATAAAAGAATCCAAAGAAGACAACTCGTAGTTATAGGTGCTCCAATCGCCGCCCGCACCATCCTGTCTTAATTGTAGTCTATAAACATTTTGATCATCCATTGTCAGAGCATAAACCGTTATTACAGTCACAGAATCGCTAGCTATGTTATCCATAACCATAGATCCATAATAAGGTAAGGTAGCTCCAGCAGCACCTACATTTATAAACAACGTGTTGGTACCTTTTATATAAGCCAAAGTATCCACAGTTCCATAATCGGCGAAAGAATCTACATTATAAAAAGTAGACGCATAAATATCTTTATAAGCACCACTGGCGTATTTAGTTATGTAGTCACCAGTATACGCATCGAATTTATAAAGCGCTCCTGTAGAACTATCTACCCCATTATAGTTGTTAAACACCCACAGATGAGTAAAGAAATTGACCAAATCATTCTGAGCGTAGGTGTATTGAGTACCACTGGCTAAAACAACACCGCTAGAAACCACACCGCTGATAGTAACATCTTCTTCTTCGGCATTACTATTTGGGCCTAGATGAAGAGTTAATTTAGCACCGCTAGTGGTAGTAAATCCCATTAGCGTGCTATCATCCCAATAATCATTAAGATAAATAGTGCTAGATCCACTACTTACAATGGAAGCCAAAGATGTGTGGTAATGAGCCACGGAAAATGTTTCAGAGCCAAACGTACTACCAACAACGGTTCCAGAACTGAGCGTAAAAGTCTGTTGTAATTTACAGACGTAGTTATCTATCTTCCATTTTTTGATGTACACAACTCCGCCGCCTGGATTTTCTTCCGACCAAAAATATACCCCATCAAACTGAGCATCCTTTACAGCGTTAGTTAAAAGAATATCAAATGGATAAGAAAAAGCAGTATTACCATCATCTGTTTTCTGCAACAAATTGTCTTGCCCATGATCAAATGTAAAGAAATAGCCGTCATGCGCAGTAAAATTAGGTTGATAAGTAGTACTCAATCTTATGTTTTCGCCAGCCATAATTTACTCCTTAGTCATATCTACTATAAACTCTTAGTTGTGGAGACCACTTAAACTCATATTGGTAAGGATCACCAGTTACTTGAACTTCACTTGTAATATCAAATTCCGTCATCCCATTATTCAAAAATACTTTCACATTAGACAGATCTATCCCCGCTGATGGTAATTCATCAGCCAAAGTGAATCTAATGTCATTTGCTATACTAACACCAGACTCAGTAGGTACAGCGTCTGATACACTAGGCGCATACTTATCCTCGACAAATGGCGACCAATCTATACGCGCACACAAATCCGCGACAGCTTCTTCAATAACCTCATCCAGGTTATTAGCTGACATCAGGTGTACTTTCTTGGCGTACATAAACTCGTCGTTAGTATCAGGCGTAAGAGTGCCTATCTCCAACACCCATACATGCTCTCCATGCTCGCTTTTCTCAACAACGTAGCGTAGAGTGATGTTGAACTTCGCAATCTTCGTAAGATTCAGACTATGTCTAACCCAAAATTCGGCCATATTTCAGACCTCTTATGAACTAAAATCGATCTGATTGGCAATACTCATAATTCCCCAACGAACAACACTATCCACATCGTAATGATAAGGCGCTGGAACGGCGTCAGGATCGCCAAGTCTTAACAGCTGCACTTTGGAAACACTAGCATCATAATTATTACCAATACCAGCAAAACCATTAGTACCTACAGTAGGCACAGTAAATACAGTTCCACTGATTGCTAAAACCGGGGTGTAATCGGTAGTAGATCCGTTAGTAACCGCGATACAATCACCAGCAGTGAATCCAGTAGCAGAAGTTACATAGAGGCTGGCTGCACCAGCGGTGTAATTAACAGCCACCAAAGTCTCTTTAACAGCTGTACCTGCTAGAGTTTCACTATCGGTACCCAAGTCGAAACCAAGGATATCAAACAGAGTATCAGCACCAGACGCAGTAACTTGAACCGCAGATTTGTAAGTACCAGTGTAAGAAGATGAGAAATTACCAGAAATTACGTAGAACTTATTATCTTTGTAGTTTACAGACGCATTCTTATAGGCTAAGGCATCGTCCGAACCAAAGATACCACTCTGTGTGGTAGGCAGCTCTCTAATCTTACCTTCCAGTTCTTCAGCCAAACTATCACCACCATACACACCTTCAGTAAGCTGTACGTAATAAGGAGACGCGCTAGAATCAATCTGGATGCCAAGTGTTTTAGCACCCGAAGAAACAACATAAGGCCCGGTCACCAGACCAGAGCTCTTGAACCAACCACTTCTTATGTCCTGAACATAAATGTCTTGAATGGCAGTTCTATCAGTGTTGTTGCTATAAGCGGTAGTAATAAAAGACATTACCCACTGCTCATCACCCTCATAACCAATTGGAACTACTGTCAACTGGTCTACTGTTACAGTTTTTCCATTGTCAGGGTAATTAACTAAATCATAAACCGTCACGTTTGTAGCCATTTTTTAACTCCTCCTCTTAAATGTAGAAATACCTTGTACCAACAACAGTACCACTTGCGGTACCGTTATAATAAGGACAATTAGGATCGACACAAAGCCATCCATATTTTGAACCACGACTATATCTTATCATTATTCCACTCGTAGCTGTATGATCAGCTGCTTCACCAGACACATCAATAGCCATCCAATAAGTAGGGCTATTTCTGTTACCATCTCTTACAAACGGAAAATCAGTTTCAGTAGAATAAGGACATTTGATATTATAATAATGAAAATCTTCCAAGCCTACCCAATCCATTCCGGGCTGGGATCTTACCAGATCGATGTCTATTACATCTTCAATGCACGCCCCAACTATGTATTGAGCTAGATTACCACTAATGGTGGTTCCATATCTATTCTCCCAACTGACACTAGCTTTTTCGACTGGATTTCTTGGCATAATAACCTCTAAAATTTATACAATTCGCCATCAGCTCTTACAAGAAATGATGGATACATTAAAAAAAACTGATGCTTTTCAGGCACATGATTCTTTGTATCTACAACTACGTAATCATCGTCTTTTAATTTAGGCACCGAATTAACATACTTATTTTCTAAAGTAACGTTGGACAAGTAAATTTTGTCTGGTGTTTGCCTTACCCCGTCCCAATAAAAAGCGGCTGTGTAAAAATCATTAGTGAACACTTTATATTGATTTGAAAAGTCGATTCTGATGTAGTCCTTTTGATTCATCTGCTCGACTTCCTTAACCGCCGGGCCGCTTAAATAGCATCCTTCAAACCTAGCGATTCCATCTTGCTCATAAAGAACCTTATCCCAATGAATCTCTAGTCTGTACTTTTCCGAAATCCTAAAACTTCCCATATAAACCTCCTTATGCCATATACAATGGTTGGTGCGGCACAGTGGCACTGGATCTACCAGTTCTTCCACCGGCTTCTAATAACGCTCCACCAATTCTATCAATTATACCCAAACTAATTTCGTCAGCATTTCCTAAACCAGGAAAACCAGCACTCACGCTCCCAGTCTGACCGGTGACTACATGAGTGTTTTCAGGAGACAAAAATCTAACTCCTAAATCAGTAGTTCCATTTCCTACATCACCCGATCTACTACCTTCAGTAACCCCTTGAAGAACATACGTAGGCACACCAATTAAAATAAAATATGCTGAGGGAAGTGTGCCATAATCTTGTGGATTAACCCATTTCTGAAAAGACCAGGATTCAGTACCGAATCCAGTAGGATCCTCTTTAGCATAAGAATAGCTATTAATATACATTACCTCATCAATACTAATAGATTCTCCAGGCCCACAAGCCGAGGCGCTAAACCTTATTCTTTTCGTAGCAGTGCTGTTCGCACAGCTAGTAGCTGGTTGTAAAGTTACTGGTATCAACCTGCCAGCATAAGCTGTCAAGCTTATCGAAAGAGTAGCCCCCACTTGAGTTCTATAAGGCGTCCAGTTGCCTAGCTGCCATAGTCTGTTTGGCTGACGATCTATACTCCAGTTGATAGATTGAAAACCATCGATATATCCATCTACTGAAACCGTAGTCATAGTGCCTAAAATTATACTCATCTCAAATTACCTCCTTAAGCCCTCATCTCAGGCTTTTGTTGTCCCTTGCATTGCAAAAATACATTATAATCACAACCATATCTAGTTTCACAAGCCTGACAATTATCTCGTTTGAAAACTTCAAGCCTGGCTTTAATCTGATGTGGTTTCAAATATTTATACCCACCCATTATATCCATAGGGTCTTGCGCCAATACTTTTTTACTAGCCCCGCATCTGCATCCCATTAGCTTACTCTATTTCCTACCCCTTCCATCTGTAATGACCACTGACTCCATCCACCACTTCCTACCATAGGCTGCTGAGAAGCACTCATCAAAACGGTATTGAATCTTACATGACCCCACGTTCTATTAGTGTAACTTTTTTCTAAAGCTTCTCTATCGTTTCTGACCACCGCCAACGAAATTGTGGCTTTACCAGTCTCATCGTAATTTATTGATAGCGATCCGCAATCTATGAATTCAATTTCTTCTATAGCCATGATTGTTCTCCTTAAATACCAGGAATTTGATTTTCATCTATAAATAAAGGTCTTCCAATTATAGTCCCACTAAATATCTGTCTACCATCTTGACTCAAATAAGGAAGCCTTTGAAAACTCGCTTGCGCATATGGAGCACCAATGGATGCGCCCATAAAATCATCTGATTCGGGTAATGTAGTAGTAGCTTCGCATGTGTATACCGCACTTCTTTCCGCACCAAAAGTCTGGGCGATAAAAAATCCAGCTCTATAAGGAACAGCTCCACCAGATCTTAGTTTATAAGAGTAAGTTAAATGTATTGTGCCATCAACATGAAGTGCTGTTATCGCCATTTAAAACCCCCATTAATCAAATGAAAACAAAAATGAATAAGATGTGCTAGGGATATTTGGTGGATTATATTCCCACGCAAAATTCACTAAATAAAGTTTAGATCCAGCAGGTAAAAGGGTAGTTAAAAAACTAACCACCGTTACATCTTTACCATTATCCGGGCCAACTTGAATCGGAGCCCCAGTATAATAAAAATTGTATCCGTCATGATGAAGAGTCCTAGTTATTGGAGTAGTAGGGCCGCTGGAAGCAGACGCGCTAAAAGTATCATATGACGTAGTTTGAGTCATTGTTATTTGCTGTGAAGGCACATCTCCTTCTATATAAGCTTTGTCTTTTCCCCTCGGAATAAAATGAACCTTTAAAACTCCAGTTTCCGAATCACAATCTATCCTCTGATCCCATTCATAACTTACACCAGCTCTACCAGGACAAAGCAAAGTAATGGGAGTTCCATCAGGATTAGTGGGTAAAAGAGAATAGGCAGTAATAGACACGTCTCCTAACGTAGGGCCTTCTAGAACTATCCCACCTTCAGTAACTATAGCCGTCTGATTCGTTTTCAAGGTCGCGGAAATAATTCCCAAATTCGCGAGTTCAGGAAAATTTGCCGCTATTTGACACACGCAAGTAGCCATTAAGTTTCCTCCACAGGCACATCAGCATAATAAGTAGCATACGCCGGGCCGCCTTGATAAATACTGGCGTGATCATGAATAGTCATTGGTTGAAGAACTAAGTACAAAACTGTTGCGCCTTTTATACTGCCAGCAGCACTATATCTGATCACCTGTTTACCACTTTTTTCATGCTTATACTTAATGCATAAATCATTCTCCTCACTAGTGCCTATAAACTTACCAATAGTAGTATACATGACTTCAAAACCGAATCGTTTGTAATCAGTGTTTTCCTGTTTAGTGGTATCATCTGGCACTTTGGCAGGAAATCCAGGTGGCCGACAGACCTCAACAACATCGCCAACATTAGCAGAAAAGAACGATACGTTTTCTCCACGAATCAAAGATTCAGCCAAAGGTTTTGAAGCAGCTTCCGCCATTACTGTCCTCCTGTTCCAGTAGATGCCGACATGTTAATTTTTTCAGCCGACATAACACCAAACGTCTTAATACCGGCTTCTTTAGCCAAGTTAAAAGGCTTGAATGCTGGAGGAGTATCCACCGCATAAGTTCCTAACAAACCTTTTATAGCCAATTTCTGAGGCGTGTAGATCTTATTCTTAAAACGTTGCCTTGCTGGAGTGTTCTGTCTAACCACATTATTTACCACGCCCCATCTTTCGATAGGTCTACTACCATCCATATAAGTTTTCATTCGCCTAGTTATTTTCTGCCCCTCCAAAACCGACAACACATCTTTACCACTAATAGAAAGCATAACCTTTGAAGCGTCGCTTCTAATAGGGCTTACCACTATCTCATGAATCCAACCCGTAAAAACAGTATTGTTTGCGGTTGGCGTGCCTGCTTTTATAACAATCTTTTTATGCAAAATAGTGCCAGTCTCAACAAATGTGTGATCCACCTTTACACTGGCACTGAAGGTAGAAATAGGCTGACCTCTACGCTTATTCACGCTAAATGAAATCACGTCCGGAGTCCTAACTGTATAGGTTCCAAACGAAATTTCTGATCTAACTCGCTGCTGCGTTAACGTAGCCATTGAAACTCTCCTTATCGTGTAACAGGGTTGTTGTGGACTGTTACTTTTACTCTATCCCCCACCTCTAAAATTTCGGGAGATGCGTTTATACAACTCATGCTTCCATATCGTGGTATACTAACAGAGCACGACGAGCTGTCTGGAGTTACAGATACCACATAACCTTCTAACTGAACTTGTTCCGTCTGATTCTGATATAATGCCTGTTCCCAACTCTGTAATCCTTGCCATATCGGGCCTGTTTGAACTGAGATCACATATTGACTACTATCCTGATAAGAGTGCGATATAGAATTCACTATCTTACCCTGATAACTTTGGCCTAACTCAACTCTGGAATTAGGACTACAAATATAGGTAGTTACTTCTTCAGATTGTTGTTGCACACTCCATATCTCTTGAGAAACTGTTTGAACACCATCTTCATCCAGAAAAGGTAACGTAAGCTGAATATCAGTGCCCTCTAAAGAATCTATAGTCCTCTGAAAATCTGTTTGTGATAAATCCTGAACCGTAGTAGGATCTTGATCTGGTATAGTTTTTGATTGGTCTAATAGTATACCATTTCTAGCCATTGGAGCCGGTCTATTAGTAATTACCACCGCATAAACATTAATAGCAATCGTGTTTAAATTAGCGGAAGTAGCTTGATCATCCATATCATAAACAGCGACACAAGGATTATCCCACTCATATTGAATAACTATTCTATTAACAACATATCCTGAGCCACCATCGCCGATAGGGAAAATTAAAACATTATTAAGTTTATCCGACGCTATTTTTGTGCCATCTCGTAAATAACCAGGACAGGGGGGAACTGGTTTAACATAATCATTCCAACCAGCTGGTAATAAGGTTAGCACAACTTTAGGATCATTCTGATAGATACAACTACAGCTTATTTTACAGTTTACCTTATTGCCGACGTCACCGAATTTACCTTCCCAAGATGGACTAATATTAGAAGCAAAAATAATTTTATGACCTTGACCTTCTTTAACAACTATAAAATCATCACCTTGAGACAATTGAAATGGTTCTGATTTAATGGAATCAACAGTAACTAAAAACTGAACATCTGCACTTTTTTCTACTTTCTTAGTCCCCAAATCAATTACTTCGTATGGTTGAATCGATGTCAATTGATAACCATAAATGTAAACACCCTTCACCCCTAAAAATTTTTTACTATCGCTACCTGGTATGAAAAAACCATATTCGGCGCCCGCTCCTACATCAGTTTCGCCTACGCAAAGCTGAGCTGTATAGGCGTTTCCTGAAATCCATGTTTTAGCTTTTAACTTACCAAAGCTATCAAACTTTTCAAATCGAGTAGTGGTGTTTCTGAAATCAACTTGAGTTATTCCCTCTTTATAGAATGGAATAGAAACACTATAAAAAGTCTCCACCAATTGTTCGAATTTTTTAGGATCAGCTATATTCTCGGTCTGCATTGCAGTGAAAGCAGAAGAAGAACTACCAACTCCTAAGAAAGGTTTTTCGTATTCTAAGTATCCTTCTTTAGCATAGTTACATTGCTCGGGGCCCAAAAAATCTGTCCAGGCCCAAGCCATCGGTAATCCTTTATTTTCATATTTATAGATATCATCGGAATATTTATCACCTAAAAGAAACAAACTGCCTAAGTCTTTAACGGTTCTTTTAGGAGGGGGATCATAACCAGTGATTATAACGTTATCGCAAGGCTGCCTAAACACAGAAGATCTAAAGGAATACCACACATTCAGGTCAGCATTCCCATTACCAATCTCCTTAAAACTTACTGTACCATCTCCATTAGCGTAGCATTCTACCAGCTTATTGTTTTTCAACTCCTCCGCCAGAGACAACTGAACCATCTGCATAGAGTCCTTGCTCATGATATCATACCCAGGTAAGCTACCGCCATACTGCCTACTAAACACATCTAAACTTAACCCAAACATATTGGTTATGATATCAACCGCCAACGAAGGGTCGCCCTGCAAAGGAGTAGAAGGAAAATCTCTATCCAGAGTATTAGTTGCTACCCACTTCTCCGCGTAACCATCCCACGGTACAAACGTCTGAGTATCATATGAGGTACTTAAAGGCATTAAATTTCCCCCTACTTAATATCCACTCTGTTAGACAGAGCGAACAATCTATCAAACGTATCATTCAATGAACTCTTTAAAACATCAACATCGGCTTTAACCATAGCCAATTCTGAATCCGATTGAGCATGTTCAGATCTCAACTCAGCGTATAAATCATGAAGTCTAGTTTCCAAATAAGACCTTTCTTGAGTATCATCTATTGGCTTCTCAGACTTGTTATAGAACTCAGATTCCAGCCCTGTTACTTTTTCTTCCAACGACTCCAAAGATTTAGATACGTCCTCTACATTTATTAAGGTTAGTTGATCAGTCAATTCAGTAAGTTTACTATCTTGCTCTACAGATCTAGTGTCGTATTGATCTAATTTATCTTTTATCTCAGACATGAATTCATCCAGCTTATTGCTTTCTTCTGCGCCGACACCAGCGCCCTTCAAGTTAACTGACTCAAGAGCAGTTCTTAAAGAATCACTCAATTCATCTACATTAGCAATTCTGACTTCTTCTACTTGAAGTTTCACAGCATTCAATTCTTCAACTAGATTAGTTGTATCAACAGAAACGGTATCAGTGTCAAGTTTAACAGTGTTATCTTCTAGAACAGCTTTTACTTCCACACCAGCCAAAGCTTGTGCTATTTGTCTTCCTATCTCTGCACCAGCGTTTAGCATCTCAGTAGCCAAATTACCCATAGGCTGATTGTATTGCTCAGGAATTACTGCCTCGCCTTTGTGAAGCATAGCCACTTGATCATTAGGCACGTAAGGAGTTCCTACAGCATAGGAAGGAATCAATCCACCAGTTCTATAAGTTATGCCCAAACTCTTCTTAAATTTTAAACCTATTCCTTGGGCCATTTCCGTTGGTGTATGGAACGCTGAAGCGAAACCCTCTGCTAAAAACTCTGAGAGATTTCTCTTACCATATTTACTAGTAGCCAAAGATTTTAATTGTTCTCCAAATTTGCGACCGCCCTTACCTGGAGCCATGTTAGCTTCTTCTTTGATTCCTGCCAGATTTTTAATAGGATGACCCATCTCATGAGTAGTTATATATTTGTAAGCGTCTTCCACAGCCTTGTCTTTTGGCATAGGTGAGAAATGGCCCTTCAACATCTTTTCCAAAAAGGTTTGCCTAAATGCATCTGGATCTTTAAATATCGATTTATTAAAATCAATCCATCCTTCAGAAGCTCTTCCAGCCACGTTTGATTCTAAAGCATTAGAAACCCTAAATCCTTTTATATCAAATCGCTTAGTTCCGGCTGTTTCTATAACTTCTTTAGCTTGATCAAAAATATCTTTGACAGCAGTGGCGGCCTTAGCCATTCCTTTAGTACCACCAGTCGCATACGCTATTGCTTCGGTAAAAGATCCCGAATCTATATCAAAATCTTTTCCTATGTGCATTTTCTTTCTAAAATCATAAAAATCTTGCACTATTGGGGATAAAAGTTTTTTGGCTTCTGTTAATCTAGCAGCATATTCTTCGGGTAAATTAGCTACAGCGGCTCCTTGAGTGGTTTTTAAAACTAGATTTTCATTAACCGCCGCGCGTCTGGCACCTCTACCACCTAACTCCTGAGCCACATCCTCCCCAAGAAAATCAACCATCTTTTTCATAAATCTAGGGCTCAACGGTTCGTCGATATTCATAATATCGGTTTTACCAGTACCTTTAAGCGGACTTATGTATTCCTCGTCAAGAATCCTAAGAGCACCGGTTTTATCCCTACCGAGATTACTTTCAGTAGCATCAGCCCAGAAGTATCCCCGGCTCTCCATTTGACCACGCATTGCCTGGACATCAGCTGGATGAATATTACCAGTAGTTAGGCGTTGATATTCAGCTAATGAGATCAATCCCCTTCCTTTATCTGTTTTTAAAGCCATGGATGAAAGAGTTGGATTCACTTCTGGAATATTTGGAGCATTAGGTGTGGGCCCAAATCTTACTTTCAAAACTTTAGTTGGATCTTTACTAGCAAATGTGAGAGCAGTAGAACCAGGCTCATTGATTATTCCTGTGGCATCGCCTAGCTTATTAATAAAAGCTATTTTGTCTCTCTCATTCTGTATTCCTGATATACTGGCCTCTAAGTATTTTCGCACAGCGGTACCTGCGGTTTCACCCTTACCTTGTTCGATAAGACGCATAACCATATCCACGGTATCGCCTCTAACTTGATTTAACGGAGCACCGGCTGGAAAATGCGACACACCCGATCCCCAAGCCCTAAGCGCCTTCGGCTGAGTAGTCTTATCTACAACCTGTTGCATAATTTTTGTTGATTCTCCGAAAACTGATCCTCTCACATCTTGAACTTTATCTACGACCTTGATAGCCGCTTGACCCAGTTTACCAAGAGTTCCAGCTTCCCTAGCTTTTTGAAGCATACCCATCATTCCCTTAGCAGTCGTAACAGCAGAAACGGTAGTACCAAATATATTAGCACCTTGAGTTTCCTCAATATCTTTAGCCAACGCGTCCCATACTTTACCGCCAGTTGCACCAATACCTTGTTGTTCCACTGCCAGGATTGTATCAGCTACACCTTTCACAATACTTCCAGCTAAGTTATATGTATCTTTTCCTATATCACCAGAAAGCAATGATCTAGTTATCTTTTCGGCGGTTCCCATACCTTCGCCCATAAGAGCTTTACCAAGACCTACGGCCCAACCAAGCGCAGAGGTACCAAAGAAACCAGCAGTCTTTCCAGCGAATTTTAAGTAATCACCTTGTTCATAATCTTGCCAAGCACCTTCTCCCAAAGTATCTCGAACAGCTCTGAGTTCCTTTTGAGTTAGGTCAGCTTGCTCATTAAACCAGTCGCTCAAATAGAAGTCGCCAGCGTTTTCTTTCTTATAAGCGCCGAGAACATCATCGCCTTCAGCTAGTCTTGGAATTGCTCCACCAGCCCTATAAGCAGGCACACGACCAGCGGCATTCATATAATCAAGAACACCATATCCAATTGATTTTGAAGCTTGGGCATTCAATACGTATTCACCAGGACTAGCCATTATGGGTAATCTATCTTCTGTTGAACCACCAGCACCGTACAACCTGCCACCCTGAGCAAAACCCATCTTCTTAAGAGCATCTTTATTAATGAAATTAGCAAACTCTGTAAGAGTCTGAATATCATCAGAGCCAAGCTTATTCAAACCTTTTTTCTTTAGATTTTTAACTACCCCTCTTATACTATCTGGCAGATCTTTAATACCCGTATCGGATAGATACTTAAAATTAGCAATGATACTTTGAACGTCTTTACCGATAACCGAGGCACCTTGAAGAACAGATTCCATGGATTCTAACTTACGCATATTCTGTGCTTCGGCCATCATTCTTTCAACACTATTTCTGGCAGATAAAATTCTAGCGAATTCAGGAGTCTTCGCGACTTCAGCGAAAAGTTCTCCACCTATTTCACCTTTAAGTGCTAACAACTCATCAAAGTTAGTAGGCACTTTCTTACCAATACGGGTCAATGCTTCGGCAGCCCCAAGACCTTTTCTACCACCTTTACCTATTAAATTCAACATATTTTCTATAGGACTAGTTATATCACCAGCGCCAGGAAATCTCTTTCCCACACTACTAGCTACTTTACTACCAAGTGATGTTATTCTTAACGCAGCTTCAGCCACTGCTTTTGGAGTTTTAGCGCCTTTAGTTTGTTTAATCGCAGCAACAATATTTTCAGCACCTACATCATCTAACAAGCCTTTAAAAGATTTTAACATCGCAAGTTCTTTCGAAAACTTGCCTGTGCCTATTTTGGCTTCCAGCATATCATAAATATACTTAATATCTTCTGTCGGAATGTTTGATAAATCAGGAATCTTACCCTTCTTCAAATCTTCAACTATTTTTTTAGCCTCTCTGGCATATCGAGTCGCCTTACCACTAGCAAAAACATCCGCTACTTTAAGACCAGGTCGTAGTATGCTAGACAGTCTTTCTCCACCCATCTTACCTATAACTTTTTGAATATTCTCAGCACCTATGGTATTATAAGCTCCTTTAGCTAACTGCATAATACCAGAAAGAGTCTGACCTACATCCCCCTTGCCTTTGAAGATCTTACCAGCGCCCATCAACATATCCTTTGTGTCTTTAGCGCTCTTTAACTTATTAAAAACATTTTTAGCTTTAGTAGATACGGTCTCTGATGATTTAGTACCCACCTCTGATAATTTTTTAGCTTCTGTAGCTACTTTCTCAGCTTGAGCAGCGGCTGCTTTTTGTTTAGCCTCTTTTAGAGCTTTAAGATCTTCCCACATCTTTGGAAGTTCTTCTTTAATATATTGAGAGGAGGTTTTAACTTCAGTAGCTTTTAAAGTTTCACTTATGCCTTTAACAGTACTAGCAATCTTAGACGCTGGTGGAGGTAAAAGTAAAGGCTGTTTAGGAGCTCCTAAAGGTATAACTCCTTCGCCTCTTACCGTACCAGGAATAGAAATTGGACGAGGTCTTGTCCTGACCGCTGGTAAAAGATTTGTAGTAATAGCTTTTTCCAAAGGCAGTTCTTCTGGAGCCACGGCGGCTTTAGCCACTTCAGCAGCTTTAGGCATTGTTTGTGGCTGTGGCGCGGCTCTTTCCGCTCTCATTTTCTGAACAGAGTCTTGTAGAAAAGTCTTATACCATCGCTGATCCGCTTGAGCAAAAGCGTCTTCACCAAAAACTCTTACGTAATTCTCCATATACTTTCTCTTGGCTATCTCAGCTTTGCCAGTTTCAACTACTTTCTTGAGTTCTTTTTGTTCTTTAGCACCGGCATATACGCGTTTCTCAGCGGCTTCTAAAGTCTTTTTAACTACATTTTCTTTAGACATAGCAGCCATTTCTTGAGCTGTTTTTTCAACGGCTGCAAATTGTTTACCAGGCTTGGCTCCTTTAAGCCCAGGAACCATCATATACGGTACTGAACCAAGCAAATCTGTAAAAGCCCCCATATCTCCAGCGGCTGTTATACCCGGAATGGACATCAAGCTTTCAGCCAATACACTTTGTCTTTCGCCCATTCTAGCCGTAGTTCCCCAAAAATCATCCTGTAAATCGTAATTAAACTTATTCCAACTTTCCCAGGCATCAGCAACACCGACGCCAATACGTTTAGCTTTTGGTATAGCTCTGCGAGGACTGATAAATTCTGTAAGCCCTTGCGCTATACTAAAGAAGGATCCTAAAGATTTAAAAATAGCTTCCTCAACACCAGCGCCTGTAGCGGTTAAGTGCTCAGTTAAACTATCCGACAATGATCGTTCGCCAGTTTCTGCTAATCTCGCAAGTGCTTCTTTTCTCGATTTCTCAAAATCTGAGCCACCAGCTTTAAGTACATCTGCAAATGCTTTGGACGCTAAATAAGGGGTATCCATTATTTTAGCCAAGAAAGGCTGATTTTTAACTTTCTGAATTTCAGCCATTTCTTTACTCGGCGCAGTTCCGCCCCAAAGATCCATAGCCTCAGCCACATCTTCGTCATACATCTTCTTTCGTATGGTTTCCATGGCTTCATCAAGCGCCTTGGTTTTCTCATAAGCCCTGTCAGCAACACCACCAGTCAAAGCAGCTGGTATACCTTTCTTCTTAGGCTCGCCACCATAAACGTCGGCCACCTCTGAAAAAGCAACTCCGGACATACGACGTACATGTTCCAGAATATTGGCTGCGCTTACTTCTTCCCCGGATTCTCCTACACCTCTATATTGTGACAAATTAGTATAACTACGCGGGCCTAATTGATACCATCCTAAAGCCGATAACCACTCAGCCTTCTCTTCATCATCTCTAAATCCACCAGATTTCGGAATCACCCCGCCGCCAGCAAAACCAGGAAGCTTACCATGAGTATTCATAAAATCAAGAGCAGGTAAACCAATCCTATTGGTAGAAGCGGCGTTCATCACATACTCACCAGGACTGGCGCGCATAAGAACACGATCTTCCTTAGGCCCACCAGGCCCACTTATCATTCCACCAGACGCTTCTTCTATACCAAATAAACCTTTGATAGTATCCCAAATACTAGTCCCAGCAGCCCCACCACCAGCGGGGGCGGCATATTGATCAACATATCTAGTCTCATCAGGCCCAAAATATCTATCAGCAGGTTGGCCTTTACCAATACCAGCAGCCATGTTAGCTATGTTGGAATTAATTGATTGTAGCAAACTTAAATTTCCAAGAAGGCTGGTCTGTTTATTAAGAGCTTCCAATACTGGGCCTTGAGTAATATCAGGAATCATACCCTTTATTTTACCCAACCAATCTTCAACAGGAAATCCTTGATAAGTACCTTTATATTCAGGATATTGCGATTCTTCTTTTATTCGCATCATATCCGTTTCTAAAGTTGATTTTAATTCACTCAACAAAGCGGTGTACTTGCTTAACAATTCTGGACTAGGCTGAGGTTTAGCTTCTTCTTCTACCCGAGCTTCCTCAAGTCTGCGATACATCTGCTCACCAGTACGACGCTGCATTTGTAATTTTTGATTTCTCAAATTCTGATCATAGATCTGAGCTTCTTGTTCTTGCTTTGACAAACGCATAGCTACATCACGAGCAGGTACTGGCTTACCCTGGGCATTAGCATACATAGAAATTATTTCCTGCTCAGCCCTTGTCATCTTATACATCTGCTCTTTAGGCACATTCATCTCTGCCATTTCGTATGTAGGCCATTGAGGAGCCTTTGGATGTTGACCACCCAACATTTTATCCCACTCAGTAGGATTCAAGAAAGTTCTTTCTTCTATCTTTAGACTACGTCCTAATTCATCCAACCCCATAACCACATTCTTAAATGAAATAGCTTCGGTCACTACATTCATATCTTTCAGATTTGTGGTCAATCCTTCAAGGGCTTTGCTAGATCCCATCATTGTGGTTTCTAAACTAGCCAAGTTCTGTCTGACATTGGTGGTGTCTAATCCTCTCTTCTTATAGTCCTCCAACCTTTCGGTCTCCAAGACAATAGATCTAGAAACACTTTCCATATTAGCTATTTCAGCGTTTCTAGCGGCATTCAGCATACCATACATCTCTATTACTTTTTTACCTTCTTTAGATGATTCTAAATACAGCTGTTCAGTAACAGGTAGTTTGTAGGCAGGTGCGCCAGCCTCAATCGGTCTAATACCAGGAGCTCCGGCTCCAGCTAAAGGCTGCGCATACAGACGGCTAGTCATCATTTTAGATTCTTCAGCGATTACCTCAGCTCTACGAGTTTCCATTTCGGAAGCCATAGCAGCCGCATCACGGAATTTCTGCATACTATCAGTAAAATTGGCCAGTGTATTGGCAGCTTCTTCGGCCTCGGCTTTGGATTCTCCCAAGCGAGTATTAAGCATCTCCAATTTAACGGATACTTCCTCTATAGGCTGACCTAAATCTACGCGTCTAGCCATTTCAGCTTCAAGATCGCTTCTATCACCGATCAATTTGTTGTAATCTTCAGTCTTATGAGCTGAAGTTTCGGCAATTTTGTTATAATCTGCAAATAAGTTCTTATTTTCACTAAAAGCTCTTTGTAGAGGATCTAAATCTCTAGCAAGTTTTGCTCCAAAATTTAACTGACCGCCAAACGCACCAGTAGCCCTCTGAATACCCACACCAGTGGGTAGAGCAGCCTTAGCTTCAGCCACGGCTATAGACTTGTTCAAAGCAGCCGATTCATTCATTGCGTTTATTCTCAAACGCTCGGCGTATTCAGCCTTGTACAAAACTTTTGTAGCTTCTTCTATAGTCTTATTGACTTCAGTTATTCTGTTTCTAACATTGTCAGCCTCTTTCTGCAATACTTCAAGATTCTTCTTTTCTTCCTCAGTTATATCTTTACCACGAGCAGACTCTATAGTAGTAGTTATATCACTGTATCTCTTAACAAGAGCGGCTCTTTCTTCCATAGATTTCTTGTGAGAATCCATGGCCTCACGAATATCTTTAAAGCCAAATAGCTTCTCGGCCTGCTTAGGCGCAACCAACGGCTTCTTATTAAATAAACTGTCTACAAAACCCTGCCAGCCAATATACTTAAATCTAGAAGACTCTGCCTTACCACCGCCCAGCGCTGGATTCTTAGCATATAAACTTTCCATACTGGTTAATTCAGTGGCTTGTTTACCAAACTCCACAGCTGGAACGGTCAATCCTTTTAGAGCGCCCATCATAGGAGCAACCACAGACTCCTCAAACGTACGAGCTATGTTAGCAGAACGGATAGCGTCAACCATTTGCTCTGTCTCTCTGGTAAGTTGTTCTGCGAATTCCATTCGTGCAGCAATCTTACTGGCTTCCATCAATTTTTTGTTAGAGTCATCTAGACTATCTGTATAAGTTTTCTGTATCTCATTCAGTTTTTCTTGAGCTTTTACTTGAGCTTCATCAGTATTAGCAGCTCTCTGAACTTGTTCGGTCTGCTCATCTCTAACCCGCTTGGCAATAGCCACCTGTTCACGATAATCGCTTATGGCTTTACCAACAGTATCAGGATACTTCTCTATGATCTTATTCAAAGCATCTTGTTGTTTATCAGCTCTATCAGTCAATTCATTTTTGATGGCTTTTGGACGCATTTTTTCTTCTACATAACCGGTCGCGCCCATAGCTAAAGCAGCCGCAGCTATCTTAGCCAGAGGATTAACTTCAACACCTCTTCTCTTCAAATAATCTTTTCTAATAACATCTACGTTTGATATTATGGCATCGGTTTCATCTTTACGAGCGCTTTGATCTTCCTTCATACTTCCATGCATAGACTTACTAAAATCTTGAGTGTTCTTTTCTATATCATCAAGTTTAGAATAAACGCCATGAAGAATACCGGTTTGTTGCTCATTCTCATTCAAGATCTTTTCTTGCTCAGAAGCTTGATCTCTTTGAGCTCCGCCCTCTTTACTATCAATTATGGCTTTGGCTATTTTCTCACGTAGACTCTTTACAGAAGTATCAGAAATATTGGCTTCTTTGCCGAGTTTCTTAGTAGACGCATCTAGTTCTTCTTGAGTCATAGTTTGACCAGACTTAAGAGCGTCTTCGGTTTTCTTTAATTCGTCTTCAAGACCCTTGTCGCCAAAAGCCGCACGAGCGGTATAATAACCTTTCCATGCGGTGCCTTTAATTCCAGAATCACTTACTCTACTGGCGGCTTCCTTTACTTTAGCTTCCAGTTTTGACAAAGTCTCTGGCATCTTCTCACCAGTTATCTGAGACCATAGTTTCCAAGCTAAAATAGAACCACCGACAAGACCACCGAAAATCCTAAGCTCCTTATCGCTCATGCCTAATGCCTTAGCAAATTCTTGTGATGCCAAAGCAATAGGAGCCAGCATTTCACGAGTAGCTTTCTCGCTTATTTCTTTTTCTTTTTCTTCTCTTTGTTTAAGTAATTCACTCATCTTACTGGAAACGTCAGAGGTATCTTTGCCGCTTTTTTCATACTCTTTCTTTTGAGCATCAAGAACATCAATTTGATTATCTAAATCTTTAAGCTGACGAGTAGCTGTAACTTTACCGAAATGACTAAATACACTATAAGCAGCCAGTAATTTATTGATATCTTTGTTATTGACAATCTGAGCATTCTTTTGTGATTCTTGTAGATTCAATAAATCTTGGAACTCTCTACCTTTAGTAATACCGGGCTGAGCTCTTTCCATAGCCTTCGCAAAAACTTCTGGACTAGCGTTACCAAGTGATCTCTTAATAAATTCTTGAGTAGTAAAACTCTTGTCCCCGAAAACCTCAATATTGTCAGCTACGGATTTCAACGCGGCGTTAGGGCCATACTTACCAATCATCTCACTAACAACCATATCCATGGCTTTATCAATACCGGCGACTGTCTTCATGTCATTCTTAGCTACGTACTTATCACGCTTATCTTGTAAACTCTCTAGTTTTTCGGTATACTCATCCACAGAAATAGGAGCTCGACCAAAAGGCCCAGTCACCTTAGCCATTTTTTCTACGGTTGGCATTTCACCAAATTTTTCAAGCAGCTGATCTAACCTATCTACAGTATCACCAGTATTGGTTGTTACATTTTGCAGCTCACTTAGCTGCATACCAGCAGCTTTATCACCGGTCTTAACTACATTCTCCATATATCTCTGCATATCTTCTGGAGCTATCTGCACCCCAAAAGCCTTAGCAGTAGTCGCTATTTCATCTATAGCTATTCTAGTCTTAGCAATGCTTTGTAGACCCGACGCCAGAGACTCTCTACGAATACCCTCTTCTCTTATAGATTTATTTAGATTAGTAAACGTTCTCTGATTTTCTGGAGCACCTTTCTCTCTGTACAACATTCTCTGCTGAGGATTCAATTCAGCGTAGCGTCTAACCCCAAAATCTAACTGACCAAGCTCAGGTGCAACTCCAGCTAAATAACCACTGGTTTGAACCATATACTTCATCCTAATACGTTCAGCCTCGGTATTCTCTTTAAGAACTCTTTCGCCTTCTGATAGAGACTTAGTTAGATCTATAATGGCCGCATTGAACTGCAACACCAATTGATTGTTTTTAAGTAAATCTTGCTGCTTCATTAAATCTTCTCTTTGCGCCTTAGCTATTTCAGGTACACCAATTTCCGTTTCCTTGTTGGCAAATTGTTTTACAGATAAGTTATATTTCTCCATTGGAGTAATATAATTTTCTTCAATCCATTTATCCCATCCAGTTTGAAATTTAGATTCCCCAAAACCCTTGCCAGGAGTAAAGCCCTTGGTTGATTGAAGTAATAAATTAGTAGGTATTTCAGAAAAAAATCTTGGGCCAAGATCAAAATCTTTCTTAAAAGTCTTTTGCTTTAATCCGCGCAAACCTGCACCTGCACCAGTTAAAGATTCATGTAACACATCAATATTTTCCATTAACTTATCGGATATAGCTTTGGCCGGGAATATACCATCGACAAATTGAGATACATCAGTAAATGGTTTTTCTACCATCCTCATTAATTCTTTATCAAAATAAGTGACGAACCATTCCGTAACTCCATCCGTAGTTTTCTTCATACTCAAAACGGCTTGATCTCCAGCAACATTAAATCTCCAAGCCATTTCTTGCCAAGCTCTACCAAAAGTACTACCAGAGCCAAACGCTTGAGCAAACTCTTTAGTATTAGCTTCCGATGTAGTAAGACTCTTCATCAACTTAGTATTAAAAATTACTATATCGCCAGCAAACGCTTCGCCTTGACGTTTGATAGACCCACGCTGTTCCGCTAATCCTTTGGTCAGTGGGCCAGCCACATCTAGCATCTTCTCTGGAAAGGTTCTTTTCATTACTTCGCCGCCAAGAATATCTTTCCAATCCCACTTTACTTTACCTACCTGTAGTTTAGGTTCAAACTTGGCCATTAATTCAAAACCTTTTTGTAGATCTTCTCTACCCAACATATTGGCGATTTGATCAGGGGTCATCCCTTCGGTAGGCACTTCTGATAACATTTTCTTGAATTCATCATAATTGGATTTAAATGAATCTCTAGCTTGCTTTAGTTGATCCTTTACCGTACCTATTTCTTTATCAAATGCAGTGGTCAGAGGATATTTAGCTCTCAAAGAAAGCAGATCATTCATACGTTCAGTAGTATCTTCTAATTCTTTTGCGGGTTCAACTTTTATCGACTTAGCCAGTATCTCACCAACAACTGGGATCTCTTTCAAAAATGTTTTCAACTCTTTCTTGAAAGTAGCCATTCCAGTAGTTTTGGTTAAGTCTTCTATAAACTTAGATACAGTGCCCAGCTGGGTCTCTGCCATTTCCCCAAGCTTAGAACTCTCTAAAACTTTCACATAGCTTTTCAAATTATCGGTTGATTTTAACACAGCGTTGCCGAACTGATCATAGCTTCCGACTAAATCGATGTTAGCGTCAGCAAGTTTATTGGCCAAATCAGTTGCGTCAGAATAAACACCCGCCATCTCATGCAGTGGACTTACGTATTCTTCTCTGTCTAATTGAGCGGCTTTAGTAGCAGGCTCTTGGCTTTTCTGTACCTTATCGTAATTTCTTTGCAGTTTGTCATAGGCTTTTCCAATACTACGAATACCAGCCAACTCTTCAGTTTGCTTCATTCTCAAATCACCAGTAGATTGATGATAATCGGCAGCCGACTTAGTGAGCCTATTGAATCCATCGTACAAACTACCAAGTAGTGGCTTCAATACTAAGAATGACGCGGTCATTGGGCCTAAAGATCCAACTAGACCAGTATTAGTCTGAGTCAATTTAGCCATTTGTTGAGCGGTCAGCCCTAGACCTTTAGCCATCTGATCGAATACAAATCCACCCATTTCAGAGGCAGTACCTAAACCACCCACCAATGTAGTAATAAAAGAAGCTAGTGGGCCACCTTTCAATAATGCAGCCGCTTTTCCACCAAAAGCCACACCGAATAACTTGTCGCCCAGGGTGTCAAAGAAATCACTTACAGCATCCGTTCCTTTTGCACCACTTTGAACTATATCAGTTAAAAAACTATTCCAAGATTGTCCAGCTCTCGTTAATAGATAAGCAACTTTACCTAGAGAACTTTCCATCTCTCGCACATCAAGAGCTTCTGTAACATTTTTCAAGCCTTCGGTATTAATGCCCTCAGTGTATTTACTTAAATCCCAATTTCCTAGCTTAGTACCGAACACTTCAAATAATCCAGTTTTTAATTCTTTAGTCAAACTGCCAAAGAATCCACCAAAAGCACCTTTACCAGATGTAAAAGTTTCCTCGAAGAAATCAAAAATCTTAGAGCCTTGACTAATGGCTGTAAACAAAGCAGCTATCCCAGCTGTAGCAGCCTTAGCCCAGTTTGGTATGTTGGTCAGCATTTCAATAAAAACTTTTAACGCATCCAGACCAGTCTTGGCTATCGGTAAGAAAGCCTTTCCAAACTGAGTCTGAAGTTCTGCATAAGTAGCTCTTACTTGCTGCAGCTTTTTAGCATAGGTGTCCATAACTATGGCATTACGTCTTTCAGCAGCACCCATAGAATTCATACTGTGACCAACAGTTTCAAGAACGTCAGCCCAGTGCTCCATCAAAATGATTACACTGTTGTAGTGACGAATACCACCGATAGCTTGAGCTATGTTAATACGCTGAGCATCACTTAAAGTTCCCCACTTCCCGGCCAACTCGTCAAAAATATCAAAAGCTGATCTCAACTCACCAGTAGGTAGTAAGGTTTCTACACCCACCTCACCCAGGGCTTTAGGAGCCTTTTCAGTTCTTATTCTCTGGAACATAAATCTTAATGAAGTACCGACCTCTTTTCCAGTCTGACGAGTAGTTTCACCTATACCTGTGATCAAAGCATTTAACTGATCGAAACTTACACCAGACACATCAGCAGCGGCAGCGGCCTTCATAAGACCATTGGCTAAATCAGCGGAAGTAACGGCGTGTAGAGCTTCTACTTCAGTCCATGAATCCAAGAACTTCATAGAAGATTCGCCAGTTCTACCATAAATCTTCATAGCCGCTGTAACAGATTCAGTAGCTTCAGCGGCTTTTAATGTAGTAACATTAGCAGCAAGAGAAGATGTCCTAGTTCTATCCACCACCTCAGATTGTTTTAGACCTTGTTGTGCATAGACTTTCATAGAATCCAATACTTGTCTAACAGGCAGACCAAAATCTTTGGCAAATCCTAAAGCTGATTTAGTAAGATCATCGAAATCAGTTTCAAGTGGATTCATAACCTGACGTAGATTAGCGAGACTCATTTCTACATCAGCTACTGTACTTACTACATCTTGGAAAGCACTAATCAATCCATAAACAGTTTTACTAGCGACTCCCCATCTAATAACACGCCCGAATGCCTGTCCAAATCCTTTTCTTTCTTGAAAGTTTTCTACTAAGTCCTCTTGTTTCTCTTTCAATACACCGAGTTTATCCCCGGTGTCAGTAGTCACTTCACCCAACTTATAAAATTCATGAACTGTATTTGAAATAGTTTGCTTAGTAGATGGATCTACTATCTTGGCTTTATAAGTAAAAGCCTTACCTGTAGGAGCTCCGCCAGATTCTTCAGATTTCTTGAAGAATTCCTTTACTAGCATTTCATTTCGTTTATGCAATAGTTTTTGTGTTTCTGGATCAAGGAAAGTAGGAACACCAGCCATACCCATCTGAGAAGATTGTGGGCCTCCAGTCGGCACATACATCTGTTCCATTTGTTTTAGATATTTGATTGTGTCTTCAACATTTTTACGCAGCTCTTCGGTGTAGTCCTTACCCATATCTCCGAAGCCGCCGATCTGCATTCTATTATAAGACTCAAGACCAGCCCTTAAAGCAGTAATGCCGGAAGTTAATCTATCAAAATCCCAAGCCTTTACAGCCTCCTCACCTTTACGTCTAAACAAATCAGCGTCGTCAAGAATACTGGCTATTCCAGTGTCCTCTCTAGTAAGCATAGAAAAAGCCATTCTAGCTTTTTCAATAGGCTTCATCATCTTGTCAATAGTTTCAGGCTGTAAATCACCTATCATAGCATCAAGAATTGGTTGAAAATCACCAGCTACTCTGCTAGTTCTTTTTACTTCAGCGGCGATCTGACGAGGATTCTTTTTAATACCGACTAACTCAGACAATTCCTCATCAACCATATGATATTTTTTAGCTGGAGAAGTCATTCCCTGAGTATAAATATCGCTGGTCTTACCAAGAGTACGCTTGATGTTATTTAGAAATCTGTCTATAACAGCTTCGTACTTAATGTACGCTTGTCTAGCGTCAGGAGTACCAGACTCATCTTCAATGGTTTTCTTTAGGTCATCTAGTTGTTTTAAGAAGTATTCACTTATAGCCTTCTTATAATACATCCATACTTTACGCATAGAGCCGCGTTGTTCTCTAGGCATTTTCTGTAAAGCATTTTCTATTCCCACATAAACATCTTTTATTGGGCCTTCTTCTGAGGCTTGTGTCAATAGCTTTTGAATCTCAGGGCCAAAATTCTTTACATCTTCATCGCTTCCCATCTTATGGAATCTAACAGCAGCTTCGTAAAGAGCTCTTAGGTTCTTATGTAATGCTTCAGGACGTTCTGGCTGTATCTTTTCTATATCAGCCTGACGATAACGTGTAAAATCTTCAGCGCCAGGAGTTACACCAGCCTTGGCTTTACTCATGGACTTATACAGCCTATCGTATTCTTCATAAGACTGGCGAGTTCCACCTAATTCGCCTATCAGATTGTTGATAGTGTCAACCATTTCTTTGAACTTATCGGCTGTCCTGGTGTCACCACCAGTAGCTAGTTCTTCAGCTTCTCTTAACAAGCCTACAAGTGCAGAGATATCAGAAGATAAAGGCTCTTCAGACTTCTTTAATGAACTAACTAAAGCTTCAAGTCTTTTTCTGAATTGATTAAAATAGTCATCATCAAAACCACCACCCATTCCACCAGTAGGAGGAATTGGAGGAGGCCCACCCATTCCACCAGCACCACCAATAGGAGCAGGGCCGCCCATACCACCTTTACCACTGATGTTTTGAGGAGCAAACAATTTGCCAAAGACAGATTCGGCTTTACCAGGGCCACCAAAAGCCTGGTAGATATCTAACATTTCTTTGGTTAATCTATCGTAAAGCTTCTCTTCTTGATCGCTTAGGCTAGCTAAAACTTCTTTAGAAGATCGAGCTTGTTCGCCGACCGGTCTGGTAGGAAGTCCCTTTACAAATTGTTCGGCGCTCACATCTTTTAATTGATTATTCAACTCTTCATATAGTTTAGGATAATCCTTTAGAAGATCAGTAGGAAGACCAAAACCACTTTCAACAGAAGTCACTATTTTAGCTACACGTTCTCGTGCTTTGTTTACAGATTCGATATCTCTAGTAAATTTATTAGGATCAAATTTACCTATAGGAATAGTCACTTCTTGCTTAGGATCAAACATATCCACTAGCAAGATCTTTCCTTCAGCGTCTTCTATACCCTTCATGTAAACATTAACTTGGCTTAGGTAATCCTCTAGCCTTCGGATAACATTCTTCTCAGTATCGGAGATGACATCCTTATCTTTAAGCTCCGTCAGTTTTTCCTGAATGGTTATTTTGCGAGCTTTGATTTCATCAGATATTTCTTTTAGTCTTGTGAATTGTTTTGGGCTGTATACAGTTTTGATATCAGCAACGATTGTTTTACCGCCCTCTTTATAAAGAGCGTCTATATGACCAGTGATTTTATTTTCCAAATCTTCTACTGGTTTTTCAATTTCAGCATCCGGGAATTGTTGTAAAATTTCACGTTGTTTTTTTCTATGAACAGCTGTACCACGAGCACCGGTGGTTTCAAGCAGCATACTCTGTGGCGCTGCCCCAAGCATCTGTCTCAAAAGAGCTTCTTCTTGGGTTCCACCACCATACATACCACCAGCATGAATAGCACTGGCTCTGTATATTTCACGAAGAGGTGCCTCTCCGGCAGCTGGAGGAGCGGCTTTAGCTTCCAATGCTTTTATAGCAGCCCTTTTTCTAAGTATAACCGCAGCATCAATAGCTTCAGTAATATCGTCCGCAGCCTGAACAGTAGTATCTTGAAGTTGTTTACCGGCTTTAGTTTCAGGAGCTTTAAAAGACCCTACTTCCTTAGCTACATCAGACATTTTAGGAGCTGGGCCTTGTTTCTTCCACCAACCTTCAATACTGGCAGTTCTATTCTTATAATTATCTACTATAGACTCATCGAGTTTAGTAATGGTGTCTTCGAGAGGAGTACCAGCAACCTGACCCATACTCTTCGCAAAATCTGGAAACGCTTTTTCAAGATAGTCTTTCTGAGCTGGTACAGTTTTAATTATTTCAGAAACTCTACGAAGTTGCTCACCCATTGTAGCTTGAAATTCTATAAGATCTTTTACCTTTGAATAGTATTCGCTTATTCTTTCATCAAGCTTTTCTTTTGGCAATTCTTTTCCCGACGCAAGTGCTTCTTTCTCAACAGCTACGCGTACACCAGCTAAAGCTTGTGGGCCAGCTTTCTTAACCGCCTCATATCCTAGAGTGCTTTTTTCTTCGGGAGTCATTGGAGGCAATCCAGCAATATCAGACAACCTATCCACTTTATCCCTGGCAACACCGGCGGCTTTAAACATCGCATCCATCATATCGTTGAATTTATCAAAAGATTGTGTGCTACCAGCCCCAGCCGCGCCTCTAGCTTCTTCCCAAATTTTAGCGGCTAGATCGTTAGACTCTTCGACAGTAGTTAAGAAATATCTAAAATTGCCGCCCATTCCTTTAGCACTATCTTCTAACTTTTGCAGCTCTTCTAATTCTTTATAGCGTTGCTGCAAAGCAGTAACTACCATGAATTTATGAATACCGCCACCAGGCTGTTGTACGGATTCAACCATCGATTTGGTAAGGGTGTGCGAAGCTCTACTAGCTATTTCCACATCTCTGACCATCTGATCGGCCATTTGCTTACTTTTCTCACCAGTTGGTAAGGTCAATTCCGCCGGCTCTGGTTTAATACCAGAACGCAAAGCCGCAACACCAGGAGTTTCCATACTAGTTCTTAATCTATAAAGAGGTTGTAAAGTAGTAGTGATGTTTTTATAAAGACTAATACCAGTCGCACTGGAAGCTTCTTTTGCTATTTCTTGAGCAGCCCTTTTCTCGAAACCACCTATATTTTGAACATCTCTATACATTGCGGTCTTTTTTGGGCCTTCAGGCATGGTTTCAAATTCTTCTGCCAAGATCTTGGCTTTACCCTTTACAGCTTGGGCTTCTATTTGACGATAAAGTTCTTCGAGAGTAGCTTCCAGATCTATTTTCTTTGTAATTCTTTCGATGATATCTTTTCGAGCCATTCCTGGTTTGGCTCCACCAGGCTCAAACAGTTCTAACTCCTTCATCAAATCGTCAGAAGAAAGCTCACCTAATCTAAGTTTGGCTTCGTTAGCTATTTGTTCGTTGAACTTTTTTAACTCTTTAAATTGATCTTCCAGCGACCCGCCCATCAACTTCATTATCTCACCAGGGCCGCCTTTCTTACCTATGCGAGAAAGAACTTCAGTACCAACAGCCTGAACTCCAGCATGCTTTACATCCATTCCTTTCTGAATAACAAAACGCATTAATTCATTTACCCTAGAAGCAAATTCCTCTACAGGGCGTTCGCCTAATGCTTTACTTTCTTTAGGCCATCTTTTCAAAAATTCAGCCGATGGTTTAAGTGTAGGAGTGCCTGTACCAGCCAAACCTGTACCAAAACCAGTTTCAAGTTCTGATACTCTTGCTACACGGCTTATACCTTCTACAGTTTGACCAGTATGTAATTTATACAATTGACCAGATACAGCATCCGCATATCGCTTCTCATAAAGTGTGCGTCTTACTATCTGATCAATTAAATCACTAGTAGCTTTATCGAGATCTCCAGCAGCTGGAATTCCAAACTCAGCTGAATCAATTTTGGTTTTTAGTTCTGCCTGAGCCGCTTCATTCAAGCCCAGCTTAGGTACTAATTCAGCCATCAAATCTTTACCTACAAATTTACGACTCCACGCAGTCAGACCTTTAGTGAATTCTTCCGTACCAGCGTCTAACTTAGCAGCAGCATCTTCATAAGTAAACAAAGCGGTCATGACTTCTTTTACATTCAAATGCTTCATTTCTTCGGTAATATAAGGCTTTGTTAAAAACTCATAACCCTTTGCTTCTGGCTGTCTCTTACCAAATGTATAAGCCATCTCAGACATAGTAGCCACTTCACTACCACCAACATCCTTAACAGCGGTAAATACGGATCTAAACAAATCTCTTACAGAGG